>Ga0209542_10013348_pt1 | contig 14186 bp, 14 predicted proteins | sample RifCSPhighO2_01_FD_184028 | JGI IMG/M metagenome (GOLD analysis project Ga0209542, IMG submission 184028) | Soil microbial communities from Rifle, Colorado - Rifle CSP2_plank highO2_0.1 (SPAdes) (version 2) | ecosystem: Environmental > Terrestrial > Deep subsurface > Rock core/Sediment ...
CGATAAATAGATCCACCTTTAAAAACACGAAGCTGAGGGTGATCGCTCTTAAGAGTGTAGAATAATAAGTCGGGAAGTTCCGCTGAAAGAGCGATAGCGTTTAAATGTCTGGTTCCACCATCTGCAGTTTCCTTTAAATGTTTATAAGTAGCAGCTGCTTCCGGCTTTCTGGAATACACTCCCAGATCAGGAAGAATGTATTGGCCGCTATGCATTATTTTTCCATCTTTGCCAATCAAAATAGCTCCATCTATTTCCATCGCTTCATGAAGAGCCTCAAAAGCTTGAGGATCTTTCAAATAAGTTTCTTGATCTTTAAAGAGATCTTTTCCTACGCTGATATCAAGTCCCGGGAGGTTGAAATAGGAAGAATGTTTTGCCGGATCATACCCTAGCACGGCGCAAAGGCCATGGATCCCATACTCTCGTCCTTCTTTTTTAGCTTGCTTAATTTCCTCATTACGCATCTGATCGAGAAGTTGGTAGAGCTTATCTTCTAAATCTGGAGAATAGTTAATTGGCGCGGTCATTTCAAATCCTTTTCTTAATTATATTTAATCTCTAAGCTTTATCGCTATTTATACCTTTTTAAGCTTATTTTTTTACTTTTTGTCAAATTATACGTAAAATTTATTAATAAATAAAAGCAAATGCTCTTATGAATAAGATAGACCACTCTTTATTGTTCCTCCGCTCCGAAAATGCACGGATGAGTCTCAAAGAACTTTCTCGTCTGCTAAAGAAAAGTCCTCAACTGCTTAAATACAATGTTTCTATGCTGGAAAGGGAAGGGATTATTCATCATCCTTTTTACATATTCGATTATTCCTATTTTGGTCTTATTTTGTTTCGTGTTTACTTCAAAAGTTCGTATGTTCGTGAGCAGGATAAAATGCGTTTGATAAGTGAGTTAACAGAAAATCAATACGTCTTGGCGGTCTATGAACTCGTGGGCGAGTTTGATTTAGTGGTAGAATTTGCCGCTCCTAATCCTTCTAAATTCAATAAAGAATTCAAAAAAATGACTATGAATCCCTTGTTAAAAGAATACAAAATAGTATTAAACATTGTTACCCACATTTATCCACGTTCCTACCTTGCCGAAAATAGCCAGCTCAACAACCCGCTTCCAAGTTTGTACTATCAGAAAATTGTCGGGGGAGATCGGGAAAAAGATTTCTTTAAACCGGAAGAGATGGAGATAATTAAAGTTCTGCTTCATAATCCTACTATCCGCTACACCAAGCTGGCCAAAGAATCGGGCTTGAACATTAAAACTGCCAAATCAATCCTTAACAATCTTACCAAACGAAACATCATTCGCGGCTGCAAGTATTTGATTGATAAAAATAAACTAAGCATCCACAAAAACCGCTTATTCCTTAAACTGCACAATCTGGATCTAGAACAGGAATCGCGGCTGCTGGAATATCTGCATGATAACCCGGAAGTGATCCAGTTGAACAAAACCGTGGGCGACTGGGATATGGAAATTGATATGGAATCGCTGGATAAAAGCAGAACTCGCTATATCATCAGCAAGCTGCGCGAAGAATTCAGCGATTTAATTACTAGCTTTAATTTGATTGAAGTCTATGATTATTACAAAAGAACGTACTTGCCGGAATATTTATTTAAGGAAGAGAAATAAAAATCACTTCCCCCTAAACTTAAACGACAGTTCATTATACTCTTTAGTATCATAAACACAGATGCCTTCTTCTCTCCACAGCACAAATTCTGCCACTCCTGCATCAAGTGTGAATTTGCTGCAGATAGTACAATATGGATCTCCTGATTTTTCTTTATTTCCTTCTTCATCCAAGCGGATAAAATATAATCGTGACCCTAAAATTTTGTCTGGGTGATGCTGCAAAGCATCGACAATCGCTCTTTGTTCTGCATGCAAGCAGCAGGTTTTGTCAGATTTGAAATCTACTGGTAGAGAATCCTTCAGACAATATTGCAATTGCACATCCAACGGCGGAGAATTATATCCCCTTCCAATGATGTTGGTATCTTTCACGATAATCGAACCGCACTTAGAACGAAAACAGCAGGAATAGGCAGCCGCAGTTGCCGCATCTTCGATGTATTCCATCGCTTTCGTTGCTTCTTCACCAGCAAGAATTTTCATTTAATCTGCAAATAAAAGAAGATATAAATAATTATAGGTTCTCTAGAATGAGGAATTACTTCCTAGCTAATCCTTTCTTGATGTTTGCCATTACTTTGTCGATTTCCTGCGGATCAACATTGTCATGTCGCGTCTGCGGCTTGACTTCCTTATTATCCTGCGCGCTTTGCAGCATGGAAGCAACAAAGATAGAAGCACCATCCTTTTTTACTGGTTTCTGATTGTTCATAGTAAAAGAAAAGAATTACTGGTATTTAAAGTTTATTCCTCTCTGGGCTTAGGATAGGAAGATACTTTTATAAATTTTAAAAACTTGCTGAAAGTATGAAAACATATTCAAAAATCATCGTTGCAGTTTCCGCTCTTTTCACCTGGATTGCTATAGGAACTGTCCTCTTTCATCGCTTGGAAGCATGGAGCTGGATACAAGCATTCTACTTTTCTGTCGCCACCATCACTACGGTAGGCTATGGCGATTTGCACCCCACTACTGATCTTTCTAGAATTGTAGTTTCGCTTTATCTTCTTTTAGGAGTTTCCATCAGTTTGGTTTCGCTTACAGTTATTGGTTCAAGTCTTTTGACTAGACACGAAAAAGAGGTCTTGCAACGAGCGCGGAATTTGATAATCGAACCTAAGCGCGGTCTTAATTAGATTTTTCTTCCATACTTTAATAAAATCCTTCCCTTCTCACCTAAAAATGGATCCTATTCTCAAGCTAGCTCTGCAGACTTTAGAGCAAAACAAGCAAGCTATCATCTTTGCTCCCAGCAGAAGCAGCGCGGAAAAAACTGCAGAAGAAATAGCTAAACTAACTTCGTTCCAGCTTCCGGAATTAGAACAAGAAGTTCTCAAGGCTGCTTCTACGCCTACGAAACAATGCCGGAAACTTTCTCATACTATCAAGAAAGGCGTGGCTTTTCATCATGCTGGCTTATTGCAAAAGCAAAAAGAATTAGTGGAAGATGAATTTAGAACTGGAAAAATAAAAATCATCTGTGCCACTCCGACCTTAGCTGCCGGTTTAAGTTTGCCGGTGTTCAGGGTCATTATCAGGTCATTGAAACGTTATTCTGAACGCTGGGGCATGGACTGGATTCCGGTCTTGGAATATTTACAGATGGCCGGAAGAGCCGGACGTCCAGAATACGAAGCATATGGAGAAGCAGTTTGCATTGCTAAAGATGAGGCAGAAAAGGAAGAGATTCATGAGCGTTACATTCTCGGAAAGCCCGAAGCGATTTATTCTAAGTTAGCAGTAGAACCAGTACTAAGAACGTACCTTCTCTCGCTGATTTCTTCCGGCATCATTCGCGATCGGACTTCGATGAAAGAATTTTTTACCAAAACATTCTGGGCTTACCAGTTCAAGGACATGCAAAAATTAGAAAGCATCATGGAACGAATGCTCCATCTTTTAGAAGAATGGGGATTTATTACTATTGTCGGTGCGGCCAATGCCGGTTTTATCACCGCTAATGAACTTAATCAGGAAAAATTGCGTCCCACTCCTTTAGGAAAAAGAGTTTCCGAATTATATCTTGATCCCTTGACGGCGCGGCATCTCTTAGATTGTGTAGCAAGGTTTGATCAAAATAAAAACGCCTTCTCCCTGTTGCAGATGGTTTCTCACACTTTGGAAATGCGTCCCTTGCTGCGGGTCAAGAGCAAGGAAGAGGATACTGTTCAAGAAGAATTGAGCAAACGCTATGACTTCTTGCTTAAGGAAGAGCCCAGTGCTTATGATCTTGAATATGACGACTTTGTTAATTCCATAAAAACTGCTCTCTTTTTTGAAGCCTGGATTGATGAAAAAGATGAAGATTTTCTGCTGGAGAAATACGATATCCGGCCGGGCGAAATCAGGATAAAGCAAGAAACCGCCGATTGGCTCTTATATGGGTCAGAAGAATTAGCCGTGCTGCAGGACCATAAAACTGCGGTAAAAGAAATCCGTAAATTACGCTTACGGGTGCAGGAAGGAGTTAGAGAAGAACTGCTGCCTCTGCTTAAGTTACAGGGTATTGGCCGGATTAGAGCTCGAAAACTGCATGCCCAAGGGATTAAAGACTTGGGAGATGTCAAGAAAATTGACCTCACTAGCCTTACTCAGCTCCTGGGCAAGGCTATCGCAGAAAGCCTTAAAAAGCAGGTCGGTGAGGAAGTCAAAGAAGTGCCGGAAGGCACCCGCAAAGGCCAGACCAGCATTCTGAAATACTAGATACTTAATTGTTACTTTCGAGTGGTTAAAATGACGAAAGGTTTATAAATAACGTCTGATTTAAGCTCTAAAAGAGGTAAAGAGAAGAAAAATGACGCAAGACTTTGATGGACCTGTATCTGAAGGAATCGACACTTATGTAGATATAGACTCAATAAAAGAAAATCCAATTAAATATCTAAACAGCGTAAATGAGAGCCTCAGAACTGATGTCTATAAGGATTACACTTTATCCCAGCTCCAGGGAATAGAAGTGTATGTTGATGTAGCATGCGAGCACCTGTCTAACTTCAATCGTCCTCATTTCATGAATGAACGTATTTACATCTGGGCCGGATTAAATGATTTGAAACAGAAACAAGGATATGTTGCTTCTATACAAAAAGAAGAGGATAATGAACCAATAACGAAAAAATGAATGCCGACCAAATTAAAGGAAAAGAACAATTTAAAGTTTCACCAGAGATTAGTAAGATATATTCCTCATTGCATAATGGAACATTTAATAATTACACTTTGCGTGAACTTGAAGAAGTGGAACAGAACTTAAGTAGAACATATACTGCTCTAAATAATGAACAGATGAGAATCTATGAACGTTCTGTCCATAAGATGTTTACTGACTTGATTAATCTTCAGGATGCAAGAGAAACAATAGAACAAAAAATTGAAGAGGCTGAAAAGGCTAATCCTGAATATGTCCCTCTTGCTACTTTTAAAAAAGCTACTGAAGATCTTGCTTCCGGAAAAATGAGTACTCTTACTTTACCTGCATTAAAGCGCGTTAAAGAAGAACTCAAGAAAGCATATTTTACTTTATCACCGGAAAACAGAGGAACGTATGATAGAATTATAATGGATGTTGCTAGTCTGCAAACCAAAGAAGAAAAACGTCAAAAAGCTCTTGAGCAGGCAGATCTGGTCAGCTTGCTGAATGAATTTGGAAATGATGTAGAAGCAGGACAAGATTACAAGAAACGACAAGAGAGCAAGTATGCAGCTCCTCAAAGTGATAGAATTGTACTTATCGAGGGAGATTATGAAGTCGAAAGCAAAAGAACAGTTGCTGCTCAACGTCAGAAACTAACATATCTTCCTCAAGTAAAAGAAATTGAACTTACTGATGATGATATTGAAGTAATCGAAGAAGAAGAACCAATCACTATACGCCGACGTTATAACATATTATCTTCAGATGGAGCATGCAATTTCAGTGCTTATGGCTCATTTATTATGAAGAAAAGAGACGCAGTAGCCAGAGAAGTTGATCAAGATATTGATATGTTTTCTTTTCTTCCAAAGGTTCTGTTATATAATCCTGCTGATGATACTCCAGAAATTGAAGTAGAAGAAATAGAAGTTGATGTTGCTGAATTACAAGCTGATGTAGAAGAAAAAGAACCAGTTACTCAAAGAAGCGTAGTATACATTCCTGGCACTCAAGTTCCAGATTTATCCGATATTGATTTCGACGCTTTGGATCGCCAGCTAGGCTATAAACCAGTTGCTACTGAGTCGTCTGTTGTTGTTGCTCCTGTTGAGGTCACTCAGAATACTTTGGAAAATATCGTGGCTATCGCTCCAGCAAAAAGTAAAAACAAGGCCGTAGGATATATCGCTGCTGCCGCTATCGCACTAGCTGGATCTCTTGCCGGCTTATATACTGGTTTTACTCATATCTATTCTTCATTGAAGAATACTGCTGATGTAGCCCATTCTGAAAATCAAGGTACTCCTTCCGTTCAGCCAGCCGCACCGGTGAAGACTGCTAATGCTGCTCCAAAAGCAAAAAGCATCGAAAATGTTCCTAAGGAAAATGCTCCTGCTTTTCCGCAAAAGACGGTTGAGACCCCTAAAACTTCAGAACAAAAAGTAAAAAGAATTCCACCTCGCCCTACTACTAATTCCGGCTCAGGAATTCATACTATTCAATCAGGAGATACTGTCTTCTACAATCTTTGCGCTGGTGACGTTAAGTGCGCTAAAGAAATGTGGAGAATTAATCCTGGTGTAGATCTTAATAATTTATACCCTGGTCAAAAACTGAACATGGTTAGCGGCAGTTATGATAAGATTCTTTCCCAAGTCTTGACCAATCTTGATTGCGAAAGCTTACATGATCTTAATAAAACCGGCGATGTAGATGGGATGGCCGGTAAACTGAAGCCGATCAGGGATAACCTCAGCAGAATCGGCGTAGAATTAGATTATCTTAACTGCAAGGCTAACGCTAGAAAATAATTGGCTGTGCTGAAGGTGTGAGTAATCTTCTTGTACTTCATACCCAAAATCTTTATAAATAACCACCAATTTTGCTAAAACTATGGCACGAAGGTGAATTTGCACCTTAGCCGTTCTTTATTCTTGTTCTTTGTTACTACTGAAGTCCGTTAGAGTTTAAGTAAATAATTTCTTTCTCCAGAGGCATGGAGATGAAAAAATACCTTCGGAATAATATGAACCTATTCGACAAGGTTGAATGGGTAAAACAGCTAGCTTCTGAGGCACTCGGCGTTTCTGATGAAGCTATCCTGAAAAAGATGTTGCGTCATCTTTGGTGTAAAGGAAGTATAAGAGCAACGAAATACGGCGTTCTTCGGTTTTCCCAACAGGAGATAATTTTGGATCAACTTTTGAAGAGTAATGAAGTTAGCCCCAGAAGCGCCTACAGATGGTTTTCTTTGATAAAAGCGCCAGAAGAGGTCTGCGAATTAGGACGTGAAGGTAAGATTTCTCAGAACGAAATACAGCGTAGGGCAAGCGGATTACTACGAAAGTCCGACCCTGAGCATGAGAAACTAGGCAAAGAAATTCTGCAAGATATAATCAGAATTGTGGAGATGATGTAAGGTGGATACACAGATACTCTACTACTGGGCTCAATTCCATAACCTGAATAATTTGCAGAAGCGGGAATTGTTTTCCAAACTGATCTCAGAGCGATTGAAGATCAATTGTGAAGCTCATATCTACAGAATCTTAACTAGATTTACTTTTCAAACTCTGCGTAAGAAGTATGAAGAAGCGTACAAGTTTACGCAAGCTGAACAGAGTTTTGATATTTTAATGAAGGAGTTAGCGATTTCTCCTTCGACAGTCAATAATTGGTATTACGTCACCATCAAGAAGTACCCTTTAAAGCTAGTTACGAATGAGTGTGCTCATCTTCCAGCTGGAAATATATGTGAATGTTCTATCAGTGAAGATATTAAGAAGCAGTTAGAAAGCAATTACGAGTTACGTCTTGCTTCTAAGAGAATCTATCAGACTATCGTAAAGGCAGAATTGTTTAAGGAAGAGCTGTGTAAAGAAAGCGTATTTCTAGATAATGTTGAGATATGCAAGAGTTTACGCCGTTTGGTTGAACATGATTATTACAGAAAGACGGTAAAGCTTCATGCTGAAGAATTGGCTATCAAGGCAATTCTAGAAAAGAAAGGAATAAAGTCAATTACGGTGCTGAAATGGTTTTACCTACTTAAGGAACAGCGAGAGCTCTTGAAAGATGTTTACCAAGGTAAAATACAGCCAGATGATATTTTTGTGCAAAGCGGCATAAAATTAGTGAAAGATGTACGGGGTGGTAACAATGCAGCAGATTGCAATGTTTCTAACTGAACCAAAGAATGATGATAGATCATCTGTTCAAAGCGCTGTATACAATGCTTATGCTTCTTTATTAGGAGAAGTAGGTGGATTATTGAAAGAGCAGAATTATTCTGGACATGAACTATATGAAATATTAATCCATAAAGGGCATTTACGACCAACTCATTTTAAGGAATTCGAGAAATTTCTACGCTGGGGCGTGCGGGAAGGATATATTGACAAGAACAAATTAATCTCTCGTAGAACTAAAGGAACAAGAATTCCAAATAGATTTACTAAAGAACAATTGGTCTCCTATTTTCATGCTGTTGATGATCCCAGAGTTGCAATAGCATCATTTATTGCCTTATGGTCAGGATTACGTATAGGGGACGTAGTAAGGCTCAAGATTGAGGATTTTGATTTTGAGCGAGAGGTTGTCAAGGTTGTGCAAAGTAAACGCTCTAAGGATAGAATTGCTCCTTTTCTCAGAGAAGGGCAGCAGATTATTGAGAGATGGATAAAATATACCGGTGCAACGGAGTATTTATTTCCTAGTTATGAAAGCCACAGTATGGCAACCATAGATGAACTGTATCTTTCAAAACGAACTATCACTAATGGATTTAATGAAGTAGTCAAAGAAGCGAATCTTCTAAGAGTAGATGATCGTTACAAGCTTCAAGGAAACCTGCGGAAGAACTTTACGTTCCATACGTTTAGGCATACGTTCTGTACCTATCACTTGGAGAATGAAGTTTCCGCAGCTTTTGTATCAAGAGCAGCTGGCCATAGCAAGATGGATACAACTGTAGGAGTTTATGGGCACATGGCCACTGGCAATATGATACAGGCATTTAGAAGATCATTTGAGAAAAATAAGAAAACAAAGCCGGAGAAGAAAGTCATTCAGAAAACAGACTTTGATCCCATGAAGGAGTTAACACAGCTGTTTATCTCAGGAGAGATAAGCGAGGATGTATTTCGGAAGAAGAAGATGGTATTAGCAGAAGTAGGACTTTAATTTTTCTTTTCTACAATTATTTCATGTATTTCTTTGATCAATTTCTCCATAGAAAAATCAATATTCATAATGGAATCCCTTATGAATTCGCTGACGGTTTTATATCCTGCTACTTGAGCCTTATTCTTAATAATTTCATATTGCAGAGCAGTTACCTTAATTCTGATGTCCCTAGTAAAGACCATTAAGGTTCCCCCCGTATTAATTCCTGATGAATTTCCAGCAGTCTTTGTTCCGTCTTCTCTGGAACTCTGCAAATTGTTTGACGAATAAATGCGCTGACTGTCTTGAAACCGTAAAGTTGGGCTTTTGTTTTGATAATTGAATATTGCTTGTGAGTTACCCGTACGCGCAATTCTTTTGTGTTAAGCATACAAACGTAGAGAGTTCACTAAAAGTTAAAATTAGGTAGGGGTTTTCTGATACCTTTTTTGATACCGCAAAAAACTTATATAGCCATAAAACTTATACCCAATCAAAATTATGGACGATAAAAATCAAAAGCATGACCTAATTGATCTCTGAAAATTATTCTGATTCTCTGTTACTACGGAAGTCCGTGATTGGTTATATACTTCTTCTTCCATAAAAGTTTCCATGTTCGCGCGAATGAACAGCCGGCTGGGAGAATCAGCACATGAAACAAAAATGGAAGTACAGCAGCACGGCATCAAAACAACGGTTTTGTTTTGAATGTCTTGCAGAGCTGAAGAAAGAGGAAATTTACCTCTGTAAAAAATGTTACGTACAATTGGTAGGAGGTCTGTGAAAATGAAATGGGAACTAATCGCTGTAGCATTATTTTGGCTGGTGTATGGCCCAGTGAGCTTCGCTATCTGGGGTTATACTAGTAATCATCTGAGCAGCTTAGTCGCGATCTTAACCGCAGGAATCGTGTTTACTGCAACCTTCCTGGGCGGACGGTTGTTGGTGCAACATCTCAAAGCCAAGAAATACAAAGCATTGATCGAGGAGAAAATGGACATCCTTGACCAACTTCAAGAGGAAGAGACAGAGCAGGAAGCCGATTCGGAAGAACCTGTTTTGGAAGAAAAGGCTTCTGCTCCTCAAATTACAGAAAGCTTAGACTAAGGAGGTGCAAAAATGAAGAAGATATACTTTGTATTGCTGTTGCTGGCATTGTTCATCGCTCCGAACGTGCTGGCAGTAGACCAACAGGCAGACATAGATACGCAGATTACCCAAGACGAAAAAGACCAGTTTGACGCTATTTTAGCGCCTGTGTTCAAGATTTACAACTTTGTGAAGTACATAGCAACAGTTGTAGCAGTGCTTTTCTTGGTGTATGCTGGGATTAATTACATGACTTCTGGCAATGATCCTAAGAAGAGAGACCAAGCTAAAAATATCGTAACATACGTTGTGATAGGAATGGTGGTAATCTGGGCGGCTCCACTGTTGGTGAACTTGCTAATATGAGATTAGCAGTTTTTTTTCTTTTTTTAGTACTTTTACCGAGCCTTCATGCTTTAGATTGTAATTCAATAGCGAATAAAGAGTGGTGCAATGACATTCAGAAGAGTAATATCCCCCAAGCTGAGAAAGATTATTTGCTTTCAGACATCATCAGCAACAGCAAACATTATCCAGATCATCAATTAGTCAAGCAGTGGAATAGCAAAGTTTCAACCACTACTACACCTAATGGTGTTGTCAAGAAAAATTCTGAGTATGTAAAAGATTCATGGGTAAAAATACTTGCAGTAATGCCTTCGGTTCTGTTCAATGATACTTTGCACATTAGTAATAGTGCAGAAATTCAAGTAGGATATAATCACAATGTCTACATCCCTTCTTACACAGACTCAGGTGATTGTAAGACTGTACGCAGTATTGTCCAAAGCACCAGCTCAGCAAAACTGTATATCAACAACCAATATGTTGGTACTGGGCACTTTGTACAATATTCAGTTTCTTTACTTCATAATACTGATGCTCTTATCAAAGCAGTTTATACCGCAGAAGTACAAATAAAGATTAAGCATTACACTAAGCAGAAGGAATATTACTGGAAGAATGGAGTTAAAAAATATCGCTGGGTTTGTGATTATGATTATACTCAGTACAAAAATGATATAGTAACCACACAAGACGTTCTCAAAGCGAAAATTCATAATCCGCAGCCAACCGCTAGTTTTATTGTACAAGACAAATATCTTGATTCCGTCAAAGGAGAATTCATTTCCAAAGATGCGGTTAATACCGAATTAACCTTCTTTGATTCATATCACAAAGAACACAATTACATCTTTTCAGAAACTGTTAGTTTGAAGCCCTTAAACGTTTTAACCATCAAAGCAGAGAAGCAACCAAGCACGGAGCAGAAGAATTTGGCGTATGCTGGAAGCGACATTACTGTTCCTAAGATTGATGGCTGTATCATAGCAGTATATGATTTCTTTTCCAAGAAAGTGCTTCCCTGTAACGTGAATTATGAAAGTCCAGAATTTACTGTAGCCACTGATAAGATCGTATATTCTGAAAATGAAACTATTGCTATCAAAATAGAACCACAAGAAAAAGAGTACGGCGTTACTTACGCTGGGCAAGAATACAAAACTAACGGAGAATTACAACTCAAAGCACAGTATCCTTACAGCAAGATAGAAGTGCAGTACAAAGACAGAATTATTCCAATAATAATTCACATCAAGAACGAAAAACCGCTCAATCTTGCCTTTGCTCTCGTTATCTTCGGTCTGGGAAATTATACTTTAGTTGGTTTTATCCGAAAATACTGGGGTGTTGTACTTGGTTGAATGTGGCTTAACCAATCTGGCAACCTGTTTGCCGGAGAAATTCTTTGAATTCATTACGAGCGTAATGAACGCAGCTATTCAGCCACTGCTGAAGTTAGTTCAAACATTATTAACCGAACCAGCGAACGTCAATACCTTTCAGCCACTCTGGGCAGTGATAGTGTACATTATTTCCATGTTCTACGGATTGTTCTTTCTCTTTGCGGGGTTTAATCTGATGATCTCCGGCTATGATTCAGCCAAGAGAGAGAAAGCTAAATACTGGCTTAGAAATGTGGTCTTAATGATTATTTTTGTACAGGCAAGTTTTCTGATTTATTCTTTGATACTAGAATTATCAAGCTTAATGACAGCGGGAGTTATCAACATCATTGATCCAAAATTCTTCCTAATGACGCTTGATAGCGGTCTTAATTTTGGCTTGCAGTTGTCATTATTGAGCTTTTACATTATAACCATGATAACAACAATTATTTTGCTTGGATTACGCTATTTATTTGCTATAATCGGAGTGGTTTTCTTTCCCATCGCTATGTTCTTCTACTTCATTCCGCCACTACAGAGCTATGGGAAGCTTATTACTAATCTATTGCTAGTAATCATTTTTGTTCCCTTCTTTGATGCAGTGATGCTCTTCGGAGCATCTGCATTGCTGAAAATACCGGTCTTTGCTAATTTTAAGATTGTCCTTACTATCGTTGCATTTACTGCTGTCAATCTGCTCATGATTTTACTCACCATTTTTGCTATTATTAAAGCAGCAACAAGTGTCCTTGATTCAGATGTAGGAAGAGGAATCAAGAAAGCTGTAAAATACTTGTAATAATCCTAAGGGAAAACTTATGGTTAGGGAGAAACGGGAGATTAACGATCTCCAAATGGTTGTGGAATAATAACTTCTTCTTTTATTGGAAGAATTTTTATGTGGACTGTATTTTACTAATATTATGGCGGATGTAGAATTTATTACGGAATCAGGGTTAAAGTCTGCGAAAAAAGCAGCGAATCATGAAATTGATGGGTTCCTAGAATCAGTTTATTTTAAAGAAGAAGTTCTAAAACGCTACGAATCAAACAAGGATTTTAGAATAGGAGATAATGGGACTGTTTTGTTTGGAGATCAATGGGGCTTATTTCGGGGAGTGTTTAGAGTTGCTAAAGGTTACATAGCTGCAAATCTCGGCGACTTGGGCGAAGGTTTTCCAAACGAGGAACTTGAATATTGGAAACAGTATAATGTTGATTATTCAGAAATAAAAATTGAGGAAAGATATTTTGATTTTCGTAGCGAAATTAAAAGAATAATCTATTTTATGAATCAATCAAATCAAATGATGCAACATTATGTGGATAAATATTTCTCTGAAGTAAATGTTATTGATAGAAATATTTTTTTACTTGATGATGCTGAATCAGTTCTAAATAATATTAAGAAAGTAATTAACGATAAAACTACGGTTGATGAATTCCAGAGCCGAGTAATGTTTTTGAATATTCTTTTAGTTGAGTCAATTAATACAGAATTATTAAATAAAATATTTGAAGAAATTAGTGAGGATTTAAAATTAAGTTATGTAAGTCTTGGTATTCAAGAAGTTCACAGAAAACATCTTAGGAAAAACACTCCAATAAAACTGATGAATTATCTGAAAGGTTCAATTCAACCATTGAAATCATTAGAGTTATTAAGAAAATTTTTACTTTTTATGCGAATACACTACGGCGTTACTGTAACAAAAAAGATAAGAACTCTTGCTGACTTTAAAAGACGAAGAAGGAAGATTCATAAAACTATTCAGGAGGAATTTTACTTATTCTATAGATATGGGGCCTTTAATGAAGATTTCCAAAATAGAAAGTATTTTGAACACCATGAGAATAAAATTAATAATGATACCTCATTTCTGAAACTATTAAACAAATTTAGAAATAGTTCTTCAGCTCATGGATTTAATTCAAAAGAGTATAAGAAAATTCTCAGAAGACTTAGGATTGATGAAACAGAGAAGGACTTTTCAAAAGTGTTTGAAATTCTAATACGCCAGGTTTCTTACGATATTCAACATATCTTTTATAATTTGATTCTTCCGGGCCCTCCTATGAGGGAACATTATGTTAAATATGTAGGGGGGTCTCTTAGTGATTTTAGTTCACCTGGTAAAACTTACCAATTGGTTTTTGAAGATTTAATTTCATATTTGCATGAATTTCCAGAATTATATCCAAAGATCATTAAAACAGTAAAAAAAGAATATCAGAAAAAAAACAATGATCAAAAATTCATAGTGGAATTAGGCTCTTTTATTGAATCACTTAGCTACATAATAAAAGATAGGTCTCAGAAACTAGTAAATTATTTGATTCCTGGTATCAAATACGAAAAAGCATTAACTATTGCGCATTTTGCACACATTATCAAAAATTCAAATGAAATAA
>Ga0209542_10013349_pt1 | contig 14186 bp, 14 predicted proteins | sample RifCSPhighO2_01_FD_184028 | JGI IMG/M metagenome (GOLD analysis project Ga0209542, IMG submission 184028) | Soil microbial communities from Rifle, Colorado - Rifle CSP2_plank highO2_0.1 (SPAdes) (version 2) | ecosystem: Environmental > Terrestrial > Deep subsurface > Rock core/Sediment ...
TTAGGCTTTTGATGGTAGTGCCTAATTCGCTTAAGGGAACCTTTCCCAGAACATTCAGGCTCTGGTCAAAGATGCAGGCGCCGTGAGTGCCAAACAGATCCTCCATGGTTTGCTTAAACGTGGCCTTCTCTGCCTCTGAAACTAAAGTTGCTATCGGACCTTTCTCTAATTTGACAAATTTAGACGGGCCGTTCGGCCTTCGATTATTAAGCTCAACCCGGTTGGGGATTGGTTTGATAGCTGGCCTAAGGCTATTGCGCAGAATGGGCTCTTCTTTCAAAGTGCCATCATCTCTAACACCCAAATCCAGCTTAGACTGTTCGGCAGTAATCCGCCCACGCAGCGCCTTATGAATCTCTTTTTTGGTTAATTCTTCCACTTCTTTTCCATCTGGTGCCTTGCAGACAAAATCGATATCGGTTACTGCCAGCAATTCCCTGATTATCAGATTGCCGCCACGATCGCCATCAACAAAAACTACCGAAGTTTTCTGCCTGGCTAATTTTTTAACGGTTTCAGGGATAGACGTTCCATTCAAAGCAATGGCATTCTTAAAGCCATGTTTCAGCAAATTCAGCACATCAGCCCGCCCTTCAACGATGATTATTTCTTCAGCTTCATCAATTACCGGCCCAGAGGCTAATTTCTCTATGCCATATTCTGAAACTTCCATCATGCGTACTGATTGAGCAACCTCATCAGCCAACTCTTGAGAATCTGGCAAGGTATCTTGAGTAAGGCTCTTAAGCAGTACTTTAGCCCTTTCAACCACAAACTGCCTCTTGCTGATCCTTACATCTTCTACCCTATTTACCTCAATTTTGGCATTGCAAGGGCCAATCCTTTGAATTATCTCTAAAGCTGCCGCAACGATAACTGTTTCTGTCTTATCTAAAGAACTGGGGATGATGATCTCACCGGAAGTTTTCCCTTGATTGGTGCTGGTGTTAACCTCAATGCGGCCAATCTTGCCGCTTCGTTGCAATTCTCTTAATTCCAAATCATTTCCCAGCAATCCTTCTGTCTGTCCAAATATTGCTCCGATAACGTCCGGACGATCTACCACTCCTTCAATCTGAATAGTTGAATGTACTATATACTTAGCTGCAACTTGGCTAATTTTGGCCATTGTTTCCTCCAAAAAGAGTAATATACTAATTTCCGATGGCGATTACGTGATAATAAACCCAGCGAGCATATACTCTTTCAATTTAGTTATGTTTGTTAAGAAAAAAAAGTTGAACAAGCACTAAACAAAGCAATAAACAGCTTCTACCCGTGATTATTGTGATTAATGAAATGTGATTATTCAGCGATTCTTTTTCTTAATGATTATGAAGCCCGGCTACTAACCCCCAGGGTCATAGTTTGGATTTTCCGTAAACTCACAAAGGTACTCTCGTGACGGGCTTTATTCATGCAGAATAATTTATTTATAAACCTATCGGTAGATAGTTCTGTTTTTACAAATTTGTAATGAAAAAAGAAAACCCCAGCAAACCTAAGTTCACTGGGGATCTGCTCAAAAACCGAAGTTTCTGAGCAAAAGAGGTGGTTTAAAGGTGTTTGCTACTTAGATGTAGTAATTGGTATATAAATGTTGCGGTCGTGACTCCTTTAAAGAGACTATAACTAAGTTTAACAAGCTTTAAAACCTTAATTAAAACTTAGCCGTTGATGGTTGATAGGTTAGAACTTCTGGCACTGGCTAAAGATTTATATGGGCAAGCTTTAGATGGATGCGCTGTATACAAACTGGTTGTTGAAAATCTAGCGCAGCCCAACTCTCGGTTATTAAAGCATTTAGAACAAGAATTAAGAGATATCGGCCTAAGTTATGCTAAAACTAGCTTACTAAGAAATCAGTGGGAGGACTTAAGTAAGCCGGGAATTATTAAAGCAATTGAAGATTATGAGGCTTTCATTAGTCAGAAGCTAGAGCATCTTAAAAAAAATTATTTCTAAGAATATCTATAAACTGGGCCATCTTTTTAAGCAGTAATGGTAACTCTTACCTATCAGGAACGATTTAAGACTTTCAAAGGAGTGTTTGACGAACACACCGAGAGAAATATCTTTGAGCTGCAAAGCCGAGGCTTCTTTGATGAAATAGTTTCTCCCTTAAAGATCGGCAAGGAAAGCAATGTCTTTATAGCTTTAAAAGGGAAACTTAAATTAATTGTCAAGATTTATCGAGTGCAAAACTGTGATTTTAAGAGAATGTATAATTACATCCGAAAAGATCCACGCTACAGTTTTCTAAAACATCGCCGCCGGCAGATAATTTATGCCTGGACGCAGCGAGAGTTTCGGAACCTAAAATATGCCGAAAAGGCCGGTATCTATGCACCGAAGCCGCTGACTTTTAAAGAGAATATTCTTATCGAAGAAATGATCGGGGATCAAGAGCCTGCCCCAGTCTTGAAAGACAATCATCCCCAACATCCCCAGAAGTTTTTCGATAGCCTCCTTTCACAATTAAAAAAATTATATCGGGAAGGATTAATTCATGGAGATTTAAGCTCTTTTAATATCTTAAACCATGAAGATAAGCCCTATTTGATTGATTTTTCCCAGGCTACCTTGGTGCAGACGCCCAATTCAGAAGAATTATTGCAGCGGGACGTGAAGAATATAACTAATTTTTTCGCCAAGCTGGGGGTTAATGAAGATCCAGCTGCAGTGATAAAGAAAATAACTGCTTGATTAAAAAGAGGAGATAAGTTTTTAAAAAATCGTTGTTAAAACTGACCATATGGATGAATTTTCGTATGAGCTTAAAGTTCCGTTGGAAAGAACAGCTGTGCTTATCGGCACGAATGGAGACACTAAAAAAGAGATAGAATCAGCTACTAAAAGCAAGCTGGATATATCTAAAGAAGGGGACGTTATAATTGTTGGAGGAGATGCCTTGTTATTATATACTGCTCGGGAAATTGTTCGAGCTGTTGCCCGCGGCTTCAACCCAAAAATTGCCTTGCAATTGTTGAAAACTGATTATGCCCTGGAAATCATTGACCTGAAGGATGTGGCTGGAAAAAACAGAAATACCTTAGAACGGTTGAAGGGCCGGGTTATCGGCAAGGGCGGGAAAGCCCGGGAAGAACTAGAGCGATTGACTGAAACGCACCTTTCGGTTTATGGCAAGACCATCGGGATAATTGGTGAAATCCAGCAAGCCTCGCTGGCCCGTGAAGCAGTTGCGATGTTATTAAGCGGTTCGATGCATAAGACCGTGTATTCCTTCCTGGAGAAAAAAAAGAAAGAGATCTTGTTTGGATAGAAAAAAATTAAAGCAGTTATTTTTGATCTTAATAGCGTATTTATTGGAAGCGAACTGCTTAGTGGCCTTTTTGAAAGAGAACATGATCTTCCTTAGAAGGAAGTTATAGGTGCTCTCAAAGAAGTTATGCCTAAAGTTCGCCAATACCTTTAAATACAACAAGTACAACATGTTTTATATGGGAACACAAATAACAGTACGGGATGTTGATCAAGGTGTATTTCGCGAATTTAAAGCTGAAGCGATAAAGCACGGCCTGACTATTGGTTCGGCTCTCACTATAGCTATGGAAAAATTCAGGGCAGAACTAGGTAAAAAAAAGCAGAAATTTACCTCTTTGAAACCAGTTTCTTGGGGAAAAGGAACTGAACAAGTTAGCCTGCAGGTTGATCAAATTTTATATGGTGAATGATTTGATTTTTATTGATGCAAACATCTTCTTGGCATATGATAACATTAATGATGCAAATCATAAAAAGGGATTAAAAATCTTGGAAGAAGTGGAAGCTGGGAGATATGGAGATTATTTTACTTCAGATTACATTTTTAATGAGATAGTAGGCGTAACCTTTAGGAAGAAGGGAAAAGAAAGAGCAGTTTTACTTGGAGAACAAGTTCTCAAGAGCGTTCTTGTGATAAATGTTGACGACTATCTTGTAAGAGAAGCATGGAACATTTTTTCTACGACTAAATTAAATCTAAATTTAGTAGATTGCACCAATTTAGTGATGATGAAAATTACTGGTGCTGATTTTATTGCTACGCTGGATAAGGAGTTTACTCGGATAAATGGTCTTGAAGTAATTTCCTAAGGAAAAATAAGGAAATCCTGTCTGGATAGAAAAATCTGTTTTTATTAATCAACTAAAAAAGTCAGTTTTAGTTATTTAGATAGCTATATATATCTTAGGAAAATAGTTTAATTAATGGACAGAGGCTTAAAGCAAACACACTATGTAGTCTTATTTTTGTTGATGGCGCTTATTGCTGGAATGGTGCTGATAGAAAACGAGCGGTTTATTGGCCAAGCCTGGCGTGGCCCGCTAGCCAGCAATAACCGAGAGATTCAACCCCCGAATGCACTAGCTATTTCAGCAATTATCACTGCTAACCCTTGCCCAGCGGGAAGCATTGAAATTACGCAAGAAGATATTGACTTGGCAATTGGCTCCGAAAAAGAATTTGTTATTTCACAATCTGCAACCTATTGCTTAAGTGAAGATCTAATCATCAGCAAAAGATATTGCTCTCAGCAATAAACATAACGAAAATCGCACTAAAGTACGGGGTTTTAGACCCTGCGCAATTTGCTATAAGAAAATTTTTCACAACCGCCACTGCTGCAATTAATTTCTGCTTCATTTCCAAAACTATTATAAATAAAATAGCTCATTTCTAACCAAATGATTAAAACAGCTGAAGAACTGGCCAAGAAGCAGCGAGATATATCTATTGCTGAATTTTTTGAGAAAAACCGCCATCTGCTGGGCTTTGACAACCCCCGTAAAGCGCTTTTAACTGCGGTAAAAGAAGGCGTTGATAATGCTTTAGATGCCTGTGAAGAAGCCAGGATTCTGCCAGAAATTAACATTGAATTGATCCAGTTATCTGAAACAAGGTTTAGGGTAGTCATGGAAGATAATGGCCCGGGAATTATTAAAAAACAGATCCCCAATATTTTTGCCAAATTGTTGTATGGGTCTAAGTTCCATAAGCTTTCCGCCAGCCGCGGGCAGCAAGGAATAGGCATTTCTGCTGCCGGATTGTATGCCCAGCTGACTACTGGAAAACCAGTGACCATCAAATCAAAAACGAGCAAAGAGCAGCCGGCAGTAGTAATGAAATTAAAGATTGATACCTCTGCCAACAAGCCAGAAATTGTTGAAGAAACTACTGAAGATTGGGAAGATAAAGAGCATGGCACTAAGATTGAGATGGACATGGAAGCCAGCTATCAAAAAGGCCGGCAGTCAGTAGACGAGTACTTGAAACAGACAGCTATCGTTAATCCTCATGCTACAATTATTTATACTGATCCTTCCGCTGCACAGATCATCTTTCCTCGGGCTGTGGAAGAGCTGCCGCCAGAGCCTAAAGAGATCAAGCCACACCCTTACGGTGTAGAATTAGGAAGGCTGATACGCCTGCTGGAAGTAACTGAAGCTAAGACCTTGCAGCAGTTTCTAACAACGGAATTTGTAAGGGTTGGGGCAGGCACGGCTAAAGAAATCTGCCAGAATTCTGCCTTATTGCCAAATACCAAGCCGGCAAATATCAGCCGAGAGATGGCTGAAAATTTGCATCGGGGAATTAACAAAACTAAGATCATTGCTCCACCTACCGACTGCATTTCTCCTATCGGCGAGAGCCAGCTGGAGAAAGGCCTGCGGAAAGAGATCAATGCTGAATTTTATGCTGCTACTACCAGGCCACCGGCAGTATATAGAGGCAATCCATTCATTGTAGAAGCGTCTATTGCTTACGGTGGGGAGCAGGAAGCCGATTCAGCCATTAGGATTATGAGGTTTGCCAATCGCGTGCCACTGCAATACCAGCAGGGAGCCTGCGCAATTACTAATGCCATCCAAAATACTTCCTGGAAATTATATGGCCTGCAGCAAAGCAAAGGCTCATTGCCCTCGGGGCCATGCACTATCGTCGTGCACATGACTTCAGTATGGGTGCCCTTTACTTCAGAGTCCAAAGAGGCTTTAGCCCATTACCCGGAAATAATCAAGGAAGTTAAATTAGCTCTTCAGGAAGTCGGCCGAAAATTGGCTTCATATGTGAATAAAAAACGAAGAATCGGGGAAGAAAGCAAAAAAAGAAGCTATATTGAAAAGTATATCCCTCATGTGGCTGAGGCTTTAAAAGAGTTGTTGGGGCTGCCAGAAGCAAGGAAAAAAATTATCGAGGATAATTTGGCAGAAATTTTAGAGCATGTGCGGGGAGAATTGGAAGAAATCGGTGTTGATAACCCCGATTACGATCCTGAATTGGCTGAAATCGGCCAAGAAGATCAAGAGGCTGATTATGAAGATGATGAATCTGAAGTTAGAATGAATAAAAAAGATAAACAGAAACGATTAATTGAAGACGAAAATGACTAAAAGCAAGGTATTGCAGAGCATCCAGGGAATCGCCCAGGGAGTTTATGATAAAATCAGCCAGAAAAAACAGCCGCAGCTGGAAATGCCCATCCGAGCCTTGAGTAATGTGTCCTATGATGATAAAAGTGGCTTTTTTAAATTATTGGACAAGGTAAAAACCAGGACTTTAACTGCCTCGACTATTAGAACCTTCGCCCAAACGCTGAGGATGATGGGCTTGTCCAAGCAGTTAGTAGAAACAGATGATATTGCCACTAAAAGGGAAGCTTACTATGTCAGCAAGAATTGGGGCGAAGCCCGGTTTAGGGAACAGCCGGAATCTGATGCGGTAATGGACGACATTGAAGCTTCTTTAAGCGTTAACCGGGAACAAATTGGTTTTATTGCCGACGAGCATGGCGGCGATGTGGCCGGCTCTTTGGTTGTCAACGACAAGGATGAAACTGGTAAGCCAATAAAGATAGATTGCACTAAATTTGGTTCTGGAGCTTACTCGATCCCTACATCAGTTGAAGAACTAAAATTCGAAACTAAAGCCAAATTTATTTTAGCCATTGAAACCAAAGGGATGTTTGAACGGTTGAATCGGCATGGCTATTGGAAGACCGCCAACTGCATTTTAATTTCCATGGGTGGCGTGCCCTCGCGAGCCTGCAGAAGGTTTATCAGAAAATTAAGTGACGAACACCATTTGCCGGTATTAGTATTCTGTGATTCCGACCCTTATGGTTTCTTTTCCATTTATAGAACCCTGAAGGTCGGATCAGGAAATGCCGCGCATATCAATGAATTCTTTTGTGTGCCTCAAGCCAGATTCTTAGGAGTAACGCCGCAAGACATTATTGATTATAAATTACCTACACATCCTTTAAAGGATGTTGACTATAAAAAGATTAAAGATGTCATAAAGAATGACCCTTTCTGCCACCACAGCAAGGAATGGCAGAAGGCTCTAGAGCAGATGGCTAAGATGAAGGTGCGCGCCGAACAGCAAGCTTTGGCCGCCTGGGGTTTAAACTTTGTAATAGATAGATATCTCCCTGAAAAAATAAACAGCCCTAAGACTTGGTTGCCTTAACTGTATAAATAGAAAATAATTTAAATCCCTTAACTATTTTAAAAAAAATGAGAGTCAAAATCTTAATCGTATTGTTATTGTCCTTATTTTTACTGTCCTGTGGAGAAGATGAATTTACTGGATTGACTATTGGGGGTTCAGAAATGAAAACAGCAGTTTTAGAAACTAATTTAGGAACGATTGAGATAGAATTATTTACCGATAAAATGCCGCTAACCACCAAAAACTTTATCGATTTAGTTAAGAAAGGATTTTATGATGGTACTAAATTTCACCGGGTTATCGGCCCGGCCAAAGCTCCGCCTAACGGATTTATGATTCAGGGCGGCGACCTGTTGTCTAAGGATGATTCTAAAAAATCATTATGGGGCACTGGCGGACCAGGGTATGTCATCAAGGATGAATTTGTGGCCAACTTGTCTAATGTGCGGGGAACCATTGCTATGGCTAACCATGGGCCAAATACTGGCGGCAGCCAATTTTTCATCAACCTGCAGGATAACTCCTATCTGGATTTTGATAAAGAGCCACTTAGCAGCCAGCATCCGGTATTTGGAACGGTAGTTAAGGGCATGGATACCATTGACAAGATTGCCCGAGCTGCCACTGATTCCCAAGATAAGCCCTTGGAAGATGTAATCATTAAGAAAATTATCATTAAGTGATTTTTCTTCCCAAAATCATTTCACTGTAACTGCTTAATCCTGCAGGAACAGTCATTTGTTCAAATTTAAAATTTTTAAACCCGTAATCGCTGATAATTAAGCCCTTCTTATTTAGGGCTTCAACTATTTTTAGCTCATAATTCTCCAGTGCTTCTCTAAAAATAGCAAATTTTCGCTCGAAATAGATATCAAACCGAGGCAATTCCATTGAAAAAAAACTATTTAACCTAAATTCCAACCTAATTAAGATTTTTTTCCAATAAAATGCAATAGTATTGTTATCTTCAGCGAAAGAGATGCCCACGTCGTCTAAGATTGATTTAATCATTCCTAAATTATTTTGAATATCAATAAAAATCAGGGTAGCCTGCTGAAGGTTATCAATGATGCCAAGGAAAAATAAAGGATATAAGATATCTGAGCCGGAGCCGGGATAAAGAAGAATTGGATAATTAGTGTCAAGAGCTATTTTGGGAATGCTATTTAATTGTTTTAAATAATTCAGTTCCTCATCTAATAAGTGATGATAAAGATTACTGCTGATAACTTTATTGTGTAGATCTAGCCCTTGGGCAGAGACTGCTTTTTCGATGAAATTAAGGAAAGGCATGAATATATATTAAACAAGAAAATATTTAAAAGCTATTGCTGTTTGGAGAACATTGATGGATCCGTGGCCTAGCCTGGATATGATTTATAGGGAAAATAAGGCACCAGCCTTCTAACCTAGGAAAGATAGCTGGGAATCGGGGGTTCAAATCCCCCCGGATCCGCTTTATATTTCTTAGTGCAAAAGGTATATAAATGAGCTTCTCTGAAAGGAAAATTATTGCACCCGTGGCTAAGCGGCTAAAGCAATCGCCTGCAGTTCCGCTAAGATGAGCTTAAAAAGCGATGATAAGGAGAGAGCGATCATTCGAGGGTTCGAGTAAGTTTTCGCAAAAACTGAACAAGAAGCGAAGCTTCGACTATCCCTCCGGGTGCTTTTTTAATTCTTAGATTTACGAAACAATTAAAATTAGGCAAGAAAATAAGTAAGACCATGAAAAAAAACTCCTTAGCTTCCATAGAACTTGCAGCCATCATTAACGAACTGCAATTCCTTAAAAAAGGCAAGCTTTCACAGATTTACCATCAAGACCAGGAGCTGTTATTGCAGCTTCACGCTCCAGGCCACGGAAAACAGCTGCTGAAAATAGTTCCTGGCAAATTGCTCTGCTTGACTGCCGACAAGTATCCGCCAGCCAGGCCTTCCGGCTTTTGCCAGCAATTGAGGAAATATTTAGACCAGGCCTTCATTAAGGATATTTACCAGCAGGATGCGGAAAGAATTGTTGTTTTTCAGCTGGAGAAGCCGGAAACATACTACTTGATTATTGAATTATTCTCCAAAGGAAATGTTATATTAGCTGATGCTCAATGGATGGCCATTGGCGTATTGGAACAACAACTCTGGAAAGACCGGAGCGTAAAGGCTAAACACTCCTATACTTTCCCTTCTCCCGGAATTAATTGGAAAATTATTTCCTTACCAGATTTTGAAAAAATACTAAAAAAAAGTGATAAAAAGAATATTGCCACTACCTTGGCAACAGAAATTAATCTGGGCGGGGCGTATGCAGAAGAGATTTGTATTAGGGCTAACGTTGATAAAAACAAAACTGCCCTGGTTTTAGATTCTAAACAGATCAAAATGCTTTATAGTGAATTGAAAGAAGTGCAGCAGCAAATAAAACAGCCCAGAGGATATGTTTATGATGAACAAATAATCCCTTTTCCATTAATTGGGCTAAAGCCTCTTAAAATAACTGAAACTTACAATGAGGCTGTTAACCTGCTGAAACCCTTTCAGCAAACTTCGCCTTTCGACAAAAAAATAGCCAATCTGCAGCGGATAGCGGCTGAACAGCAGGAAGCGATCAATGTTCTGAAAGAAAAGATCGTCATAAATAAAAAGAAAGGGGAATTGTTATATGAGCGCTATGCTTCCCTCCAAAAATTGATTGAAATTGTGGCAGTTTTGAAGAAAACCAAAACTTGGACAGAAATTGCTTCAGAGCTGCGGCAGGAAAAAAGGATTAAAGCAGTCAACCTTAAGACAAAAACGATTGTTATTGACTTATAAGTAAGGCCTAATAGGTAAGTTTAGTTATTTATGCCCTTTAGTATATGTTATGCCATTTAATATATGGAGCCAAACTTAATTTAGATCCTGCCGATGGTAATTCAACAATCATTTATCTTTTTAGACAAAATAGGGCGCAAGTCGGAACTAAATATCTGGCAGCAGGGAATTAGTAACTGGAACGATTTTTTAAATGCTGACAAAATTAGCGGAATTTCGCCTCTCAGGAAAGCATACTATGACCGAAGAATAAGGCAGGCTCTGCAAGCCTTGGGCCAGGAAGATTACCTTTATTTTGTTGACAAATTGCCACAGAAAGAGATGTGGAGGCTATATCCAGAAGTCAAAGAAGGCTGCGGGTATTTAGACTTGGAGATTGATGCTAATGGCACGGTTATTCTGCTGGGGATATCTGATTACTACCATACTAACTTTTTTGTTAAGGGATTCAATCTGGAACGCCATCTGATTGAGAAAGAGCTGTCTAAATACCGGGCCATTATAACTTTTAACGGCTCGTCATTTGATTTGCCTAAATTAAGAAGAATGGGAATTAAATTAAAGCTGGTGCATATTGACCTTAAGCCGTTGTGCGTTAACTTGGGGTTAGTCGGCGGGTTAAAGGAAATCGAGAAGACCTTAAACTTAAAGCGGCCGACCAATTTATACGGCAATCCTGTGGACTTATGGCGTTCTTTCCATGCTTCCGGAGATAAGGAATATTTAGACCTGTTAATCGAATATAACCGGGAAGACGTGGAAAATTTGAAATTAGTGATGGAACATGTTTATAAGAAAATGAAGGAGAATCTAGGTAGGAGTACTGATAAAGCAAAAAGAATTAAAAACTAACAGAATTATCTTCTTATTATGCCACAGACAGTAACCCCCTGGGAAGTTAAGGGAACTATCGATTATGATAAATTGATTAAGGAGTTTGGGTTAAAGCCCTTAGAAAATTTGCCAAAACTGTTTACTGGGAACGTTTTGTTTAGGCGAAAGATCATTTTTGCCCATCGCGATTTTGGCCAAATTATCGAGGCCATTGAGCATAAAAAGCCCTGGGTGATGATGACCGGTCTGATGCCCTCCGGCAAATTTCATTTCGGACATAAAATGGTGGCTGATCAGATCATATTTTACCAAAATCTAGGGGCTAAAATTTATTTGACGGTTGCCGATATTGAAGCCTACAATTCGCGAAACCCTAACCTGGCAGAATTAAGGGAAACGGCCGTCAAGGAATATCTGGTTAATTATGTTGCTTTAGGCCTGAATTTGAAAAAATGTGATTTTTATTTTCAATCTAAACGTTCCACGGATGGAAAAAAGGCCAGCGCGTATTATAGTCTAGCCAACATGCTGGCCAGGCATGTAACCTTCAATGAATTCAAGGCCGTATATGGGGAAATATCGCCAGGAAAAATGGCTTCAGCCTTATTGCAGGCTGCAGACATGCTGCACCCGCAATTAGCTGAATTTGAAGGTCGGCCCTTGCCGATTATTGTTCCTACCGGCGCCGATCAAGATCCACATATGAGGCTGGCCCGGGATGCCGCTAAAAGAATTAAAGAATTTAATCTTATACCCCAAAGTTCAACGACGCACAAGTTCATGCCAGGATTAAAGGGAGGAAAGATGTCTTCTTCTGACCCTACATCTTATATTGCCCTGACTGATTCTCCGCAAGAAGCTGCGATGAAGATTAAGAAATATGCTTTTTCTGGTGGCCAGACCACCATTGAAGAGCATCGGAAGAAAGGTGGCAATCCAGAAATTGATGTAGCTTTTCAGATGCTAAAATATGGCTTAGAGCCGGATGACCGTAAACTGGCCAAAATTGAGAAGGATTATCGGTCCGGTAAGTTATTAAGCGGAGAATTAAAGAATATTCTTATCAAGAAAATAACTGCTTTCTTGGCCGAGCATCAATTGCGGATCAAGACTTCCGAAAAGCTGGTTGAGAAGTACGTAAAAGATAATCTTTAAAAACATTACTGCCTTCCTTTTTAGCTATGGTGATAACCTGGCATGAACTATGACTTTATCGTTCTAGGCGGAACTGGAACACAAGGGCGGATTGTTTCCAAGGACCTGTTGCTTCATGGCTATAGCGTCTTATTATGCGGAAGGGACCAAAAAAGAGTTGAAAAGATATTAGCCCAATTTAAAAAAGCGCGATTTCAGTATTTAGACCTTAATGATTTGCCAACAGCCAAACAGATTATTAAGAATGCTAACTCCGATGTTTTGGTAAACTGTGCCGAAGGTGACTGGAATGTCGAAGTGGCCGAGATCTGCGGAAAATTGGGCCTCAATTGTATTGACCTTGGCTCGGAGATCTGGCTTACCAGGAAGCAATTAGCTTTCAATGAGGCTTACAAAAAGAACAGCGCGATTCATATCACTGGCTGCGGCTCTGTGCCGGGTGTGGGAAATGTTATGCTGGCTCATGCTGCGGATAAATTTGACACGCTGCAAAACGTAGAATGCGGCTTTGCCTGGAATTCCAACATTAAGAAATTTGTGGTGCCTTATTCGATCCTTAGCATTATTGAGGAGTTTACTTTTCCTGCGATGAATGTTAAAAATGGCAAGCTGATCAGGGAAGTTGCTTTAGAAAACATTAAGGAATGGAATGATGAATTCGTGGGAGAGCAACAAGCCTTGTATGTCCAACATGCCGAGCCTTACACCTTCCACCGCTATTTTAAACATAAAGGCTTGAAAAATGTCCGCTTTTATGCTGAATTCCCTCCTCATTCCTTTAACACAATCAAGCTGCTGATGGATTTGGGCCTGGGAAGCAAAGAGCCAGTTAAAGTTAATGGAGCTCTGGTGCGGCCAGTTGACGTTTTGACGGAAGTATTAAAGGATTTAAAGCCGCCGCAGGGGTATAAGGAAATGGAAAACTTGTGGGTAAGCGTTACCGGAAAGAAGGGCGGCAAAAACAAAACCATCAAGATGCAATGCCTAGTTAAAACCTTAACCGGCTGGGAAGACGCTGGCAGCAATGTAGATACAGGAATGCCCGCCAGCATCATGGCCCAAATGATTAAAAATAAAATAATTACTAAAACTGGCTGCTTTGCCCCGGAAGCCATCGTGCCGCCGGCTCCGTTCTTTGCCGAGTTAAGGAAGCGGCAAATGACGGTTTATGAAAATGGGAAACTAATCAATTGACAATTCTTATTGGAGCAATGCTTTACTTATGTCACTGACTATGAAATAGTGAGCTGTAAAGTTAGCGACACCTACTAACAGGAATTTCTCGTTAAATTCCGGTTAAGTGAGGTCGAGCGAAGCGAGAAGTGCAACGTTCCGACGAGCCGAAGGAGAGAAGTTAATGTGAGGGAGCTCCAGTACGTCAGTTGGGGTCTTGGCTTTCTAATTTTATTGATTTAGAGCAGCTAAGTTTTGAGCAGATAAGATTGCTTGCTCAATACACACCTCTCTTAATTGTTGATTCTCAATTAAAGTACAAATCTCTTTATCACCGGTGATTCTTGCAGTAAGGTCTACACAGGAGTTGAACCCTTCGGTAGAAGCACTGTGGTTACAATAATCAACATTAGGATCTCTATTAATAATAGCAGTGATACAACTATCTCTTACATAATATTGACTATCTTCACTTCCTTCATCTTTTGGGATAGAGTCACAATCTTCAATAGTTCCGATGGAACCAATACAATCTGCTCTAACATAATCAACAGGGATAAGAGCACATAATTTCGGATCATTTTTAAAGTGTGCCAGTCCATTATAGCAAGCTGCACGCTTGTTACTAAATCCTAGCATCAGAGAGCCTTCAGGAATTGCTGCACATTTGTCTGGATCTGCCCCGTAACGAGATACGATATTATTAATACACCAAGCAGATTCATGGTCGTCAGAATCTTGATTACATATGCTTATATCCTTC
>Ga0209542_10013352_pt1 | contig 14184 bp, 14 predicted proteins | sample RifCSPhighO2_01_FD_184028 | JGI IMG/M metagenome (GOLD analysis project Ga0209542, IMG submission 184028) | Soil microbial communities from Rifle, Colorado - Rifle CSP2_plank highO2_0.1 (SPAdes) (version 2) | ecosystem: Environmental > Terrestrial > Deep subsurface > Rock core/Sediment ...
AGTGAACCGCGAGAAATGCATAAAACAACTTGCTCTGAATGTGGTCAAGAATGTGACGTTCCATTCAAGCCTACAGAAGGTAAACCTGTTTTTTGCAAAGACTGCTATAGAAAAAGGAAAAGATTCTAATTCTTTTTAATATAGGCAAATACTTCTTTTTTTTCTTTTTATTTTAAATATACATTTTCACCAAAACCTTTAAAAAGAGGGATATAATCTTTTATTTTATATTAAGATAATGCTAGAAGTAGAGAGATTCTTTCTTCTTTGTATTGTTTTAGTAGGAGATCAAAATGGATGGAACCGTTAAGTGGTTTAATAGGAAAAAAGGATACGGATTTATTAAAGGAGAGGATGGACAGGACTATTTTGTGCATCATACTTCCTTAGCACAAGGAACCTTCTTAAATGAAAATGATAATGTATCTTTCGAGCCTATTGAAAATGAACGAGGAAAGCAAGCTCAAAACGTTACTGTAAAAACCTAGAATAATTGGGATCAGAATACAACCTTTTTCTTATTCTTTAATCTTGATAGATACTTCTCCATTTGATTTAAATACAAGCCCGCCTTAAATATTTATGTGGAACAACTAAGAAAATTAGAAATAGAACTAAAAATAAGGGGCTTTAGCAAGAATACGCTAAGCGCATATCTTCTTCACAATAGAAAATTTATAGAATTTATAAAAAAAGATGTTAATGGTGTCAATGAAGATGATATTAAGTCATACTTAGCTTACTTAACCTCTGATAAGCAGCTTTCTAATAGCTCAGTAGCATTGACAAAAGCAGCACTAATATTTTTTTATAATGAAATCCTGGGAAAAGAAATAAGAATAAAGTCCCCAAAGATACCAAAAAAAGTTCCTGTTGTTCTAACAAGAGAAGAAGTAAAAGCCTTGATAGCAAACACAACAAACAAAAAACATAATTTCATAATAAAACTGCTTTACTCTTCTGGTTTAAGATTAAGCGAGTGCGTTAATTTAAAATTAGAAGACCTGGATTTAAAAGAAAAAGTAGGATGGGTAAGATCTGGTAAAGGAAAAAAAGATAGAATGTTTATTTTGTCTGAAAATTTAATGAAAGACTTATATTCTTATATAGAAGAGAATAAAATAGAGAAAGGTAATTTATTCCTGGGCTGGAACAAGAAACCGATATCAAAAAGAACAATACAAAAGCTTGTTAATATAGCCGCTTTGAAAGCAGGGATTAAAAAAAATGTTCATGTGCATACGTTAAGGCACTCTTTTGCAACCCACTTATTAGATGATGGCGTTGATATAAGGTATATACAGGCATTACTCGGGCATAGTTCGATTTCAACCACTGAATTATATACACATATTTCTAATATAAAATTGAAATCAATACAAAGCCCAATTGATAAGTTGTAACAAAATTAAAATAATTTAAAAGAAAAAAGAAAAAGATTTATCTCCTTTTCCTTCTCCCGCCTCTAGCCATCTTTGCTCTACTTATATTGCCTGCTTTATCCAAGAAGTATAAGTAACCCTTAGCTTTTTTTACACCGGCCTCAGCGACAACTTCAATCTTACCGCCGCCTTTTTTTCCGCCTCTAGCCATCTTTGCTCGTCCTACATCTCCCTTTTTTGTAATGAAGTAGAGATAACCTTTTTGTCTTTTTACTCCAACTTTAGCAACTCTTTCTGCCATTTAAATTCCTCCTTTAAAATTCTTATATTTACGTCCAAACTAAAGTTTATAAACTTTTTTATTCTCGAGAATACCGACGATAGTTACTTAAAAGTAAATAAAAAATAGAATCACAAGTCGTATGACATAACCGTTTTCCTTTTATTTTTATCTGCCCTTGCTTCAGCCTCTTTTATCATAGCCTCAACTTTTTTGCTTAGAGCATCAGCAAACTCTCCTGAAACATTAAACTTAGTGTAGTCTTTTATTTTGCTCCTAACAACCAATAAATCCGCCATTTTGCACCCCCTTAATCTTCCAAGTCTCTTTTTAAATATTACAGATTTAGCGTTTATATATCTTGCTAGTTACAATAAACTCTTTGCCTTATCTATGTGGTCAGCTACCTTGCCGCCCTTCTCTGTTAATTTTATTGTCTTTATTCTTCCCTGCTTTTCAAAAGTCACTAATCCAGATTTTTCCATCTCTTGTAATATTTTTACAGTATGGGAATATGTACAATCAACTTCCTTCGCTAAAATACTACCATATCTGCTTCTTATATTATTCTTTAAAGAAACCAGCACCATAGAGGGTTTTTTTCTAAAAAAAACGTCAAATATATCTTTTTTCTTAACCACTTTCCATCCTCCCAAATTCTCTATAACCTATCTTTTATAAAATAGATATTTTTAAAGATATATTTAAACCTTTGCGTTTTACTACTGCCCCCCAAGAAAACACAACTTATCCTCCAAAATAAGCTTTTTTTACAACATTTCTACCAGCACTTTTTGCTTCATAAAGTAGTTTATCAGCATCATCCACCATCTTAGAAAGTTTATATTCTTTTTTATATGTAGCAGCACCTAAGCTTATAGTAACAGGGTGTTTTACTCTTCTTATTTTTTTAGAACTAATCTCTACATTATATCTTATCCTTTCAGCTAATAAAGAAACTTCATCAAAACTAGTCTCAGGAACAATAATTGCAAATTCTTCCCCGCCATATCTAAAAACTGTATCGATTTTTCTAACACTCTTCATTAATATTTTAGCAATAACCCTTAAGACCCTATCCCCGGTTTTATGACCATATTTATCGTTATATATTTTAAAATGATCAATATCTAGTAAAATTACAGATAAAGGATGTTTGAATCTTTTAGCTCTTATAATCTCTTTGTTTAAAGTGCTAATAAAGAATCTTCTGTTATACAAGCCAGTTAGGTGGTCAATTAAAGATTCTCCCTTAACTATTAGAAAGGTTCTTAACAAATACAAGCTTAAAATTAAAAAGAACAAAATTGTAACTAAGCTTATAACTAAATTAACTGAACTTAAATTATAAACAGAGCTTAATATACCTTTAATTTCTAAAAGTGATGCCCCATCAACTAATCCTCTAAAATTCTCTAAACTTTGCTCAACAGAGGAAATATTACCTGCTATAGTTAAATAGAAGATAATCATTATTATGAAGGTTGCTACAGCAAACGTCTCTAAAAAATAACCAGTTAATTTAACCCTATTCAACTCTTTTTTTAGCATGAACCCCACCCAGTTCACTAATATTTAAGCCTTTTGGGCAAAAGCTTTAAATAAATACCTTGGATAACTACAGTATGCTTGATATAAAATTAATTAGAGATAATCCTAAGGTTGTTAAAGACAGTTTGAGAAAGAGAGGATTAGATGAAAAGGAGATAGGCAAGCTTTCAAAATTAGATGATGAATGGAGAGAGACAAAACAAGAGGCGGACAATTTACGAGCTGAAAGAAATAAGACAAGTGAGAGAATAAATGAGGCTAAAAAGAAAGGCGAAGACATTTCTCTTATATTAAAAAGAGCAAAAGAGATTCCTGTTAAGATTGAAGAGAAGGAAAAACATCTTGAAAAATTAGAAAAAGAGAGACTTTTTATTTTAGAAAACATCCCTAACTTAGTTGACAAGAGTGTTCCTGTTGGAGATGCATCTAAAAATAAAGTCTTAGAGAAATTTGGGAAAATAAAGAAGCAAAAATTCAAGATTAAAGGTCATGAAGAAATTTTATTAGCATTAGACCAGTTAGATATTGAAAGGGCCGCAAAAGTTTCTGGCGCAAGATTTTATTATTTGAAAAGGGACCTTGTTAAATTAAACCAAGCTTTGATAAATTTCGCACTTGATTTTTTAAGAAAGAAAGGGTTTGTTTTAATACAGCCGCCTTTTATGTTAAGAAGAGATATTTTGAAAGGGGCCGTAACTTTATCTGCTTTTGAAGAAATGATTTACAAAATTGAAGGAGAAGATCTTTATTTAATCGGGACTGCTGAACACGCTTTAAATGCCTATTATATGAATGAAGTTTTAAATGAAAAAGAATTGCCAATAAGGTTTGCAGGCATATCCCCTTGTTTTAGAAAAGAAGCTGGAAGCCATGGAAAAGATACGAAAGGCATTTTTAGAATACACCAATTTGAAAAAATAGAGCAGTTTGTATTTTGCAGGCCAAAAGACTCGTGGAAGGAATTTGATACAATATTAAAAAATTCAAAAGAATTATTCAAAAAATTAGGTATTCCATTTAGGACTGTTTTATTATCTTCACAGGAGCTGGGAAGGGTTCCAACTAAAACTATTGATTTGGAAGGATGGTTCCCTTATACAAAGGAATACAGGGAGTTAGGCTCATGCTCAAACTGCCTTGATTACCAGTCTAGAAGAAGCAATATTAAATATGAAGGAAAGGCAAGGGAATTTGTATATACCTTAAATAATACTGCAATTGCAACTGAAAGAATGATTGTCTGCTTAGTTGAAAATTACCAGCAAAAAGACGGCTCTATTAAGATCCCCCCAGTTTTACAAAAATATATGGGCGGCTTGAAGGTAATAAAAAAGCACAAGGTTTAAAAAACTATATTCTAGACTATATATATGGACAAGAAAATAAGAATTTTAGCAGCTGGAGACCTGCATGGTGATATAGCCCAAGCAGAAAAATTAGCTAAAAAAGCAGAAGACGAGAATGTAGATTTAATAATTCTTACAGGAGATATAACTCATTTTGGAGGTTCTGCTGAAGGTTTAATAGGCCCACTTGTTAAAAGAAATAAAAAAGTATTCTTGATACCTGGAAATCACGAAAATGTAGAGACAATAAACTTGTTGACTGATAATTATGGTGTAAAGAATCTTCATGGTTACTATGCTATTTTAGGAGACGTCGCTTTCTTTGGGTGTGGAGGTGCAACAAAGGTAGGCCCTGTTTTAAGATTAGATGAAGAAGAAGTAAAATACCTGCTAGGAAGAAGCCATAAGAAAATCAAGGATTTTAAAAGAAAAATAATGATAACTCATGAGCATCCTACAGGAAGTATAATAGATAAACTGATTCCAAATTCAGGTTCTAAAAGTATCAGGGAGGCTGTAGATAAGTTTAAGCCAGATTTTGTTTTATGCGGCCATATACATGAAGCAGCAGGCATAGAAGAGAAAATCGGCCTTACAACTGTAATAAATGTTGGAAAAGCTGGGAAAATAATAGAATTATAGCAAGACTTTTATACTCTTTCTTGATTTAAGATAAAAATATGGAATTAATAATAACTGAAAAACCGTCTCAAGCAAAAAAGATAGCAGAAGCCCTTGCTGATAAAAAGATAAAAGAAAACAAAAATAAAAAAATTAGTTATTATGTTTTAGAGCATAATGGAAGAGAAATAACTATTGTTCCTTCTGTCGGTCATCTGTTTAATTTGGCTGAAAAAGACAAGAAAGGCTGGACATACCCTATTTTTGATTTAGAATGGAAGCCGTCTTATGAAATAAAAAAAAGCGCTGCATTTACAAAACCTTATGTAGAAACCATAAAGAAACTATGTAAGGATGTGTCCGAGATTATAGTCGCCACAGATTATGATATTGAAGGCAGCACGATTGGTTGGAACATCGTTAAATTCCTTTGCAATAAAAAAGACGGCAAAAGAATGAAGTTCTCCACATTAACTAAAGACGAATTAGTAAGTAGTTATGAGAATGCCTCTAAACATCTTGACTTTGCCCAGATAGAAGCTGGAGAAACAAGGCATTTCTTAGATGCAATTTACGGCTTTAATCTTTCAAGAGCATTAACATTATCAATAAAAGCAGCTGGAAAAGGATTTAAGGTATTATCAACAGGAAGGGTTCAAGGCCCAGCATTAAAGATTATTGCTGATAGGGAACTAGAAATTAAAAACTTTAAATCAGTTCCTTATTGGGAAATAGAACTGATAGCAGAAGAGCTTAATTCATGGCATGAAAAAGATAAATTCTGGGATGAAAAAGAAGCTAAAGATGTATTAAAAAAAATAAAAGGAAAAAAAGCTATTGTCTCAAAAATAGAAAAGAAAGAATTTAAACAAAACCCACCAAATCCTTTTGACCTAACATCTTTACAATTAGAGGCCTATAGGACATTAAGAATATCCCCAAAACAAACGCTGGAAATAGCGCAAGAACTTTATACTAATGGATTAATCTCTTACCCAAGAACATCCTCTCAAAAACTTCCTCCTTCAATAGACTATAAAAAAATCCTAGAAGGATTATCAAAAAATAAAAACTACTCTCCACTTTGTGAAGAATTGCTAAAAAAAAGAAGTTTAAAGCCAAATGATGGAAAAAAAGAAGACAGGGCACATCCAGCAATTTATCCTGTAGGCTTAGAAGCAAGTTTAGCAGACAGATACGGACAGCTTTACGACTTAATAGTTCACAGATTTTTAGCTACGTTCTCTGAGGATGCTACAAGAGAAACAAACACAATAACAATTGATGTTGATGGTGAAAATTTTATAGCTAAGGGAACTAGAACAACAAACCATGGTTGGCATAAGTTCTATGGAAGATTTTTAATATTAGAAGAGCAAGAATTACCAAAACTAAAAGAAAAACAAGAATTAAATGTTAAAGAAGTAAAACTGCATAATAATGAAACCCAACCGCCAAAAAGATACACGCCAGCTTCTATAATAAAGAAAATGGAGTCGCTTGGTCTAGGAACAAAAGCAACTAGATCAGAAATAATAGACACACTATATCAAAGAAATTATATTAGTGATGAACCAATAAAAGCTACACAACTGGGAATAAAAACCGTAGAAGCCCTAGAAAAATATACTCCAAGAATTCTTGATCAGCAATTAACAAAGCATTTTGAAGATGAGATGGAAGAAATTCAAGATGGTAAAAAACACAAAAATGCTGTAATAGAGGAAGCAAAGGAATCACTAACTAAAGTTCTGTTAGATTTTAAGGAAAAAGAAAAATTGATAGGAGCGTCTTTAGGTGAAGCTTATATAGAAACACAAATTCAAGAATCTTTAATTGGTAAATGCCCTGTATGTAAAGAAGGCACATTAAGGATAACCTATTCTAAGAAAACCAAATCTAAGTTTATAGCCTGCAACAAATATCCAGATTGTAAGACAACATTCAGCCTGCCAAAATTTGCTTTAATAAAACCAACAAAAAAAGAATGTTCTTCATGCCAATTTCCAACTCTGCTTGTTATAAGAAAAGGCAAAAGACCGTATGAACATTGCATTAATCAAAACTGCCCTAAAAAATTAGAATGGATCAAGCAACAAGCAGCTAAACAATAATTCCCTTGTCTTTTATATCAAAAAATATCCACCTTTCATAATTCTCTTTAGGTTTTTTTAAGATTAACCTTTTTCTTTTATATTCTTTATTCATTTCAATTAAACATTTACTAAATTTCTGCATGAAACTTCCAACCATATTTATTTTGTCTTTAACCTTGAAATCCTCATAGACCTGAGAAGTAATAATAATAGGTATGTTATACTGCTTAGCTAATTCCTTAAATACTGTTAATTGATTGGCTGTAGCCCTATTAATCTCTTTAGCATCTTTGTTTTTTAATTCCAATTTATAAAAATAAGAAATATTGTCTAAGATTATCAAACTTATCCCACTTTTAAGAACCTTATCCAGATTTTTTATCTCCTTATCTAATTCGTCAAAGCTTTTAGGATTAAAAACTAAGATATTATCTAAATACTTGATATAATCTTCGCCAATAATCTGTTTTATCCTCTCTACAGAAAATTCCTTTTCTGTATCTATATAAATAACTCTTTTCCCATTTTTAGCTAAGTAAGAAGCGCACATTAAGCACAGTGTTGATTTCCCAGAAGCACCCTTACCATAAACCATAGTTATCATACCTTCTCTAAATCCTCCAAAGAACTTATCCAAGGCATTATTGCCGCTTGAAACTACCATGCTGTTTCTAGAGGTATAAAAATTTAAAAACATTTGCAAACCAAAATCTTTATATACAAGCAGTATATACAGAGATGTATATACATAATGCTTACAAAATGGCAGATATATATGAAACAACTATCGTATGCGACAAGTGTAATAGAAAGACTAGTAAAAACCTTGTCATGAAAGACGGCTTTAGATTAAGGACTTGGGAATGTAATGGCTGTAACAAAAGATATTTCCACCCTCTAGATCTACAAGAATATGAAGGTTTTAAGGAACTTAAGAATAAAACCTTTAAAGTTAAATTAAGATTAGTTGGTAATTCTTATGCAGTTTCAATCCCAAGAGAGATTATTGATTTTGAAGAAGAATTCAATAGAGAACTGCAAGAGCTAATAAATATTACATTAGAAGAACCTGGGAGATTATCATTATTTTTTAATAAAAAATTAGGAAAGATTTATTAATGCAGGAGAATAATGAAGAAAAAATGACAAAGGAAGTTAGACTAAAAGTCATGGAGGCCTTGCAGGAAGAGGCTTATAAAGGAATAGTTAGAATAGATTCTGAAACTATGAAAGAAATAGGAGTAAGAGCAGGTGATATTGTCGAAATAGAAGGTGGAAGGAAAACAGTAGGCATTGTTGATAGGGCTTATCCAACAGATGTCGGTGAATCCATCATAAGAATGGATGGTATCCTAAGAAGAAATGCTAAAACTGGAATTTCAGAAATTGTTACAGTAAGGAAAGTTGATGTTAAGGAAGCTAAAGCAATAACTATAGCTCCATCCCAAAAAGGAGTAATGATACAGGCACATCCAGATTTATTTAAGAGAGGGTTATTAGGAAGAGCCCTTGTAAAAGGAGATATTGTTGTATTAGGCGGGGCAAAAAGGAGAAGAAAAACCATGACAGAATCTCCTTTCTTCGATGATATCTTTAGTGTTTTAGAAGAAAATTTCATGGGGAGCTTTGGTTTCGGCTCATTAAAATTTATTGTAGCAGAAGCAAATCCTAAACAGGCTGTCGTGATTACAGAAGCTACTTTAATAAAAGTAAGCCAAAAGGCAATGGATGTTGTAGAAGAAAGAATACCAGAAGTAGCATATGAAGATCTTGGCGGACTAGACGATGAGATAAAGAAAATAAGAGAAATGGTAGAACTACCACTAAGACATCCAGAAATATTCGAAAGATTGGGAATAGAACCTCCAAAAGGAGTTTTATTGCATGGCCCACCAGGTTCTGGTAAAACTTTATTAGCAAAAGCAGTTGCTAATGAAACAGAATCTAATTTCATTTTAGTTAATGGCCCAGAAATTATGAACAAATTTGTTGGAGAAGCAGAAAAAAGAATAAGGGATATATTTGAAGAGGCTGAAAAAGCAGCACCTTCCATCATATTTATTGATGAGATTGACGCTATCGCCCCAAAAAGAGAAGAGTCTTATTCAGAAGTTGAAAGAAGAGTTGTAGCTCAATTATTGACAGCTATGGATGGTTTAAAATCAAGAGGTAAAGTAATTATCATTGGAGCAACAAACAGAGTTAATGCTATAGATCCTGCATTAAGAAGACCAGGAAGATTTGACAGAGAAATTAATATTGGAGTTCCTGACCAAAAAGGAAGAGAAGCTATTCTGAATATTCATACAAGAAACATGCCACTAGCAGAAGATGTTAAAATAAAAAATTTAGCTAAGATAACTTATGGCTTTGTTGGAGCAGACTTATCAGCTTTAACAAAAGAAGCCGCTATGAATGTTGTTAGAAAATTATTACCAACTTTAAAACTTAAAGAAGATTCTGCAATCCCTCTGGCTATTTTAGAAAAATTATTGATAGCAGATGAGGACTTCAAGTATTCATTAAAAGTTGTAAGGCCATCAGCCTTAAGAGAGGTTCAAATAGAAAAGCCAAACACAACCTGGGAGGATGTTGGAGGAATGGATGAGATAAAGCAAGAATTAAAAGAGGCTGTAGAATGGCCATTAAAACATCCAAAAGCATTCGAAAGGTTAGGAGTTAGGCCTCCAAGAGGGATATTGCTTTATGGCCCTCCGGGAACAGGAAAGACCTTGTTAGCCAAAGCAATAGCAAACGAATCAGATGCTAATTTCATTTTAGTTAAAGGACCAGAACTAATATCTAAATGGGTTGGTGAAAGCGAAAAAGGTATAAGGAAAATATTTGAAAAAGCACGACAAGCATCACCTACAATAGTCTTCTTTGATGAAATGGATGCTCTAGCGGGTAGAAGAGGCTTAGATCAAGGAACGAAAGTAACAGATAGGGTGGTAAATCAGTTACTGACAGAAATTGATGGCTTAGAAGATTTACATGATGTTATTATCATTGGAGCAACAAACAGGCCAGACATGATAGACCCTGGTTTGTTAAGGCCAGGTAGAATTGACAAAATAATAATGACCCCTGTTCCAGAAAAGAAAGCTAGAGATAAGATTTTTGCTATCCATACAAAAAACATGCCATTAGCAAAAGATATTAATTTGGGGAAGTTGGTAGATCAAACTGAAAATTATTCTGGCGCAGACATAGAAAATGTTTGCAGGGAAGCTGCAATACTAGCTTTAAGAGAAAACATTCATGCTAAAGAAGTAAAAATGAAGCATTTCGAAGATGCTTTAAAGAAAGTAAGACCCTCTTTAGATTTGGATGAGGTCAGAAGATATAAAGAAGTAGAAGAATTATATCTTAGAGATGCAAGAGCAGGAAAAATAAAAGAAACTGCATCTTATTTAGGATAAAAATAAGCTGTTAAACAGCCTAGGCTTTTGGTAATATTTTGTACATCTTACATCCACATTTAGCGCAAACACCTCTAGCAGCCCTTTTATTTCCACCCATAGTTACAACCTCTGCATCTTTCATTAACATATCATTTTGTTTGCATCTCATGCATCTTCCTTTGTATTCTACCATGTTGTATTCCCCCTTAATTTGATAAAATGTTAGATATTCAGTCATTTATAAAGATATACGTTAATCAGGCTATGGCATATTCTTATCTACTAATTAGGATAAATAAAAAGTTCGTATAATGCTTAAGTTGCACAGAACTCGTTAGTCTAATTTTGTCGTAACTATAGGCTTTTCTTTGACCAGGATAGTATGTTCAGCTTGGCTAACAACGCCTTTACTTCTCTCTGGTAATTGTGGATAACTGTGGATTATTCCACCCCTTTCTAGTAAACCAAGCCCTAGATTTCCCTTAGCACCAAACTTGCTAATAATCCATCGCTTAGCAAAAGGCAATGTTTTAAACTCCTCTGTTATAAATTTTAAAACTTCTCTGGCTATATTATTTCTAGTAGGTTTTAAATTCTCAAGCTTGTAAATCCCAGAAGGTGTCCCTTCTGTAACATCACCATTGCCTAAAGTTGCGAAAGGTTCTATAGCAATAATCTGGTTTTCCTTTAAGACATTCTCATTTCTATTATCAAAGTTTGGGATCCCTGGCGTAGCATGTTGTTTATATATATCAATTCCATGCCCAGACAAATTAGTTATTGGGTTCGCATCTAAATTAGTTATAGTTTCTTCTATTACCTTTCCAATTTCTCTAATCTTAACTCCCGGTTTTATAATCTTTATCGCATTATTAACAGCCTCTCTAGAAGCCTTAACTAACTTAGCATATTCTCCGCTTAAGTCGACTGTTAAAGCATTATCAGAAATACAACCATCAATATGAGCTCCAACATCTAATTTAATAATATCACTCTCTAAAAAAATTTCTTCATCATTATATCCTGGAGTATAATGGGCAGCTAAATCATTTCTAGAGATATTGCAAGGAAAAGCAGGCCTTCCACCCAACTCTTTAATTTTTTGTTCAACCCTTTCAGCAACTTCTAGCAGTTTAACTCTTGGTTTTATTAGTTTACTCCCATAATCTAAAGCCATAGCCCCAATCTTACCAGCTTCAATCCATTTCTTTTCTGTTTCTTTATCCATTAAAAATCTCCTAAACTGCTTTGCCCAATATCCTTAATTAAATCTTCTTTATTATAGCCTAAAACCTCAAATATTTTTTCAACACTAGGAATTATTTGGTTATTAACATAATAATTTTCATCATAATCTCCTTCATTAATGTCTTCAGGAATATTTGCTCTATCTCTAATCATGCCTTTTCCAGCTTTAATAACAAACCAGATAGTGTCTCCACTACCAACCCTCATTCCTTTTTGTTGCATCTTTTTTGCTACACTAACATGTGGGCCTATCTGAACATAATCTTCCAACTTCATCCTCAACTGTGTAAATATAATTAAATCCTTTATTTTAACCTCTTTATTCCTCAACTTAGAGATAACATCTTTGACATAGTTTAAAGCTTTTTCTTTGTTACTCTCACTTAATACAATCTCCAAAACCCTTTTCTGTGTTTGCCTAGCAATTAAACTCCAATCTCTCCTTATAGTCTCAAAACCAACTATTTTCATTTTTCCATTTTCGTTAATTAAAGCATATTTTTTCTTGGCCCCAATCATCTCCCCTTTTTTAGAAACGAAAATTCCACTTTTATAGAAATCTTCTAACTCTAACTCCATCAAACCAGGAAGCCCTTTATTTAATTTTTCTAAAAATTTTAAAACATCTTCTTTACTCTTCTTGCCTAGTGTAGCAGCAAATCCATCAGTATCAGCATAAACAACATCTAATCCAAATTTCTCAGCTTTCTTTATAACGTCTTGAACAAATTCTCTACCAAAAGCTGTAATGCTTGAAGCACATTCCTTAGAATACCATCTAGCACCAAAAAAAGCATAATAACCATAACTACTATTTGCTATTGTCTTTAACCCATAACTTCTCGCTTTCAAAACATTATCCTCTTTATTTTCTTTAATTATTTTCCTAATTCTTTGTCTTCTAACTATAAGTTCTCTAATGACGCTAGGGATAAAATCTTCTTTTTCATCAAAATAGTAATTTACCTTTCTACCCGATTCATCAACGATATCAGGACTTTTGTATCCTTTATTATAATTTAAACTAGAAGGGCTTATATTTTTACTTACTATGATGCTAGGATACAAAGACATAAAATCTAAAACAACCAAATTTTCATACAATCCTGGTTTAGGCTCCATAACAAATCCTCCCTTATAAGTATGAACCCTTCTTACTGCAATCATGTCTCCGGAAGGTTTATTTGGAATTAAAACATTAAATTCTTTAGCCCTTCTCATCAGATAGCTCTCAACTAATTGTCCATAACTTACTCTGCAAACATCAAATATATTTATTCCTACAATTTTGACTATCTCAATTAGATTAGGCAAGATACTTTCTGCTAATCTTAGAGTTAGCCTGCTGTCCTGTAAATTATAATAACAAATATCTTTTGCCTCTCCTTTATCCCAAGCTTGGTTAATATCAATAAGATCCATTTGTAGTTTATCTTCCCCTAAAAGAGCCTTAGATACTGAGCCTAGACTATAAGAATCTAAATTCAGAGAGCCAGCCATGATCTTACTAATAAACTTATAAATATCTAAATGGACAATGCCATTTATTTTAGCACTTTTTATTTTACCCCTCTCAGTAAAATTAACATTGCTTCTATCCTTGCCCAAGCCCAAATTTATTTTATATTTTTTAGTTCTATCCATAATTTGCGGAAAATCAAAACCATCGCTGTAATAACCAACCAAAAAATCAGGATCATAATTCTTTACATGATTTTTAAACTTCTCAATTAATTCATCCTCAGATCCAACAAACTCTATATCTTCATTAGCATCTTTAAATTTTTTCCAAGTTATTACTTTTTTAAAACCGTCATTTCCATATAAAGCTAAAGAAATAATTGGATTATCCATCCTTGTTTCTTCACTAGCAATCCCATATGTTTCTATATCGAACGCTAACATTTTATAATTATCACATACCTTTTCACTTATCTGATTAACCTTACCATCAATATATAGAATCCCCATATTTTCTATTAACTCTCCATCAACCTCACACAAAGTTAAGGGGGTTATCTCTTTATCTATCAAATATTTTCTATAGGATGGAATATCATACTCTAGTTCTTCACTCACTTCAGGAAGTTTTTTTAATTCATCTTTAATAATCTTGATAGAAGACGGCTTATCAACAGTAACTTTTATAGCCTTAACATCATCTCCTAAATATTTTTTATCGACAACAACCACCTTTTCAATCGTATAGTAAATACCATTATCATCTATCTCAACATCCTTAATCTTATCAAGGAA
>Ga0209542_10013354_pt1 | contig 14183 bp, 13 predicted proteins | sample RifCSPhighO2_01_FD_184028 | JGI IMG/M metagenome (GOLD analysis project Ga0209542, IMG submission 184028) | Soil microbial communities from Rifle, Colorado - Rifle CSP2_plank highO2_0.1 (SPAdes) (version 2) | ecosystem: Environmental > Terrestrial > Deep subsurface > Rock core/Sediment ...
AGAACCTAACTTTTGTTACTATGAGGTTGTATTCGGGAATGATAGTTTTCATAGAAACAGCTCCGCAAGGGAGCTGTTTCTATTTTATATGAAAATGAGAGAAAAAGGGAGTTTCGTAATTCAAAGTTACAGGAAGTCAACACACAAACCGCGCCTTAGGGTGCCGGTTTCATTTTGCTCAAAAAGCTTAAAATTGCTATATTCTACTGATGAAAGGAGCTTCCGAACTTGAACATAAACGTCACTCACTCGCCCATCTCTTGGCGGCGGCGGTATTACAGTTGTATCCGCAAGCGAAACCAACCATCGGCCCTGCGATAGATATCGGTTTTTATTACGATTTTGACGGGCTTTCTATCAGTGAAAAAGAACTTGCTGGTATTGAGAAGAAAATGCGAGAGCTGGTGAAATCCTGGAAAAATTTTGAAGGAAAAGAAATATCGGCAAAAGAAGCACGCGAACATTTCAAAGACAATCCCTACAAACTGGAGCTTATTGATGAAATAGAAAAAAGCGGAGAGAAAATTACGCTCTACACAAGCGGCACATTCATCGACCTCTGCCGTGGTGGGCATACCGCAAACCCCGCGAAAGATGTCGCGCCAACTAACTGGAAATTGGAACGAGTTGCAGGAGCGTACTGGCGTGGAGATGAGAAAAATAAAATGCTTACGCGTATTTATGGCCTCGCATTCAACAGTAAAGAAGAGCTGAATGCACACCTGACTATGCAAGCGGAAGCTGAAAAGCGCGACCATAAAAAATTGGGTCGCGAATTAGACCTCTTCGTCTTCTCCGATCTCGTCGGTAGTGGTCTTCCCCTCTGGACACCGAAAGGCACAATTATCCGAGATCTCTTGGACAGTTTTGTCTGGGATTTAAGAAAAGCAGAAGGCTATGAACGTGTTGATATTCCCCACATCACCAAAAAGGATTTGTACGTTAAAAGCGGACACTGGGAAAAATTCCGAGAAGAACTGTTCGTCATTAAATCCCGCGAAGGCCATGAATTTGCAATGAAACCCATGAACTGCCCCCACCACACACAGATTTACGCCCGAAAAGGTTGGAGTTACCGCGAACTTCCTCAACGCTATGCTTCAACTACCAAAGTCTACCGCGACGAACAAACCGGAGAACTGTCAGGTCTCTCGCGTGTACGCGCCATCACACAAGACGATGCACACGTGTTTTGTCGCAGTGGACAAGTAAAAGAAGAAATCAGAAAAATCTGGGGTATTATTTCTGAATTTTATAAAACATTCGGGTTTGAGCTTTCTATTCGCCTTTCATTACACGATCCCAAGCAAATGCAGAAATATCTTGGTGATGAAGCAACGTGGCAGACCGCAGAAAATGCGCTTCGTGAAATCGTTAAAGAGCAAAAAGCAACTGTGTCTGAAGCTGTCGGAGAGGCAGCGCTGTATGGACCTAAAATAGACTTCATGAGTAAAGACGCGCTGGGGCGACCCTTGCAGGTGGCGACTATTCAGCTTGATATGAATCTGCCTGAGCGCTTTGACCTTGTGTGCACGAATGAAAAAGGAGAAAAGGAACGCATCGTTATGATTCACGCCGCTATCATGGGTTCTATTGAGCGCTTCATGGCAACCTTGATTGAACACTACGCGGGTGCATTTCCCCTGTGGCTCTCGCCCGTACAAGCTGCTATTTTGCCGATCAGTGAAAAACACACGTCTGCGGCTCGCGAAGCGCTCGCCGCCCTCAGAGATGCCAACATCCGTGCTTCACTGAGCGACCCCACCGAAAGCCTCGGCAAGCGCGTACGCGCGACTAAACTTTCCAAAATCCCCTACTGGCTCGTCATTGGTGACAAAGAAGCCGAAAACGCAAATGCCTCTCTGGAATCCCGCGACAAAGGCCAACTCGGTACTTTGTCTCTTGCCGAAATTACCTCAAAACTCCTCGGAGAAATTAAGGCGAGAAAATAGGCTCCTTTCCGCTTTCACAATAGCACAAATCAGCCCAGCATGCAAAAAGAAAGAGCCTGTGTCGCAAAACAACAAGCCCTTTGTGAATACCGACTCGTGGAAACTCACGCAAACGCAAGCTCCTCTGTAGCAACTCGTGAACCAAAGACTTTCTCCTCCTCGGCTAAGGCCTATAAATGGGCCCCCTTATTGTCCTGTCCTTTATTTCTAAGGTGTACCTCCAAGAGTTCATGGAACAAATACCTTCGTTTCATTTCTTTTGGTGTTAACCTCCACACGTAGATATCATACCCATGGACATGGGTTGATGTGGAAAGCCACACCGGAGTGTGGTCTTCATCTAATTTGTAGAAATAAAAGAAAAGGAATGGGGTACCTTGATACACAAGCGGCTCAAATGTATCAAACGTAGCCTTATCCAAAAGAGACAGAAGTTCAAGAACCACAAAACTTAAGTCATCCAGCAATTCAGTTTTCATTCTAAAAGCAGAGTACCCTATTTAGTAGCAATAGTCAATAACCCCGTGCACTCCAAAAATAAACGAGCGGGCCGATAAACGAACCGCTCTTGAATAGTCTGGTAGTAGCGCGAGCTCTACCCAATGCCGGACAAATCTCCTCTTCCCCAGTTGGTTATAGGAACCATCCAATACTGATTGCCCAGGATGGTTTCGTTTTTGATAGAACCATCATTGCACCGAAGTACAACTCTGGTACTAAATTCCGACGCAAGGATATGAGCCACTCTTTGAGCAAAGTCTAGCCTGCCTGGCGCATAGATAATACCTACTCCACTATCCTCCCCCCTTGTCGCCATTGAAACTTTCAGGCCCTCTTTCTCGAAGTCAACGGAGTTGAGAAACAGGTGGTTAAAACAGGGAGAGTGGTTCCCCTCGCGTGAGATTTTACCTGCTTGGTTAAGTAGCCACGTGCTTTTCTCAAATATGATGTGCAGAGCGACAACTTTGGCATGCAATGGCGAGTCAAGATAATCTTGGACAACAACACATGGGGTGGTTTTTTTCTTGCCCTTGAAGAGCCGGAAAGCAAGCAAAACAACACTGGCTCCGAAAATTGCAGCTACAAACACAGAGATAAAAAAGACCGTTTCGGGCGAATATTCTTGTATATTCACAAAGAACTCCTTTGGTAGATTGTTGCGGTTAGTTTATTGAATACAGTACACCCAAGCACTCTGGTGAGCAATACACACATCGGACTAGATCCGGTCTCGTCTGCGGCGATGAAATGAAATGGCAAAACGATGAGCTTCGCGGTTGGCGAGTAAAATGCCGCGGCGAAATTTGGCAATGTATTGCGCATCTCCCAAGAAATGTGAGGGTTGGTGTCGTTCGTCTTTGACGACAGAGACAAGTCCCGTTGAACTACCCGTCCGAGATAAAACGTCGCGTGCAACATTGAGTTGGGCCTGCCCTCCATCCACCACCACTAAGTCAGGCACTCCCCATTCTGGATGCGTAAAGCGGCGCTCTAGAATTTCCTTAAGTGCGCGGACATCGTCTCCCGCCGGAGCAGATTTTACTGTAAACATTCTATACGCACTTTTATCAGGGAAAGCGCCACGCACTACCGTCATCACCCCAACCGTCTCTTTTCCGGATGTATGCGCGATATCATACGCCTCTATTCTCATATTCTCAAGAATATGAGAATGTCGCGGGGTTTCCGCAAGCAAGGCCACATCCTCAATATGTTGAAGTGCGAAGAGCGTGCGTTTTACCTGCGACGCCTTTTCAAATTGCTGTGCCTTCGCATACGCCTTCATATCTTGCATCAAGCTCTTAATAATAGCTGATTTCTTCCCTTCAAAAAGTCGTTTGATATTTGTAATAGTCTTCCCGTACTCTTTCTGACTAATCTCGCCTGTACAAACGCCGGGGCACAATCCAATCTGGCGATTAAAACACCCGAACGGCCTAAAGGCCGAACGGGCGAGAGCCTTCCCTTCTTGTTTCTTTAATTGCTCATCGTACGGAACACACTTGTCTCTGAATGGAAAAATCTTCCTGATGATTTTTAGGGCCACAATAAGCTTGCCACCTTCTGGAAACGGCCCATAAACAGCCAAAAGCTTAGGGCTTAGAGCTTTAGGCTTAGAGCTTGCGGATAAAAACTTAGGTTCCAGATTTCTTTTACGAACAATAAGCACGCGAGGAAAATCATCGTCAGTAATTACCACGCAATTGAAACTTTTATCATCTTTATCATCACTGTTGTAGGGCGGTTTAAATTTCCTAATCAGATCTGCCTCCAAAAGTACCGCTTCAAGCACCGAATCAGTTTCCCGATGATCTATTGAGCGCGCATCTTCCACCATCTTTACGATTTTTGGACCGCGAGTTTCATTTAAATCTTTGCCAAAATAGCTTCGCACCCGATCTCTCAACGAGGTCGCACGGCCGATGTAAAGAATATTGCTTGCCCCGTTAGAAGCAGGTCGTCTGCGACCACGAGTTCTACTGGGACGGTTTTTGCCGAGAAAAAAGTAGACCCCCGATTTGTTAGGTAGTGCAAGCTTTTTAAGGCCTTGACTTTTCATAGTGTATATGATAGCATATTATTGGAAGATCTCCAATGGAGACAAGAATACCGACACGGAAAGTACAAAATATGAAAAAAAACATTCGCGATCGGGCTGTTTACGGAATGTTCAATGTAGTCATTGCAGTGGTGGCAATGGTAACGGCGAACGACTTCATCCCCGCTTCAAGGAACATAGACACATGGCACTGGTTTGTACTTCTAGTTGCCTTGGCCGTCCTCTCGGCGTTTACGCTCGGGAGATGATTGTGGAGATTATGGAAGTGGGTAGATCAAGACCTAGCTCAATCCCCGGAACCGCGAGAATGGGAGGAGCAAGGAAAAGAACGCGCCCAAAGAATAATGCGAGATTGGAAATTGTAATCCGTCCCCACCACCAACAGTATTGGTCATGACCCGAGAGTCATGACCTTTTTTTTATTTACCTCTTAGCGCCCGGTGCAAATAGGTGGCCGTGTGGGATGTATCTGATTTCGCAACCTCTTCAGGTGTACCTTTGGCAACTACTTTACCACCTGCATCTCCCCCATCAGGACCGATATCAATGATGTAGTCAGCAGATTTAATAACATCCATATTGTGTTCAATCACTAATACAGTATTCCCGCGGTCAACCAGCTTTTGCAAAATTTCAATGAGTTTCTTTACGTCCTCATAGTGCAAACCGATGGTCGGCTCATCCAAAAGATACATCTTCTTTTGCAAGTGTGGACGATACAACTCGGATGAAATTTTTACACGTTGTGCTTCGCCACCGGAGAGTGTCGTTGCCGATTGACCAAGTTTTAAATAGCCCAGCCCCACGTCATTGAGTGTGTGTAAACGATCATAAATTGCTGGAATATCTTCAAAGAATTTGAGAGCCTCTTCAATCGTCATTTCCAACACCTGATAGATATTTTTCTTTTTGTATTTTACTTCCAGCGTCTCTTTCATAAATCGCTTTCCTCCACAGACCTCGCACGTCACATATACGGTTGGCAAAAAGTGCATTTCCACCGCGATTTCCCCATTTCCCTCGCACGCTTCACAGCGCCCAGCCTTTACGTTGAATGAAAAACGGCTTGGTCCCCATCCGCGAGCACGCGCTTCGCTGGATGCCGCAAAAAGCTCTCTCATGAATGTAAATGCGCCTGTATAGGTAGCAGGATTTGAACGTGGGGTTCGACCAATCGGTGACTGGTCAATTAAAATAACACGGCCCAAGTATTCGCTCCCCGTAAAACTGGCGCAATTAAATGTCTCCGCAGATCTGTACCGACGCTCAAGACGAGCGAGAAGATTTTTATGTAAAATCTCATAGACAAAGGATGATTTTCCTGAACCAGATACGCCTGTAACGGCAACAAGTTTGCCAAGTGGGACATCAACATTGATGTTTTTTATATTGAAAATCTTGGCACCCTTAATTTTAAGCGAACCCTTCTCCGAAGTACGCCGATGCGCTGGTACTGCGACTTTTCGCTCACCACGGAGATATTCCAAGGTCAGCGATGGTGGCACCTTTTTAGCAGTCAGCAATTCTTCAAGATAGCCTGCTACAACAATCTTGCCCCCGTGTACTCCAGCTCCGGGACCGATATCTACAATGTAATCAGACGAGAAAATAGTATCTTCATCATGTTCTACTACAATGATGGTGTTCCCTGTATCGCGTAAATCAAGTAAGGTTTTAATGAGTTTGTCATTATCGCGCGCATGCAACCCGATCGTCGGCTCATCCAAGACATACAGCGCTCCGACAAGACCAGAGCCTAGTTGCGACGCAAGTCGTATGCGCTGTGCTTCCCCGCCAGAGAGCGTATTGGCCCGACGATCAAGCGTCAGATATCCGATACCGACGTTGAGCATAAACATCAGACGTGAGGTGATTTCTTTTATCACTACTTTAGAAATCGTGCGCTCCGATGGCGTAAGTTTCAGCTTTTTGAAAAACTCATCTGAGTCTAAAATTGAATGAGCCGCTAGATCTACAATGTTCACGCCGCCAACAAGCACATGGAGCGCTTCCTCGCGCAATCGCGCCCCGTTGCACTTTGGACATACTTCATCTCCAAAAAAATGTCGCGTGCCAAGACCGTTACATTCTGGACACGCGCCGTAGGGAGAATTGAAAGAGAAAAGACGAGGCTCCACTTCAGGGTACGCAAACCCGTCGTACGGACACATAAATTTTGCTGAAATAATCTTTTCCTCAAGGGGAGTCTCTACTTTAATGAGCCCATTGGATTCAGTAAGCGCGCGCTCTATTGATTCACTTAAACGCTCTTTGATATTTCCACCAAGCGCTTCTATTTCGCTCGTATAAAACTCATCCACAAGCACGTCAATATCATGTTTTTTAGTTTTAGAAAGAATGATCTGTTCGCGAAGTTTTTTGAGTTTACCATCCACTTTTACGTGCGTGTATCCTTTACCCAGCAAATCATAGAGTAATTGATAGTATTCGCCTTTGCGACCCACTACCACCGGAGAAAAAATTCTGATTTTGTCCCCACTTATCTCTACCCCCATGACTTCTTTTTTATGCGATTTACGTTCGGCAGATTTCACTCCTTCCACAATCGCTTCCAGAATCTCTTCATTTGAAAGCCGCTTTATCACGCGGTTGCACACTAAACAATGCGGCACACCAATGCGCGCATACAAAACACGCAAGTAATCATAGATCTCCGTGACTGTCGCAACCGTTGAGCGCGGATTATTGGAACGAGATTTTTGGTCAATAGAAATAGCGGGCGAGAGGCCGATAATCTCGTCTACGTCAGGTTTTTGCATCTGTCGCAGAAACTGCCTGGCGTATGCGGATAACGATTCAACATACCGCCGCTGCCCTTCGGCAAAGATAGTATCAAACGCAAGGGATGATTTACCCGAACCAGAAAGCCCCGTAAACACAACCAGTTTATTACGCGGCATCTCCACGGTCACATTTTTAAGGTTGTGTGTACGAGCACCTTTAACTATTAGTTTATCGTTTGTATCCTTCATTTCTTTAAGCTAGGTGAAATCTTGGTCACAGATAATTTTCTGCTGAAAATTTCCGCGACCTTTCCTTACGGAACAGTATACCTTTTGGTTCTCGCGGACTCGAACGCAAAAGGTCTTTCGGTGCTCCAAGTATTCGCACCTCAACCTCGCGCTGTCGCGCTCCTGCCTTGCGAAACTCCACGTGTTGGCTTTTCACCTTTAGCGATTAGCTTTCCTGTCTCGTTTGAATATTCACTTTTATTGCCTAGCAAGTAAGCGGAGAGAAAAAGTATCTTCTTTTTCTCTCCCGAGCGAGCGACGACAACAAAGGGTTTACTACCCCGCGGCTTGCCGCGGGTGAGTACGCGCACAGCGCGTTTTTCATGCGGGGCTTGCCCCGCGGTATAATACCCTTTATTTGTCATATATAAGAATAAGGTTGATTCTTTAACAGCTTCCGAACTCCGCAATCACTATTTTAAAAATGCAAGTGGGGTCTTGTGGTGATTGATCTTTCATATAGTACAACTAGAAACACCCCCGCTCTCGCGTAAGCGTAGGGGTAGGAGCACTTAGAGTATCAGAGTATGAAGAAAAACAAAAGCGAAAAAACTAGGACAGGATGTGATGCACCGTATGTTTTATTTCATCGACGATTTCATCCAAATTCATGGTTGCTTTTATGAGAAACTTTTCGGCTCCAAGCGCCCTGCCTTTGTCTATATCAGCCTTCTGCCCAAGATTGGAAAGCAAAATCACCGGAATTTTTTTAACTTTTTCGGTAGCCTTAAGGCGCCGTAGAATCTCAAACCCGTCAATACCGGAGAGGAGGATATCGAGAATAATGATGTCGGGTATCTCTTTTTCCACAATCCCGAGAGCCTCTTCCCCTGTGGTGCAATGGAGCAATTTGCATCCTTCGCCGGTGAGTTTGCGTGCGATAATATCGCTCAAAAATTTATCATCCTCAACCCACATCACTTTCTTCCCAGAGAGATCTGCTAACGTTGCATCCTCCGCACGGTATTCTTGGCGTTCAAGCAGGTGACGGACCTTTGCCAATACTTCATCGGGGTCAAACTGCGCTTTCACCAAGTAATCCTTTACCCCAAGCGCAATCGCGCGGTTAATCTCAACCGGTTGACCAGAATTAGAAATGACGACAACGGGAATATCCTTGATGGCAGGATCTTGATTCTTTTCAGCTAGGATATCATATCCGCTTTTGGTGGGTAAAATAATATCCAAGAGCAACAGATCCGGCTTGAATTCTTTAAGTTGGGCAAAGCCTACGGCTCCATCCCGAGCCAATGCGGTTTGGAAACCTTCAGCATCGAGCTTCTTAACAAGCACGTCTCCTAAAAATACGTCATCTTCAATAATAAGAACTTTTTTTCTGTTCATCCCGTTAGAAATCAATTAGTTTATAAAATCCTCGTCTGTAATCTTCTTGAAGAATTTTCATATTACTCACTTACTATTTCCTTACCCCACTCGCCTGTGGCGAGTAATTTCTATGGGGAGTCATACTCATTAAATTTGTTTATAGATATCGCTTTCGGAAACCACAGGAATCGTTATAAAAAAAGTAGATCCATGTCCTTCTTCACTCGTAAACCACACGTTCCCCTTATGTTGTTCAACAATTTTCTTCACCATATACAGCCCCAACCCTGTCCCGCTCGGCTCCATAATAACCGCGTTACTGGCCCGGAAAAAACGACTGAATATTTGGCTCTGGTTGGCTTCCGGAATCCCTATACCCGTATCCCGTATCGCGACCTTTACGTCGCTCCCTGCCTGCTCAAGAGTAATGGTTACCGTACCTCCTTTCATTGTATATTTTATTGCATTTTCCAGCAAATTCTGTAGCACCGCGCGTAACTTAACAGAATCTACAAGCACGGTAAATTTGCTTTCAGAAGGACAGACAAAATCAATCTTTATTCCGCGCTTTTGAGCTTCCGGGAAAATCTCAAAGAGCACATTTTCCATGAGATCACGAAGGTTGATTCTAAGGAGCGTGTATTTCATCCTCCCTGACTCAATACGGTCGGCGGCAAGCATATCGTTAACAAGCGCGATCATCCGTTCATTATTCTCATAACTCTTCAGAAGAAAAGTCTTTTGGGCGTCTGACAATTTTCCTAAATCGCCGCTACTTAACATATGCAGGGTCCACTTTAAGCCCGACAACGGTGTGCGAAGTTGGTGCGCCACAACCGTGACAAATTCACTTTTCCGGCGCTCAAGCATTTTTGCCTCCGTGATATCTTCTATCCAGACAAGCGCGTGAGCTTTATAACGTTGCTGATCAACTTCTGAAAGCCGCGTGAAGAATATCTGATAAATTTCAGAATCAACCTCAATCCCCGGGACATGAAATGGTTCCCCCGGCATAGCGGCCGATACGCACGTGGTAATATCAATGCCCTGAAATTTATTACGGAACGCGGAGAGAATCTTTGTACTGTCAGTGATATTTCTTGGGACAGAGAGCATCGTCCGTGCCGCGGGATTCACAAATAATACGCGATAGGCGTCATCAAGAAGAATCGCCCCCTCGTGCATATTCTCTGCAATAATGTCCAGTTTTGCTTTCTCAGCCCGCAGATTCCCAGATGAAAATAAACTCCACATATGAATGTGGTTTAAGTATAACGTAGAAAGAGTGAGTGCGTAATATGAAAAGTGGAAAGAAAAAACCACTGGCGGGCGCAGAACGCACACCAGTGGCATTGCTATCGCAGAACGCGAATGCATCTTCGGGCCCAAAGGGCTCTCTTGCCCCCACAGAGGTATTGCGAGCCGTAGCACCTCTGTGTTCAATATTTATTATTACGAAATACGATATAAAAATCAAGCTCTTTTTTGTCGCCCCCTAGAATCTCTTTTACTGGAGCCATCTTTAGACTCTTTCACGTCCGTCTTTCTCTGGAGAATCTTAATTTCATCACGCAAAATAGCCGCAGTTTCAAAGTCTAAAGTCTTCACGGCCTCGTTCATCTGCCGTTCTTTTTCCTTCATAAGTTTCTTTGGGTTCGCTTCATAAAGCTTACGGTCTACATCAAGTAAAACATTAACTGCTTTTGCGTGCTCCGATTCCATCCCTTCGGTGATATCTTTGATGCGCTTGGAGATAGTGACGGGAGTAATTCCATGTTCCTTATTGTAGGCAAGTTGGATATTTCTACGACGTTCAGTTTCAGCGACCGCGCGCTCTACCGAACCGGTTATATGATCAGCATAGATAATCACACGCCCATTTACGTTGCGCGCCGCGCGGCCCATAGTCTGAATCAGCGATGTCTCGCTACGCAGAAATCCCTCCTTGTCAGCATCCAAAATGCCGATAAGCGAAAGCTCGGGTAAATCCAACCCTTCTCTTAAAAGGTTAACACCAACCAAACAATCAAACGTACCCTTGCGAAAATCGGTAAGAATCTTAATTCGTTCTATCGTCTTTATCTCACTGTGTAAATATTCTGCTTTATAACCTGCTTCTTTCAGGTACACGCTCAAATCCTCCGCCATTTTCTTGGTGAGCGTTGTTGCAATCACACGCTCCCCTAACTTAATCGTCTTTGACGCTTCTTCCATGAAATCCTTAATCTGGCCTGGATAAGCACCTTTTGGTTTACCCGCCTCAATTTCTTTATTGTCTGCTCTTTTCTTCTTGTTATTTTCATCACGATGAGAAATTGTGGCGGGCGAGACGGGCTTGATGGTTATATGCGGATCAATGAGACCGGTTGGTCGTATGACTTGTTCTACAATTTGTCCACTTACTTCCCGCTCATATGAGGCAGGAGTAGCAGAAGTAAACATGACTTTTCCTATACGCTCGGTAAATTCTTCAAATTTTAGAGGTCTGTTATCAAACGCACTTGGAAGTCGAAACCCATGCTCAACAAGAGTTTTTTTCCGTGACGCATCACCTGCGTACATACCACCAATCTGCGAGGTCGTCACATGGGATTCATCAATGACCGTGAGAAAGTCCGGCGAGCCATCAGAGAGGTGCGGGAAGTATGAAAGCAGACTGTCGGGTGGATCACCAACGTTTTTTCCGGAGAAATGACGCGAATAATTCTCTATCCCATTGCAGTATCCGATCTCGCGTATCATAGCAAGGTCATAGCTCGTGCGGCGCTTTAGCCGCTCTGCTTCCAAAATCTTCCCCTCCTTGTCTAATTTTTTTAGTTGTAAGAAAAGCTCTGCTTTGATGCTTTTGAGTGCCGCTTTCTGCTGACTCTCCCCCGCCACAAAGTGCTTAGCGGGAAATAAGAAAACATCATCTACTGATTTAATGTGCACACGACTGACAGGGTCGTACAAATCAATAGAACCTATGTTGTCTCCTTCAAATTCCATACGGATAAGCAAGCGCTCGTTGACTGGCATAATTTCCAGCGCATTGCCAACTGCGCGGAAAAGTCCCGGCTCAAGATCAGCATTGGTACGTTCGTAATAAATACCCACAAGCAAACGTACCAACTCTCCGCGAGTTATTTTCTTCCCCTTCTCCAATCGTATATGAACCTCTTCGTACTCTTGTGGGCTTCCAAGACTGTAAATACAGGAAACGGTCGCCACGACAATAACATCACGGCGTGTCAGAAGTGCTTGTGTGGTTGCATGGCGAAGGCGGTCAATTTCATCATTAATCATTGCCTCTTTTTCAATATAGGTATCAGTTATGGGCATATAGGCCTCGGGCTGGTAGTAGTCGTAGTAGGAAACAAAATAATGCACAGAATTTTCTGGAAAGAATTCTCGGTACTCCTGCACCAGCTGTGCCGCGAGTGTTTTATTATGTGCGATTACGAGCACTGGCTTATCCTGCCCAGCTATTACATTCGCAACCGTAAACGTTTTACCAGACCCCGTCACACCTAAAAGCGTTTGATAGCGCATGCCGTCCTTAAGACCTTTTTGCAAAGCCGAAATAGCCTTCGGTTGGTCACCCGCCGGCTTGAATTCACTCTTTAACTGAAATAATTTTTTTGACACGAGAACCTATACAAATACCACAAAAACTGTTAACCTGCCAGCTAGAAGGAGAAGCAAAGTATGACAAATGAACAACTGGTTGACGATCTTGTTGAAAAAGCAAAGAGAACAGGTGGGGTAACTGACTGGACACGACGTCCTAACCTCGCTTTTACAGAGCTGGAGAATGCCAAGAAGTTGGTGTTAGCGCGGATGACTCAACTTGATGACGTTGAAGTTCAATCAAACATTGAAATCATAGCTGGTATACAAGGCAAATCAATTCAGCTTGCACAGACGCCACCGAAAGAAATTGAAGGTGGGTTACTGCCCGACAGTGGCTTTGAAAATCCAACTTGCCCGAATTGCGGACACGTCACGAAACACCTAGGTGCCTGTTTCAAATGTCTTAACTGCGGAGAAAGACTCGGTGCTTCTTGAACGCCACGGAAGTCAAAGCGTCTGACAAATGTCAGACGCTTTTTTATAATAAAAAACCCAAGTGATTCTCATCACTTAGGGTTTCATTTGGCAGAAACTAACTTTCCACCTCAGCACGACAATCTTCAATAACAGGATTGTAGAGTCCAGCTTTAAGGGCAAACTCCTTTAGCTTGGCTTGATCTGTGTGGGGCAAAGCACCCTCTGCAATCTCCACCTCAAAATATTTGCCTAAGGTGAGCACCTGTACCTCGCTGTGGCCCATTTGGTGAAGTGCCCGCTTCACCACCTCGCTTGCTGGATGTACCACCTGTTTTTGAGGTGTTACATAAAATTTGAGCCCCATGTGGTTCCTTTCTCTTGAGTGTTCTGTCCGCGAGCATACCACAACGGCAAAAATTAACCACCTACCGTGTACTCTTTGAGAAATTGTTCTTTATACTCAAGAAATTGCTTGTCTAGAATCGCCTGCCGAGCATTGTCTACGAGACGTACGACAAATCGCAAATTGTGAATTGAGGCTAGCGTAGCGGCAAGCATTTCTTTTGCATCAAAAAGATGATGGAGGTACGCACGGGTAAACGTCTGGCAGGTATAACAATCACAGCCCTCCTCAATAGGAATATATTCCGATGAATGTTTGCTGTTGGTGATATTTAGACGACCATTTTTACTGTAGAGTGCACTATTGCGTGCCATACGTGTCGGGGCGACACAATCAAACGTATCACACCCATTTTCAATCGCGGTCAAAATATCTGTCGGCTCTCCGATTCCCAAAAGATGTCTGGGTTTCTCCGGTGGCAAGATTTCATTAACCCAACGAACTGCATTTCCCATGTCCTCTTTGAGAAATGTCCCTCCGATGCCAAACCCATCAAACCCCATCGCACTGATGGCTTTTGTGCTTTCTTCTCGCAAATCCTTGAAACGGCCACCTTGCACAATTCCAAATAAAGCAGGGTGTAGGGTTAAGGGAAGAAGCATCTTTTTCTCTACCCTGTACGATGTCCCCTATACCCTTGTGATGTTGCAAACATCGCATAGCCCAACGATGCGTTCTCTCCATAGCTTGTCGTTGATACTCATGCGTCGCCTCCGGAGACGGGCATTCGTCAAATGCAAAGATAATATCAGCACCGATTTTATGTTGCAGATCAATGGCACTTTCGGGAGTAAAACGATGAGAGCTACCATTAAGATGCGAGCGAAAGGTAACTCCTTCCTCGTCCACGGTGGCGAGTTTTGCACTTTAAAGTGCCATTG
>Ga0209542_10013356_pt1 | contig 14182 bp, 10 predicted proteins | sample RifCSPhighO2_01_FD_184028 | JGI IMG/M metagenome (GOLD analysis project Ga0209542, IMG submission 184028) | Soil microbial communities from Rifle, Colorado - Rifle CSP2_plank highO2_0.1 (SPAdes) (version 2) | ecosystem: Environmental > Terrestrial > Deep subsurface > Rock core/Sediment ...
TGAACGCATCAAGCGCTTTTTGTCGGTTGCTTTGAGTTTTGTTGCCGTGAATTGACGCCGCCTTAAATCCAAGGCGCACCAAATCCTTTGCGAGCTTTTCCACCCCGTGTTTCGTGCGCCCGAAGATAAGAACTTTGCCGAATCCAGGCTTAACTAGAAGGTCGCGCAGAACGTCAATTTTTGTTTTCCCTGCCGGCACGCGCACGATGTCTTGGTCTACGCTCGCCGCAGTATCGCGAGTCTTCACTGAAATGCGCACCGGGTCTTTCAAAAAATCGCCAATGAGTTTTTCAATATCACGCGATAATGTAGCGGAGAAAAATAAAGTATGTCTTTCTTTCGGCACGAGAGAAAGAATGAATCTCATGTCGGCAATGAAGCCCATGTCCAGCATTCTGTCGGCCTCGTCCAAAACGACGGTGCTGAAAGTGGAAAGATTAAGAGCGCGGCGTTCCATTATGTCTTTCAACCGGCCCGGTGTGCCGATGACGAAATTCGGATTTCTGCGGAGCGTCGCAATCTGCGGGCCGATTGCGGCGCCGCCGACGCATGAGACGGCACCGATTCGCATGTGGCTCGCAAAACTCCAGAACTCGTCTTCAATCTGCCGCGCGAGCTCGCGCGTCGGCACCATTATGAGCACGCGGTTCTTTCTGTCTTTGATAACCTTGTCTATGAGAGGAATTATAAAAGCGCCGGTTTTCCCCGTTCCCGTGTTGGCAATTCCGCACACGTCGTCTCCGCGCAGAACGTGCGGAATGGCGCGGTCCTGAATCGGCGTCGGTTCAAAATATCCCTTCGCCAAAATGTTTTTCTTTAAATGTTCGTCTATCGCGAAGTCTGCGAAATAATGTTCAGGCTTGAAATGTTCGGTCGTCTCTGTGATAACAGCCTTGTTGATGAATCGCGATACGTCAATACGCTCACCGCCCCTTCCCCCGCCGCGGCCACCGAACCTGCCCCGCGAGCTTGAAAAGTTTTTACGAGGTCCACCGAATCCACCCCTCGGTGCGTACCCCACGCCTGCGCCGAAGCTTCGGCGGGCAGGTCTTTGTGGTCCTCGCCCGGAACCGGAGTGATGTCTTTGGTGCGCGTTAAAAGAACGGCGCGGAGAATACGACCCTCCGGATGAAGGCCGGCCATGACGAATTCCAGATTTACCAGTTTGACTGTTACGAAACATGCGAATTGTGCAGATTTACCGCTTTAACTGCCCCACGAGAATCCGCAGATTCGCACAAAACAGTAGGATGAATTTACTTCTTAAGTGTAGCAGATATTCTCTGCCATGTCAAGTAGCCGCTAGTGCGGCTCGCAGATTTACGCAGAAACAGTCTCTGTTTTTTCTTCTGTTTTGACTTCTGCCACTTCCGGTGCCGGAGTAGCTTCAGCTTCAGGTGCTTTTGCCTCGGCCTTTACTTCCCTAACCTCTTCGCTTTGCGAAGAGTCGGCTAAAGCCTCCGGCTCACCCGACGGAACGTTTAGGGGCGAACCGCCTTCGGCGGTTTTAGCCTCCACTGGTGCCGCGGGCTTCTCTTGGTGCTTTATAATTTTTGACCCCGTAATAATTTTTTCGGAGACGAGCATGTTGTGTACTGTCGCGGACGCTTTTGCCCCGACCGAGAGCCAATACTTGATGCGGTCCGCATTGAACTGCTTTTCTTTGGTCTTGGGATTGTAGGTGCCAACCTTTTCAACGATGTTGCCTGTCTTCGGGCCACGCGTGTGTTCGGTGACAATAATACGAAAAGCCGGCATATTTTTGCGGCCAATTCTCTGCATCCTTATCTTTAACATATACCCCGTTAGAAATTAAAGACTACCTTAGATAAAATTACTGGTGTCAGAATGAATATGAGTATTTGGACACCCCAGTCAAATGAGTATTTCTAACGGGGTCGCGACACTCTAACAGGTATCAAGCCACGGGTCAACATTTTTTTACCAGAATTTTTAATTTACAATTCTCAATTTTTCCGCCAAAGGCGGACCCTCCTCCGGAGGGCAATGAATTTTCAAGCCTGAATTTTCAAACTTTAAATCATTGTGTGTTGGTCATTGATTGAAAATTGCAAAATTGAGAATTGGAAATTATTTTGCCACCTTCTCTGCCTCCTCCAACTTAACCGATAGTAACTTAGACATGCCGTCAGAACCCATGGTTACACCGTAGAGCTCACCCGCCGCGGCCATCGTTGCGCGGTTGTGTGTGATGACGATGAGCTGGCTTTTTTCGCCAAGCTCTTTAATCATGTCCGCATAGCGTTTGCTATTGGCCTCATCAAGTGCGGCATCTGTTTCGTCCAAAACCAAAAACGGGGGAGGATTCACTTGCGACATGGAAAATATAAGCGCGATGGAAGTAAGCGCGCGCTCGCCTCCGGAGAGAACTTCCAGCCCGCGTATTTTCTTGCGCGGAAGATGCACCGAAATTGAAAGTCCTGCGTATAATTCTTCTTTCTCCCTAAACGAATCTTCTTGTTCAAAGTCTTCTTCGTCTTCTTCAAGAAGATTCGTCGGGCGAACGCCTCGAAGAGGCGTTTTAGCCTCCACTTCCAACTTCGCACCTCCTCCCCCGAATAGCTTCATGAAAAAACCCGTAAGCGCCGCGTTAATCTCTTTTAACCCCTCGTTAAATTTAACGTCAATCGTTTTCTCAAGCTCCGCAATAATATCTTTGAGAGATAAAGCGGAGCGATCAAGGTCTGCGAGTTCGCGTCCCAAGAATTCATCTCGTTCTTTTGTCTGATTGAATTCGCGCACGACAGCGTCGCCGTTGCCGATGCCAGATTCTTCAATCTTTATTTTCAGGCGTTCAATCTCGCGCCGCCGTTTTTCCTGAAGCGTGCGGTCGTCTCCGGAAATCGTGCCGTCAATTCTTGCTTTCTCCCAATCGTGGACGGCAGAACCAACTAGAGCGATTCCCTCTCGCACCTCTTCCTCAAATGCCTGGCGTAAAGTTACGATATTGGCGCGCGCGCTCTGAACCGACGCGAGTTTACGCTCCGCTTCGCGCACAGAAGATTCAAGCCTCACTAAATCGCGCTCGGCGGCAAAACCAGCATCCCGAACTTGCGTGACTTTCACGCGAAGCGCTTCTAATTCCTGCGCGAGAGCCGTTTCTTCTTTTTGAACGCGCTCGAGAGAACTCGCGATTGTCTTCACTTGCTGCAACGACTCCTCTTTTGTATCCGGCGCTGCACCGGACAATCCCTCAACGAAAGAATGGATGCGCTCTTTAATGTGCAGAAGAAGCACGCGTACGCCAGACATCTCATCGTTCCGCAGGGCTTCCGATATTCCCTCACTCACTTCGCGGGCAAATTGCCTGACATGCGGCACGGCAACGATTTGTTCCACCATCACGGTATTGGCTTCTGCAACGCCCTCCGCACGGCCGAGTTCGCGGCTCAGTCTCTCGCTTTCGCGTCGCGCCTCCCTAATCTTGTGCTCGCGCTCAATAATATTTCCCTGTAACTCCTGAAGCGCCTTGTCACTCTCGCCTCTGCTCTTTCCGCGCGCCTCGTTGACACGATGCCCAATTTTTTCCAATTCTGCCTTCTCCGCGCGCGCCTCTCCCAAGAGACGTGTGTCTTCTGAAGTTATCCACGCGTGCTCGCGCGCAAGGTATTCGGAGAGCTTCGTTGCAAGGGCATCTTTCATCTCGCGCGCTTTTTCTATTTTTTGAACCTGCGTGCGCAGGAAATTCAGATGCGGGGCTATCTCGCGCCGGAGCGATTTGGTCTTTTCGATATTTGCACCTGTTTCTTCAAGCTTCCTCTCACTCTCAGTCTTTTTGTGCTGATAAAGCTTGAGGCCGAGGGCATCTTCCACCATCTCTCTTCGTTCGCGCGGGCTCGCATTCAGTATCCTGTCCGCTTCCCCTTGTGAAATTATTTGATAGCCGGAACCGCCAATGTTTGCGCCGGCAAGCAATCGTATCACGTCCTTCAGGCGAACTCTCGTTCCGTTCAGCAGGTATTCATTCTCCCCGTCGCGATAAACAACGCGCTCAACGACCACTTCTTTAAAATCCAAATCTAAAAGCCGCGTGGAATTATCAAAGACGGCTTTTACGCCAGCGCGATTGCTCCTCGGTAAGGCCGGTGACCCGCCCCAAATTAAATCCTCACCGCGCCTAGAGCGCAGGGATTTCATCGATTGCTCGCCTAAGACAAAACGGAACGCCTCCGCGACGTTTGATTTCCCCGAACCATTCGGGCCCACAATGGCAGAGATGCGGGAAGCAAATGCGATGTCGGTTTTCTTCCCGAACGATTTGAATCCGATAAGTTCAATGGACTTTAAGTACATCGCTACTCATTGTATCAAATATTTTCTACCTGTTATGCACTAATTCCCGTGTGTACGCCCCGCAAACTGCCTTTTCCCATGTTACCATTAGTGTACATATGTACACTAATGGTAACATGGCGCCTATCTTTGATATCCAACGGAGGCGTAAGCGTGAGAAAACGATACGAGTTCTTAAAATGATAGCGCTTGGTGTCTTTATGCTCGGCATTGGCGCTGTGCCGCCGCCGTGGGCCATCCCCAGAATTATTCGGGAACTTGTTTCCAAAGATACACCGGAAAACCGGCGACGGGTACGCCGGCAGATATACAGCCTCAAGCGGCAAGGTTACATCCGCACGGGCAAACAGAGATATGAACTTACCGCGCGCGGAAAAGACGTGACGCAGGAAATATCGTTATGGGATATAAAGATTCCGTTGCCAAAGTCGTGGAAAGGCATGTGGTATATAGTTGCTTTTGACATTCCTGCTGAAAAATCAAAGATTCGTATACCTTTTATCCGTCATTTGCAAAATTTGGGCCTCGTATTCTATCAGCGTTCAGTATGGATTTATCCGCACTCTCTTGAGGCGCAGGTACGCAAAATCTCGGACTATTACGGCATCACAAATTATGTGTCCTTTATAACGGCAGTCAGTGTAGACGGTTCGTCGGCTCTAAGGAAACGCTTCAAGATTGCCTAGTTACCGTTAGTGTACATATGTACACTAACGGTAACTGAGGATTGATTGCCAACCTATCCCTACCACCCCTTTGCCGCGAGTGCTTTCTGCGCGGCTACTTGTTCGGCTTCTTGTTTACTCCTTCCCTCGCCGGAAGCAACGCGTTCCCCACCCAAATACACGCCGACTACAAAACGCTTGTCGTGGTCGGGGCCGGTCTGACTCAATACATCATACGAAGGTGTGACGGTCTCTTTCTCCTGTGCGATTTCCTGAAATCGGCTTTTCGCGTCCTGCCAAAGTCCTTTTGCCACCACCTCGTCGGTTTTGTGGAAAAGCTGTCCGGCAATAAATTTCTGCGCAGGTTCATATCCCTGGTCAAGATAAATCGCGCCGATCAATGCTTCAAATGCATTCGCGAGTATGATTTGCCTAGCGCGGCCGGTGTCCTTGGCTTCCCCGCGCGACAGAAGCAAGTACTCGTTCATGCCAAGTTTTACTGCCGCATCGGAAATGCTAATGGTGTTTACGAGAGCGGCGCGATATGAGGTCAAATCCCCCTCTGGCCTGTCCGGATATTTCGCAAACAAGAATTCCGTCACCACAAGCTCAAGAACTGCGTCTCCCAAAAATTCCAAGCGCTCGTTGTGTTCGCGTCCACGTGCGCGATTCTCATTCAGGTACGAGCGATGCGTAAACGCCTGCTCCAACAAACGTTCGTTTCTGAACGTGTATCCAATTTTATTTTCAAATTCGCTAAAATTCATATTTTGACAGGCACTAGCCACTAGGGTTTAGGGTATAGAGAGGGGAAATAAATGCATTGTATTAGTGGCTATACCCTAATGACTAATCGCTATTTTCTGTCCTTCTGCGCGAGAAGATTAATCGCGCGCGTTACCACGGGGAGAATGTCATCGTAAAAATTCAGGTCACCGACCGATGCAAGCGGAAACCATTGTGCATCATCGAGACCGCCTTCTTTCTTCGTGCGCAAATCTTTGAATTGCCCACGCGCCAGGAAGTATGTCGCATGGCGGCGCTTCTTCCCCCTTCCTCCGTTCGTAGAATCGTTTGCAATATATTCGTTTTCACCTAACTGGTCTTCAACTTCCACGTCGAGCCCTATCTCGTCTTTGACCTTTCTCCTCAAGCCATCTTCGTGCGTTTCATTCGGCAGAAGCTTGCCCTTTGACAGAGTCCAGTGGCCGAAAATGTCGTGGACGAGCGCGAGATATATTTCTCCGCCTTCTTTCGCATACACAACAGCTCCTATAAGCTCTTCAAGGGACATTCCGCTGGAGCGGGAACCGTCTTTCTTTCGGGCTTTTCCGTCCGCCTTCCCGGGCTCGCCGAGCTCCACATAGACAGCGCCCAATACTCCGTTCACAAATCTGCTGGATGATGCCCCGCCGAATGTTTTTGCAAGTTCAATCGCCTCGTTAATCGCAACTTTTTCCGGCACCTGCGATTTATCCGCATACAGCAATTCCGCGAGCCCGAGCCGCAGAATATTGCGGTCTACTGCAGCAATTTTTTCCACAGGCCATTCCGGCGCCGCGCCCCGTATTACTTCGTCGATTTCTTTTTCCTTTGTAATAGCCGTCTGCAAAAGATTTTTCATGAACGGCACATCGGAATCGCGAGCGCCAAATTCCTTGGCGTAATCAAGGATTCGCGACTGCGCGTCTTCACCGGTCATTTTTCCGCCGGAAGAATCCCGTTCAAAAAGAACCTGCAGAACTACCGAGCGGGCTAGATGTCTGTTAGCCATGTTAGAAGTCGTTAGTGGGCGGAGCGAGCTTACGAGTTCTTACATCCCTCCCCAATTTTGAGCTCCAGCAGTTACTGCCACTGGGTTTGCGCTGTAATGTAACGCGATGGTGCAACATATTTCTTCAACGTTTCAAAATTGGAGAGGGATCTGAAAAATATATTCGCATACACTCATTATTTTTCTAGAAAGAGCAGAAAACGTATGCTTAATTAGGTCTTTTCAGAGGTCGCTTTTTCTTTAGTTTCCTTTCCGGACTCTTTTAATTCCTTCTCGCGTCTTTTTGTTCGGCGCTGTTCGCGCTTTGTGCGGGCAACGATATCAATCACAACCCTGCCATTATATTTCCCACATTCAGAACATGCGCGATGAGAAATACGTTTGGCGCCGCAGGAACATTTGGAAAGGCGCGTGCCTGAAATTGCCGCATGACTGCGGCGCATTCCCGTCTTGGAGCGGTTTGCCCGCATTCGTACTACCATAGTGCAATAGTATACCGCAGAATTTTTAATTTACAATTTCCAATTTTTCCGCCAAAGGCGGACCCTCCTCCGGAGGGCAATCAATTTTCAAGCCACAGTTCTTACTAAACGGGAGCAAAAAGTCTTTCGATGCAGCTTACACAGCCCGTGTTCCTTTATGGCGGAGCAATGGACCGCGGTGCCGTATCCCTTGTGGCGCTCAAAACCGTACTCCGGAAATTGTGCGGCGAGATTCGTCATTAAACTATCGCGTTCCACTTTTGCAACGATGGAAGCTATGGAAATTATCGGCTCTATGTCGTCGCCGTGAATAATGGTTTTTTGTCGTACGAACTGCGCCGGCGCGTGCAAGCTTCCGTCTAATAATATTTCGCATGTTGCCGGATTTACATTGAGAAGCAGAAGGCACTTCTCTAACGCTTTCGAAATGGACGGTGCTATTCCGCGCCAGTCAATCATCTTTGCCGAGGATGACGCGGTCGCGAAATCCAGCTTTCCGGCTTTACGCATTACATTTAATCTTTCGTACCATTCTTCCCTCCTGCGCGATGCCAGCTTTTTTGAGTCCCGCACACCAGCCACTGACTCCCAATCAAAATTCCGCGGTACGACAACCGCTCCTACAAAAACAGGCCCCGCAAGCGGACCTCGACCTACTTCGTCAATGCCTATAAGATACTGGGGGATTTTCTTTCTTTGTGCCACTCCATGATAATAGCAGAGAAGTTTGGTGGTTTCGGATAATTTCAAATGTCTAATTTTAAATTTTAAAATAATTTTTAACGAAATAATTATTAAAACATTAGAAATTTACGCATTATTTTATGATTGAAAATTAAAAATTGGAAATTTTGCAAAGTGTTATACTGTCTCCGATATGGAACAAGACTTCGTCCACCTTCATACACACTCCCACTACTCTCTCCTTGAGGCCCTGCCTCAAATTCCCGCACTGGTTGACGCGGCCGCCGCCGACGGAGCGAGGTCGCTTGCGCTCACCGACAATGGCAATCTCTACGGAGCAATCTCGTTTTATAAAGAATGCAAAGAGAAGAGCATCAAGCCGATAATCGGCGTTGATTTTTTCGTCGCGCCCCGCACCATGGCTCACAAAGAGCATCGTGTAGACGATTCTCCGACACGGCTCATACTCCTTGCGAAAAACAAAGAGGGTTATAGAAATCTGATGCAGCTCGTGACAAAGTCGCATCTAGAAGGGTTTTTTGTGCGTCCGCGTATTGACCGCGAGCTCATTGCGTTGCATCGCGGGGGCCTGATCGCGATTCTTCCCGCGATGGACGGCGAGCATGCTCGCGCCTTGCGCGATAAGGCGACGACGCGCGCGAAAGAATCTCTCGTATGGCACTCTTCAATTTTTGATGCCGACTGCTACGCGGAAATCACGCACCACCCGGAAATTGAAGGTCACGAAAAACTTATGAATGGCATTGAATCGCTCGCGCGCGAGGCGCACATCGGCATTGTAGCCGCGCACGAGGTCTACTACATGAAAAAAGAAGATGCTGTCGCGCGAGAACTCGTGGACAAAATACGCACTGCGGGCGTTTTGAACCGGGACTTCGCGGAGAATGCACCAGACTTTTCATTTCAGCCGCGAGCGAAAGCTATGGAGAACTTCAAAGAATATCCCGAGGCACTGGAAAATTCCATGCAGATAGCTGATGAATGTAATTTGGAATTGAAATTAGGCACATGGGTTTTTCCGGAATTTCCGATTCCCGAGGGCGCAACGCACGATGAGGTTTTGAGAAAGCTCGCTTACGACGGATTCAGGGAGCGGCAAATGCCGGAAACCGAAAAAAACAAGGTGCGCGTTGATTACGAGTTGTCTGTCATTGCGGAGAAAGGATATTCTCCGTATTTTCTCGTAGTCGCGGATCTTCTGCGCCACGCGAGAGAGAAAGGAATTTTGACGAATACCAGAGGCTCGGCCGCTGGTTCCCTCGTATCATATCTCTCGGGGATTACGACGGTAAACCCGATAGAATATCAGCTTCCTTTTGAAAGATTCTTAAATCCGGAGCGGCCCTCGCCTCCCGACATAGACATGGACCTCGCGGACAATCGCCGCGACGAGTTAATCGATTATGTGCGCGAGAAATACGGGGAGGACCGTGTCGCCCAAATCGGAACATTCGGAACGATGATGGCGCGCGCGGCAGTGCGCGACGTTTCTCGCGCGCTCGGACACGCCTACGGCGTTGGCGATACTATTGCTAAACTTATTCCTTTCGGCAAACAGGGGTTCCCCGTCACGATAAATAGCGCGCTAGAAGAAACCCCGGAACTAAAAGAAATGTATGGGCGCGACCCCGATGCTCGCGAGGTGATTGACCTCGCCCGCAAGATTGAAGGGAACGCGCGGCACATGGGCGTGCACGCCGCGGGAGTCGTAATTGCTCCAAAGCCCGTCACCGAATACGTGCCCGTGCAGTTGGACCCAAAGGGCGGAAAGAAGATAACGCAGTACGACATGCACGCGGTGGAGGACGCGGGCCTTTTGAAATTTGATTTTCTGGGGCTCACGAACCTTTCCGTTCTCGCTGACTCGGTTGTTCGCGTGAAAAAGCGGCTCGGTATTCATGTGGACCTAGATCGGTTTCCACTTGACGACAAAAGGACTTTTGAAATGCTCGGTCGCGGGGAGACGCTCGGTGTGTTTCAGCTTGCAAGTGCCGGAATGACGAGCCACCTCATTGATCTGGAACCCTCCTCCGTTCACGACATCAACGCGATGGTCGCGCTTTACCGCCCCGGCCCCATGGCTTTCATCCCGAATTACATAGAGCGCAAGAAACATCCGGAGCAGGTGAAATATCTGGACCCGCGCATGGAAGCGATACTCAAAAATTCATACGGCGTCATTACCTACCAAGATGATGTCTTGGAAATCGCGACGAAACTCGCCGGCTATACGTGGCTGGAGGCGGACAAGTTCAGAAAGGCGATGGGAAAGAAAATCCCTGTTGAAATGCGCGCGCAAAAAGAAAAATTCACCCGCGGATGCATCAAGCACGGGATGAAAGAGGCGCTTGTTCAGAAACTCTGGGAGCAGATAGAGACTTTTGCCGCGTATGGTTTCAACAAAGCGCACGCGGCTTCGTACGGCAACCTTGCCTACAAAACGGCTTATATGAAGGCGAATTTCCCAGTTGACTACATGGCGTCTGTTTTGACCGCCGACGCCGGCGACGTGGACAAGGTGGCGCAGGTCGTTTCCGAATGCGTGCGCATGGGGTTGAAGATTCTCCCGCCATCCGTGAACGAGAGCCAGGGAAATTTCACTGTGGTGGAGGACAAAAGCATCCGGTTCGGTTTGTATTCAATAAAAAATTTCGGCACCGGCGTCGCAGACTCAATTATGAAGGCAGTGGAGTCAGGAGGAGTATTTGTTGACGTGGCGGATTTTTTGAGCCGCGTGCCTGATAAAAACCTGAATAAAAAATCTCTGGAGTCGCTCATCAAGTGCGGCGCCTTGGATGAACTATGCCGCGACCGAGGTGACTTCTCCAGTGTCCGAGGTGACTCCTCACCCATGGGCGGTTCTGGCTCTGGGCCAGGTTCGGGTGTCTCCTCGGACACCGCATCCGCATCAGATGCACGGGGCACACTCCTCGCAAACATTGATATGCTTTTGAGTTTCCATCGCGAGCACACCGGCATTCCCGCAAATCAGAGTTCCCTCTTTGGCTCCGGTGCGCAATCAAAAGCGATTCTAGCCCTCAAAGAGGCACCTCCGGCAACAATGACCGAGCGGCTCCTATGGGAAAAAGAATTGCTTGGATTGTACGTGTCAGGGCATCCTCTTGATGTGCATAAAGAAAAGCTGGCGAAACAAAAAATGCGTATCGCCGATGCGAAGGAAAAATTCCCTAAAGGCGCGGAAACCGTCATCGCCGGATTGTTGGAGAGCCTGCAGTACATTCTCACAAGGAACGGTGAGAAAATGGCTTTTGGCCGACTCTCGGATTATTCTGGGTCCGTGGAAATCGTTTTGTTCCCTCGAACGCTCAAAGAAAATGAAGCTCTTGTGGTCGCCGGCACATGCGTCATGCTGAAAGGAAAATTCTCACTGCGGAATGGTGAGCCATCGTTTGTTGTTGAACGCGCAAAAGCACTGTAATATTGGAAACTACCTGCCCCGTTAGAAATAGCGCACTTATAGTCCTATATTTCAGCAACCTGTAGACCATGAATAAGAATCAAAAAAATACCAACTCTGACCGTGCGCGTCCAATTTCTAATGGGGTGGATGAGCCGCAGAAAACGGTGACACCGGACCACAAACAGCTCGGGCGCGAGCTTGATCTGTTCGTTTTCTCGGATCTCGTAGGAAGCGGATTGCCGCTATGGACCCCGCGGGGCACGCTCGTCCGGAACCTTCTGGATGACTTCGTCTGGGAACTGCGGAAAAGGCACGGGTATGAAAAAGTGGAAATCCCCCACATCACCAAGAGAGCCCTTTACGAGACGAGCGGACACTGGGACAAATTCAAGGACGACCTCTTCCACATTACTACACGCGAAGGAGATGAATTCGCATTGAAGCCGATGAATTGTCCGCACCATACGCAAATTTATGCGCGAAAGCAGTGGAGCTACCGCGAACTTCCCCAAAGGTACGCAAACACGACCGTGTGCTACCGCGACGAGCAATCCGGCGAGCTGAATGGCCTGTCGCGAGCCCGCGCCTTTACTCAAGATGACGCACATGCCTTCTGTCGCGAGTCCCAGGTTAAAGAGGAGTTCATAAAAGTGTGGGATATTATACGGGAATTTTACGCGACTTTCGGATTTGAACCGAAGAAAATCCGGCTTTCTTTCCATGACCCGAAGCATCCAGAAAAATACCTCGGGGATAAAAGTCGTTGGAAGATTGCGGAGGACATCCTGGAAAGCATTGCAAAAGAGAAGGGCGCTCTAACCATTGACGGCGTAGGAGAAGCCGCCTTTTACGGCCCGAAGCTTGACTTCATCGCGGATGATACCCTCGGGCGAGAGTGGCAGGTGGCTACGATACAGCTAGACATGAACATGCCGGAGCTTTTTGACCTTAACTGTATTAACGAAAAGGGCGAGAAGGAGCGCATCGTGATGATTCACGCCGCTATCATGGGTTCAATTGAACGCTTTTTAGCCGTAATCCTGGAACATTTGAACGGCGCCTTCCCTCTCTGGCTCTCGCCGGTGCAGGCGCGGGTCATTCCCGTGTCGGAGCGTCAGGTCGGATATGCGAAGGAGGTGTTTGAAACATTGCGCGATGCGGGCATCCGAGCGGAACTTGACGATTCAAATGAAACACTGGGCAAGCGCATCAGGAACGCAAAAACAGAGAAGGTATCGTACGTGCTCGTCGTCGGCGATGAAGAAATAAAATCCAAAACGGCAACACTGGAAAGCCGCGACAAAGGAAAAATCGGCGCCCTCACCGTGGAAGAGATTGTCCACAGGCTGAAAGAAGAAATATCGGCTCGGGCATTGTGATACAGTTCCCGAGGTGACTCCTTCGCAGTAGGAAGGTGTCTCCTCGGAAAATTACGGACTCCTTGGCTTTGCGTGCCTGCCTGAGCGAGTACGCTCGCAGACAGGCGTATCTGCCTGCGCCGTGTCCTTTGCAACGGCTAAGCGCCTATCAGTCATTTTACCGCGTTTTACTGTACAGCGATTTGCCTGTTCCTTATTCCATCCGGCCGGATAGAATAAGGAACAGCAACGCGGTGTGAATAATAGCAGAAATGTAAACAGAATCAGGTGGCGGGAAGCTTGAAATGTTTTCTCAACTGTGAATCACCTTCTATCTCATCGGCTACGATGTACAGCATGCCGCGGCCGAGGGACAGATGGGTCCGTAGAAAAGCGAACAGCTCTTCGCAATCGTACGGATATACCCACACGCTGTTTTGGATTTTGACGAAGCCGTTGCGCTTGAGCAACTCGCGGAGTCGGTTGCGAACGACGTGCCTTCGCTCCCAGATATCAAAGATGACGATGCGCCATTTCCTGTCCCAACGCAGCAGAGGCTTCTGCGTAAGGTCAAGCATCTGAAGCGCGGCGGCGTGCTCTTCCCCTTTCTTTGTGAGGCGGAACGCGCCGTTTTCTTTTTTCTCAATCATGCCTTTTTCCTTGAGTCTTGTATATGCTTGGCTGATTCGGCGGCCCAATTTAGTATCTCTTTTTTCCAAATATTTCTGGAAATAGCGAAGGAGACGCGCCGAATTCGGTGCGGCCATCATGATACCGACCGCCGATGCAAGAAATAGTGTTCGTAATACGATGTCCTGAATCCTTTCGCGCCTTGCGCGTGATTTAACTCTGCTTTCTATGCTGTTTTGACCGCCATTTAGAGTCCCTGTCATGTTCCTTATTATATCCGGCCGGATTGGATAAGGAACAGGTGAAATTGCGCTGTGTGGATAGGTCAGGTGTCTGTCACAGACGGATAGATAGATAAGCAAACCCAAAACGCCCCATCCGCCAGCTGGCGGAGGGCGTTTTGGGTTTGCTTTCACTTTGGAGACTTGGCTGAATGGACGACGGCGCCTGCCGGCAGGTAGAGACTTTTACGCCCGCAAAACGACGATGCGCGGACCCGCGCCGCCTGTCGCGCCGATAGAAAGCATTGAGTCCTTTGTTCCGCGGTACGCGGTTTCTTTAACAACCGGCTTCGTTTCCTGAACGGCGGCGCTAACAACCGGCTTGGCCGGAACCGCGGATATGACACCGCCTCGGCCTGCCCGCCAAAACTTTAGCGACGGAAGGAAGTAGAGAACGAGGTACGATATAGAAACCGCGAAGAGCGCGAGCAGAGTCCAGTAAATCGCGTTGCCGAAGGGGCCGAAGTCAAACCCCGTGTACGGAATCTGCGTGAGTGCGACGTACGGAGCAACGGCTGCGGCGACCACAGGCGCGCCCGCGTAGGCCTGGCA
>Ga0209542_10013357_pt1 | contig 14182 bp, 13 predicted proteins | sample RifCSPhighO2_01_FD_184028 | JGI IMG/M metagenome (GOLD analysis project Ga0209542, IMG submission 184028) | Soil microbial communities from Rifle, Colorado - Rifle CSP2_plank highO2_0.1 (SPAdes) (version 2) | ecosystem: Environmental > Terrestrial > Deep subsurface > Rock core/Sediment ...
TCAGAAGTTCAAGAGGGCGGTGAATGGATTTCGATACTCCGGCTCATAGGTGCAACCAAAAATATTTCTGATAAATACAACTTTTTCCTAATCGCTTTTTCTCAAGAAAAAACTTTTGCAGATAAGTTGTTTGACGACGTTCTATTGATTAAGCCAGCGTCCACCAGTCCTCCGTTTAGTTTTATTAAAAAACTTTTTTTGGATATATTTCGTGCAAGAGAAGAATTAAAAAGATTTGGTATAAACAATGATATTGATCTAATCATCGTCACAAATTTTCTATTTATTCTTCCTCTATTTACAATTTCTAAATTAAAAAGGATCAAAATTATCTATCTTTTCCAAGGAATAAAAAGCGTTCCGATAAAAAGACTGAAAGATCTTGACTATCGACAGCTAACCATTAAATTTTTGGAAAGACTCGCAATGTTTCTGAGTGACTTAATCATCGCACCCTCTAAAGAAGGAGCAGATTATGTCCGTTCTGCACTAAGTTTCCTGTCGTCATTTAAAAAAATAGCGGTAATTCCCGTCAGCGTTCCCAAAGAATTCTTTCGAAAACCCAACCCACAAATAAAAAATAGCCTGAAAAATAAGTTGGGATTAAGAGAATCACAAAAAATTATTCTTTATTCCGGAAGAATTGCGAAATTTAAAGGGTTAGAGAATCTCGTCGAAGGATTTGCGGATTTCCAAAAAGTTGAACCAAAAGCCTTTCTAATTTTTGCACATCCGGCTAAAAACATTAACTTCGAGCTTCTATTTAAGTTAAAGGGTCGAGTAAAAACTGGGCAGTTAGAAAGTAAAGTGAAATTTATATCGGCCACCACAATAAGTGAACTTATTGGAATTTACAACCTGGCTGACGTTTTAATTCTGCCTTCCGAAATCGAAATGGCGCCTCTGGTTATAGTTGAAGCCTTGGCTACTCAAACTCCTTGTATCGGAACAAAAGTAGGCAACGTTGGCTCAATCATGTCCCAAATCGATTCCCAACTACTTCTTGCCAATAATTCTCCGGCCGAAATCGTTAGAAGTCTAAATTACTTTTTTAATCTATCAAAAGAAGAAGTTAATAATATTAAGAAAAGGGGTCTTCGTTTGGTGAAAAGTTATTTACCTGAAGCTTCGGGCAAAAGCTTCTTGGCACTAATTAGATCTTTACGGATATAATATATTTCCGGAAGTTTTGGAATTAATCTTTTAGGAAAAAGACCTTTCATTTGGGATTTATACTTTTTTATCGCCTTTAATTTTTTGTTATCATGATTTAAATCATTGATACAAAAAGGTGGGTAGTAATTCTGATTGATTAAAAAGAATTTTTTCCTGCTTATTGCATTTGTGTTGTAAGGAAAATCTTCCCAAAATAAAACTGGTTTTCCTAATTCTTTTGCCAAATATTCTACAGCTGACCGAGTAATTAAGTGGTCGGCGTGTCCTCCAACCCCCAGTGGCGCAAAGATTAGAAGTCTTTTTGTGTAATTTTTTCTAATGAAAGTTTCTAAATTATGTTCAAGGTCAATTATCAGCGGTTTCTCCTTCGCTGGAATTCTTCCTGAAAACTGTATAATTTCATTTGGGTAGATAAAGGATTCCCTGTCATCTTTCCTCCAGGCCGCATCTATAAAATCAAAGTGCTTATAACCAACTCCTAAAACCTTCAGTGCATTCATATCTTCTTTTCTTCTTTCGACGAAAAGTTTTTCAGCGTCGGTATATCCACATGAATTAAGGTATTTCTTTGCCTGAGGTGAGTACGGCTGCTTTGTAGCCTTGCAAAAGACAGTCGCCACTTTCACTTTTTTGTCCTTACTAATTAATAATTCAATCAAATCTCCACACGATAAAACCGCATCATCAAGGTGAGGCGATATAAATAAAAATTGCTCATAATTCTCGGTTAAAACCTTTATTTTCGAACCGTATGAAAGTTTCGGTTCCCACCCATAAAATATCGGTGTCTGTTTTAACAATTCAAATTGTTTATTATTTAAGACAAGATTTCGATCAAATTTGTTTTTAGTTACAAAAAAGTTAAAAGAATACGAATTTTTCAAATCCTTTTGGGTATCAGATTTATTTAAGTTGATCGGAATTTTCCTATTTAGATTAAACCATAAACTTTCATTCGAATAGATGCTTGTTTTTTTGAAGTAAGATTTTTCTAACAGTCTACTGAGAATTTCAAAACTAACTCCTTTAATGGTGCGGGTATTTGTACTCAAAGTATGAATAATTGCTCCATTGCCGTTTCGGCTCATGACTCTGTTAATCTCAGTTAAAAAAAACCTTTTATTATTTATATAATGGAATGTGTCAACTGCACTAATAAAATCCAAATTATCACCACGGAAAGGAAGTCCCATTTCACAATCGGCACAGATTAACAGATTGTCGGGGTGAGCGAAAAACATTCTCGCAAAGAGTAGATTCAGAAATGATTTATCTACCGCATAAATATTTTCAGGTTTTGTCTTAACTGATAACTTAGGAAGTAAATGCCCTGTGCCGCAACCAATCTCGGCTACTATATTATCTTCTTTTATCAGATTAGTGGCTGTAATTGACAGAAAGAACGACGGAATCCTAGCCCTGTTTACTAAATACCAAACCCATTTCTTATCGTAAGAAAAATACGCCAATAATCTAACACATTCATTAAAATCCGGGAATTTAAACCTTTTACGAAGTAAATATATAAAATATATCGCGTAAAGTAAAGAGCGTTTAAGATCAAGTAACGTAATTAGGGCTTTAACATGAGCTCCTGAATTTAAAAAGGCGATAGCCTTCTTCTGTAAAGAATCACGCCTAAGATATAAAATCCCATCAACTAAAGGAAAATCGCTGCATGAACAGCTTAAAATCATGGAGTCTCCGTACTTTTCAATTTTTGTAAATAATCCCTTACAATACATACAGCGAAGGTGGCGAAGTTTCTCCATAAGGACAAGTTTAGCAAAAGTTAAAAAGATTACTATTGCTCAATGTTAATCTTAGTCACTTCAGGCCAAACAGAAATGGTGGACGTGTTGATTGGAATTTTTTCTCCGACAAGAAGGGGAACATCGTCAAAAATATAATATCTATCCCCAATTTTAATTGCGTTAACTTCTAAAGTTAAGTAGACATCGCGCCTTAATGGATTAGTTTGAATTACTGATCTGCCGTCGCTTGTTATCACCAACCTTTTAGCGTTTTCAACTTTCTTGTCAATTATTTTAACTATTATATTTCCTTGATCATCCTTTACCATATCACCTTTAATTAGGGCGTTTGCGATATGCTCGCTGGTTCCACTTGAATCGGGAAACGCCGGTGTTTCTTCTCTGATTTGGGTTTCAACTATCAATTTACTTTTCGTCCTTTTATCCTCGACTCCCTCGACAAAAGTTACAAGTCCCTCAACATACAGCTTCTCTAGATTAAGTTTTATTGGCGAACCGACTGTAAGTGGTAACCCCTTAAAGGTGTATTGATTTGAAGCTCGGTTATAGACTACCCTTACTTTCGTTGTCAGATATAATGCTTTTCTTGATGGAAGAGTATCGTATGAACGTATTGATAATACTTCGGCATTAACCCTTCCCAAACCATCCGTCTCTTTCATTCCTTTAAAAAATAACTGTGCGAACCACGGCCTTGTTCCTGTTTCAACAAAGTAAGGTTCAAAACGAATACTTTCCTCGCCCACTTTTATGATTGCGTTGACATTGGTTGATTTTCTAAAAAAAGCGTATGCAAAGAATGCAATGAAAGTAATCGCACAAAAGATTAAAACCTTATCAGTAAGGGTTAGTTTCGCAATATTTGCAATAAGTTTTTTCATTTTCTCTTCCCAAGTATAGCAAAAGCCAGCAAAATAAACGTTTCTCCCACAAACGGTTGGAACATTCCCACTATCATTGACGATACAACCCCGCCGGTTATCGCAATCCGCATAAGACTTTCGAGGTTTATTACATTTTCATCCCAAATCTTTCTAACCTGTTCCATCATAAAAGTAGCAATCAAAGCCAAAAATAATAATATTGCTGGTATCCCATGTTCCGTAGTGATGTTTAAATACCAGTTATGCACCCCCAAAGGAACTAAGGAAAAAACAGTTCTGGGAAGTTGGGATAAGCCTGCTGGCACGGACATTCCTGTCCCAACACCGTAAAGAGGATTTTGTTTAATCAATTCTATTGCTGCTCGTATTTGAGCGGATCTGAAATATCCCCCTCCCTCGCTAAATGTATACAGAGATTTTTCAGCCCTCGGGAATATAAAAAAAATGGTTACAACCACAGCAACAATCGCCATGCTTAGAATATTTTTAGTAAATATTTCGGGAGATTTTATTTTCTTAACTTTCTCAAAGAAAAAAAGGGTAAAAAACAAGACAAACGCAAAACCCAACCAAGAACTCCTGCTTAGGGTTGCGGCTAAGGTAACTACTCCAAAAATTAAGGCTGTAAAAGATAATATATTTTGTCTTTTGTAAAGATACGCAAAAATAATTAATAACCAAAATGACATCGCCATACCAAGTTCATTGGCATGATTAAATGTCCCAACCGGACGAAAACGGAATTGAGGTTCGTCGGCGGCAAAACCAAAATACTCTATATCGACTTGTGCTTCTATGTTCTTATAAATTGGTGAGCTCGCAATAAATTGCTGATAAGAAATATAAGATTCAAAAATGATTTGGGCTGTAAAAAGTGCGATAAGAATTATAAATTTTTCTTTACCTTTGATTAAAAACTTTAAATAAAAATAAAATACCAAAAAGTGCAAAGATAAGACACTAAAAAGAATCGATATGTTAGGACGACTCGAACCAAGAATATCAGAAAGTACTAACCACAAAAAATAAAAAATTACTAAGTAGTCTTTCTTTTCTAACTTGAACTTCATTCTATTCTTCAAAAAATCTCTTACTAATAAAATAAGCATAAAAAACGCGATTATGTGGAGATAAGAAATAACAAAATGGCTTACATAACCTTGAGGAGCAAGAACTTTAGGAAAAACTCCTTCAGGAACAAGCTGAATCAAATATCTTTTACCGGTAAAGATTATCGAGCTTGCGAGGTATGTTAAAAGTATACTTAACTTTACATTTTTAAGTTTGTAATTATAGATAAAAATTAAAAAGACAAAAGAAAGCGCTATGATTTTATTATTAGGATTGATATGCCACAATAATAAATAAAATACGATAGATGAATAGAAAATATAGTTTTCTGGCTTTAATTTTCCAGTTACTTTTTCAAAGGCCTTCAAAAATAAGCTCTTTTTAAAGATTTTTGACATACTATAATAAGCAAACATATTCTACACTAATGAAAATCGGAATAGACGGAGTCCCCTTAACAATTCCATTTCCTTGTGGAACAAAAAATTACGCTCAGGGGTTAATTTCTGCTTTGGCAAAAATCGATAAAAAAAATGAGTATCTGATCTTTGCTTCCCAAAAAGTTTCAATACCCAAACAAAAAAACTTTCGTTTTGTACAAATCCCAAGTTTTATACCGATACTCAAAAGGCAAATCTTTTTGCCGTTTTTTGCTAAAAAAGAAAGTCTGGACATCTTTCACTATCTGGAGCCATTTGGCTCCGTCATTTTTAAACACCCAAAAATAGTAACTACAATCCATGACAATAACCTTAATTACACCTATCCCTGGGTTAGTAAATTTTTATTAAAAAGGCTTTACTGCGAATTTACGAAAGGAGCGGTAATTAATAATTCAGCAGCGTTGTTAGTCGACAGCCGTACAATCCAAAAAGAGGTTAAAGAGCATCTAAAAAACAGAGAAATTTATCCAATGGTTTATGCGGCATTATTGGGATACAACCATCATTTTCGAGTAATAAAAAAATACAAAAACCGTAAGAGTAAGTTTTTCCTTGGTATGGGAGATTTTGCACCCAGAAAAAACCTAGTCTCCGTATTAAAGGGTTACAAACTCCTTCCAGAAGAAATTAAGTATTCGCATAAACTGAAAATTATCTCTTCTACTAAAGAGTCCGCTCTACGTTTTCGAAGCCTGGCAGAAAAATATGCTATATCAAATAATATCGATTTTTTGGAAAACGTTACCCAAGAAAGACTGATAAAACTTTACAATGAAGCTTCATGTTTTCTATACCCGTCGCTTTACGAGGGATTCGGAATACCAATTTTGGAAGCTATGGCTTGCGGTTGTCCGGTAATTACTTCAAATTATGGTGCGATGAAAGAAACGGCGGATAAAGCTGCCCTTTTTGTAGATCCCTTAAGTTCGAACGACATCGCTACTTCAATGATTCGAATCATTGAAGTAGCAGGGTTGAGAAAAAATCTCATCAAAAGAGGTTTTAAAAGAGTTAAATCTTTTTCTTGGCAAAACACAGCCAGAGAAACAGTAAAAGTGTATAAAAAATTATATAATTCAAATGCATGATCAAAAACAATCTTATTATTATTCCATTCAACCTTCCCTGGGAGTGGTCTACTGATTATACAAATCAAACGGCTTACTTATTAAGCAAAAAAAATATAGTAATTTGTTATATGTGGAGCGAATCTTTCTCCATAAAAGAATATTTGCAAAAACTTAAGTTTCCGAAATTAATAAAAAAACATTCAAATAATCTATATCTTTTTTATCCGCTTTACGTTATACCCTTTCGAAGATTCAAAAGGGTTCACCAACTAAACGAATTTTTAAATGTAGTATTTTTAAGAATATTCACGGGAATCATTTCAAGAATAAAATCAACTCAAGGAAAAATACTTTGGAATTTCGATCCAAACCTCAGATTTATATCATATCTTCTTGGCAAGACATGGAAAATAATTTATGATTGCGTTGATTATTTTGCCGCAGCAAATGAAGCGGGTAGGTACGAAACATTACGTAATGAAAAAAAAATGGTTCGCGAAGCTGATTTAGTTGTTGCGAATTCAAGAGTATTGCAAAGGCATCTCAAAAAAATGAGAACTGATATATACTTGGTTCCGCAAGGATTTAGAGTTCAAGATTTCCGCAAAAAAGCCACGCACTTTCCCAGACTTAAAGTACCAAAACCCATAATTGGTTTTGCTGGGGCTGTAAATAACAGGCTTGACTATAATCTCCTAAATACGCTTGCAAAAAGAAATCCCTCATGGAGTTTTGTTATCTGGGGTCCGGTTTTGGAAGAAGAAATAATGCCTGAAAATATAAAAGTGAATAAAAGGAAACTACTTTTACTTCCTAATGTAACTACTGGGTTTATAAAAGATAGGGCAAAACTTCCGGGCGTCTTCAAGCAGTTTGATATTGCAATGATCCCTTATGATATATCGCAGGATTTCAATAAATACTGTTATCCAATGAAGTTATTTGAATTTTTTTATTTGGGAAAGCCTGTTGTTTCTACAAAGATTGAGGAATTAAAAAGATTCCCAAAATATGTTAAGATCGGCAAAGATTACCAAGAATGGGACAGAATAATAAAAAATATTCTGTCAAAGTCATGGCCAAAAAAATACAAAGATGAACAAAGAAAATTAGCTATCAAAAATAGTTGGAAAAATAAAATAGAAACAATTTCTACATTAATAAATCTTTAAACAGGAGTAAAGTTATATTTAAAATTTTATGAGTGTTGCAATTATTACAGGGTCGGGAGGGTTGGTTGGAACTGAAAGTTGTGAATTTTTCCATAACAAAGGTTTAAAGATAATCGGCATCGATAACGATTACCGCGGATACTATTTTGGTAAAAATGGCTCTGTAAAAGAAAATCTAGATATACTAAAAAGGAAATTGAAAAGCTTCGTTAATATCGCTATTGATATACGTAATAGGTCTGCAATAAATAAAATATTTAGAGAGCGAGCAAAAAACATTAAATTAGTGATTCACTCGGCTGCACAGCCCTCCCACGATTTTGCAGCCAAAAAGCCCTATTTGGATTTTGATGTTAATGCAGGCGGAACATTAAATCTACTCGAAGCAACAAGAAAATATTCCCCAAACGCATCATTTATCTTTCTAAGTACCAATAAAGTTTACGGTGATAAACCCAACATTCTTCCTTTAATCGAATTCGAGTCCAGGTGGGATCTTGATAAAAAACATAAATATTTTAAAGGAGTAAACGAAGGAATGTCTATTGATAAATCTCTTCATAGCTTATTCGGTGTAAGTAAACTAGCAGCAGATATCTTAGTTCAAGAATATGGAAAGTACTTTGGTTTAAATACAGTTGTCTTTCGTTGCGGTTGTATTGCAGGATCTTATCAAGTAGGTGTAAAAGATCATGGATTCTTATCTTATCTAGTCAAATGCGCAATAACCAACACACCCTATACTATCTATGGGTATAAAGGTAAGCAAGTCAGAGACAATATTCATTCTTCCGATTTGGTAAACGCTTTCTGGGAATACTTTAAAAAGCCACAACCTTCTTCGGTTTATAATATTGGTGGGTCGAGATTTAGCAACTGTTCCGTACTCGAAGCAATTGATATAATAAAGGCAATTACAAAAAAGGATTTTATTTACAACTATTCCGAAGAACCTAGAAAGGGCGACCACAAATGGTGGATTAGCAGAGTATCTCTATTTAAAAAACATTATCCGAATTGGAGGTTGACAAAAAACGTCAAAGTCATAATCAAAGACCTTATTGAAAAAAATTAGAAGTTCAAAAATCTATTTGACTTATGGAAACAAAAAAGAAAGTTACTAATTCTCTTGGAAAACTTTGTAGTGCATTATCGCATGCCAATATAATGATCTATAAATTTGAAAATAAGAAGTGGTGGAGTAGGAAGAATAAAACCGCCAACAGCAAGAAAATAGATAATTGGGATAGACTATCCAGAATCTGGTGCGAGAAAAGAAACAAAATAAAAAATAAGATCGATAGCCTTATAACAGATTTGCTCAAGGAAAATTACTATCAAAAAGGTTTGGTAAAAAAACACCGCCCATTTCAATTTCAAGTATTACCTATATCTCTGATGATTGATATGCTTACAATTGAAAACATAAAAATATACGATCTCGGATTAAAGAAAAATATAAAAGCCGCAGCTAAAGCAACAGCAAAAAGAGCCGCTCTTATTAAGGAAATAGATAACTCAATTAAAACCGTTATATCTTCGGGAAGTTATGACGTCAAAACGGAAGTCCGTACATTCTAGCTAAAACGCTTTCTGTACATTACATAAGTAGGAACTAAATAAAATACTGACCTCACGACAGTAAAAATAACAAGAAAAAGATAATATATGTTTGCCTTATTAATAAATTTATTAATCCCACCGCTATTTTTTAAAAATTGTAAATAATCACTTATTTGCGCAATAATAATTCTAAAAGCAGACTTCTCGCCCATCAATAAATAAATCCCGTAAGTCACTAGACCTCCAAATAAGTACTCTATATACAACTTTTCGGATTTCCTTCTACCTAACCACTTATTGTGGTAAATAATCGCATTAGGACAGGTAGCCAGCAAATATCTTTTATTAAATAACCTTAGTATCAGCTCAGCGTCTTCTCCAGATTTTCCAGAAGACCCCGGGCCTAAATACTCAAAAAAGCCCCCGAGTTCAAGGAGAACTTTTTTTCTCAAAAACATATTATTGCCAAAACCGATTTTTTTTGAATGATTATTAATCTTACTGAAAAAACTAATTTTTTTATGAGTAATAGTGCAAGGGCATTCTTTACCTCTGTTTTTAGTTGGTTCGTAAGGCAGAGTTGTTCCAAACACCATACTAACTTTCGTATATTTTTGAAAAAGTTTAACGGCATTTTTTATCCATAACTTATCCGCAATACAGTCGTCGTCGCTAAATGCGATAATATCTCCACTCGCAACAGAAGTTAATTTGTTTTTAATCGCTGAGTTATTTTTTATATCAAACTTGAGAAAGTTAATATTTTCATTTTCTTTAAATTTTTCTATTACGGAAGTGTAACCATTTCCGTTATAACCTATTAGTAGCTCAAACTTTTTATACACTTGTTTTTTGAGTGAAGTTAGCAGATGTCTAATCTTCTTTGGACCATCGACCGAAACTACTATTACTGAAACTTTCATAATTAATCTAAACCTAAGTCCGTAATTGATTCAAATCTTAAGTAAAACTGCTTATACATTTCCAAATTAATTCTTCCCCTAAGATTTTATTTTTCTTACACCATTTAATGAAATATTTTTGTTTCGTTCTGTAATAAACAAACACTAAATTTTTCTTGAAAACCGATTCATAAAAATGACGACTATTTAAATTCGCGTTATATTTGTAGTCTAATACAAGATACTTCCAAAAAACAAAATTGCGTAAATAATAAAAATCGGGATCGTTTAGCCACAAAACACAGGGGTTACTAAATATTCTGTTAAGAGATTTCAAAAACAATTTAAAAAGTAGTTTGTTGGGTTTATGAAAAAGTATGTTTTCGTCATCTGTTCTTTGTATATAAAAATGCAAAATCTCAGGAGATTTATTCCATATCACAATAAAAATCAATTTCCACAAATTTAAGAGAAAGTGACCTATCTTTATCGATTTGACTCTTATCACCTTAATCTCAGTAATTTTTTTTCTATTCTCGTTAAAAATGAAGAGAGTACTTTTTCTATCCATTAACCTTTAATTTTACAATTCTTTCGCTTAGTTCACCAATCCTTTGTCTCTTGTTAAAAATTACCGTCGAATTAAACAAGTTCCATCCGGCTTGCTCGATTAAGTTAAGACTTCTTTTGTGCGGCAAGTGAATTGTTACAAAATTTTGGTCAAAATAAATGCTTCCTCCCACCTTTCCAAATCTGGAGAAGAATTCGAGTTCTTCCCAACCTCTAACTACCAAATTTTGATTTAATCCCTGCAATTCCATAAAAAACTTTTTGTTCAATAATGTACAAAAAAATAATGGTTTATATTTATTTTCATCAATCCTAAAAAAATGTTTTTTAAGATCCGAATCATTTAAGTCAATCGGATGATCTTTAATCTTACCTAGCAGACTATTCACATCTTCGATCCCGGAAAACTTATCAACTGCAATGTTTCCCTTTTTATCAACTACCGAATTAGTTGCGTAAACTGGACCGCAATACCAGCACCTTTTCGGATTTGTTCTGATGAATGAAAAAATTAAATCAATTGTATCCGTAACATGAACCATCTCGGGCTCGGAAAAAAGAATGTATTCGCCCCTGGACCGTATAGCTAAAAAATTTCTTCTCGATGCACTATGCGAAACCTGTCCATTTTTTTTCTTCACTAAAAAAACTCTGGTCTGGCTAAATATATGTTTATATTTTCTGACCGTCCCAACTAATCTCTTACTTTTAAATGTATCGATTAAAACAACTAACTCTATTTTTTTTCGATCATAGGATTGTCTTGCCAAGGATTGCATCGACATTTCAAACTGCCTTTCTTTATCTGGTCCGATCGTGATAAGAAGAGATATTTTGGGATCTTTCACGCTTTTCTGATTAAATAAGCTTGATATTTTTTAAGAATTTCTTCCCCTAAAACCTTTGGCCTTAAATCAGGCATGGGTGGGTATTCACCACCGTAAAGCGTATAGATATATAAATTTTTGTTCATTATTTTGTTCATTATATAGTCGGAGACGGCTTTTTTGACTCCAGGAATCGCAGGATTTCCATAGTCATCGAGGACTACTATAGCACCTTTAGATAACCTAGGAAATATTTTTTTTAAAGCAAATAAAGTTGGGCCGTAAAGATCGAGGTCGATATGTGCAAACGCAATTTTTTTGGGACTTTTTTTTATAAATGTTTGCCGAATATCCCCAATTATAACTTTTGGAAGTTTTGAATTAAACCGTTTGTAATTATTGACTAACCTTTTATAAGAAGTTTTCAAACTCCCTGGAGTTAAAAATATGTTTCCGTCTTCCTTAGAAAAATCACTTCTAGCTAAACCTTCAAAGGAATCATATAAAAATAATCTTTTTTTAGAATTACTTTCTTTTAACGTCTTTGAAATAAGTATCGATGTCAAACCGTCATAGCAACCCAATTCGACGATATCCCCCTCGACATCTTTAATTATTATTTCTCGTAAAAGATACATAATATTCATCAAGGCCTCGTGGGTCATCATTGTATTTTTGTAAGAGGGAGTAATTTTTATCAGATAATCTTTCAGAAAGAAATTCACAAAAAAACAAATTCTTTTCGCAATAGCGTATTTGACCGATTTACGCTTACTATTATAAATAAGTTTCTCAATGATGTGAGATTTATTAACTTCATCCATAGAAAATAGTCTTTACTAATTTTTATTTACCGCTTATTTCCAATTTAGATATTCTACCTTTCTCCAATGTAATAACTTTATTGCAGTTTTTTCTTACAAAATCGAGCCAGTGGGTTACTATTAAAATTGTTTTTCCCATCTTAAAAAATTCTTCAATTTTCTTCTGCGCTTTCTTTTGGAAATCTATATCCCATGCATTCATACTTTCGTCTAGAATTAAAATATCTGGATCTGCGTGAACAGCAACAGAAAAACCCAATCTTAATTTCATACCCTCAGAATACGTAAACATAGGTACGTCTATAAATTGTCCAATATCGGCGAAATCAATAATTTGACTGATCTTATCTTTTATTTCTAGCTTACTCATACCCAAAACCATACCATTAAGGTATATATTTTGTTCACCGATAAGATCCGGGTGAAAACCGGCTTCCAAATCAATAAGTGATACAATTTTCCCGTCAGTTATTATCTTTCCGGATGTTTGAGAGGTAATGCCAGCAATTATTTTAAGAAGGGTAGTTTTACCCGAGCCATTCGGTCCGATTATACCCACTTTTTCACCCTTATTTATTTCCATGTTTACATTCTTAAGTGCCCAAAACTCCTCGTCTTTCCCGTTTATTATTTTTTCTACTAAAGTGGGTTTTTGATGGTGAATTATATATTTCTTTGAAACGTTTTTAAGTCTTATTGCAATACTTCCCTTTTCATTAATTTTTGATTTTCGATTCATGGTTATACCCAATCGTCAAAATATTTACTCTCCAGAAAAAATAATTTTATTCCTAAATAAACCATTATTAAATTGAGAACTGTGTTCGAAAGTAACATAGCCGGTCCGGGTCCAGGAACTGCTGCTATAAAGGCGCTTTGAAAAAGTTGCACTATAGAAGTAAGTGGATTAATTCGCCATAGCCATATGACACTTCTCGGAATTACGTTTATTGAATAAACAATGGGAGTAAAATAAAACCACAGAATTAAAATTGCTTGGACAAAGAAATTTATATCCCTGAATCGGACGTTTAGAGCAGAAGTAAATAAACTTATACCTATGGTAAAAGGTAGCAGCAAAATAAATCCTAAAAATAGCTTAGGTAAACTCATCAAATCTAAAGTTCGAATGAAAAGAGTTGGAATGAGTAACAATAATAAAGCTAAGATTAAATGAATAAAGTTAGAAAAAATTATCGAAAGCGGTATTACCTCTCGAGGAAATTTTGCTTTTTTAATCAAACTTCTTTCATTTACAATGCTCGGCGTCGTTTTCAATAAAGACAAACTGAAAAAATTCCATATCAAAAGTCCTACAAGTAGATATAAAAAATAGTCTTCAATCGGTTCTTTAACGAAAAAACGGAATATAAAACCAATTACAAGCATCTGGAATAATGGATTAACAAAAATCCAAAGAAATCCAAAAAAAGTGTTCTTATAGCGTGCTTTCAATTCTTTCTCCGTCATTGCCCAAAGAAAATCCAAGTAATTTCGAATGTTTTGAGTGCTTGAGTTAAATAGCGACATGATATATTGTAAATACTACCAAAAAACCACACTAAGTATATACCATGCCGAAAAAAGAGACTTTTATTTTAATAATGCCTTCCTATAACGAAGAAAAAAGAATTGAGAAAACAGTAAATTCTTGGGTAGAAATAGTTAAAAAATTTCCCGGGTCGGAAATTTTAATTATAGACGGAGATTCCAACGATCAAACAAGAGATAAAATCAAAACACTCAGTAAGAAATATAATTTCGTCAAACTTATTCATAAACCCCGTGAAGGTTATGGTAAGGACCTAATATTTGGGTATAAATTGGCTTTAGAATCACATCATAAATGGATCTTTCAGACCGATGCGGATGGACATTTCGAATCAAAAGATTTTTACAAGCTAT
>Ga0209542_10013359_pt1 | contig 14181 bp, 14 predicted proteins | sample RifCSPhighO2_01_FD_184028 | JGI IMG/M metagenome (GOLD analysis project Ga0209542, IMG submission 184028) | Soil microbial communities from Rifle, Colorado - Rifle CSP2_plank highO2_0.1 (SPAdes) (version 2) | ecosystem: Environmental > Terrestrial > Deep subsurface > Rock core/Sediment ...
GTCTTTGGCGTATATGGTCATGGACATGATGTTGCAAGGGAGACCTTTTTTGGTCTCTTTGCTCTTCAACACAGAGGTCAAGAAAGTGCTGGGATTGTTACTTCCAATGGTTATGAATTATTAGCTCATAAAGAGATGGGACTGGTCACACAAGCTTTTAGAGAAGAGGATATTAATTATCTTGCTGCACACGGTGGGTTTATGGCTGTTGGTCATGTCAGGTATGCTACCTCTAAGGATTCCACTATTGATTATTGTCAGCCGATTACTAATGAAGAATTAGCCTTTGCACATAATGGTAATCTTCCAATAACCGATAAGCTAGAAGAATTTTCTTCTGATAAAAATATTCCTTATGTGCATTCAAATGATTCCGGAATGATGTCTAATGTTCTAAATTATTACATGGAAAGGGGTGCTGGTATTGAAGACGCAATAAAAGAATCAAGCCCACTTTTTACAGGTGCCTATTCTCTTCTAATGATGTCCAAAGATAAGTTGGTAGCTTTTCGGGATCAATGTGGTATAAGACCACTTTCGCTCGGGAAACTAAATAGCGGATATGTTGTGGCCTCTGAGACCTGTGCTTTTGACACTGTCGGTGCAACTTTTATTAGAGATGTTCAACCTGGAGAGATGTTAGTTATTTCCGAAGATGGAATTAAATCACATCAGTTATTAGAACCAAATCCAAAACTTGATATTTTCGAATTTGTTTATTTTGCTAGACCAGATAGTATGTTACTAGGTCAAAGAGTTTTTGAAGTTAGACAAAGACTGGGGATGCTACTGGCAAAGGAAGCTCCAGTAAATGCTGATATTGTTGTAGGTGTACCTGATTCTGGTATACCAATGGGTCTTGGATATGCCAAAACTTCCGGTTTGGAATTTGCAGAGGGCCTAATTAAAAATAGATATATTCATAGAACTTTCATTCAACCAGAGGGAATGAGAAAGCAAGACGCAGAGCTTAAATATAATATAATCCCAGAGGTTGTAAGAGGAAAAAGGGTGGTAGTGGTGGATGACTCTATAGTTAGAGGTACGACCCAAGAAACTCTTGTAAAAATGTTTAGAAGAGCAGGGGCAAAAGAAGTACATATTAGAATAGCCTCTCCTCCTGATATATATCCCGGTTTGTATGGAATCGATACACCAACTCAACATAATTTAATAGCTGCCAGGATGAGTGTCGATCAAATAAAGGACTTTACCAGGGCAGATTCACTACAATTTTTATCTTATGATTCTCTAATTGCAGCTACAGGTATGTCTGAGGATTATTTTGATACCTCCTGTTTTACTGGAGTATATCCAATTGATATTGGCCACAGAGCCAGAGAATTTCAGTTAGTTTGACTATGTTAAATATTAATACAGATACAATAAAAGCTAACAAACTCACTTTGGGGCTCATTTTTTTGGTAATTTTTATTGTGGTAGCCGGTTTTTTTGGTTATCAAAAATTCTTTGCTTCTGATTCAGGTCCTTTAGAGGAGGTTGATTTAACTTTTGATGCAGAAGGTCCTTATGCACTATTAATTCCCAGAAGAGACGGAAATGCCTTAATTTTAAATCTAAAAAGAACTGCCACTTATGATTCCATCAGTTATGAACTAGCCTATACAGCTGATGCGGATGAAGTGGTATTAAAAGGTAAAAAGTCTAATGACGGAGAAAGTATGGGTTCTATTGATAGAGGGGTGGTGGGAGAGATAGATACAAAACAGAAGAAGGGCGAATATGAGCAGGAAATTTTATTTGGGACTTGCAGTAAAAATGTTTGTAAATATGATAAAGGGGTAGAAAATGGCACCTTAACTTTACATATCCGAAAGGGAAAGAAGGCATATAGGATGACTACCCAGTGGCATATAGAGAAGCCCGATGTGTCATTAGGCACTGTAACTTCAGGAGATAATCATTTTATATATTCTGTAAAGGCTAGTCGGGAAGAGCTATCTCTAATAGGTTATACAATAATTAATAATCTGACTGGTTCACCAAAATTACCGGAAGGAAAAGAGGTTTCTAGCAAAGTGTATGCCCTAAGTACTCCCATTGCTAAGGATTTAATGCCTGGAGATATAGTACTGGAGTTATCAGATAATCCTTGGGACGGAGCCACACTGGCTATGTATTCTGATAAAACTGGTAAATGGCAAGAACTGGATACAAAGGTAATGGATAATAAATTATCTGCTAAAGCTCTTGGAGCCGGAATCTTCGCAGTCTTAGTTCCTAAGAAGTGAGATCATTTTGCAGTTTTTCTAAATATTTAACAAATCCTCTTGGGTCATGACTTAGAATAGCTATTGGTTCTTCGGCAGCCCGATACAATTCCTCAAGCTCTTTAATAAATTCTAATAATTCCGGGTAGTTGGATATGGGGAATTGAAGTGAATATTCTTTTAATTCTGGTTTACTACCTGGCTCGGGATAATGACGAACATAAAAATGCATTGGTATATCACCGGGTTTATAATCGGAACCGACAAAAGCTTTGTGAGATTGTGGGCTAAATCTTTTTAATCCTCTTTCTTCAGCTTGTCTACTAAGTTCCTCTTCTTCCTCCTTAAAAACTTGTAGAATCTCTCTTAAAGCAGGTGATCCAAAATCAACATGTGGAATATTTAATTTCTCTAGGAGTGTTTCTGGCTCTTTTTCCATAGAATTATTTTTCTACTAGGCTTAGTATTGATCATTAAAGGCTTCTTGTCAAGCAAATGAAATAATACATTCCCACTTGACGTGTGGGAATACAAGTGACAAGATTTAATAAATGGTAAATCCGCCTTTCGTTAATGGTAGCTATTATCATATTTACAATCGTGGAGTTGAAAAAAGAAAAACTTTCCTGGGTAAAAAAGATTATCTAAGATTTCTTGAGACTCTGAATTTTTATAGAGTTTCACCTCAACCTATGAAGCTTTCGGATTTCAGGAGGGGTGTTGTTAAGTACAAAAAAATAGATAATCAAATCCAGACAATTAAAATATTTTGCTATTGTCTTATGCCAAACCATTTCCATTTACTTATTCAGCAGATGGCAGATAAAGGAATCTCAGACTTTATGAGGAAGGTTACTGATAGCTACACAAGATATTTTAATACCAAATATGAAAGGGTTGGCTCATTGTTTCAGGGATCTTTTAAAGCAAAATTGATAGAAAATGATGAATATTTACTACAATTGTCAAAATATATTCATAGAAACAGCTTCCCACTCGTTGAGTGGGAAGGTAAAGTTTATCCGTATTCATCTTACGGTTATTACCTTAAAGCAGAGCCACACCCATTTTGTGACATCAATCTTATCCTTTCTAGCTTCTCAAAAAATAATCCTATTCTAAATTATAAATCTTTTGTTGAGGAATCTGAGACAGAGGATCCAACACTCTTCCCCTTATTCATCGAAAATGACTAATGAATTTCGAATTCCCACACTCCATGTGGGAAGCTAAAGTGTTAGTTCCTAAGAAGTAGAGTCAGGATTTTCTATAAATTCACTTAAGAATTTGTCTGTGGCAGCTTTCGATGCACGTCTATCTAATACAAAACCTAATGTTGCTCCAGCTACAGCACCTGCTAACGTACCAACTAGATCTGCCTGCAGATTATGGAACATTGCTTCAGCGCCGATTCCGAACACAGCAGCTCCGGAGAAAAACCCCCTACTGTAGTTGGGCTTGGGAATTCACCAAGTCTTCTAATTCTGTGATATTCATTTAATTTCTCAACTGACATAGATTACTTATAACATATAATTTCCCTATTGACAACTCTGTGAAAAATGGTTAAAAATGGAGATAGATGGTGAAATGAGGTGAATATCTGCCCAATACTTTATGTTTTTGGGCACTTATGAACTAAAATTTTCAGGACGCGGTCGGGTAATCCTACCCAAGAAGTTAAGGGAGGCCATAATTGGAACGGGTTTAATTTTAGGTAGGGGTTTTGAAGGATGTATTTGGGGATTTGGGCTAGAGGACTTTGAAAAAGAGGCTAAAAAACAGCTTGAAATATCAGCAACAGAAGAAAGTGCCAGACTTTTACAAAGGTTTTTATTTTCCGGCAGCGAGCCAGTGGAGTTGGATGCACAGGGAAGGTTTGTCATACCATCCGCCCTGCTTGACTTTGCTAGAGTAAGAGGAGAAGTTGTCATTATTGGTGCAGGGGATCACTTTGAGATTTGGAATAAGATGAATTGGGAAAAACATAGTAAAGAATTAGGGAGGAAATATGGAAGGTTACCATGATTCTGTTCTTCTGAAAGAAGTAGTTGATGCACTTAGCGGAGACCGAGATGCCTGGATTTTGGACGCTACACTAGGCGACGGGGGGCATACAATAGCAATTTTGCGGGCAGGGATGAAAGTTTTAGGAATTGATCAGGACCCGCAGGCCCTTTTGCGAGTGCAACAAAGATTAAGCGATTTAAAGGTTAGAGATAGCTGTTTTCGTCTGGAAAAGAGAAATTTTAACGATTTGTCGGGCCTGCCTAGCTTTAAAGGAGTTTTATTTGATCTTGGGGTCAGTTCCTTGCAGCTTCTGGACCCGACTAGGGGATTTTCTCTTATAAGAAATGGGCCTCTGGATATGAGAATGGATCAGCAACTTGCGGTGTCGGCGTTTGAGTTAGTTAACGGGTTAAACAGAGGAGAACTTAATGAATTATTTTCTAAATTGGGTGAAGAAAAACTTGCTAAACCCATTTCGGCTGCTTTGGTGCTCGCCCGTGAAGTGAGGCCATTTGAAACCACCAAACAATTAGCAGACCTTGTTTATACAGTCTATAGGAAGCATCATATTAAAAGAGGTAAAATTCATCCAGCTACAAAAGTTTTCCAGGCATTACGAATAGCTGTTAATGATGAGCTAAATAATTTAAAGACAAGTTTGCCACAAGCATTGGAACATTTAGAAAAAGGTGGGAAAATTGTTGTTTTAAGCTTTCATTCCCTAGAGGATAGAATTATAAAGGAAACTTTTAATGGTTGGCAGGAGCTAGGTTTGGGTATTACAGTAACTAAAAAACCTATTACTCCAACAGAAGAGGAGATCGAAAGAAATCCTTATTCTAGATCTGTAAAAATGAGAGTTTTTGAAAAAAGATAAAAACTGATGAATATAATTTTAAAAGTATCAGGTGTATTTTTGGCGGTATTAGTTTTACTTCAAATTTGGGTAAGCCACACTATGATTACCCAAGGATCAAATTTAAAAAGAATTGAAGATTTAGAAAGACAGTTATCACAAGAAAATTTAATTTTGGAAAATGAAATTGCTACCACTGCGGCTTTCTTAAACATAGCTACCGCTTCTGCTTCACTTGGCTTTTCAGTACCTAAAACCGTACAATATATTAGGTAATGCGTATAGGTTTTATAAAACTTCTCTTCCTACTTCTTTTATTTGGAATAATGACCAGATTATTTTACTGGCAGGTAGTTCGTGCGGATGAGCTAAAAGCTATGGCAGAAGGGCAACATTTTGAGAATCTGCAGATACCAGCTACCAGAGGGGATATAAAAACCAGTGATGGTTTCTCGCTTGCTACCTCAAGACCTAATTTTTTACTTTACGCCCTGCCTAAAACGCTGACAGAACAAGAAAAGAAAGATTTAGCTACTATACTTGCTAAATTACTGTCACTTGGTGAAAAAGAATATGAAGAAACCCTTAAAAAAGAATTTTCAGAAAAAATAGCACAAAATCTTTATTGGGTGTCCTTAGTAAAAAGTTTAAATTTCGATATGAAAAATAGAATTAATAGTCTCAAGTTAAAAGGGATTGGGTTTTCGGAAACTAGTAGTCGTTTTTACCCGGAAGGTTCCTCTTCTGCACAATTACTAGGATTTGTGGGGTCTAATCAAAGAGGGGAGGATACTGGCTACTTTGGATTAGAAGGGTTTTATAACGGTGAGCTAAAAGGAGTAGCAGGGAATATTCGACAAGAAAGAGATGCACTGGGATTACCAATTATTTTTGGGCAACTTTTGGGAACTTTTAAAAAAGATGGTAAAGGTTTACAGACAAATATCGATCGCTCAGTGCAATTTATTGTTGAACAGACTCTAAAAAGGGACGTAGAAAAATATGGGGCAAAAGCTGCCTCAGCTATTGTCATGGATCCGGAAACGGGAGCCATTTTAGCTATGGCCTCATACCCCAGTTATGATCCGGCAAACTTTACTAAATATCCCAAAGAATACTATAGAAATCCGGTCGTTGCTGATTCCTATGAACCAGGTTCAACTTTTAAGGTTTTAGTGATGGCCGCTGCTATAAATGAGGACTTAGTAGAACCGGATACGAAATGTGATAATTGTTCTGGACCAATATCTCTGGGAGGATTTAATATTAGGACTTGGAATAATCAGTATAAAGATAGTATTACCATGACAGAAACCATTATTCATTCTGATAATACTGGTATGGTTTTTGCAGGGAAGAAATTGGGTATAGATAAACTGTATTCTTATTTGGAAAATTTCGGTATGGGAAGTAATACTAATATTGACTTACAAGATGAATCTTCAGCTGATATGCGGCCTAAAAAAGAATGGAAGGAGATTGATTTGGCAACAGCCTCTTTTGGTCAGGGAATTTTAGTGACACCAATACAAATGATTAGGGCAGTAGCCACTATTGCCAATGGGGGGAAATTAGTAGAACCACAAATAGCTAAAATTATAGAAGGGGATAATAGTAATTTTGAAATAAAACCAAAGGTAGTTAGAGAGGTTATAAGGTCTGATACAGCTAAAATTTTAACAGAGATGATGGTTAAAGCCGTAGATGAAGGGGAAGCTAAATTTGCTAAACCAAAAGGGTTTAAGATTGCCGGTAAAACCGGAACAGCTCAGATTCCGATCGCTGGTCATTATGATGCTAATAAAACTATTGCCAGTTTTGTGGGGTTTGCTCCGGCAGATAACCCAAAATTTATAATGCTAGTAAGATTTGATCAACCAAGCAGCTCTATCTTTGGAGCAGAAACCGCCGCCCCAACCTTTTTTACTATCGCCAAACAACTTTTTACTTATTTTAAGATTACTCCCTCAGAGTGATCTTAAATCAAGCTTTGCTTACTTCAAAATAGCACCGACTGAGTAATTGATATATAATTCTTTCATGTTGAAATTGATTAGAAAAATTATTCCACAACCTATTGTTAACAATTTCTGGCATCTGCCAAAGGCTATTTTACCAAATATTTCATATGGGTTTCCCAGTCGTGGGATGACGATAATTGGGGTAACCGGAACTGATGGAAAAACTACTACTACTAATATGATTTATCAAATCCTAAAAAATGCTGGTAAATCGGTTTCTATGGTTTCAACTATTAACGCAGTGGTTGGAGATAAAAGTTATGATACCGGTTTTCATGTAACTTCACCTGATCCATTTGTTGTTCAAAAACTAATAAGGGATGCTAAGCGTTCAGGTAGTGAGTTTTTGGTTTTAGAGGTAACTTCTCATGCCTTGGATCAGCATCGTTTTTGGGGTGTAAAATTTGACGTTGGGGTAGTAACTAATATTACACATGAGCACCTTGATTATCACAAAACATTTGAAAATTATAAAAAAACAAAACTAAGGCTTTTGAAAAATGTTAAGTATGCAGTGGTAAATGACAATATTACTCGATCGGAAAAAGTTGTCACTAGTGGGAAGATGGTAACTTTTGGATTAGATAAAGCCCCTCCCCAGGGGTTAAAATTGAAAATTCCTGGAAATCATAATATTGAAAATGCTCTAGCTGCCTTAGCTGTAACAGATATTTTAGGTATAGATTCTGGACAAGCCAGAACGACATTAGAAAATTTTGAGAATTTAACTGGCCGGATGGAAGAAGTTGAAAATAGTAAGGGTATAAAAATATTTATTGATTTTGCTCACACCCCAAACGGGCTACAAAATGCACTTTATACCTTGAGAGATCAAGGAAATGGAAAAATATTCTCCGTAATTGGATGTGAAGGTTTTCGGGATGTTGGTAAAAGGGAATTAATGGGAGAAATATCCGGAAAATTAGCTGATATTACAGTTGTTACTGCAGTTGATCCGAGAGGACAATTAGAAAAAATTAATGAACAGATTATTGAAGGTATTGAAAAAGCTGGGAAGAGAAAAGGGGAAGATTATTATGTTATAAATGATAGGATGAAAGCTATTAAATTTGTCATTAATCGAGCGAAAAAAGATGATGTCATAGGAATTTTTGGTAAGGGACATGAAAAATCTATGAACCTGGATGGAAAAACAGAAATTGCTTGGTCAGATAAGACTGCCGTAGAAAAAGCTCTAAAAAATGGATGAAAAAATTAAATTACTGGCAGGCTCTTTTGGCAGTGATAAAGTAAAACTAAATGAATTAATAAGTGAACACACAGCTCTTCATTTGGGAGGTCCTGCTAAACTCTTTTTTGTGGCAACTCATATACGAGAAATAGTTAGAATGGTCGAACTGGCTAAAAGTTTAAAAATTCCTGTGATAGTTTTTGGAACGGGTAGTAAGATGATAATTTCCGATAAAGGATTTGACGGAATACTAATAAAAAATAGAACTGCTGGTATTGTTGTAGTGGGGGTAAAAGGAAAGGTTTCTAAGGAGGGGATTGGCGTTAGCGAAGCTATGGTAGAAGTAGAATCAGGTGTATCAATCTCAAAGTTAATTGAATTTTTGAAGAAACAGGGTTTAAACGCAGATTTATTAACTAGTGTAGTGGGTAGTTTAGGAGGAAATCTTTTTCTAACAAAAGCCTTACTTGATCAGACTCAAAAAGTTAAGATTATTGATGAAACAGGTGAGATTACAGAAATCAAAAAGGAAGACTTGTCTTTGCAAAAACACATAATTTTATCAGCCGTGTTAAAATTTAGAGTATAACTATGAAGTACGTAATTAAGGGAGGAAAAAGGTTAGAGGGTGAAGTTATAATCTCGGGAAATAAAAACTCCGTATTACCTTGTATGGCTGCAGCTCTTTTAACAGAGGAGAAAGTAGTCTTGGAAAATGTCCCTGAAATATCTGACGTAAAGACCTTTCTTCGAATTTTTGATAAATTGGGAGTTAGTTTTAAAAAAGAGGGTAGTAGTCTCTCCATCCAGGCCGAAGAAATTAAGGAAACAAGCCTTCCGGATGATGAAGTGGTAGCACTTAGGGCTTCAGTTTTATTGGCTGGGCCAATTCTAGCTAGAAAAGGTAAGGTTACTTTTCATTTCCCAGGAGGGGATGTTATTGGTAGAAGAAGTATCGATATTCATCTTGATGGATTTAAGGCACTGGGTATTTCTACCAAAAACGAGGATACTAAATTTAAATTAGAAGGTAGTATTAAAAAAGACTGCAGGGTATTTTTAGAAGAGGCTTCTGTGACTGCTACTGAGAACCTGATTTTAGCTTCTGTTGTTGGAGAAAATTCTATTGAGATTAGAAACTGTGCCAGTGAGCCACACGTAGTGGATTTATGTAATTTACTAATAGCAATGGGAGCTAAGATTGCTGGAGTAGGTTCTGATAAACTAAATATAACCGGTGTTGATAGGTTACGTGGTACCAGCTTTAAAATAGGCTGTGATTATATTGAAGTTGCCACGTATGCCATAGCAGCATTTATTACTGGTGGTAAGGTTAAAATTAAATGTGATTTGAGCACTGATTTAGATCCAATAATGGTAGTTTTAAACAAATTTGGTGTAGATTTAGAAAAGATGGAGGATGGTTTTCTAGTTAAATCAGGACAAATTCATTCAGTACCGGTTATTAAAACTAATCTTTGGCCTGGTTTCCCAACAGATTTAATGTCAGCTGTTATAGTTTTAGCTACACAAGCTAATGGTGTTACTCTCTGTCATGATTGGATGTATGAAAGTAGGATGTTTTTTGTAGACAAACTGATTTCCATGGGAGCTAGTATTACTATTGCTGATCCGCATAGAGTTTTAGTTAATGGACCAAGTCAGTTACGAGGGAGGGAAGTGGAAACCCCAGATATTAGAGCAGGGATGGCCCTAATATTAGCTGCATTGGTCGCAGAGGGTGAAACAACCGTAAATAAGGTTGAGCTTATAGAACGCGGCTATGAGGACGTTCTAGGTAAGTTAAAGTCACTCGGTGCCTCAATAACCGCTTCGCCGTAAACATTAACCTGTTCAAAATTAACGAAGGCGAAGCAAGGTTCAAGATTCCGTGGATAAATTAAATGGCGAAGCGGTTGAAAGCTCGAAAGAATGAACTACTCCGCAGCAGAGCTGACGGAGTATCCTACGGAAAGTTCTTCTGTGAACCATTCATCCCCGCAGCAAGCTGCGAGGTATTCTGGTTCAAGAATAAAACCTCGAACTTTGGAAATTTGCAAAGCAAATTTGGTGTGTGGTCCACGGGAGCTTATTGAGTGATATAATTGTAGCTGTGGATATATTTCATCATCCGATATGGACTCAGAAAGCTCCGACCACTGCTAAAACTATACCCTTTTATAAAAAACCATTTCACCTAGCTCGTTTTTATGCTGCTAAAACTTATGCTAAAGCTTTTCCTAGAGATCTTTTTGTAGGTATTACCGGAACTGTTGGTAAAACTACCACTACTGTTGCAGCTAGTCTTGTTTTAGAACAAAAAATGAAAGTTCTCTCCACAGTCCCAAGTTTGGACCCAATATTAAATATCCCTATAACTCTACTTAAGGTTAAGCCAAATATAAAAAAGGTAATATTAGAACTTGGTATTGAATACCCTGGAGAAATGGATATTTATCTTAGTCTAGTGAAGCCTGCTACAGCCATTGTCACTAACATCGCCTATCAGCACAGTCAATTCCTAGGAGATTTAGATGGTATTGCTTCGGAGAAGGGGAAGTTAGTTAAGCAACTTCCCAAAAAAGGTTTGGCTATCTTAAACTATGATGATCCGATGGTAAGAAAAATGGCTGATGAAACCGACGCTGAGGTAATCTTTTTTGGTCATGATAGTAAAAATTCACATGTCTGGGCTGGTAATATTAAAATTGAAAATTTAAGAACTACCTTTGAACTAAATTATGGAGTGGAGAGGGTTAAAGTTGACTACCCCCTTCTGGGGATACATCAAACTTACCCAGCTCTAGCAGCTGCAGCTCTGGGGTTATCAGAAGGTATATCGCTTTCTGCCATCAAAAGGGCTTTGGAACAAATGGAACCACAAGAGCATAGATTGGTGGCCTTAGATGGGTTAAATAACTCAACTATTTTAGATGATAGTTATAATGGTTCACCCATCTCAGTTGAGGCGGCTCTTGATACTCTAATGAGGATTCCAGCCAGAAGGAGAATTGTTGTTTTAGGGGAAACAAAAGAATTAGGTAAATTCTCAGAAGAGCAACATCGTCGAATAGCCAGAGCATTATTTCGCGATAGGGTAGATTTGGTTATACTAGGAACAGGGGATGCAAACTTTATAGCTGATGAATTAACAGTACTTGGCTTCCCAACTGAGAGAATGGAAATTAATTGTCAGAATCCACAAATGGCTAGAAAATTAATCAAAGTATTAGGTAAAGGAGACGTCTGTTTGATTAAAGGCTCTCGTTCGCTTCGTCTTGATGAAGTAGTAGAACGGGTAGTAAAAAAGAAAGGAGCTAGAGTTGATTGAGCTACTGGGTCTAATTCTACTATCTTTTGCTGTCACTGCTATCTTTTTGGTACCTTTTATAGATTTTTTATATTACTTAAAGAAAAGATATAAAAGAGCAATTCCTAAAGGATACGATAAAAGTCACACACCCATTCACAATCAACTTTTAGTAGGTAAGGATGAGGAAACGCCAGTTGGTGGGGGTATTTTACTTCTACTGATTATTGTAGTTTTAAGTCTAAGTTATGTTTACTTTCAGAATTTACTAATACCAAACGACTTATTAATTTTAATATTTAGTTTAACGGCTTTTGGGGTAATAGGACTTTTTGATGATATTAAAAAAATAGTGACTGCTTTTTCCGGTAAATATCAAGGAATAAAAAGCCGTTATATATTAATACTACAAATTATTTTTGCCCTACTTCTGGCACTTTCCTTATATTTTGTCATGGGACTAAATAGTTTTTATATCTCTCACATTGGTAATTTTGTTTTAGGGTACTGGTATATACCAATGGCTGCTTTTGTGATTATTGCTTTCTCCAATGCTTATAATATTTCTGACGGACTAGATGGTCTTTCAACTGGTCTTTTAATAATTTGTTTGCTGGCACTCTTAGGACTAGCTTCTGCCAATTTAGATATTACTCTAGCAAGATTTTTGGGTATTTGGATAGGAACTCTTTTTGCTTTTTTGTATTTTAATGTTTATCCTGCCAGAATTTATTTGGGGGATGCTGGAGCTTTTGCTTTTGGGGCGACTTTTGCAGTGGTTGGTTTATTAACCGGCAAAGTTATGGCTCTAGCAATTATCGGAGGAGTTTATGTTTTAATAGTTGGCTCCTCAGCATTGCAATTATTCTGGAAAAAAGTTTTTAAAAAGAAACTTTTTCCTGTTTCTCCGATGCATATGCTGTTACTTTATATTGGGTGGAAAGAGCCTAAGGTGGTAATGAGGCTTTGGTTAGTACAGGCCTTATTTTCTATTTTTGGTCTTTGGTTGGCTCTTCTGGCAAAATGACGCTTTGCGTCATCCTGAGAAGCCACTAAAGGCGACGAAGGATCTCAAACAAGTTGAGAGATTCTTCGCTTCGCTCAGAATGACGTGAATGAAAATCCGAAAAGCATATCTAAAATCACAGAATAGCCCTGCAGACTTGCCGCTTCTTTTGGCGGTTATTGCTCTTTGCCTTTTTGGTTTAGTAATGGTTTACGACGGTTCAGTCGTACATGCTTATCAGGATTTTGGGGATAATTATTACTACGCAAGACAACAATTGATTTGGTTAGTATTGGGAACTATTGGAACATTTTTTTTGGCAAACTTTGATTATCAAAAACTTAAAAAAATGTCTTTTGTAATGTTAGTTATTTCTATCGGACTACTGCTGGCGGTATTTATTCCGGGACTCGGGGCAGAAGTGTCGGGTGCCAGTAGATGGTTAAGTATTGGCCCAATAACAGTGCAACCGGCAGAGATTGTAAAACTTACCTCAATTATTTGGTTGGCAGCTATTTTAGAAAAAGGTCCGAGATTAAAACCGCTTTTGGGAATTTTATTTATAGTCGGATTTATTACGGCTTTTTTACAGAAGGATTTAGGATCAACTATAATTTTTGTCATTAGCGCAGCTAGTTTATTTTTAGTTTCCGGTGGAGCAATCTGGCAAATAGGAACAACCGTAATTTTGAGCGCACTGGCAGGATCTATTTTAATTTTTACCTCTGCATATAGAAGAAGCAGATTAACTTCTTTTTTGGACCCTTTTGGTGATCCACAAGGTTTAAGTTATCATATCTCACAAGTTTTATTGGCACTTGGATCGGGTGGATTGTTTGGTTTGGGTTTAGGACAATCCCGTCAAAAATTCTATATTCCGGAGGTAACAACAGACTCTATTTTTGCAGTAGTAGGGGAAGAGTTAGGGTTTATTGGAGGTTTAGTTTTAATTTCACTTTTCGCTCTTTTAATTATTAGAGGATTTAGAATAGCAGAAAAAGCTCCGGACCAATTTGGGAAACTTTTAGCAGTAGGACTAATTAGCTGGTTAGGAGCCCAGTCGATAATTAACCTTTCTGCTATGGTAGCTTTCTTACCTTTAACCGGGGTACCACTACCTTTTATCTCATATGGTGGCTCTGCACTGGTAGCAAATCTTGCAGCTGTTGGAATCCTCCTTAACATCTCCAAAAAAAGCTGATTAAAAAAAAGGGGGGAGGTATCTTCTTTAAAGGTCGAACCTTTTGTGGCTAAGTTATTCGAGAAGCTTATTTTGTATTATAGAATAATCATCACTATCGCTTAAAAATGATTCGTATGATAGATTAGGATTAGTTTTGGAAAAATAAGTTAATATTTCTTTTGTATTGACCCATTCAGATTTCTTCTGACCTAAATAATTCTTTATTGAAGAAGGTTGTTGCCCTTCCCAGTCTTGTAAGGTTGGACCTTTTGTGGCTAAATGGATCAGGGCTTGTTTGTGGATGTATTTGGAAAGATATATAAATTGTTCTTCGTGATCAATAAGGACTGCTTTATAGATATCTTGGTATAA
>Ga0209542_10013360_pt1 | contig 14180 bp, 20 predicted proteins | sample RifCSPhighO2_01_FD_184028 | JGI IMG/M metagenome (GOLD analysis project Ga0209542, IMG submission 184028) | Soil microbial communities from Rifle, Colorado - Rifle CSP2_plank highO2_0.1 (SPAdes) (version 2) | ecosystem: Environmental > Terrestrial > Deep subsurface > Rock core/Sediment ...
TCGTTTGAACACACGGCCACGCAAACGACATGGCGGAAAAACTCCGCTTGAGGTATTATTCGAACGTACCGGTTGTGCACTTACTTATTGAATGTAGCTCGTGAAGTATTTGATGATGAGACAGAATGTGCTCTCCCTTACTGCGATGCCGCATCGCTCCCATGATCGCTCAATTGTGCGTCGAACCATGCATGGATTGCGGCGATCGTCTCAGCGTCGGTGCTTTGGAAATCAATCGCGGCTCCGTTTGATAGCTCGCGATACGTGACGGTCATTTTTTTGAAATTCTGTGTGAGCGTCGAAACCCCGGGCATATCCTCCCCATGCAATTGCGTTGGGTCGGAGAAATTGCCAGCGGAAAAATTCTGCACCTCCATCTGCAAGTGCATCCGGATAAGCGATAGATCGGCGTCTGATGCGTCCCGCACGACAACGCTTTGCGTACCACCGCTCTCGCTCTTTGTGAAGGCGTGGAGAGTTTTATTGAGATCAAACGGCATCACGAAAGACCCTTTCTCATGGATCATTTCTTGACGTATGCATAAACCAGACCCCCTCATCATGCCGCCGTCATACCTTTGATAAAATTCTTTCATGGGACCGTATTTCATAAAGATTTAGAAAAGCCCGCTTTTGGCCTTGACTTCATTCAAAACGGCTTGAAATTTCCCCGAAAAACAGCTGGCGAGCCCGCGCCGCGAGCTGACCTCTTCAAATTTGCATTTTCCCAATTGGCGGAGGGTAGAGGACTCGAACCCCTAAGCCCCTTGCGGAGCCCCAGTTTTCAAGACTGGTGCCTTACCATTCGGCGCAACCCTCCAGCTTCATCGTACCAAGGATTATCGAGAAAGCAATTGCGTGCTAGCATAACCTCATGCGCTTCCTCGGGATTGATTATGGGACGAAACGGATTGGACTTGCCCTCTCGGACGAGGCTGGACAGTTTGCCTATCCTCACGTGGTGCTCAAAAACATGGCTAAGACAATCGAGCAGATTGCGACAATTTGTCGTGGAGAAAAAGTGGGAGAGATCGTGATTGGTTGGTCGCTTGATTATCGTCGGCGAGAAAATTCATTGATGAAGCGAGTTCATAATTTCCGAATGGAACTTATGCGAACGACCGGACTTGTTGTGGCTCTCGAAGATGAAGTGTTGACCACGCGTGAAGCTGATCAAGAGATCGGACCCGACGACTTCACCGACGCCCGCGCCGCGGCCATCATCCTTCGCACTTACCTCGAGCATCGCAATACCCACCAATAGTTTTTCTCATGCCTCGCTTCGCGGTATACTATATCTTGATGAGTCGAGCTAGCTTTTTGCGTCTCTTTCCCACGCCTCGCTATTTGGCGATGTCTGTCGCCGGTCTCGACATCTCTGATCAATCAGTAAAGTTTATCAAGCTCTCCCTTCGGGGAGAAAAATTGATGATTGAAAGTTATGGCGAGAAACCAGTTCCTCTCGGGGCAATCGAATCTGGTTTAGTTCGTGATTCAGAAGCGTTGGCCCGGGTTCTCTTCGAGCTCAAAGAAGAATACCATTTAACTCAAATAGTGGCTTCAATGCCGGAGGAAGAGGCCTATATCGCTCGGCTTACTTTGCCGGCGCGGCGGGAGAGCGAATTGCGTGAGGCGGTGGAACTCCAGCTTGAGGAATATGTGCCACTACCACCCGGCGAAGCCATTTTTGACTATGAAGTTATTGAGCCACCGCCAACCGAGAATGGGAAGTATGAATTAGTTGTCTCGGCCCTACCGCGCCGAATCGTGACCAATTACACCGAAGTTTTTAAAAAAACAGGACTTCAAGCCGTGGCCTTTGAAGTTGAAGCTCACGCCATTGCTCGTTCTGTTATGCCGGTGGGCGAAGATCGTCTGACGATGATTGTCGATTTTGGTAAAACGAGAACCAGTTTCTTTATTGCCAGTGGTTGGTCAGTGGTTTTCACTGCTACGGCCAAGAGTATCGGTGGGGAAGATATTACCGTAGCGATCCAAAAGAGTCTTAATCTCTCTCGCGCCAAGGCCGAGGAACTTAAGGTTGAACAGGGGTTGCTCGGCACTCATAGCAATCGAGAACTTTTCTTCGCGATCATTCCTATTATTTCCGTTCTACGTGACGAGATCACCAAGCATCAGAGTTATTGGGAGACGCACCGCGATGATCACGGTCGTCTCGGTCGGCGGATTGAGGAGGTGATTATCTGTGGCGGGCAGGCCACCTTGCCCGGTTTAGTTGACCATTTGAATATGAGTTTAGATGTTCCTGTCGTGATTGGTAACCCATGGCAGAATCTCTTCTCGTTCGAAAAATATATTCCGCCAATCAATCTCAATCAGGCTCTTCGTTATACCACGGCGATCGGTCTTTCTCTCCGCACGCTCGCCCAATTCACATGATCAATCTTCTTCTCCCCGATGACCGCAAAATTGTTCGGGCCGCATATCGTCACCGCCTCTTCGTGGTTGGCGGGTTACTTACTTCTGGGCTAACTTTAATTGTCTTGATTATCTTTAGTTCCTTCACTTTTATTTTGTCTTTACGCCGGGATGAAGTTCTTGGGCAAACCACGTTGGCGCGTCAGCAATTTGCCAGCGACGAGCTTGACGCGGCCCAGAAATCAATCAACGAAATCAATGCTTCCCTCAAGACATTTGAGGCGCCGGCCACGAATGAGGCAGTTACCGCGGTTTATAAACGTTTGATTGATAAGCGAGTCCCAGGGATTCAGTTAACGCACTTGCAATTCTTGGCCGAGGATGGGGCCAGAGTAGAGATTGATGGCAAAAGCCCGACCCGAGATGATCTCCTTGCTTTTCTTGAAGCACTTCGAATTGACTCTTATTTCCAAAGTGTTGAATCGCCGGTAAAAAATATTATTCGCGACCGGAATATAGATTTCCATTTAACTGTGATGCTTTCACCAATAAAGTAATATGACCCGGATCAATAAAAGTAACGTCATTGTAATCTTGCTTAATCTTCTCGGATTAGCCGCAGTTGCTTTTTTGGGCCAACGACTTTACCGCGATGTCGATCAGGTGATCTCAACTTATCAAGAACTTTATACTGTAACGAGGGGGAAAGAGAATCTCGCGGTGGCGGAGAAAATAATTACAGAAACTGCCACCTCGCAAGCAACGATTAACGAGGCTTTTCTTAGGGGGGGCGATCTAATCTTGTTTATCAAGAAGCTTGAGAGTTTGGCCCAGACCGCGAGCGTGGAGCTTGATCTTGATGAACCCGAGTCGTTCGTTGACAAAGTTCCCGGCCTCAATTTAACTTTCCGCGCGACGGGGCCCTTCGTCGGACTTTATCATTTCTTAGCTTTGTTGGAAAATTTGCCTTATCGGATTGCTTGGCAATCGATTGATTGGTCGTTCAGTAGTGGGACAACTTGGTCTGGAGATTTCAATCTGACCATTGTGAGTTATACTAGATGACAATGTCACGCTTTAAATCATTGTTTCGCCAACGAATTCCCACTCGCCATTATCGCGATCGAAGGAGAAGCGACTTCCGTCCCGATCGGGATTGGCGGTTCTTGTTTGGCAGTTTCCTTATCTTGGCGATAATCATTTTCGTTGGGGCGGTGTCGCTCTATCGAGTGCTCGATAGCCTAGAGGTGATAAGTCAACAGCGAATGACCGCGACGGGGACCGTGCGACTCGATGAGATTGCGCTTAGCCGAGTGGTGACGGCGCTGGATGAGAAAAAAAATCAATTTGAAATTTTGTTGACGACGCCAATAATCATCGTTGACCCGTCACGGTAATTCTCCTATAGTGCAAACACCGCCCCCGTAGTTCAATGGATAGAACACCGGACTTCTAAGCCGGTTATGAGGGTTCGATTCCTTCCGGGGGCAAATGTGATATAGTGGGGGAAGAAAATTTTTTAATCCAATTCCAATATAGAAATCTAGAAAAAGCCCTAAAATATGGGCTTTTTCTGTTGCCACGATTTGACTTGACAAACGATTTGTTTTCTGCTATGCTTATTGTGTTATCAGAATGAATCTGGTAATCCCTGCTACGAGGGTTTCGTGGCAAATTCGTACCTTGAAAGGAGGATCCTATGGATCCCAAACGGCAGGGCGAAATCGCCCTCAAGCTGGTGAAGCACCTGTTGCGCAAGCGTGGCACTACGCTCTCGCAGGACAACATGCGCGAGTTCGGAAATGTCGCGAAAGCCATCGAGGTGCCTGTTGAGGAGCTGAAGCAGTTCGCCAAGCCCCTCATGCAGGAACTCCTCGACGAGTGTTTCTCCGCCAAGCAGTAGTCGGGAAACCAGGGTGGAGCTTCTAGCTCCCTAAAAGGGTAATTGCACCTCGCCGCCACAAGCGGACAAGGGCAGAACAAGAACCTCGCCCCGTTTTCCGGCAACACCGCCCCACTATTCCGAAGAATAGTGGGGCTTCTCTTTAATTTGTTGAAGAAATTTTAAAATTCATATAAGATTCGATTGTATTCGCTTAGCGAATTCTTGAATTGAATTGCCGCCAAAGAAAAACTTGAAATTGTTAAATCTTGCGGCAAAATGCGTTCGGACTAATTCAAGAATACTGCGTAATGGGCGCATAGCTCAGTCGGTAGAGCAACCCCTTTACACGGGGAAGGTCCTAGGTTCAAATCCTGGTGCGCCCATCACTTAAAATAAAGCATGGTTAAAGAAACCAAACATCAGATTCAAACCATTGGAATTATTATGGATGGCAATCGGCGGTGGGCCGAGCGGCAAGGTTTAGCTAAACTCGCTGGCCATCGTCGCGGAGCCGAGAAGCTCCGCGAAGTTCTCGAGTGGTCGCGAACAGCGGGGGTCGAAACCCTTATCGTCTATGCTTTTTCAACCGAGAATTGGCGTCGCGCTAAAACAGAAGTAAATTTTCTTTTCAAATTATTCCGCCGATTTCTGAAAACGGAAGTCGATTCTTTGATTGCTAACAAGACCATCTTCCGTTGCCTTGGAGATCGCGCGGCTCTGCCAACTGATTTGCAGTCAGATATTGCCCTGATGGAAGCGCGGACAAGTGGGCTCGGTCCACAAACCTTGGCCATCGCAGTATCTTATGGTGGCCGAGCCGAGATTGTGGCCGCGGCCAAAGTTTTTGCCAAGCGTTATCACGGCAAATTAGACACGGCCAGGGAAAGTGATTTCAGCCAGTGCCTCTTCACTTTCGGCTTGCCTGACCCCGATCTGATTATTCGAACTGGTGGTGAAGAGCGACTCTCTAATTTCTTACCCTGGCAATCAGTGTACAGCGAACTTTATTTCACACCGACATATTGGCCGGCACTGACGCATAAAGAATTCTTGGTGATCTTGAAGGAAGTCGCCGATCGCGATCGTCGTTTCGGTCGCTGAAGTTTTTATGCCTGTTTTAGTCGAACCCAAAATTATTTTCTCTGATGATCGATTACTTATTCTCGACAAGCCGTCGGGTTGGTTGACGCATCCGGCGGGGCGCGGCTCGCCTCAAGGTGAAACAGTGTCAATTACCGAATGGCTTATTGCCCACTTTCCACCGCTCGCCATGATTGGACCACCGGAACATCTCCAAGACGGAACCATGGTTCCACGGGCGGGGATTCTGCATCGTCTCGATCGTGAGACCAGCGGGGTTTTCGCGGTCGCCAAGAGTGCAGGAGCATTTACTTGGTTTACAAAATCTTTTCACGATCGAACAGTAGAAAAAGTCTATTTAGCCATCGTGAGTGGCGTGGTAAAAGCTGATTCCGGAGTTATTGATTTGCCAATCGGTCGAAGTCGGAAAGATCCGCGTCGGCGCGTGGCTCGTCCCGCTCGCCCCGAGATGGGAGAATCGCGCCCGGCGATCACCTATTTCCGAGTACTCGAAAGATTTCCGCACCATACCTATCTTGAGCTCAAACCGAAGACTGGCCGCACGCACCAAATTCGCGCTCACCTTAAAGCGATACAGACACCAATTCTCGGTGATCAACTCTATGGCCCTAAGAGAGCAGATGCCCCAATTGTTACCCGGATGATGCTTCACGCCTCTTCGCTTACCTTACCTCTGCTCGACGGTGGAGAGAAACGTTTCGAATCACTCCTGCCGGAAGATTTTCGCCGGACGCTTGATTATCTAAGGAGCTCATGTTAAGGTGTCCGCCATGTCAGATAACAGCGAAACTTTTTCACCAATAGATATCTCCGCTCGCCGGGCGCTCGACTTCCGTCCCGGGCACACGGTGCGAGTTTGGCAGAAAATCAAGGAGGGCGACAAAGTTCGCCTTCAATCTTTCGAAGGGTTGGTGATCGCGCGGCGGCACGGGGCCGAACCTGGAGCCACTTTCACGGTACGCCGGATTGCGAGCGGTGTTGGCACCGAGAAAACCTTCCCGCTCTTCTCGCCAAACATTGATCGGATTGAACTCATTCGCCGGGCCAAGGTTCGCCGCGCCAAGCTTTTCTATATTCGAGATAAAACAGCGCGCGATATCCGTCGCCGAACCAGACATGCGGTTATGGCCGATCTCGCGCCGGCTGTTCCTGATATTACTCCTTCTCCCGAAACCGAGGCCGTGGTATAAAAAGAGTGGTGCAAGATTGCTCGGGTGGCGAAATTAGCAGACGCACTACCTTGAGGTGGTAGCGCCCTTCGGGGCGTGCAGGTGCAACTCCTGTCCCGAGCATCGATTTCCTTTTTCTTGTCTAGGTGCTATCTTGGGCAAAGAAAGGAGGCGGATGATGGTTGTTAAACCGTTTGTTCTGTACAATGTTTACGCTGTGGATGAGATCGGTCGGCGCTTGATCGCTCGGTCTCGGGCCGTGTCGCCAGAGAAAGCGGCTAATAATGTCCGTTTCCGATTCTGGGTGGAAACTCCCACGACTGAAATTGGGGTGACCCTTGTCGCCGAAGTGGTTACCAATGTCCCGGTAGTTAAACCAAAACCGCGAATCTCTATTAGCCACAAGCATGATCGGCGACTGGTTTGGCGCGACATGCTCCGTTCCAAACCAGTCTTCTGATTTGGGCGTCCACAAGCGGGCCGTCCTTTTCCTTGCTATACTTATGAGTAATGAAAGATGAAGAAAATCGACTGAACGCCATCCTTTCCTCAATGGCCGAGGGTCTAGTGGCGATCGACAATGATCGAAAGGTGATTCTAATGAATCAGGCCGCCGGTATTCTTTTGCGGACGGCACCACCGGAGGCCACCGGGCGCGATGTGCGCGAGATCCTAATGTTTTCCCGCGAGGGCAAAGAGCTCGCCTTCGAGGAAGTGCCGATCGAGCGAGCGATGACCGAACGCAATATTATCTCTACCAGTTTGCTTGACAACTTATCGGTTCGGGCTAAAAACGGCCAACTTTTCCCTGTCGCCATGATGGTGGCGCCCCTACTCACTGGCGGTGAGGGCGATGTATCCGGAGCAATCATTCTCTTTCGTGACATCACTAAAGAGCGGGAGATTGATCAGGCGAAAACGGAATTGGTTTCACTCGCTTCCCATCAACTGCGCACCCCGCTCTCGGCCATCAATTGGTATGCGGAGATGTTGATTGGGCAAGAGGTGGGCACACTCACCGACAAGCAACGCGAGTATCTCCAGAATCTGGCTGATGCGAATCACCGAATGATTGATCTCGTTAATTCTCTCCTTAACGTCTCGAGGATTGATTTGGGCACTTTCGCCATTGAGCCAACGCCAATTGATTTCGCCTCGATTGGCCGAAGTGTTCTGGCTGAACTCGAACCGCAAGTGGTGGCTAAGCATCTTAAGGTGACGGTTAATCATGATCCAAACTTGCCTTCAGTCAGCGCCGATCCGAAATTAGTCAGGATAATTTTTCAGAACCTTCTCTCCAACGCGGTTAAGTATACGCCGCCGCAAGGGGAAGTTAAACTTTCGATCTCGCTTATGTCGCCAAACTTAATCATCACCATCTCGGACACCGGTTATGGAATTCCGGCGGCCGCGCAGGGGAAGATGTTTACAAAACTCTTCCGGGCCGATAATATCAAGGCTAAAGAAGCCGAAGGCACCGGCCTCGGCCTCTACATCGTCAAATCGATTCTCGATGTTTCCGGTGGGAGAATTGAGTTTGATTCACTGGAGGGGAAGGGGACAACCTTCCGAGTATTTATGCCTCTGTCGGGGATGAAAAAGCGGTCGGGCGATAAGGGGTTAACTTAACTATGGCTGAAGCAATAACAAAAGGTAAAATAGTTTTATTGGCCGAGGACGACAAATTCCTTTCGACGGCGATGGGGGATAAGCTCGTCCGAGAGGGGTTTACGGTTATCAGGACAATGAGTGGGGTTGAGGCGGTCGAACAGGCTAAGGCTGAACACCCTGATCTTATCTTACTTGATATTATCATGCCACAGAAAACTGGTTTTGAAGTTTTGAGCGAACTCCGGCTTGATGAAACCACACGCAATATCCCAGTTATTATTCTATCTAACTTGGGGCAAGAGGCGGATATCAAGAGGGCTCGTGACCTTGGCGCGATAGATTATTTGGTCAAGTCTGATGTAGAAATGAAGACGGTCGTGGCAAAAATTAAAGAGACGCTGGCCCGGAAGACCATTTGACAATATGGATATCTCGACGGAAAAGTTTAAAGAACTTCTCGTTCCACCCGGGCATATCTCACTCAACCAATTCGAGACGGCGGTCGGCGAGAGTGACGCGAAGCATCTCCCGCTCTGGTCGGTGCTCATTGAGCGTGATCTTATTCGCGATAACGAGCTAGCTCAATTGGTGGCCGAGGCCTATGATCTTCGTCGTCTCGACCTCCGGCGCGAAAAAATTAATTCGCGGATACTCGGTTTGATACCAGAACTGGTAGCCCGGAAACGGGGCGTGATTGCGGTGAATCGCACGGCCGAAGGGATCAAGGTTGGACTAACCGACCCCTTTGACCTCGCCACCATTCACTTCCTAGAGAAACGCTTGGGTGATCGAATTATTCCTTTCTTGATTACCACTCGGGATCTCGAGGAGGCTTTAACACAATACCGCGGCAGTCTGAAACAAGAGTTTGAAATCACCCTCGTTCACCTCCACGATCAGAGTCGGTCAACCGACGATCGGAATGCCGATACGATCAAGCTGGTGGACTTGCTTCTTCGTTACGGCCAACAGAATAAAGCGTCAGACATTCATATTGAACCTTATCGTCAGCGAGTGCTGGTGCGTTTTCGGATTGATGGGGTGATGCACGATGTACTCGAGTTGCCCAAGGATCTCTCGGAGGTGATTCTAACGCGGCTCAAAATTCTGGCGAAGATGCGCACCGATGAGCATCGCGCCGCGCAAGACGGGAAACTCCAATTCACTATCAATAATGAGGTTGTGGATGTCCGCGTCTCGATCTTACCGGTAACGGAGGGGGAGAATGCCGTGCTTCGCTTGCTCTCCGAGCAGAGTCGGAAGTTCAGTCTCACCGATCTCGGGCTCTCGCCGCTTGACCTGGAGATTGTAAAGCGGGCGATTGATAATCCGCACGGGATGATTCTCGTCACCGGTCCGACGGGTTCGGGCAAAACGACGACCGTCTACGCGGTGGTAAAAATTTTAAATACTCGGGATGTCCATATTGCCACCATTGAGGATCCGGTGGAGTATGACATTGAAGGCATTAGTCAGATCCAGGTTAATCCTAAAGCCAACTTAACCTTTGGGAGCGGTCTCCGCTCAATTGTTCGTCAAGATCCAGACATCATTGTGGTCGGTGAGATTCGCGATGAAGAGACAGCGAGTATCGCTGTCAATTCAGCGATGACCGGGCATCTCGTTCTCTCCACGCTCCATGCCAACGATGCGGCGACTACACTCCCGCGCCTGCTCGATATGGGGATTGAACCGTTTCTGGTCGCTTCGACGGTCAACGCGGTGATTGCCCAACGGCTGGTGCGAAAGATTTGCGATCGGTGTCGCGTGTCGGTGTCGCCGACTGACGAGATGAAGAAATTAATTAATCGTGAACCGGAACTCAAAGCACTCTTTAAACAACGCGGTTACGCGACGGCTGCGAAACTCACTTTCTATCGCGGCGAGGGTTGCGAAGTTTGCAGTCACACCGGCTACCAAGGTCGGATCGGTATTTTCGAAGTGCTCGAGATGACGGAATCAATTAAATCACTCGTGGTTACTCGAGCGGCATCAGGAGAGATTGTGAAAGCCGCTCGTACTCCGTTGACGGCCGGTGCGCGCACTAATCAAAAACCGATGACGACCATGCTTGAAGATGGTCTGGATAAAGTTTTAAGTGGCCTCACCACCCTCGATGAAGTACTTCGGGTAACTAAAATTTAGATAATTATTTATGACCAATTCTAAAAAATTCTTGATTGCGGGGTGGAGTTTGTATCTGATTTTCATAATTATTGGTTTTCTTGTTAATGAACGCGGTGGTGGGTATTATGGACAAGCAATTCCTCTCATCATCATTTTAATTTTTGCTTTGGGAACTATTTTTCTATTAGTTGGTTTTAAGAGAAATATTAGTAGGGCCGTGTTTATTGTTGGGATTATTATTATTTTAGGCATATTGCTTAACAGCAATGGTCACCCAAAATGTTACGATTGCCAGACTAAAGCATTTCTTGCATCTATCAGGTCTCAAGCCGAATTATTTTATGATGACAATGGAGAAAGTTATGGAAAACAGTCGCAATCTTGTGACGACAAAAAATCTATTTTTGGAGATCTGGCGATGGCAAATTTAGTAAAAGCCATAAATGAATCATCAAAACATCAAGCGGCTTGTTTTTCTAATCCAGAGGCTTGGGCGGTATCAATCGAGTTGAGAAGTGGAACAGGATATTTCTGTAGTGACAGCTCTGGTTTTGTTGGTAATGTCACTGGGAATATCACTAGCCCCAGTTGTGCATCGGTGAAAGTTGAAACTAATCGACAGTAAAATATTACCTTGTTACCGGGTTGTTGATTGTGATAAGATATAAGTATGGAATTTCTTAATGTAATTATCGCCATCGGAGTTGCTACCACTGTTGGCGGTCTTATTTACATTGGCCGCAAATTACAAATTCTTGATGATCTCAAGATCGTCACAGACAAAGTAAAAGGAAACTTAAAAGTAATTAGTGATTTTCTGATTCGTGATAATAAAAACTTTGATTCTTCAGAATTGCAAGTGCTTAGCCCTTTCACTCTTACTGCTGTAGGGGAGAACTTTATTAAAAAGATTGGTTTCCAAAATGTGTTTAATGAACACAAGGAAGATTTTCTCCGCTGTATTGAAAGTGAAAAACCTAAACTAAAATATGATGTTGAAACGGCGGCGATGAAGTCCATATCTATGTTGTATGATAAGGAATATATGAATTTTCTTAAAGTATTTTTCTATAACAATCCCAAACGCAGTATGGAGAACACCGCTCCAACCCTTGGGGTGTATGTGCGCGACAAATACTTATCGGAACATCCAGAAATTACTCAATAATGGCACCCAGAGGTCTTAAACGAGAAGTGAATATCGGGGGCGCGGGGCTCACGCAACAGGTGTTGTTTGCCAAGCATCTGGCGGTGATGCTCGGAGCGGGACTCCATTTGACCGAAGCTCTCGCGGTGTCAATCGAGTCAGCCACTGGCCGTTTGAAGCATGCCCTTACGGTAGTGGCGCAGGCGGTGGAGTCCGGGGCGGCGCTTTCCACCGCGCTTGGTGATCACTCACACATTTTCCCGGCGCTTCTAACTAATGCTGTTTATGCCGGCGAACGGTCGGGGAATCTCGCCATCAATCTCACTGCCGCCGCTCGGGCGCTTGATAAAGAACGGTTACTCCTCGCTAAAGTTAAGGGCGCTCTCATTTATCCAGCGACAGTGCTCATCGCCGCTTTTCTCTTGGGGTTAGGCTTGGTCTTCTTCGTCTTGCCGAAAATTACACCACTCTTCCGCGGTCTCAATATCGAACTTCCGTGGACGACCCGAGCCCTGATTGCTCTCGCTGATCTCGTTGACCAACATGGACTTATTTTGTTTATCAGCATTGTTGGGGGTCTCACGGCCGTAATAATTCTTGCCCAGCGTCACTTCACTCGGCCGCTCACACATTGGCTCCTCCTCCATCTCCCCGGACTAAAACCGATTGTCCGCCACACCAATCTTGCTCGTTTCAGCGGTGCCTTGGGGCTTCTCTTGAAGAGCGGAGTGACGGTTAATGAAGCGCTTGATATCACCGAGCGAACTTTGAGCAATTATTATTACGCCCGCGCCCTCCATCAAGTGGCGACCGGTGTCTCGCAGGGGACCAAGCTGGCTGATAACCTCGAACGCTTTCCAACCCTTTTCCCGTCGCTCCTCACGCGCCTGGTGCGTGTCGGCGAAGTCTCGGGCAAATTCGAAGACACCTTTTTCTACCTTGCCGATTTCTACGAGGGTGAAGTTGATAGCGCGACCAAATCTCTTTCCACGGCCCTCGAACCGATCCTTCTTCTTTTCATCGGCCTCATTGTTGCCCTCCTCGCTCTCTCGATCATCACGCCGATCTATCAGATCACCGGCAATGTGGGGCGGTGAAATTTAGTTCACGGGAACGGAGTGATTTTTGATCCAAGTAGATATTTTAAGTAGATCATATTTTGCCAAGGCTTCGAGGGCTGGTCGGTATTTCTCAATAAAAGAGTTAGTCCAATCAATAATTTCTACCCGTTCATTTTTTAATAATTTTTGAAACATAACATCGATTTTAGGTTTATTGCAATAAGTGTCAACCACGCTCGTGTGTATAACTTTTATTTAACCCTGTGTTATACTTAATGCAATGATTTCTCGCCACACTTACCCCCTTTTGTGTTTGGTGGTGTTGATTGGAGTATTCACTCAAGTTGAACCTGTTTTATCTTATGTGGTCACAACTACCCCAGCCACTTCATCATCTAAAACCCTAGTTTCAGAGAGAGAGAGAGAGTACTACTCCAATATCTTGATAACTTAAATACGCAAGTTACAACGCTGACAGCGAAAGTGAGTCGAGGGAGTGTGACTGAACGCGAGGTCGCGAAGGTGGCGTTGCGCACCATTCTCACTGATCGGAAACGAGAGATGGTTACTCTTGCCCGGCAGTCGCCGACCCTTTTTTTAACTCTAGTGATATCTGACCCCGATCGTCTGGCTCTTGAGCTGGAGTTGCAGGCGTTGGTTGAAAAAAAAGTATCAATTCAAGGCAAGATCGAGGTTTGGCATGTTGATGATTTTGAATATCCAGAGAATTCTCGTTATAACTATGGCATTCTTCAGGGTGAGAAACGGATTGATTTTTATCCCACCGAACAAATTAGCCTCCGCTCGGGGGCCGAAGTTGCAGTTACCGCTTATCTTTTAGAAAACAGCGCTATCGCTGATACTGCTCAAATCGGCAATTTCTCAGTTGTTGCCGTTGCGCCACCGATCGAGGCTACCGGTGATCAAAAAACCTTAGTTCTTTTAGTGAGTTTTCTGGATTCTCCCCCAGATCCTTTTACTAAAGAGCAAGCTTACAATCTGGTCTTCAATGATTCAGCCCAAGCTCTCTATAAAGAACAATCTTATAACCGAATTTCTTTTTCTGGCGCTGTTTTCGGTTGGTTTAAATTACCCCGTAACGGGATGCTAGATATTGGTTGTCTTTACCCCCAAATAGGGTATGAGGGGGATGAAGCCGCGGAATTAAACGATTTAGTTTTGCAGAATGTTTCTGATCTTTCACAATACAGTCGGATTGTTATTTTGCCCAATCATCCTTGCATGGGCGGAGCGTCGCAGGTTGGTAAAAGTTCTAAATTTATTGGCGGTCAAGAGTACCAGATGTCAGGATCTTATGTTGGACTCTATAGATTTAATGAATCACCGCCTCCGAATTCTGATCAACCTCCATTTTTGAATTGGACACTCTTCGATTACTCATTAAGTCATGAATTGGGACACGCCTTAGGTTTAGAGCACGCTAATGGCTATGATTGTCCGGGTGGCGGTTTTTCTCCTACTGTGTGTCTACATAAAGAATATGGCAACTATTTCGACAACATGGGTTTCATGAAGCAGTCCTTGCATGTTAACGGTTTCTATAAATATCTATGGTTCAAGACTAGCATAGCTCTCCGCAGGAGCTACAATAGTCTTGTATGGCAACACGAAAAAGGTATTTGGCCCGTTCCAAAGTTTCCAACGCCCACTGCCGTGAATTTTTGAGATATTTCGCTCTT
>Ga0209542_10013363_pt1 | contig 14175 bp, 11 predicted proteins | sample RifCSPhighO2_01_FD_184028 | JGI IMG/M metagenome (GOLD analysis project Ga0209542, IMG submission 184028) | Soil microbial communities from Rifle, Colorado - Rifle CSP2_plank highO2_0.1 (SPAdes) (version 2) | ecosystem: Environmental > Terrestrial > Deep subsurface > Rock core/Sediment ...
CCCCCGAGGGGAGGGAGGGGCGTGCGCCCGTCACGATGTCGTCAATTATCTCCCCGAAGGGGGCAACATCGTGGAGCGCCTCGCCGAAGGGCTTCTCCTCTTTTTGTGAAATCAAAAACGCGGCGGCAAAAAAGCCGATGATGACGAGGAGCAAAAGAAATATGAAAAACAAAAATATTTTTTTAAGCACGGTAGGACTCAACCTCATTCGGGGGCATAAGAACCACAATACACTGCGGGATTCGCGTTGACCGTTGCGTGTGCGACATTTGGCACCTGGAAACAGCCGCCGACAGCTCTGGCGTCAAAGCCCGCTACCGCGTAGCCGCAGTTAGCGAGCGCCTCGGCTTGTTCCTGGTCAACATCGTTAGGATAAAAAGCAATGTTCGTTTGACTCGCCGCTCCCGCCGGTTTGTAGCAGTAGTACCAGTTTTGGTTGCCCTGCGCCGGGAGCGTTCCTGCGGCAACCGCCGCGGTTGCGCCACAACAGTTGGGGCCGCTTCCCGTCCTCGGGACACAAGCCTCTGTCGCGATGGTTTGCCATCCAGGGAAGAATTCGTCCCGACAAGTTGCTGTTGTGTTTGTCCACGCACACTGAACAATGTCCGCAGGCGCGTACTCCGTACATCCACCACTCCGCGCGGACGACAAATCGGGCACAGTAAAGGTCTGTGGGTCAACGAGGAGTTTAAACTCCAGAAGCTCGGGATTGATAATCTGAAGAATAAGGACCGAAGAAACAGCGAGGATGAAACCCCCGATAGCGGCAGTGATTCTATTTTTCGCTTCGCTTTTTCTGCCGAACGCGTCCGTCGTCATATAAAGCACTCCGCCCCAAGTAATCACAAGAACCGCAAGAACGCCGGCAAACACAATCGCAAGCCAAAAAATGTTCTGAAGATAGCCCGAAAGCCCTGTTCCTATAAGCCCTGTTGGCGGTTCGGGGAGTTTTGTGATGGGAATGTATTCCGGCAGTACCGCGAGCGCCACAAGTGGCGCGGCGAGGAGAGAGAGAAAAACCCCAAACCCCAATGCCCAATGCCCAACAAAACCACCTGTCCGCAATGCTGCGCGTAGCGTTCCCGGCGGGCAAACCGTAACCCCCTCAAGCCGTTCCTTTGGGTTTATGTTTTTGGATTTGATTGGGAATTGGGATTTGGTCATTGAGAACTCGTTTACAGAATTTATAAAACACGAAGCATAAAACATAGAAAGGCCCCTTTTTTTATGTTCCATGTTCCATGCTTCATGTTACATGTCCTAAAATTGTATCAAAAGCGCCACGACCGCTTGTACGAGGTGTCTCAAATCCTTGATTTCAAGACGAACACTTGATGTGCCCCCCGCCTCTCCCTCCTTGCGGAGGGCAAGCTCCGTCTGTTTTTCGGAAAAAACCCTCTGGTCATTCACTACCCAAGAAAAATCAAGGACGCCGCTCGCGACAGCACCCTCCGGGAAAAAATAGGGTTCTGCGCGGAGAACAACCTCTTCTTTTTCAAGGGCGAACCGGTCTCCGATGGCGCGTTCGTAGAGGACTCCGCGGAGAGGGTGTTTTTCGTAAAAAACAATCTTCGGCTGAAATGCATCAAGCACGATTGTTTTTTCCGCTTTGATACTTTTGTCAAACGAAGAAACGGCGACCGAGACAATAGTGTCCTGAAAAACCCGCGGACCTTCTATGGCAATACTTTGTTTACCAAACCCCGACTTGTCGGAAAGAGCGCGCCCGTCTTGTCGCCACTCATACACGAGGGTTTCCGGCGCGAGCAGTTTTCCGCTCGCCGCAACCAAAGCCGGCATGGCGACGAGGGTGATGGGCGCTTGAGGAGTCGGAAGCGCCTTGCCTTTGTAGAACGGCGGCAGGTAGCCGTCGGTTTTCCACAAGATGTCCACTTCCGCGGGTCGGACGGAAAGCGTCTCGCGGTAGTTTCCTTGGAAAGGGCTTTCTACGGTTACTACGAGCGCTGTATTGGAACCCAAAGCGCCCGCGACAAAAGAAACCTCCCGTGCCCCGACGCCCTTTTTCAGGAGAACGCCGTTAAGGGACCATGATATTTCTGCGCGCGTCACATCAACCGAAAAACCGGAAAGCGCCACGGTTACCTTTTCGTTTGGGCGGGGAAACTCCGGCGTGAGCGCGAGGATGATGTTGCCCGCAAACCCGTCGTATACCTGCCCCAGCACCACAAATGGCGCGGCGAGCGCGAGAAGTATAAGGAGTGTAAAGAGAGAGCGGGACATTGTAGGAAAGAATAATGAATCAAGAATTATGAATCATGAGCGGAAAACCGCAGGGCGGTTTTCCGCCGACGGTTTCTTCGTTTTTTTTATTCCTAATTCGTAATTCATCATTCATCATTCTATTTCAACTCTCCCTGCGCGTGCCGTATCGCCAGAAGCTCGGATGGGTCGGAGGTGATAATCTGGTCTTCGGTGTACGAGGCGATGATTTTTATTGCGGCATGTTTCAACCCCGCGAAAAATATCCCCTCCCCCACATCCGACTCAAGGAGAAGAAATTTCTCCTCATCCGTCAGGTTGAAAGTTTTCTGTAAGTTGTCTATCGCGGCGGGCGACTGTTTCAAAAGAAGCTGCATAGACGAGTTGGTGAGCATCGGCAGGCCGTAGGACGATTTCATAAAATCATTCACATCCTGCGTGATGGTGGAAAGACCAAGGAAGTATTTTCTCCCCCGCTTCGCCATGCTGTAGAGGAACGACGCCGTGTCGTCCTCGCGCATCATCCACCACGCCTCGTCTATCACCATCAGGCGCTTCTTCAATTGCTTTCGGACCGCATTCCAGATGTAGTGCGTGATGATATACATGGCGACGGTTTTGAGCTCGTCTTCCATATTTCGCACAGAAAACACGACAAATTTTTTGTTGATATCCACATTTGTCGGGCGGTTGATGAACCCCGCCCATGTCCCGCGGGTATATTTTGAAAGCCGCTGGGCAAGCGATTCCCCGCCCTCCATCCCCGCGAGCACCAGTTCAAAATCGGACATGAGCGGCGGCGAGATGTTTGAAAAATCGGAATCGGGCGTGATGTCCTTCAAGGCATAGGTCTCCGTAATCGCGCGGTCTATGACCGCGTCCTCAACGGGCGTGAGCCCCCCAAGCATGATGCGGAAAAGTCCGACGAGCTCTATGATGTTTGAACGAAGCACATCCGCCGGCGCCTCGCCTTCACCAAGCGGCGGAAGGTCAAACGGGTTTATGTGGTGTTCGGAGGTGAGGGAGATGTCAAAAAACCGTCCGCCCGCCGCCTGCGCGAGCGCCTCGTACTCTTTTTCGGGGTCTATCACAATGACATCCGTATCAAACATAAGCGACCGCAAAATCTCAAGTTTGGTCGCATAGGACTTTCCCGCGCCGGAAGTCGCGAAGGTGACCGAGTTGTAGTTGGGGAGGGAAAATCGGTCAAAGAGGACGAGCCCCGAGTTGTGGCGGTTCACTCCATAGAGAATCCCGCGGTCCGAGGTAAGGTCAAAAGAAACAAACGGAAAGAAACTTGAAAGCGGAGAGGAGTTGAGTTTTGAATGCACGCTTAAAATATCGTCCCCCAGAGGAATGACGCTCTGAAAACCGTCCTGCTGTTTGAAAAGCGCCGGACGGAGAAAGATGAGCCGCGACTCAAGGATGGACTTTATCTCCTGCTCCACGCGGTCCATTTCTTTCTCGCTGTCGCCATAGAGAGTGAGGTAGAGCCCGACATCAAAAAGTTTTTCCTGCGCGGTCTGCAGTTTGTCGCGAAGGGACTCAAGGTCGTGGTAGGCGGTATCAAGCATTGGGTCCCGCACGAGGCCTTTTTCCTCGCGGATTGAAATCTGGCTCTGGACCTCGGCAACCTTTTTCTGGAACTTCCGGAGAATTGCCGCCGTTTCAACCGGATGCACGAAGATAGAAATATCAAACACTTTATCCAGATTTATAATCGGAGAGAGCCAGTTGTCGGAGAGATTGCGGGGGTATGACACCACAAAAAAGGTACGGGCGAGTTTTTCGCCGAGCGTAATTTGTTTCGGCTCAATCTTGAGCGCGGCAGGGGCGATGACATCGCGGAGCTCCAAAACTCCCGCTTCGTAAATCTCTTTGGGAAGAATCGGCGAGATATCCCCCTCCTCTTTTTTCCCGAATAATTTGTTTAAGAAAGCCATTGTTGTAGGGTTTAGGGTATAGCGGTTAGGGTTTAGTATGGGGCGGGTGGCGATTGTGGTCTTGGCGAGTCGGTAAAAGTAATTTTTTGTTTTTTACTAAACGCTCGCCGCTACACGCTCAACGCTTCTTTGTGTGCTAGCGCCCGATAACGGCGGGTTTTTCAAGCTCTCCCGGGTTGAATATTTTGTAATACAACTCTACCAATTCCTCGGTGCCGAGCCGCGCCACGCGGACGCCGGCGCTTGCGAGCCCCTGCTCAACGACCCCTGCCCGTTGTTCAATCTGCGCTTTGTGTTCCTCAAACGCCTCAAGCGCCCCCCGCTCGGCGTCCTCCCCCTTTTTTGCCCACGGGAAAAAGCGACGGAGCGCCCCGACACTTTCTGCGGTCAGGGTCGGCGGCGCGTAGGGAATGATAAGGAAAAAAGTTTTCGTCATAATGTTCGTCGTTTCGGTAAACTGCTTTATGAACCCGATGTACTCGCTCACCTGTATTTTCATAAGGTCGGAAGTTTGTTTCCTCTGCTGTTCTTCCAAAAGGGCGAGATAGGGCCTGATGTCAAGCTTCCGCGACTCCACGAAAAACTGCAGAGAGAAATCAAGGGAGTTTAAGAAGTTCTGAAACTGAAAGAGGGTGGCTTGTTGTTCATCGGCGGACTTCAGGGCAAGGTTGACGGAGGAAGCCATGAGCACAACGCGCAATGAGTTGTCTTTCAAGATGACAACCCGGTCGCGGATTTCTTTGATGGGAACAAAGTCCTGTGTTGATTGAGCCATCTTTCAAATGTAAAATGTAAAGCGAAAAATGCAAAGCAACAGCGCAAAATTCAAAAGGTAAAACAACACTATAAAACTAAAAATATTTTAAGTTGTTGTTTTGCCTTTTGCGTTTTTAGCTTTGCATTCATGTGCCTTGTGCTATATTTTCGTCTTTGTGTCATCCTCCGCGAGACCCCCGTCCCTGTCCTCTCCCGCATAGATGCTCTCATTCACCCCCAAGCTCCACGCGATATCCTTGAGCTTCCCCTCGGTGACGCGTGGCACAAGGAGCCCCGAAATGTCCTCATCCCGCTCTTTGTCCTCCTCGGTTGATTTTTTAGGCGGCGATTTTTTCCAGAGATACAGTTTTTTCCCGAGCGTATAGCCAATCATTGACTCCAAAACTTGTATAAACGGCTGGTCGTTCACCTTGTAAAACGCGAGCGCAAGCGAGAGGCCGATGACGGGCGCAATGAGCGGAACGGCAAGAATGAGCGGAAGCGCTCGGAACAAAACGAAAGAAATGCCCGCCCCGCCCGCAAGATAGATGAACTGCTTGAGGGTGAAAGGGCCGATTATCTTGTCCTCTATTTCTATGAATTGGGGAACTTGGAAGAGCATGGGGTTGTGTTCATTATACTCAAAAACGAAAAGTACTTCTTCTTTGGCGGGGTTGTTGTTTTTGTTGATAGCGTAAAACTAAAAACGCAAAAGGCAAAACAACAACTCAAAAGTCAAAATATTTTAAATTTTACGCCGTTGTTTTTCGTTTTTCGCTTTGCATTTTACATTGTTGTTCATTCTACCGGCTCCCTATACGGGTCAACCCCATAGTTTTTGTCGGGAAGCGGTTCGCCGTCGCCTGACAGCGTATAGCTCTTTTCTTGCGAAGGGAGCGAGAACGGCTTTGTCAGGCGCTCCTCCGACAAACTTCCCGTGATGGCGGAGGAGGGCGCCGGCGCGGCGGCGCGCGAGGGGGGTTGTTCCCCGCTCTCTTTTCCGCCAAGCGAGGGCGCGGCGCCACCGCGCGCGCGCGCAATATCTTCCGCCATGGTGTGTACCGCTTCCGGCACATCCTCTTTTTGTATCGGGACGGAAACGCTTCGCGGCCCCATTTTTTTTGCGGCTTCAGCCGCTTCCCTCGCGCTGTCTGCCGCCGTAAACGGAGGGGCGTTTTTGTATTCGCCAATCCGGTGCACGCGTTTCAGCGCCTCGCGGATGGGCTTAAAAACCCGCTCATTCACATCAATCGCGATTTCTCGCGCTTTTTCCCGCGGAATATCAATGGCATCCGCGAGTTTTTTTATGTATTCGCCCGGAGGGGTTACGCCAAGCATCACATAACCGGTTTCGTTCACTAGTCCGCCGACATCGTCTATGTGAAGCCCGTGTTTTTTCCCGATTTCCTCAAGGATTTCGGAGGTGTTTACGGAGCCGTACGCTTCGCGAAGGTTCGGCGGAAGCGCGGCGTATTTTGCTCGAAACTCGTCGGGGGTTAGTCGGCCCATACAATTATGAATTACGAATTAGGAATAATGAATTACGAATTAGAAAAAACGGAATTAGGCGGATGGTTTCTCGCGCGCCGCACGCTCCGCCTCAATCTCCGCGGCGGTTTTGAGACGGTCGTCTCCCGTTGGTTTCGGCGCTTCTTCCGCGCGCGCGCCGCCGTAGCTTGGCGGGGTAACGATAGTCGGCGCGGGCTCCTTTTTCTCCCCTCCTCCGCCCCCCGCGCCCTTCCCACCCCCTTCGTCCTCGCCCTTTTCATGCTTTTTGATAAAAGGAATGTCATGATTATCAAACATTGCCTGGACAAGCGCATCACGCGTTGCCGCCTCGCCGCGTAAGTTGTGCACCACATGCTTGAAGTAGTCGTTCGCGTTATTCTTGATTTTTGCCGCCTCATTGGTCTTGCCCTCAGCAGTAAGCTTTTTGCGCACCTCATCCAGTACGGACACCGCGAGCTCGATATCCGTCTTTAGGGAATCAAGCAACGCGTCGGCAAACGCCTTATTTGTTTCAGGGTCTTCAAGAACTTTAAAGTGCGCCTGCGAAATATTTTTCATGAGGGCTTCGCGCACCGATTCCTTCGTAAAATAATTGCTCGGGTTTCCGTCCTTGTTTTTTACTTTCGCGATTTCTTTCAGCGCCTCCACGCTCATGTTCTCCGCCGCCTCTTTTCGGTCTTCTTCGCTTGTGGCATATTGCCAGAGATATGGCCTTCTAATTTCTTTTTTGACATTGTAGCCGCGGGCTCCTACCGTCTCTAGGGTTTCCTCCAGTTTTTTGGGGTCAATCAACGATTCGCCCTTTTCGTTTGGCGTCAATTTCCCTCGTTTGCCGAGAATCTTTATGGCGCCCGCCCTTCTTTCCGCCGTTGTCGTGATACCCTTGACCTCCGTGGCAAGCGCGTTCTCGCTTAGCCCCGCAAGGTCTTTTTCCGCTTGTTCTATCTCCGCGGTCACCCCCGCCTTTGTCCCCGCTTCAGCCCGCCCCGCGAGGCGCGCAACGCCGGTGCCACGGAGCACCTTACCGAGAACAGTTTGTTTCGCCCCTGCCCCAACCACCCCCTTTGCCGCCTCTCCTATGGCTCCGCGCACACCACTCGCGAGCGGGCGGAGGGGGACTCCGGCAACGCGCCCTATAGCACCCGCGACGCCCTTCTGCGCCGCATAGGAGCCGAGCCGCGCGGCAATGGTCCCTGCGCCGGCGGCGCCGGCAACGGTTGCAAGCCCGCGACCGCGAGGACCGCGCCCGACGCCTTCGTCGCCCACACCGCTGCCTCCCCGCCGTACTTCTTTGTTACTCTAAGGATAACGAACATAAACCCGATGACCAAAGAAAACCCGAGCGCTACTTGGGCAATGACATTCGTCAGGGAATCGGCTGATGCGCCGACGGCAATATTGCCGAGCGTCTCGGGCAATCTGGTGTGTAAAAAAACCGCGAAAATATAGAAAAGAAAAAGAAAAATTGGCGCCACGAACGCGTAGTTGAAAAGCTCCTTCCACCATCGGCTGAAATAGCCACTCATGCCGGGAATGATATAGGCGGCGAACGCAAGTGGCGCAAGAATCATGAGAATCCAGAGCATCACGATGCGGGCGATAAAGAGAAACGCCGCCCAAAAAATCATATAGGCGCTCACGAAATACACCGCTCCCCCGAAGAGGTAGAGAAAAATAAGAATCACATAACTTTGTTTATCGGCCAGTATCCAGCTCTCAAAACTCGCGTTTCCCAACAATTTTTGCGGATTAAAACCATTGATGACGATGGCAGCGAGGCCGTTGTCGTTTGCCATTGCTTTGTAAAACTCATACGCGAGAAGATTTGCCCCGTCTATCACCACTTTCGCGAAAAACAAACTGAAGTTCACGAGAAGCGCGACCACAATGACATTTGCAAGGAGCGCCCGCGTGTTTTTCCCTGCGCCAAGCTGGAGAATCGTTCCAATAGCGATGTAGAGCAAAGCAAAGATGAAGACAATGTTCGTAATGTCGCGCATGAGCCCCCACCCGCTTGAAATGAAAGCGCTGTTGAAAGCATTGGAAGCGGTTCCCACGGCAAGCCCCAAAGAAAACGGGACCACTCTATCAAAAACGAACGCCGCGCCATATAAAGCCAACGAGCCCGTTTTATAGAAGAGGACATTCACTATTTCTGCGACAAGAAACTGGAGAAAGTCTATCGGCCCGCCTTTAAATCCTATGAACCAGGCGACGACATCGCCAACCCCAAACGCATGCGCAACGCCAACACCCACCGGCGAGATGACCGCGACGAGGATGATGAGCACTATGAGAGCAGTTTTTGCGTAGCGTTTCACTGTAAAATGTTTTTTATGCCATTCCCGCGCAATACTTATGAGGCGGCTTGGCAGTCGGCAACTGCCGTCTCCACACGCGGGATGTCAATCTCGGCGAGCGTCGTATTCTCGCCGCTTGCAGGACCTGTGTCGTAGACAGAGAAGCTTGGATTTGCAATCTCGTCCGAGATTGCAAGAATCCTGTCACTGGAAGCGCCGTTTGTAATTTCGCTCTGCCAACCCTGGAGCGTACTACGGGCGCTTTCGGCGTTCGTGATGTCGGCACCGATAGCGACTTCTTGCGCATTGAACCCGGAAAGGTCGTTTATGTGCTGGGCGGTTGTTCTGCCCGTGACTTCAGTTATGTCGCCTGCCACCGCCACAAGGTCATAGAGACAACTGCCGCTGGTGGTCTCAACAGACACTGCCTGGTCCTCCGTACTTTCGCCGGGGATAGTGCCCGCATTGCTTGTTCCTAAGAGCGTGCTATATGCGGCATATATCGGTCCGGTGACGAGAGAAAGAGAACCGTTTTTTATGTCTATAAACGACTGCGCGTCGTCAATCCTTGTTGTTAAGTTGTCGCCGACATCGCCGCTCGCCCGCGCCGCAAAGGCGGCATTTGCCTCCTCGTAACTCACCGTATCAATATTTGCGAGTCCTTGGTTTGGGTTAAGCGCCTGCAGAATGACCGCGCCCAAGACAATGCCGATGGACTTATCAAGCTCATCCGCAAGCTCCGCCTGACGGATGGGTGAAAGCCCCGTCCACTTCACTGTTTCCGCGACATAGGTTCCCGGAGTCACCACCGTGTCCGGCTCGCGACGAACGCAAAGTTCTAGGTCGGTTTTGTCGTACTCAAGGCATCCCCCTGTTTTTGTGATGGGGAAAAACCCTTGTCCAACCACGAGGTTAAATTTATGTTCTTCGGTTTTCTTTCCCACGCGCACCGCGAGCTCGCTCTGCGCCGCAAGATATGCGCTAAACGGGTTGTTCTCCTCCTTCACGGTGATGTCAAGAAACCCTTGCCATCCCGCCGCCATGAAACTTTTGGACATGAGCTCAAAGTTCGCTTCTGCGTCAAGCAGGGTACACTTTGCCTTGATTAAATATGGCGCCTGAAGCTGAAGGCCGATTTTTACCGAAAACTGCCACGGCTGGCAGAGGACCTCGCTTAAACCAAGCTCGCTTATGAAGACCCCTGTCGCCTGATTGCCAATGTCTTGGAAAAACCCCTCGGGACTGGAGAGAAACGAGGGGCCTTCAGACGGTCCACCCGTCCGAATCCATGTCGCCAAGCTTATCGCAAAGCGGTTAATCGCGATGCGGGCGATGCCAATAGCAATAGCATCCCAGATATTTTCTTTCGCGTTGCCGATTATATCATTCACCGGAACGGAGATTGCCGACGCTCCCGCGGCAGCGCCCGTCCCCGCTCCGGCCCCCTCCGGCGCCCCCCCGCCCACTCCTGCTACTTGGGCTTTCGCATAAGGCGCCCCAGAAACAAAAAACATAGAAACCAACAAGAAAACAGCCGTTTTTTTTGCGAGCCGCCGCGCAGTCTCATTTATTAAAAATATTTCCCGGTTCATTTTTTTCAAAAACAACGCCATTTTGTGAGAAAAAATTGACGATATCGCGGAGCGCGACACCCCCCTTCGCGCCGGCTTTCTTGTAAGCGGCAATCTCGGCTGTGCCCCTGAAGGGGTCGGTAAATATCTCCTCCATCCCCGCGATGGCATCCCGCGCTGCGGCGTTTGCGTTGACGATTTCCAGATGAACTTCGTATGCGGAAATCGGCACCGGCACGCCGAGATATTCAGCGATAAAAGCGTCATAGTCAGCAACAATCGGCTTCAGCGCTTCAAGCATTGCCGCGTTATCTTTTTTTACCGCCTCGTTCACGATGCCCGCTTCTTTGTTTTCCGCGAGGCGGCGGTATCGTGCGGCAATTGCGCCGAGAGTATTCCCATACTGTCTGAGCGTCTCCGCATCCGATTTTTGTGAAATAACAAGGTCGGCGACGGCGTATTCTTTCCCGGGCGGTTTCTCAAGACCTGCCACGAGGCCTGTAATGAATTTATCGCGGTTTGCGTCGGTGAGCCGCCCGCTTTGTTCCAGAGAAAAAAAGCCGATTGCGAAATCTCGCGCGAAAATGTCGGTCAGAGTGAGATTTTTCTCTGCTTCGTTCTGTGTAATGACATTCGCAAAAGGACTTTCTGCTATGCTCGTGATGTGGTCGTCCGGCCCTGCCTTGGTCGGGCTCCGCTTCTCGCGCACCTCCTCGCCGTCCGGCGTGCCATCGCCATCGGTGTCGGCTTTCGCGGGGTCCGTTTTCCAGAGCACTTCCTCCCAATCCTTGAGGCCGTCGCCATCGGCATCTTTTTGTGCTTCGTCCGCAAAGAGAGAGGTCGCACTCGTGTCTGCCTGGCGGTCAAAGGTTCCCGTTCTCCCCATGTCCTTCAAAACAAAAAACCCGCCTCCAAGAACGAGGGCCGCAAAAATAAGCACAACAAATTTTTTGGGAATATTTTTCACCTTCCCATCCGTTAAATTATATCAAACAAAAACACGCCTCCATAGGCGGGAGTGTTGATAGAGAAAAAAGCGTAAAACGCAAAGCGAAAAGCGCAAAACTATTGAGTCCGCCTTCGGCGGACACCGCAATTTTGCATTTTGATTTTTACACTTTAAGGTTTTTTATGAGGCAGCCCCAATTCGCCAATGTCATATCCTCGGGGCGAATCTTTTCTGGTATCTCGCATGCGACAAACGCGGACAGGAGCGTCTCTTTTTCCGCGCCAAGCCCGGCCGTTGCCGCGCCAAGCCCTTCTTTTAGGGAAGGGAGAAGCATTTTGCGCTTATGCGCGAAGCCGGCGCGGAGAACGGTGAAAAAACGCGCGGGAGAAACGCCGTTCTGCGTGAAAAAAGCGTCAGAAATGTTGTCAATGACAAAAACCGCCGAAGAGACCTTTGGCGGAGGCGAAAAAAACTGGCGAGGGACAGTAGAAACATAGCGCGGGGTTCCAAACGCCTTGATTCCTAACGAGAGCAAGCTTTCCTTGCCGTCTTTCGCCACCGCCCGCTCCGCGACCTCTTTCTGGATAATAAGCGCCATTGTTTGCGGTTTAATCGTGTTTTCAAGCACCGTGCGGAACAGTTTTCCGGTGATGTAATAGGGAATACTTCCAATCAATTTCCAATTTCCAATTTCTAATTTCCAATGAGAAGGATTAAAAGACAGAATATCTTTAGAAACAAGCTCAAGGCGACCCTCTTTTACTTCCGAGGCAAACTTTTCATTAAGAAACGCAACCATTTTCTCGTCTTTTTCAACCGCGACCACCCTTTTGGCGACCTTCAGCAGTTCTTCGGTAATAAACCCCCTCCCTGGTCCCACCTCAAGCACGGTGTCGTCTGCATCGACCTTCGCCGCACGGAGAAGGTCCCCAACGACGGTTTTTGAAGTGAGAAAATGCTGACCCAAACTTTTTTTGGCGTATATACTCATAAGAAATTCCTAATTAATACAACGCACCTAATTTGTAATTAAATCCCAATGACCAAACCCCAATACCCAACCAAGCCCCAAATCCCAAGCCCCCATTTTTCTTTTGCGGTTTGGGATTTCATTGGGCATTGGGCATTGGGCATTGGGTTTTGGGGTTTTTTTATGCAAGAGAGAAGATTTTTCAAAACTCTATCACCTCCCCCGGCGCACTGTCTTCTCCGAGAAAATCGTATTCCACCAACTCCGCCGGAATATCGCCGATAAACACGGAGGGAAGGTTGTATTCTTTTGAGCCGAAAACAGTCCGTGTTTCTGCGTATGAAAGAAAAAGCTTCTTTGCCGCCCGTGTCACCGCAACATAGAAAAGACGGCGTTCCTCCTCTGCATGTTCTTCTCCGGAGGCGCCCTTTCCGTCGCCGAATGATGCGTGCGGGAAAAGCCCCTCTTCAAGACCGGCGACGAAGACATACGGAAATTCAAGTCCTTTTGCCGCGTGCACGGTCATGAGGCGCACGCCATTTTTTCCTTCACGGAGCGCGTCTTGTTCGCTCAAAAGGGCGGTGTCTTCAAGGAAGACCGCAAGCGCCGTCTCTTTCGGCAGAACGTCATACCTTTTTGCGAGGGTAACGAGCTCCTGTATGTTCTCGGCGCGCTCCACCCCCTCCTCGCCGTCTTTTTTAAGCGCCGCCTTAAGCCCGCTTTCGGTAAAGATGAAGAGGACAAGATCCGCAACGGTTTTTTCTTGCGCGGCAACACTGATGCGGTCCAAGAGTTTATAAAAATCATCCACCCGTTCCCCCGTTGCCTGGGGAAGCGTGCCCCGCATCCCCGAAAAAAGTTTTGCTACCGTTGTTTTTCCGATTCCGCGTGGCGGCACATTCACAATCCGTTTTATATCGCTCAGGCTCTCGGGGTTTTGCGCCGCGTTCAAGTAAGCAAGGATATCTTTGACTTCTTTGCGGTCAAAGAACCGCGTTCCAATGACTTGGTAGGGTATTTCAAGCGCCAAAAACGCCTCTTCAAGCGCGCGGGACTGGAAATTGGCGCGATACAGTACGGCGACATCGTCAAAGCGTCCGTTTTTTTCGGCAAGCGCCTTTGCCCGTGCCGCCACCTGAAACGCCTCCGCTTTTTCGTCGGGAGAGACAAAGAGGGCTATTTTTTCTCCGTCACCGTTTTTTGTGAAGAGCGTTTTTTCTATGCGGAAGCGGTTTTTCCCGATGACTGCGTTCGCGGCGGCAAGAATCCGCCCCGTTGAACGGTAATTTTCTTCAAGAAGAACCACGGTTGTTTTGGGATAATCCTTTTCAAAACTAAGGATGTTTCTCAAGCTTGCGCCGCGCCACCCATAGATATTTTGGTCCGCATCCCCTACCGCGCAGATATTGTTCCGCGGCTCGGCAATGAGTTTCGCGAGGATATACTGTGCCTTGTTGGTGTCTTGGTATTCGTCAATATGGAGGTAGAGCCAGCGGTCGCGGAAGTGTTCCCGCGCTTCTTTGTGCGTCTCAAGAAGCGCGACCGGCTTTGCAAGCAGGTCATCAAAATCAAGCGCCCGCTCTTTCTTGAGAAGGCGGTCATAGGCGGCCCACACAGGTGCTACAACCTGCGCGAGGGCGCTTTTCGGGGCATCGCTTCCGTAACTGTCGGGCGAACGGAGCTCGCCTTTTTCGCGCGAGATGACTGCCTGTAGCCGCCGCGGCTCAAACTGCGTGCGGTCTACGCCGACCTCCGTCATGGCGTCTTTGAGGAGCGTGAGGGCGCCCTCGCGGTCTTTCACCGTGAAGCGTGAGGGCACGCCGATAAGGTACCCTTTTTCCCGCAGAATCTTGATGCCAAGCGCGTGAAAGGTGCCGACAAAAGGCTGGTTTTCAAAAGAAAAGGGAGAAAAGGGAGTAAGGGGAAAAGACGCGCCTCTCTCTCCCCCAAGGAGCCC
>Ga0209542_10013366_pt1 | contig 14174 bp, 14 predicted proteins | sample RifCSPhighO2_01_FD_184028 | JGI IMG/M metagenome (GOLD analysis project Ga0209542, IMG submission 184028) | Soil microbial communities from Rifle, Colorado - Rifle CSP2_plank highO2_0.1 (SPAdes) (version 2) | ecosystem: Environmental > Terrestrial > Deep subsurface > Rock core/Sediment ...
TTCCTTAGCCAGTACTTGGGCTGAGCTGTCAAAATAAATAGGGAACTTTCTTCCCATGCCTACTCCTTGCCCTCCCATGAGCTCAGCTGGAGCCAGTCGCTCCAATTCGTTTAAACCCGCTTTTGCAGCTACATACAAGCTTTGTGCGTTCAAAAATGCAGACCTTCCTTTGTCATTGCCTTCTACACTCCCCTCTAATGCTTGGTGAGCTGCATCGTATACTCCTAAAAAGCGCGCACTGACTTCCAGCACATTTCTTTGCTCGCTGGTTAACCCTTTACCATCCTCCGTCAGTTTACGTTGATATACTCCGACATGAGCTTCTACCTTCTTAGGATTCAGCTGTACCATATTCCTCACCGGCTACGACGCTCTTCTTCCAAGATCCTATCTGCCAAATCCTCCAGCTGGTTATCAAACAACCTTCCCTTCTGCTTTAATTCCCTCATTCTCCGGTCTGAACGCGGACTGTACGAGAAGCTTTCTTCTGGAAGATTCAATGCTGCTTGCAACCCCTCCAATTGAATGCTTGAGGCTGCCTCTGCAAAATGCCCTGCTTCTTGCGTTACTTGAGTCGTTTCCCTCAACACTTCCATTGTACCTACCGGATCCAACCCATTCTGCGCAACGCCTGCTAACCTCGTTTCTAGTAAACGGTTTGCTAAGTACTTTTGACGCAAAGCCTTCATGTACAGGTCCAACTTTGCCTTGTTGTGTTCCAAACCCTGAACTTGGTGATGGTAACCCACCAAACACCCTGTGGCTGCAGACCTTTCCTCCAACACTTTACTCATGTCTGCTTCGTAATCCTCCAATTCCTCTTCAGCCCGATCCAATTCGTCCATCGCTCGATGGTCTTCCGGGCTCTTAGCCAAATTCTGACGAATGGACGCTGTTCGCTCTGACAACTCTTGCTCCTTCTCCACTAAACTTGCTTCCATAGCACTGTACTGGCTTCGTAATTTCATCGCCCCCCGCTTCAGCTTCTTTTTTTCTCGCAACTTATCCCGCGTGTCCTCAACCATTCCTTCATACTTATTCAGCCGATACTCCAATGCTTTTTTTGCCTGGTCCACTGCTCGTTGCTGCCTCTTAACCCGATAATCAAATGAAGTAACTCCTAGCAACTTATCGGCTAACCTATACACAAAACGAACAGGCTTAGACAAGTGTTCGCGGCCAATCTCATTCAAACGCCGCTCCTGTTCCTGCAAATCCTTAATGGCGGCTTCGTATATATCCAATTCACTTGAGTCTCCAGACAAAATGACTCTTTTTGTACGCTCATCCACATCCGAAGACTGATATGAACTCATCATCTCCTTCATGGAATCTGACTTGTATCTTGCTCTCAACTTAATCACCCCCCTTAGAAACCCAATCAAAACGTTCCTTCAACCCATCTTGCCTTATTGCATATTCATGGCCACTGCGCAACTGAACCAGCGCATAATCTTTCCCCTTGTCTTCTGCCCATATCAGGCGTACGTCTTTTGGGTGAATAAAACCCTCCAACGTTGGGTGGTGACGATGTGCACGACTCTTCAATCCATGCAACTCATCTGCCTCTTTGTCGGTCAAACTTTCGTACTTTGTTGGCCTACTTGCTATTTCCCTGTTTAGCCGGTATGCTAATGTTTCTGGTTTTTCCACACACCCCCTAAACGCCCACCCTCCGTAAATTAAGATGATTGCTGTTGCTAGACTCCGGATAGGGTGCGAAAGCAACCCCCTCCTTGGCCGCGGATAATATTCTCTCATTCTTCATCCCCCCTCAATGCCCAATCCCCTGCATCTTTCAATGAATGACGCACGTCCTCATACGCATTTGACAATAACTTCTTCGCCACCGAACCTGGATGATCCAACAAACATTGCTCTGCAACTGCAACCCGCGTATTCACTTCTGAACTTCTATACAACTCCAGCAAAAGCTCTCGCTGAGCTTCCTCCCCTAAGTTGCCAAAGCCCTGAGAAACAACATACTGTGTGTCTTTTTCGCTTAATCTATTGCTTTCAATGCCCCTCTTCGCTAACTCCCCTAACCATCCCTGATCTTGAACCAGATAACCTTCCACTCCATGCAACAAACGAGCTCTCCTCTCCACTGAACTGTGTTCCAATACCTTAGACACCACTTGATCCAAGAAGGGTCCTTGCCACTCCACTCCTTTTGAATCATCCATACTTTTTACCAAACCCTCTGCTGCTTGCTCAGGTGTTTGATTCCACGAAAAAGACATGTACTCCAAACCCTTATTCCCCTGCGCGTCTTCTAGACGAACCCAATTTTTACTGTACACTAGAGCTGCTGCACCTGCCAGAACAGCACCGACTGTTACCAACTTAAATCGCAAAAACCTTTTTTGAGCATCCATCATCATCCACCTCTAGAAAACACAATACGCCTGAACTATAAGAAAAATAGGTGTACAAAAAAGGACACCACGTATTTATATAGTCTTAATATAGAAGGAGCCACGAAATTTATTAAAAATTATTCGATCAAAAACTCATGAATACTCGCGTTGGCGAACTCTCTGCGCTCTTTTTGAGGAAACACTTGATGCATGTAATACATGACCCCTGCATGCCCTACGATTAAGATTGTCTTTCCGTTGTATTCTGATTTAAGACCCTCTATCAATTCTTTTACACGTTTTTTCATGTCTTCCTCGGATTCTCCTCCATAGGTTCTGACATCCACCGTTTTTAACTGTTCGCCTATGTCTGATTTCGTTTTGTCCAGTCCCGGAAGGTCGTTTATCTTCCATCCGGCCAATCTTCCGAAATCCCTTTCTTTTAATGAGTCTTTGTATATGATTGGTACCTTTCGGTATTTTGCGATGATTTCAGCTGATTGCGCTGCGCGCTTTAAGGGTGATGAAAGGATCACGTCAAAATGAGGAGGTATAGATAACTGCGTAGCTTATGCTACTCTATTGTACGCAGCTATCTATATGTGAACTGCGCTAATCATGTTCTCTAAGTCGCGCAGTTCACTATAAGAATTGGATTAACTCGTTGACTTGCTGCACTCCTATTTCTGATAATGGCTCATCGATCGTCTGGCCTTGGACCTTTTTTTCCTTGTTTGAATTGGTTTGGCCGTGTCGGACGAAGAAGATTCGCATAGAGCAAGAAAAATAACACTGTTTAAAAAGACATAGGATTTCTTTTTTTCATGAAAGCCCTTCTCCTCCTCAGCGGCGGCATTGACAGCCCTGTGGCTGGGAAACTGATGATTGATCAAGGCGTTGAGTTGGTTGCAGTGCACTTCAGCAATCAACCCTTTGTGGATGAGAAAACCGAACAGAAATCAGCTGAGCTGGCTCGGAAGATTGGGGCTATAAAGTTTTTGATTGTACCTCACGGACCCCAACAAGCTGAGATTCACAAGCACTGCAATCCTCGCTATTACTATATATTGACTCGACGCATCATGTTTCGCACGGCAGAGAAACTAGCTCAGCAAGAAGGCTGCGAAGTGTTGATTACTGGCGAGAACTTGGGACAGGTTGGCAGTCAGACGCTGACCAACCTGAGCGTGATTAGCCGCGCTGTGAAGCTGCCTATCCTTAGACCGATCCTATGCAACGACAAAAATGACACCATCAGACTTGCTGAACGGTATGAAACTTTTGAACTCAGCAAAGGACCTGAGATTTGCTGCACCCTCGGGCCGAAAAACCCGACGACTCGGGCGAAGCTTGAAGTGGTGGAGAGAGAAGAAGAGAAGATTGATGTGAAAGAACTTGTTCAGCAAGCGCTTAATCATACTAAATAAAACAGACTTCTGCTTTCACTTAGAAATACCCTCTGCGTTTGAAATACCACATCAGGAAGACACCGGAAAAGAACATTAGACCCAGTGCCCAGACATATCCTAAAGGCCAGTTGAACTCGGGCAGGTACTTGAAATTCATCCCGTAAATGCCTGCGATAAGCGTTGGGACCAAGACGAGTGAGCCCAAGGCGGTCATGCGCTTCATGATGACGTTTAAGTTGTTAGATACGGTGCTGCTGTATAGCTCCAAGGTTCCTGAAAGGCCGTCCCGATAGGCCCCAATCAGATCAATCAACTCCATGAAATCATTGTACTGGTTCCTAAAATGCGGCGTATATTTCTTGTTGATGTTTTTTATAAGGCCATCCTCCAATGATAGAACAATATTCCTGTTATGATTCAAAGAACGGTGTAATACCGTAATGGATTTTTTTAACCTGAAAATGGACTGCACCAACTCATGGGTTTGATGAAGAAGGACCTCTTCCTCCAATCGATTGCAGCTTTCATCCAAGTCCTCAATGATTGAGAAATATTCACTCAGAATGCCTTCGATGAGGGTGAAAAGGATGAATGTAGGGCCATTTTGCAATATTTTTTTCCACTCCGCCTCCTCCCAATCCTTCCACTTCAATCCATGCTCATTTGCTGAGTAGGTTAGGATTTCCTTCTTTCCAATAAAAACATATAATCTCTGAGAATGGTACTGATCTTTTGAGAGGGTTACAGGGAATTTAATCACTAGTACTTCTTTGTCCTTAACTTCTTTTAACCTACGTAGAAGGCTAGGATTGTGCATCGACCCACTTAAGGCCTTGAATGGAATCTTGAACTTCCGCTCCCAGGCATGCAAGTCGGCAGAAGAGGAGCCACCCATGTGAATCCATCGAGCTGAGAACGAATCAGGCGCTTGTTGCCCTATCACTAACTTCCTATTCGTTAACGAGATGCAGCGAATCACCCTTTAACTTTTACAAACTGCCTATATAAATATTCCGCGTCCTGCCAAAAGGATAACCTTTTTAAATAGAAATATATTAATCCGATTATTATGTTCCTCTCCATTCAATCGCTTCAAGCGCTTGTTCTAATGAGGAATGCGTAAGACCGAGGAAATTACGAAATGATGACCCACGCACACTCCTCTCTCGAATCGCTTTCACCCCGCTACTCAAAAAAGCGATGGAATGACTTTTTAACCCAGGACAAAGACGGCGTTTTGCACGTGGAAGGCGTATCGGTTGAACACTTAGCTCGCAAGTACGGAACACCTCATTTTATTCTTATTGAACGTGAAATTCGTGAGCGACTCCGAGCATTCAAACAAGCTTTCCCCTACCCTAAATTAAGACCCCAATTTGCTTGTAAAGTCAATTCCAACCTTGAAATCATTCGAATTGCCAAAGAAGAAGGATTTGAACTGGATGCAAGCAGCGTTGGTGAGATCATTCTTGGTCTACTTGCAGACTATAAACCCAACCAAATTACTTTTACCAACTTATACAAAAGTCACCAAGACATTACCTTTGCCGCTATGATTGGCGTGCAGGCCATTACTGCAGATAGCATGGAAGAACTCGAGAAAATCGCCTTTGTCGGCGAGAAATTAGGCCTTAAAATCAACTTATTCTTACGCTTGAACCCCCTTATCGACTTAGGTAATTATACTACTCGTTACCAACAATATGGCATTCCCTACCCAGATGCTAAAAAAGCAGTAGACTACGCTATGAAGCATCCCCACCTGGAATTAACCGGGTTCCACTTCCACGGCAGCTACATCAGTGATCCGCAAGTCTATGTGATGGCGGCGCAGAAACTCCTTAAAGTCGTTCGGTATGCCACGGACCTTGGGGCTAAGATTAAGTACTTGGATCTGGGCGGAGGTTTCCCCCCTAATGATAATAGTCATCCACAATACGGAAAAATGTATGACCTTCCAGAGGGCGGAAAGAAAATCGTTGAAGGCATCCAAAAACTTCTCCAGAAATACCAACTAGCTGCTCCTTACCTCATCTTTGAACCTGGAAAACACATCGTAAGTAACGCAATGATGGCCCTCACCAAAATTGTTTCTGAAAAAAACATGGGCAAGAACAAGATGGTCATTCTGAACGGATCAGTCTATAACTTAGTAGCTGACATCTTTGTCAGCAAGCTGACGTATCACTTCTTGCCTGCCAACAAAATGAGACAGCCCCGCACGGAACGATACCGCATCACAGGCAGCACCTGCGACTGCATTGATGTCTTCAGCAAAGGAGAGGCCATGCCTAAATTGGAGAAAGACGACCTTCTCATGATCATGGATTGCGGGGCTTACAGCGAAGTCTTCGCCAGCAACTTCAATAGCTTGAAAAGAGCTCCGATCATCCTCATCAGCCCAGATGGCACCACCAAATTGGTTCGACGAAGAGACCGCTACGCGGAGATGTTTGCACCCCAACTCGATGCGCTCAAAGTAGCTGATCCAAATGAGCTCAAATTCTTCTATAACCTACATCGTATTAATATTGAGAAGATCTGGAACGATAAGCCTGAACTGGAGAAACTAAAAAAACCGATTAAGGCTCTGCTTCAAAGCTTGCAGAAAAACTCAGCGACATAAATAAAGAATAAAAATAGTTTCTATCGCTGACATTAGTGAAGGAAAAATAGGATAATAGATATCCTCCACTAAAAAACAACAATCTTTAAAGCCTAAAAGATGATTTCTCCTTCTTATGAAGATTCTCTGCATTGGATGCCTACACGGAACGTTTCCTTCTAAGGCTTATGCGATCGCCAAGAAAGAAGGTATCCAACTGATCTTATGCCCTGGTGATTTAGCAGATGGCGGTTACATGCGCAACCTTGAATTTAAATACTGGCACAAGCTCCATGAAGGACTCTCTCTTGAGACTTTGGTTGGCAAGAAAAAACTAAAACAAGCTGGAGAACACAGCTTAAAAAGTCAAGCTATTATGGCAAAAAAATTGGAAAAATTCAAACTACCGGTTCTTGTTATTGCGGGTAACCATGATTATATGATGGAAGATCTGAGCGCTAAGAACAAGAATAAGTACAAGAAATACACCCTCGAACACCTTGCCAGCCACTCCAAACACTTACACTTTGTCCAGATGGGAGTGGGGAATTTTCACGGACAAGAAATTGGATGCATCAGTGGATATCGAGTACCCAGCCTGAAAGAGTTCACCCGACCCTCTGGAAAGGTTCCTGCCCAGATCCGACTTATGAACCACTTCTGGGACCTGCAACTCAAAACGATTTTTAAGAGCTTTACCCATAAGAAAGAAGCCATCTTTATGTGCCACGATCCGCCTTATCATACGAAGCTGGACAAGATCCGTAACAAGTCCAGCCCCTTGGATGGGAAACACTTAGGAGATGAGTATGTGCTGAAGTACATTAAGAAGTATCAGCCTAGGTATGTTGTGTGTAGCCATATGCATGAAAATCAAGGTATGATCAAGATCGGAAAGACGACCGTGGTGAACTGCGGACCGGCGTACAAAGGAAGGTTTGCGATCGTGGATCTAAATAACGGCAAGATTAAGTTTTACTAAGGTGCTAACCAACACACCAGACGCTCCCATTCTGATGGTTCATGTTCATACAGGATTTGCCACTCACCAAAATACTTAGCGAGTGATGCTTTGTCGTTGTATACTAGTTTTACCTGGATGTCTAACTCTGGCTTAAAACCATACTGCTTTAATACTTCTTTTACTAGCCTTTTGCTTATCGCCTTCCCTAGATGTAAGCTTAATTCAGTTATCATCCGCTCTTTTTCTTTTAGAATGCTTGGCCGGCCTTTAATGATTAAGATCAGATCATCGTCTACGATTCGATGCAACAGCTTTCCAGAGACGTAGACTTTTTCTAACCATTTCCTTAAACGAGGTTCCTCTAGGAGCCTCTTAGTAAATTCTTGCAGCTCTTTTTGACACACGCTCTCTGTGTCCTTACGATGAAGCGTCCGAGCCAAACCAACTAAAACATCTTTTAGGTGATGGTTTACCGCTCCGATGATGATGTTTAGTCGCTCCGCTTCCTCTTCTTGATTTATATCATTTAATTGCCTGTCCCGAATCCTGCTTAAATCTGAAGAAAACCTTGATAAAGACTGGATAACTCCTTTTATTTTATTCAATTCAGACCCCAGGTGCTGCATCAGCTCGTAGGCGTTTGAGGCCTCCAAGGGCTGAATCCACTTTTCTTGGTATAAGTCTAAAATATCTTGAACGATGGCATCGTCTAACTCTGAAAGTTTCTTGAACTTTTTTCCTTTACGATCCCACCACGCCCAGTTAGAAGGAATCTGAGTGAACTGGTTCAGCTCTTGGATGTGCTTCTCAAAACGCGTTATGATGGCTTCTTGAATCCCCATCCTGTTTCTCACGTAAATCCCTATAAAAAGCTATAGCAAAAATGGCAAAATTTCGCATATTTTTATGCCATTTTTGGATATAGCAAATGTGGACTTATACATTTGCTATATTCCCCACAATACATAAAAAGAGACAGGGCTTCTACCCTTTATGATTGTTATTGACCTTGAAACTTCTGGCCCTTATCCGGATGTAAACGGCATTGTTAGCATTGGCGCGCTCGAGTTTGAAAATCCAGAAAATTGCTTTTATGAAGAATGTCGACTGGAGCATGGCAAACAGATCGATCCTATTGCGATCGAGGTGACGGGCTTCAGTGAGGGGCAGATGCGAGACCATAAGAAGAAAACTGTGAAGGGAATTCTCTTGGATTTTCTCGATTGGCTGTCTACAGCCCGGGAGAAGACCTTTGCTGCTCACAATACCCCATTTGATTGGAAATTCATGGAATGGGAGTTTAGACAGAATAAGCTGGAATGGCCCTTTCACTTTCGAAGTGTTGACATCCACGGATTGACCTATGGTCACATGCGGCAACGCGGCATCCAACCCCCCCTCCTTAATGACGTCAGTGCACTTGGACTTGGTAAGATTCTTTCCTATTGTGGCCTCGAAGACCCCCGCCAAATTCACAACGCATTGGAAGATGCTAAGCTTGAAGCTGAATGCTTTCATCGTATCCTGCATGGAAAGCCGATGTTTTCTGAATACTCAGATCAGAAGATACCGGAATATTTACGGAAATAGTTATTCTACCAGAATCGCCGGCTTTCCGGGTGAGGCTTGCTTGGCCTTGGGATGAGGGCTGTCTTCAGCCTTTTCTATCTCGATATCACAACCCAACTCTTCTTTTAAGCTTTCTTTGCTTTCTTCTAAGCGGCTTAACTCAAGCTCCTGGCTTAGCACGATTTCCGGCAATTTTGAAGGATCGTTCACAAATTTAGGTGTTAATTTGGTTATTTCCTGTCCATACTTCTTGAGATCCGAAGCCATCAATGCTTTTAATAATTCGCCCAGGTTGCGAGTCTTTGTCAATTCCTCTTTTAACTTCTTCATGTAAGCATATTTCCAGCTTTCAGCAACAAATAGCTTCACTTTCTTTGGCTGTATCTTTGCCAATTCAAATACAGCTCTGACGTCCTTTACGGTCTCTTCGATGCACTTTTCACTTGCCTCTGCGTCCAGATCTATTTTAGATTCATCATACTGTGGCCATTCGGCTAAGCTAACAAATCCTTTTTCTTTAAGCATCTCCCATAGCTCTTCGGCCATGTGGGGAGCTACTGGCGTTAATAGCCTCACCCACCTACTAGCGATTAAGTCATATATGTTATACTGCTCGCCTTCTTCCACTCGTTTTTGCATCCTTTTTATATTGGTGAGAATGTGATGAATTGCGATATTTCCATATTGTCTTAATTTCATTTCTTCTAAATTCCCTGTTGCCTCTTTAACTAGGCTTTCAAACCTTGAGATAAACGCCTTAGCTGCTTTGGTCCTTATTTCTCCTTTTTTTCTCTTGCCAATCATTTCTATGATATTGTTGTACAGGTTCAGAAGGGTGCTATTCATACTCGTTGCGTCTTTCTCTTTCCAGTCGAATGTTCCATCTAAGCTTGTGGCTGTGGACAGGTAAGCTCTGAATGTATCGGGACCAAAGCTGTTTTTAACGTCTAGTAAGGTGATCACGTTTCCTTTTGATTTGCTCATCTTTGAACCTTCACTTACTACAAATCCATGTAATGAGATCTTCTTTGGCCAGTACTCCTCGGGAAAGATGGCTGCATGGGCAAGAATGAAGAACGAGAGATGATTTGATAAGTGGGCTTGATACGTATGTCTATGATCGTTTGGGTACCAGTAAGCAAAGGCCTCCCTTAACTCTTCAAGCACTTCCTTTGCTATACCTACTTTGCTGCTTACCTCTTCCAAGCTGCCTTTGTTTAGGTACACATAGTCGAAAAATTCCAACGACATTTGATCTGATTTAATCCCGTATTTGTTAATCAGGTTTTTTATGGTGTAGAACGACATGTATATGGTCGAGTCGGACAATGATTCGATGATCCAGTCCTTACTGAATGGTAGAGGCGTACCAATCCCTCGCTTTCTCGCGGCCGGCCTTTTGTCCAACCATTCAAAGGCGTCTAAATAGAGCTTTCTTGAGGATTCCGGAACCAACTGCATCTTTTCAAGGCATGCCCTTCCCAAGTCCTTCCAGCCTGGAGCATTGAAATCTAGGAACCATTGGTCTTTTAACACGGCGACTGTCACTGGAGTACCGCACCTACAAATGGCAGGGCGAGAGGTTTCATAGAACATGATGGCCTCGCCTTGCTCGATTAACTTCTTTTTCAAGTGTTTTTGTGCTTTTTGTACACTCATTCCAGCACATTCACCGCAATTCTCTTTCATCAAGCCTTTTCTAAATACACGTTTGTTTAATTCATTCTTAGCTAGCTCTATCTTCTCTTTATCCTGAGGAGATTTTACTCCAAACTCTTTCCCGATTTCCTCTCCTAAGTTTTCTCCCATACCTGGAATGCGGATTATGGATATTGGTTTTAGCTGCGCGACGATGTTTTTATCCAAGTTGTACTGATCCAGCAACTTCATATCGTCGTGAATTCTCTTTAATTCGAACAGATCCACAGGGTCTTCCAGGGCAGAATACACAATTCCCGAGCCTACATTGGCATCTATAAACCACGCAGGAACGATGTATACATCATAGTTCACTAAGGGCCCTTTTGCCCATTTACCAATTAACTCGGTTGCTTTTATATCTCCGACCACTTCAGGCTTTGCATACTGCTGCTCTATTTTCTTTACAGCTGCTTCTCCCACAACCCATTTTTCATCATTGACTTGGACTATCTTATAGGTCGCTTCGGGGTCTAGCCATATATGGGTTTGCCCATAAAATGCATCCGGCCTTGTAGTTCCGGCCATCAGTATCAAGTCAGAATCTTTTAGCTTGAATTTTCCCCAGATAAAATCTTGCTTGGAGACGGGATTTGTATCTGCATCCTGAATGTCATCTTCTCCTACTGCATTTTCACAGTTCGGACAATAAAGTACGGGGTAGGAACCCTTTATTAAGTAATTTTTATCCTTGTATTTATGGAATTGCCAAGTGATTAGCTTTTGATAGTCCAGATCTCCAGTTGTGAACCTTCTACTCCAGTCTATGCTCGTTCCCAGTGAGCTATATTCCGAAAGCATCTTCGGGATGAAAAAGTTAACTAAATTCCAAGGATCCTTGAAAGACTCCACTGTTTTTTCGACTTCTTTTTCATCTGATACATAATTCCTGACATAGTTTTTGTAGAGTTCGATCTTTTTTTTATCTCCAGATGCAATAGCTAAAGAAATACCTAGAATGGGGGTTCCTGTTATGTGAAACGCCAGGGGGTAGAGAACATTAAAGCCTTTCATTCTTAAAAATCGGACATAGATATCGCTCTCCACTACTGCCCTTCCATGACCAATATGCAGAGAGCCGCTTATATACGGGTAAGGGGTGGTGAAGAAAAACTTCTTCTTGGATTTATCTATTTGAGGCTCGAAGGCCTTCGCCTCTGCCCACTTCTTTTGCCACTTCTCTGCGACCGCTTTGACATCCATGTTTTTCACCGGAGTTGGGACTGGTCTGTATCCTTCCAGCCCCTTAAAAGATAGGGCTATTTAACGTAACAACAACAGAAGCCCCAATGAACGACTATGCATAGTTCAAGTTAGATAGGTATTTTATATAAAGGTTTTGGTCAATCCAGCCGATCTGGAAGCTGTACTACCCCTTGGTTTCCTGACCGTGTTCCGGTGAATGTTCTTAGAAACCCTTTACCTTTATCGAGTCCATCTTTCCAATAAACGCAATGTCCATCCCGTATCGGTTCGTAACCATTTGGGCGAAGGATTTGCGCTACTTGATCTAGTAAACGGCTAGGTTGCTTAGCTTGGAATCTTCTAACCGATTCTACCCTAGCAGGGGCGTGTCTAAGCAGAACACTGATTGCATGTACTAAGCCAGGCCTTGCAACATCTGCCTCTTGTATAACCAACAAGCCTAAATCTTGGGCATTCAACGGCTGATCTGGAAAAAGAGTATGCACCTCATCTTCTGCATCACCTAAAATAAACATAAGCGCTCTGCCATATTGGTCGCGTTCGACCCAGAATTCTCTTCTGCGGATTTGATCGATGAAACCGCTCCCTCTAAAAGGGCCTGTCGGGATGGGGGATAAAACTCGTACTTCATAACTGTCCATCACTTTTGAGAGTATGCTCTTCTTAAAATACCTTACTATAAGGTATTATAGATAAAACGCTTTTACCACTCCGTTGCTTCATACGTTTTTACTTGGAAAGGGCCTGCCTTTCTTAAGGTTCGAAGCATGGACTTGGTTAAGATCTTGGTGTGGGGTACGTCACACAGGTACTCAGGGATGTACCAGATGTCATCTTTTGACGTCATCCAATTAAGCCTATCGAAACGTGAGAGGTTGATGGGTTTTGAATAGGTTCTGAGATTCTTTTTCCCTTTGCTGTCAAAGTATTCATCGAAATATGACATGACCAGTTCCCGCACGGTTCTATAGATAGGGTCTCGGTATCTTAAAACGGCATGATTGGTCTTGCTGATCGCACCCCAATGATTGTGCTCTTTGAAGAGGGCAATGACATGGTCAAAGTCATCTTTTGTTGATTCTAAACTAAGAACCAAGGGAGGACGGCCCTGAACACGCAGAATTGCGGCTGCGAGCATCGCTCCTTCCATGCACTGTGCCTTGTTCTCTTGCAGTACTTTGCGAGGAGACATACAGGTGTCGCCATTTTTTTCCTTGTTAATCGGCATTTTGTCTAAGAAGTCCTGTACTTTTTGAGGTGTGCTTAATGAGCGGAAGAGCTTGAGCTCGTGAGGGGATAAGTTGAACATGTGCTTCTATTTGAGCATAGAACTTATAAGCTTTTTCGCTAAGCTATTTAAAGTTACTCCGTTTTCGCTAGGTATGCCCCCTTTATATCGCCCAAAACATAGACTAACGCTTGACGTGATGGCCCTTGCAGATAGAACACTCCAGAGCGTTGACTCTTCTGATGATTCTTCTTGCTTTACTGACTACTCTGACCTTTCTGAACGAGTCTTTGAGTATTGTGCTCGTAGGCTGTGGATATCTAGCAAAACCGATTCTTTCCGATTTACTGGTTTCGGAAAAGGAAGAGGAAACATCCATGTGATAAGCGAAGCAGGTCTTAGCGATGATGATTTACGTCATGAGGGTTTACGTAATGAGGTTGTACCCCCCAGTACATTGCAGATTCGAGGGCCTGATCAATACCGAATTCTTTGTGCCTCTGATAACTTAGAGACTGCTAGGCAATGGAGTGCCAGATTTGAACGCCTTGTATCAAGAACAGTATCTAAAGATATTAAAGCGCAATATGAGTACGATGAAAATATGACAAGACTTGCTGATGAAGAAGCAAGCAGAAAAAGACGAGAGGAAATGGATAGGTTATTTCCAAAACCAAGTTTATATGAGCTTACTACTACATGCGCTAGTGAACAACCTTTTTATGGCAAAAGCCCATAAACTGTATTTTGAGTTTTAATTTCTGGCAGTTTACACTTCTACTTCAATTTTTCTCCCTTGTACTAAATTCCAGTCCAGCTTTATGAGTTGCTGAACGGCGGGGTTTTTCGTGTTGAGCTGGTATAGGTTTGATTTCCCGATTCGCCTTGTTTTGATGACGATGCGATTTTTTACTAACTTATCCCATGAGGTTTGGAGGGTGGAGTAGCTAACGCCGGATTTTTTGGCGATTTCGGTCAAGGGGTAGTCGAAGAGCTGATAGGTGATGAGAAAGTCGAGTACTTTGATGAAGGGATTCTTACCGAAGAGTTCGATGAATGGAGTTTTCATCTTTCAGAACTTCTTAAACTGTGCAGCGATGTCGATTAATTCCGTGGTACCCATCATCTGTGCTCG
>Ga0209542_10013368_pt1 | contig 14173 bp, 15 predicted proteins | sample RifCSPhighO2_01_FD_184028 | JGI IMG/M metagenome (GOLD analysis project Ga0209542, IMG submission 184028) | Soil microbial communities from Rifle, Colorado - Rifle CSP2_plank highO2_0.1 (SPAdes) (version 2) | ecosystem: Environmental > Terrestrial > Deep subsurface > Rock core/Sediment ...
TCGAGTTCCGTCAGCCTTGGTGATAAATATGCTCATGAGTTTATAAAAATATAAAAAATATTAGTGAATACCATTTTACCTTTTTACATATAAAGAAAAAAGTGGATAAGTGTGTTTTTTTACAGCAAGCATCAGAAAAATGGAGTTGTAAAGACATTTCCCACCTGCAGATCATTTTTATGAGCAAAACCGGCATAGGCTTCTATGATATATAGGCTTTTTTCTGGTGGGAAGAAAGTAGCAGGATATGTCTCTGGAGAAATATTTTCTTCTATGTGTGTTATTTTCTTATTTTCATCCAGCCAGATCACATCTATGGGAAATTTCATATCCTTCATCCAGATTTTATGATAGTCGGGATAATCAAACACAAAAAGCATGGCTTGGTTTTCGGCTAGAGACTCTCGACCACTTAGACCTTGTGTTCTTTCGGAGGGTGTGTCGGCGATCAGAATAGAATGCGAATCTTTTGGTTTAGATAAAACAAATAAAATAATTAGAAATATGACAAAAAAGATTATGAGTATTTTTTTCATATTATGAATCAAGTAATTCTTCAATACTCTTATCAGAAAATCCTCCAGCCTGAAGATTCCAAAGTCGAGCGTATGTTCCATGCCTTCTCACAAGCTCCTCATGGCTTCCCTCCTCTAGTACACCGTCTTTTCCTAGAACAATAATCCTGTCCATCTTTCTGATAGTGGAGAGTCTATGAGCTATGACCAAAGTAGTCTTACCCTTCATCAGAGTATGTAATGCATCTTGTATAAGAGATTCTGAATGTGAATCCAGACTAGATGTAGCCTCATCTAGCACAAGTATCGGAGCATTTTTCAGTAATGCTCTGGCGATAGCCACTCTCTGCCTCTCTCCACCAGAAAGTTTTATACCCCTTTCTCCTACATAAGTTTCATATTGATACGGAAAATCTTTTATGAAAATATCGCAATGAGCCAATTCTGAAACCTTTTTTACTTCTTCATCGGTAGAATCCCTTTTACCATACCTGATGTTTTCCATGAGTGTTCGGTGAAAAAGAGCAGGATCCTGTGGTACTAGACTTATATTTTCTCTCAAGCTTTTTTGGGTTATATTTTTTATATTTTGTCCGTCTATAAGTATTTCTCCCTGATTTATATCATGTAATCGCAAAAGCAGTTTTACCAGTGTGGATTTTCCTGCTCCAGATGAACCTATGATCGCCACTTTTTCTCCAGGTTTTATAGACAGATTTAGTCCTGTGAAGACAGGCTTATGATTTTCTTCCTCTTTACCAAAAGCAAAAGAAACATTTTTAAATTCAATTATTCCTTTGCTCACATGAAGATCATAAGCCCCCTTATTATCCTTTATCTCATGAGGCAAATGAAGAATTTCAACCATTTCTTTGGCGTCAGAAATACCTTCTGATATATCTCGTACAATTTTACTAAAATTCCACAAGCTATTATTTATACTTAACACATATGCCTGAATCAAAACAAAAGTACCAATAGTAAGTAAATCTAACTGCCAATATTTTATTCCATAAAAGAATATGGCAAATTCAATTCCAATAGTCATAAGAGCCTGAATCGCATCAATTACCGATCCGAAATTCCATCTGAACAGATTCGCCTTCATATGCTGTGTATTTATATCACTAAACCTATCTGATTCATGTTTGTTTGCAGTAAAAAGTTGAGTGGAATTATGATTGGATATTGAATCAGATAATACACCAGTAACTTTTGAATCCAACTGTGACGCAATGAGATCGTATTTATATTTTATTCTTGTCATTATAAATGAGAACAAAATAAATAGAGTCATCCATATAAATATAACGTAAGAAACTTGCGGTTGGACTAGATATAGAACTACAGTTATTCCAGAAATCTTTAATACAAGTGGAAATATATCCATAAATATCCTATCAAAGACCCTCTCAAATGATCTTGTAAATCTGTTGACTTTTTGCACCAAAGATCCAGCAAAATTATTTGTGAAGAAAAAGTAGGAATGATCCATGAGATAATCGAATGCTCTCTGCTTGCAATAGGTCATCACTTTTGTCTCAAAAATATTTAATGAGAACCATGATGTTCTCTGGAAAACCCAAGCTATAAGACTAAGAGTAAGTACTGAAAAAATAATAGATGTTAGATTTGAAACATCTTGCAATAAATCTGGTTGAGCTTCTGTTAGAAAGTCAAAAAACTTTTTATAATACGTTGGAATAATAACTGAACTTATAACTGTGGTAAGTGAAATACCAAAAAGAGAATACACTCCAATCCAGAGATATTTCTTTGCTGAAACCCAATATTCCTTAACCACATCAAATGTGGTCACTTTTGGATATTTAAGGCTAGACTTGGTAGGGTCGTCAGAATTCATAAGTATCCATTATCTCTTTTTGTTGCATTAATTACAAGACTTTTATTCATTATTTTTGACATATTTCTAGTCTGTGATAGTATATAGATACAAATGCCTTCGGGCCGTCCTCTTATGGAAACATGAGAGAGAACAGAGATCGCCGTCAAATCAAACCTTTGATGGCTTTTCTTATTTTTTCAAACTTATCCTTATCTAGAACTGCAAGTCTGTCATGTAATCTCTTCGTATCAATCAGCCTAATCTGAGACAGAATAACGAAAGCTTCCTGATTTTCAATCATTCCGATCGAGATATGATATGGATTTTTCTTTATAGAAGTGGTCAGAGGCAGGATCAGACATACATATCTACTAAAACCTTTTACTATCAATACTGGTCTACGATATGTCTCGCTTGTTCCATCTTGCTCAAAACCAATATTTATTCCAAGAGAACACCATCGAATCTCCCTTTCGTGGTAAAAATTCGCTGTTGTTTCATCAATTTCTTTTTTCCTATTATTCCATAAATCAAAATTTTTCTTCATGATCACCATTCTACTCCCGTAGTCATACACATTTCAACAGCAAAAACCACAAAAATTTTATCCCTTTTTAATAACTCTGTGGATAACTTTTAGATTTCAACTCAATTTCCTCTTTTTGAACCACCGAATGGTCTTAGATGCGCCGCAATACCTATAGCTACCGCCACTATCAAAAGATTTTTTATAATATACTGTCCTTCCAATGTCGGAGTCAGGAATCCCTGCCAGGTCACATCCGGAAGTAGAAAAAGAGGCAGGGCGGTCATAACCATATGAGGTATAAGTAGAGCAATAGCTACTCTCTCTAGTCGAGGCATGAGAAAAGAAATACCTATAAGCATTTCATAAATTGAAAATAGAATAATAAAAGTCTCCCATGTCATAAAAGGCAAAGTTGCCTCTAGAAGATCGGCTACTAGAGCATTGGCTGGGCTTGTGCCTACTATTTTTAAAATGCCGAACCAGAAGAAAACAACAAAAAGAGCAAAGCGGGCAAAAGGAAGACTGATTTTACGAAGAAAGTTGATAAACCAGAGATCAAATGATTCTAGATAGCGACGCATAATAGTTATAAGCTACTTAAACCATTCCTTGAAACTTTTTGGCCAACCAAGCAAGAGTAGAAGTGCTAGAGGCGCTCCCCAGTTTGCAAATCTCTCGATAAAATCCAACCAACCGGCCCCGACCAGAGGACGAACAAGGGCTGTCCAGAAACCCCATAGAGCCGCCCAGAGCAGGATTGCTCGAATAGGTTTGATGAGAACAATAAAAGCAACTATAACATCAAATATTCCCACGAGCGTGAGTAGTGTAACGGCTGTTTCCGCACTTACACCTGTAAGCTGGCCAATCCACACGAGCCAATCCTCTTTACCTTCTATAGCCAATACTCCATGACCCAGAAACTCGCCGGCAACCGCTATGCGCAAGACCCACTGGACCAGTTTGCTATTATTCATATAAAAATGATTAGGTTTATAAATTTAAAACTGCTCTTATTATATCATAGCTTATCTTTTATCTCGCCCAAAACCTTGTTCATATCTTGCAATTTGCTTTCGATTTCCACCAGTTTATCGGAGTCGCTCGCGAGCTCTGTTTCAGTCTTGTCAATCACCTTTTTCTCCTTTTTAATGCCGGAAATAATAATATGATTCCCGATAAAACTTGATACCAGAAGCCCGGACATAAGGAGTATGAAGAGACTGAAAAAATACATGCCTGGGCCAGAAAATACAATAGCCCATACGCCTCCCAGATTCTCGAGAATATCCGCAGTATGCCATACCCCTCTCCAAAAGAGGACTATAAAAGTTCCCGCAATGATGCCATAGACGATAGGAAATCTGCTCAACTTCACCCGAACACGATCTTCAAGTTTATCGAAAAAATTAAACATATAATTTAATAAGGAATCTTGCATTCCTCGAAACAGTGCGCTTTGCGATTGAGCGAAAAATGTTTTTCCCTGCCTTTTATCTCTGCCCGCACAGCTTTCACTGACGATAAAACTTGCAAATGATGGGTGATCGTCGGCTGTTTGAGGCCCATTTTTTCAGTCATTTGCGTAACTGTCATGCCATCTTTTGTTTTGCCAAGCATGCATACGAGATTGTAGCGGCTACGCTCTCCCACAACTTTGAAACAATCTGGGCATAATTCTTCTTCGCCCATAACGGTCTTCGGAACCCACAGCGGCCGAGGATAGGCGCGCTGTCTCACTTCTGTTTTTTTTGGATTTTTTGAATTATTGACTTTCATATAGATACTCATCTATGTTATTATATATCGACCATTATCAATATATCATTTTTATAAATAAAAGTATATGAACAACATTGCGCGAAGCGTGGAAATAGAAAGTGTTAAAAAGAGAGACGGAGAGATTCAAAAATTCGATATGGAAAAGATCGTAACCGCAATCTGGAAAGCCATGCTCTCTGTCGATCATGGCAGTTTGGAAGACGCGCGCTCTGTAGCCCTGCAGGTAGTGAAAAATATTAAGACCCTCTCTCCTTCTGTAGAAGAAATACAGGACACCGTTGAAGAAACACTGATGTCGAGCCAGTTTCATGATGTGGCAAAATCATACATACTCTATCGGGAGGAGCATGCCAAGCTCCGCAAGCGTGATATTTTCAAAAAGCGTACCAATCTCAAGCCATATGAATATCCGGAACTATATGAGTATGTAAAGGCTATCAGGCATTCGTATTGGATACATACCGAGTTTAACTACACGAGCGATATCCAAGATTTCAAGGTAAATGTCAATGACAAAGAAAGAAGCGCAATGAAAAATGCGATGCTTGCCATAGCTCAGATCGAGGTCGCAGTGAAAACATTTTGGGGAGCGGTATACAACAAACTGCCTAAACCAGAAGTGGGAGCGGTCGGTTTTACTTTTGCTGAAAGCGAAGTCCGTCACATGGATGCATACGCGCACCTCTTGGAGATTCTAGGCCTAAATCTCGAATTCACAAAAATAAAAGAAATACCAGCTCTCATAAACCGGGTCAGATATCTTGAAAAATCGATAAAAAATTCAAAGAGCGATGACAATAAAGAATACGCGGGGTCAATTCTGCTTTTCTCGCTTTTTATTGAGCATGTGTCGCTCTTTTCCCAGTTTCTTATCATGATGTCGTTTAACAAGCATAGAAATTTGTTCAAAGGCATTTCAAACGCGGTTGAAGCGACTTCCAAAGAGGAGCAGATTCACGGCCTTTTCGGCATAGATGTCATTAACATTATCAGAGAAGAGCATCCCGAATGGTTTGACAAAGAGTATAAAGACGCAATCATAGAGTCCTGTCGCGAAGCCTTTGAATCTGAAAAGGGGGTGGTCGATTGGATACTCGAGAAGGGCGAGATAGATTTTATGCCAAAGAATGTGATTCTTGAGTTCATAAAAAACAGATTCAACAATTCCCTGGCCGCCATAGGCATAAATAGAATATTTGAAGTTGACTCTTCTATTCTCGAAAAAACAGACTGGTTTGATGATGAAGTAATCGCAACCAAACACGGCGATTTCTTTGTGAAAAGGTCGATCAATTATAACAAACGAAACCAGAGCGTTACTGGCGACGATCTTTTTTAAAATAAAATCATATGAACTGGCTAAACGAACACAGTAAACTGTTTCTATCTAAGGGATATCTTAAAGATGGAATAACCGCTCCCGAGCGCATCAAACAAATCGCAGACACAGCAGAAAAAATTCTCCGCAAACCTGGTTTTTCAGAGAAATTTTATGACTATATGTCCCGCGGCTACTACTCTCTCGCCTCTCCCATCTGGTCAAATTTCGGCTTATCAAAGGGCTTCCCCATAAGTTGCTTTTCTTCATATCTGGGCGACGATATGGGGCAGATTCTATTTACGCAGGCGGAGGTTGGTATGATGAGCAAGTATGGAGGCGGTACGGCTGGCTACTTCGGCGATCTGCGTCCCCGAGGCGCAGCCATAAAAGACAATGGCGTATCTTCTGGCTCTGTGCATTTCATGCGCCTGTTTGAGGCGATGGTCAATGTGGTCAGCCAAGGATCTGTGAGACGCGGACACTTTGCCCCATACCTGCCGGTAGAACACAAAGACATAAACGAGTTTCTGGAAATAGGAACTGAGGGCAATCCAATCCAAGAGCTTACCTATGGGGTCACTGTCACTGACAAATGGCTGGATCAGATGGTGAGCGGAGATCAGGAAAAAAGGAATATTTGGGCAAAGATCTTGGCTCGCCGAAGACAAATCGGATACCCATATATTTTTTTCACTGATACCGTCAATAAAAATACGGTAGATGTGTATAAAGATAAAAAATTAAAAATACTGGCAAGTAATTTATGTTCAGAAATTTTATTACCATCAAGCGAAGATTGGTCTGTTGTGTGTGACTTATCATCGATGAATCTATTGTATTATAGCGAGTGGAAAGATACTGATGCAGTTGAGACTCTGGTTTATTTTCTCGATGCTGTCATGAGCGACTTTATAAGCCGTCTAGAGGAATTCCGCGACGGGGGCGATCTGCGCAAAAAACAGATCTTCTCGTTCATGGAGCGAGCATACAACTTTGGGAAGGCGCACAGAGCTTTGGGGGTCGGAGTGCTCGGCTGGCATTCTCTCCTGCAGAGCAAAATGATTTCCTTTGAAAGCGATGAGGCGCAGGAATTAAACAGGAAAATTTTTAAAAACATAAAAGAACAGTGTTATAAAGCATCTGGAAAATTAGCCCAAGAATACGGCGAGCCTGAAATTCTAAAGGGGTATGGCAGGAGAAATACGGCACTCTTGGCAGTCGCTCCCACCACTTCATCGGCGTTCATTCTCGGCCAAGTTTCGCAGAGCATTGAGCCTATATGGTCGAATTGCTATGTAAAAGATATAGACAAGATGAAAGTTACCATCAAAAATCCGCTACTGGAAAAATTGTTGGATGAAAAAAATATCAACACTCGGGAAATCTGGCAAAGTGTGAGAGACAATGACGGATCTGTCCAGCATATAAACGAGCTATCCGAAGAAGAAAAAAAGATATTTCGAACTTTTTCAGAAATAGATCAAAGAGCAGTCATTGAACAAGCGGCCGAGAGACAAAAATATATTGATCAAGGCCAGTCCCTCAATATAATGATTGATCCTCTGATGCCGACAAAAGAAGTCAATGCTCTCTATCTCCATGCATGGAAGCTGGAAATAAAAACACTTTACTACCAGCATAGTATGAATGCCGCGCAGCAGTTTGGCCGAAAAAAATTACAAGAAAATAAAAAACAAGACTCCGTGGCGGCGCATGCAAGTAAAAATATATGCACTTCATGTGAAGCATAAATATATGAAAATAGACGAATATATTGAAAAATTTATCTTATCCGCCGAGTCCAAAGCTCTAGCGACTTATAGTAAAATCCTAAATGTCGTGCCGGTATCCACCGTATTTATAGTAGATGGCAAAATATGGCTTATAAATTATTTCCTGAACAAGACGCTAGACAATATCATGGAAAATCCTCATGTAGCGCTTGTTTGTTGGAAAGGCTTTGTCGGATATCAAATAAAGGGACCAGTGCTGTATGTGGAGAATGGAGAATATTTTGAAATTGCAAAGGAAAGGGTGGCGAAGATATTGCCAGAGCGTGTTGTAAAGGGTTTGCTTATTATTTCTCCAGAAAGCGTATATGATATATCCCCTCCAACTAAATAATATTGATTTTAACTCCCTATTAATGCATAATTATAAATGATATGAAAATAAGTCGAACTGTGCAGAATCCTCCATCAGCTTTTAAAAAATCATAGCACTACAATATGATAAAGGAGCATATAACGATCAAAATACCCGCTGATCTGCGCAAGGCTCTTGCGACTGCCCCTCGATCGCGGGCATTATGGGAGGACATCACACCAAACATGTGTCGAGATTGGATTCTCTGGATAAATTCTGCCAAGAAAAAGGAAACGCGCAAGCGCAGGATTGAAAAAGCTTGCGATATGCTCGCCTCTGGAAAGCGACGAGTATGCTGTTTCGGCGGTATAAAATGGCTTATGAAAAATCAATAGGAAATCCTGAATTGCGGAGGGTGTGGGACGAAGTTGGAACTGCTTTGATATTACTATTGTCCAGAGAAAAGTTTCCAGCAGTACCATGCTGAAGGTATAAATGAGCAAAAGCCTAGGGCAAAGAATACCCAGTCGCTCCTACTAAGTTTCTTAATACGAAGTATTGACCCGATGATTATCAATAGGCTTATTATCGTCAGTATAGGAGAGCCGAAGACAACGATGAATAAAAGAGTCCATCCATGATCTACGCCTGCCAAGGAACTTAAATACAAAAACCCTACGAGAATTAGGAGAAGCACAAGAATCCTTTGAGAAAGCTTTAGCCAGTCTTTGTCCACATAGCAAGCATAACATTTGTCATCGTATCGCTAAAGGTTGTGTAATGTGGATATCAGACCATTGACTTTTGGAAACAATGGCGGGAAAATACACGGTAAGCAGTTTGGGCTATCTAATGTGATAGTTGACTGCGATTAGTAGGCCTATCAAGGGCATAACTTAATTTTTTATGGTATTCATAACAAAATTGAGCAGTGCCATTTGTGCCAAAACTATTTACCTTTCCCCAAAGGCGGAGTAGCAGAGGATTCTTCTTGGCCTGCGCATGTATGTTGATGCTTGAAAGAAGGTACGTGTTAAAACTCAAGTAAGCCTATCAAGTTTATGCGAGGGTCGGGGGACGACCACACGGAAAAAACAGAGGCTAGATATACAACAAAAGCCGCCAGCACTGATAATGCTGACGGTCTTTTGTTTGTTTGGGCTTTGTTATTAAACGCGTTGCTTATAAGCTCCAATATTATACACTACGAATGCGAAGACGTTGTCCACAGGCAACATATCCACATTCTCCTTTATTGTGAGGTAATCGTTATTAGCGTATAATTATTACATCATGAAAAAATATATATCACTATCTGCGTTATTTTATATTGTTGCGGTTGTGCTATTTTTAGCTCCCACCCAAGATTTTATTCTTAAATATCCATTCATGGATATCACAGTAATAGTAGCGAGTAGCATACTGACCTTGATTGGAATTTCATTTGGAGTTAAAAGTGTTAATACTAAAGAAAGTGGATGGCTTGGGAGGGTTCTTATAATAATTGGTGTAATTATGATTCTTTTTGTTTTAGGTTTGCTTATGCTTGGTAGAATATCCTCATAAAAAAGAGCCCACCGAAGTGAGCCCTGTGTGAATCGAAACGTGCTAGAACGGAGCTACCGCTCGGTAGAACCGATATGTGTAATTTGTAGAATCTTTGTCATAGAACTGCACTGTGCCGTTCGTATTGAGCAAGGAAGCGATTGTCTTCCAATTGACGAAGTTAGTCGTGGCCTGAACACTGTATTCAAACCCCGCTTGGCCAGTCAACTGATAGTGTTGTAATCCGTTTGTCATTCCAGTCATTGCAAGAGAAAACGGCTGTGTCACTCCGCTTGCAGTGGTAATTACATTCGTTATCACCACGACTGACTGAATGTTAGTGAACGGATCAAGACGGAATCCGAGCATGTGCATACTGTTGCTCGTAGCCGTTGGAAACTTAAACGTGTAGGTTTGGAATCCTCCTTGCACCACACGTTCATCAATTGACCCGATGTTTTCATTATCCCAATAGACTGACAGCAGCCCTTCCGCCGCAACATTCGTACTTTGGAAGTACGCTTCAAAAGAGACAACGTTGGCAACGTTGCTGACAGTGATGAATGTCGCCAGCCATGCGGGTGAACCGCTTGTTTCCTTGATGCTTCCGTTGGGATACTTATTGATTGTGCCCGTCGTACTTTGTACTGCTGGACTATTGATGAAGTCCGACACTGACGATGGATAGGTCGGTGCTGGAATGTCCAAGAAACAGGCAGGATCAGGAGTGCCGAGCTGTTTCAATGCTACGGGATTACCGAACGTGCCGTTTCCAGCGAAGTAATTAGCTGTAGCATAACTATAATTTCCTCCTACTTCGCTCAGGGGAAATCCGTAACCTTGATAGTCTGAATTAGTGTTTCCCGTGATTGTGTTCATGTAGAAGTCAATCGGCCAACCGTGCTTAGATTTTGTCTTGTAGCACGGTGTCCCACTTCCAGTTACGAAGTAATCACGCTGTTCTCTGTTATTCACGTCGAGCTGGGTCACGTCAACATTATACGTGTTGGGCATGATGAATTGAGTAAATGGAAGAGAATCACCGAATCCAGTATCTCCATCATCTCGTGTGAAGTAGTTATCAGCCCAATTTGCCCCACTTCCATACACTGCTGCCCCAGAGCCAGTTGCTCCAACGAAAGGATCCAAAAAAGTTTCGTGGATCACTATTGAGGAGTTTTGGGCTTTGATTACATCTGTTGCGGCTTGAATTAAGGCTGATCCTGCACTGTGAGCAATCAGATGGACATGAGTATACCCTTGAGCAAGAATTTGGTAACCCAGACTTACACCTTGCTGTCTCGCGTTTCCTAATGCAGTTTGTGGCCCACCTTTGATTAGGGGGATGTGTGCACCTTCAATCCATTTATGTCCACGCACTTGCCAGTTATTTATGCTGTGAGCAGTGAAATAACTAGCAATTGAATTCGACATAGAATCTACCCATGCAGTAGAGACAGCGGGGTCATCTGATGATGGTATTGCTCCATGAGTGATGATAACCAAGCTATCTTTTCCCGAAGGGATAGAACCGATACTTACCAGACTATATCTCGATGTGTCTGCCTCGATCGCAGTCTTCCACTCTGGCACTGTTGGTACTAAGATAACCCGAAAACCGACAACAAATGACGGGCTTGACGTAAAGAAGCGAAATGCCGATCTGCAACTGACCCCGTAGAAGTTCTGTGAACCGCCACGATATAAATAAGGCGAGCTATTCAGTGACCCGAACGGGTCAATAACACTGGCACTCGACATTGTTGAACCGAGGTTGTCCCACGTGAACTCATTGACGTTGCCATGCATATCGAATAATCCGAACCCATTTGGATCGTAGCTACCGACAACTGTGGTCGTACCCAGACTTACTCCGCTTCCGTTGTAGACTGTTCCACTAGAAGCTGTGTATTCTTGCTGACCATTGAAGTTTGCCATGCCCGAACGTATCTCACTGCCAAAGCTAAAGGCAGTGGTAGTCCCAGCACGACAGGAATATTCCCATTCCGATTCAGTCGGCAATCTGTATTCCCATGTCGAAGGAATGTGGTCATTTGCTCGTTCCTGCAGTGTAAGCAGATAACAGTAGTTGGTCGCATTCGCCCAAGACATGTTCTCAACTGGTTTATTAAGATTGCCAGTATGATAACTTGGATTACTTCCCATGATCTCTATGTATTCACTTTGTGTGACCTCGTATTTTCCGATGTAGAACGGGTAGGTGAACGTAACTGTATGTTGCGTTTCTCCCGAATCACGCTCGGCCTCCGAGGTCGGACTGCCCATACTGAATGTAGCATCAAGCCACACCATGTTGGCTCTGTCTCCAGCTTTGAGAACATAGTCGTTAGCATCGAATGCCTTGACAGTGTACAAAGGCTCGTCGCCCATTTTTTCAAGCCATTCGAGATGGCCAGGAGGGTAAATTTCGGGTGGAACTTCTCCGTTTAGGATTTTCTCCAAAATTCCATTCAAAACTTCCGAAGCCGTAGGGATCGGATCATTGGCGTGTAGCGAAGCATAGTCCGCTTTCGCCGCCAACATCTTGCCTAGACCAATTTCAGTCTTGCTGGAGTTTTTCGTTGCAGTGTATCCAAGCTCTTGCCCGAATGATGTTAAAGCCGTGAATAAAATCACAGCTGTCGCTATCAGGATTCTCTTCATAACTAACTATTCCTTTTCTTTGGTGTTTATTCAGTTGTCAAAGGCAACACACAACAGGTGTGAAGCCGAACTAATATGCGTTCATGTATACCATTAAGTTGAGGTCTCGTCAACCTGTTGGTACACATGAAAGCGGGAGTTGTTGGAAAGTCATACTAGTAAGATGGTCTTTGGCAGGAAAAGCTTTTATAAGTTGTTGAATTTTGAACAGTAGTCATACACTGCTGTCGCTTCGAGTTGGGCATCATACTGTCCAAAGGGTTATTAGGATCCGCAGGACATTGTTGGTTTAGGTAATTCTGTGACTTCATCATCATTGAGGTTTCGCAATTCATGTAATCTATCCACGCTTTTTCCGATTGAGCCGCCCTTTGTTGTTGTACCCGTTGCTGTTCAGCTGTCGGAGCTATCACGCTTCTGATAGCGTTTATGTCTTGCTGACTTTGGGTATTCTGCCTTGGCATAAAGATTACAAAGTAATAAAATATTGATCCACCTGCGACGAGAACTGCGAGAGTTATGAGAAAATTTTTCATAGTATATTTTTAGTGAAATACAAAAAGCCCACCACGGGTAGAGACCGAAGTCTCTCGTACCAGTTTCCCGATACGGCAGGTAATGCGACCCCATGATGGGTTCTTTACGCATTACCTGACTTCGTTTGCCATGCCCGTAAGGGTTTAGGCTTCATATTCAGTTGTGCATGTAATATACAACTTTATTGAGCCGTTGCCAAATTCTAAATCCTGTATATAAGAGCTACATATGCATACAGAGCCTGTTTAGAAAGTCCATTCAACTTCTTTAAGTATTCGATTTTTGCCCTAGATTTGAGATCTTCAAAACCATCAAAAATTTTGTTTAATATTTTTTCCTTCGCATAATTCGTTGAAAAGGCACTGTAACTGTACGCATCTCTGAAATCATTGATAGCGTATTCTCCCACAACCGTTTGAAAATCCAATGTATCAAATCTTTTCGTATTTAGAACAAATCCAGCTTTAACTTCTGACATATGGGATGGAATATATTTTTTGGTGAGTTGCATGAGATACCACCCCCAGTTTTCAAATTCGATATTGGTAATTTTCCCGTCATTAGACAGGTATATTTTTTGTATATGCCAAGCAAAATTAGTACGTACTCTTTGAGGTGTAATACCTATTGATTTTTTTACAAAAGCAGACATTTCGTCATGCTCTTTTGGCCATGGATTGAGTGTCGAAAGTGGGTCAAACAGGAAATTACAGAGTATGTCTTCATACTGGTTTTTAAGTATTTGAAAATATGTGCGTTTAAACTCCAAAAAATCACTTCTGTTTATTTCCTTTCCTTTTTTGATGTGGTCAATGATTATATTGCCCGTAGCAGTCAATATTTCTTCAAGGTGCATATCTCTGACACTGCTTGTCCGCCAATGCTTGAACATTATGAAAAGCAAATCGTCGAAAACCTTTATCGCTTCACCTTCTGGCAATTCAAATTTGCTGATGAGGCTACCGAATCTTTTGACCATATCCTTTACGCGGATCATTTTCTCGCCTTTGTGCTGGCATTGTCCCTTCACTTGCTCCGAACATCGGTAATATCCACGATCCTCTATGAGCGTATGACCCGATTCCTTGAATGTCAGGCAACCCTTAGAGAAAAGGGGCTGTTTGGGTATTTTGTCTTGGTCGGTAATCATTGATTTCTGAAAGTTCAATACGGAAAAACCTTGTATTAAGCCATTCTCTATTTTTAGCCTCGAAAGCACACAAACCTCATATCGTACGCTACGCTCATGCAATCATTCAGTCAATTGCTTGAACAACGTGTCATCGAATACTTTAAGCGTAAATACGGCTTGGAGATTTCACCTGCAACAGCACAAGAATACCTGAAAT
>Ga0209542_10013369_pt1 | contig 14173 bp, 13 predicted proteins | sample RifCSPhighO2_01_FD_184028 | JGI IMG/M metagenome (GOLD analysis project Ga0209542, IMG submission 184028) | Soil microbial communities from Rifle, Colorado - Rifle CSP2_plank highO2_0.1 (SPAdes) (version 2) | ecosystem: Environmental > Terrestrial > Deep subsurface > Rock core/Sediment ...
CCGCAGTAGAGCTGACGGGGTATATATAAAATAAAAAAAGCGACATTGCTGTCGCGCGACTCATTTATGCTTTGCCTCTAATGGGCCAAACTTGTGTGCACTGCCGTAGACAATGGGCATAAGCGCGAGCCGCGGCACGTAAAGAGTGTTGTAGCTCACGGGCCTGAACCCGACCCATCTTATATTATCGATTGTGTCCCGGTCAGGCTCGCAACCGTACGCAATAAAGCGCGTAAAGGGTTTAACAAGCCTCTGCAGTGCGTGAGTCACTGTTCCATGAGAAGCACCGACATGTTCGATGAATACGAAGTGGCCGCCATGCTTCAACACTCGAAACACTTCAGTCAGAATCTCCCGTTGATCCTGTACCGTGCAGAGTACAAAAGTAGCGACCACAAAGTCCACGCTGTTTCTCTCGAAGGGCATCGCTTCCGCTCTTCCGTGGAATGTCGCGGCTTTCTCGAATTTGAAATGTACGAGTTTGTCCTCGAGAATTTGTCTTAACCCAAAGAAGCGTTCGACTGCGACGTATGAAATACGCTCTGGAAAATACGCAAGATTTGCTCCCGTGGCCGGACCAATTTCTAAGACTGTCCCCGACAGATTCCCAAAAAGCTCACGTTTAATCGGATCGAGTCGTTTACCGAGCCTCTGCTCGCTCCACGCGAGTGCAGTTCTGTAGATTGCATGTTTTATGTTCATCCCGCAAAACATTATCAGAAGATCGAAAAAAAGAAAATGACGTCCTTCCCGGACCTGCGTGCATGTTTTTACGGGTAAGAAAAAACCTGCATCACGATGCAAGTTCATAAAAATTGGTCCGCAAGTTCGCCGTTAAGGCGGTCTGCGAGGACCGTTGCCAGCCGCCTTTTAGCGTTATGGAGGCGCGAGAGCGAAGTGCCGATCGCAACGTCAAGAGTTTTCGCAATTCGATGGTGCTCGTGTCCTTCAAGATGCAGTCTCGCAACGTCGCGGCAGAAATCAGGCAGATTACGGATTGCCCCTCGCACTAGACGTGCAGTCTCAACTCGAGCGCACATCTCCGCCGGTGTAGGTTCAAGATCAATCGCAAGTTCAGCGAGGCCGCCGTCTTCAGAATCGGGCATCAGTTGGCTCTCGTCGATAATGCGCAAGCAATTTCTCTTTTCGATGATGCTGTAGAATCCATAACGCATAATTACGTTGAGCCACGTATTGAACGAGCTGTGCCCCTTAAATCGAGGGAGGTTTTTCCACGCCTTAATCCAGGCAATTTGGCAAACCTCATCTGCCATATGGTGCGACCCCGTCAGTCTTAAGGCAGCCGCGCGTAAATTAGAGGCATGCTTGACGTAGAGTTTCTCGAAAGCCTCTGTGTCTCCTCGTCGAGCAAGATCAACATGAACATCGTCTGACGTGTCTGTCTTCAACCTAAGTCTTTTGGTCCTCATACAGTTTGTCCGGGAGTAATTCGATCATAAACGCACAGGAATTGCAACAAAAACACCTGAAAGTAGGCTTAGTCGTTAAAACAGTGTCAAAATGGTTTTAGAAAGGATTTGCCGCCCCACGAACCTCAAAATGAAGATGCGATCCGGTCGATTTGCCGGTACTGCCTACAGTACCGATTGATTGACCTTGACTGACATAGTCGCCAACACTCACAAGATTTCGATTATTGTGGGCATACAGCGTTTGAGTGCCATTACCGTGTTTGACAACAATATAGTTACCATAACCGCCGTTCCATCCTCCGGTCTTAACAATGATAACCGTGCCTGCCGCGGAGGCAACAATAGGACTTCCTGCAGGTGAAGCGAGATCGACACCGTTGTATCCGTGTAAACCTTGAGTCTTACGTCCTGTCGTTGGACGCATATAATATCCAGCAAGGGTAGGCCCTCCGCCTCCGCGAAGCGGTGTCGAGTAGCTCGGAGTTGCTTTTGGAATTACGATTTCAGCGTCAGGAATCATAATCTCAAGACCAACTTCAAGCTTTGCGAGGGGATCGAGCTCATTGTAAGCCACTATCTCATCGATATCAGCTTTGTACCTTGTTGCGATTGATTTTAAAGTGTCTCCCGTCTTAATTTTGTATTTAACACCGGTAACTGGGAGAATAACCAGTTGCTGACCTTCCTTCAGAGTACTCGCCCGCATATCATTTGCCCACAATATCGTGTTAACACTGACCCCAAACATTTTCGCTATAGAAGAGAGGTTGTCGCCTTTTCGAACAACATAGACGCTGATTTCATGTGATATCGGTTTCTCTTCCATATCAAGCGCAGTGCCTGAAGGTCCGATCGATGAGGCAATGGCTGAATCATCGACAATAGTTGGGTCTGTGTCTCCACCACCTGTCGGAAGAGAACCCACTTCGGCTTGAAGCAGAGCCATAGTCTGTGAATTAAGACCTCTGTCTTCCCTTGGAGCGGCCTTACTTTCATCGCTTACAAGATCAGCCAAAAAAGAAAAAAAACCGGCATTTACGTCGGCTACAAAAGAAAAAACGACTACAACCACGAGTACATTCGTGCAAAATAACTTGAAAAATAAGGATGTGATAGCCGTACGCCTCCCAACAAAGTTCGGAGCAGGCTCCTTTTGATTTAGATTAATATAAGTAAAGTTAAGCTACATATACGAGATTTTCAGTAAAAATGGCTTATCTAAGCCATGCCAAGAGATTTGTGAGCCAGCGGTTCAGAATATGTAACGCCATCTACTATAGCCCATCCAGAGCTCGAATTGAAGTGCCCTGTCTGCATGTTCGAACGAATGTGCTGCGAGCCGCCGCACGCTTTAGAGCCAAAAAAACGGCTACTATTCCAAAATAGCCTTATTTTTAGGTATTTAATAAGTTGTGGAAATCCGGTCAAAAAAACGCTATTACGAAACAAGTTTCCACTCATGTCTACAAAAATTTGCTACTTTGCAGACTTATTGGATTATTTGTGAAGAATTTCGACTCTCAAGCATCTCAAAACTAAACGCCTTCTCTTTGTTACAAATCTTTGTTACAAAAAACTTCAGAGAGCCTACCGTCATCGTCTGTTTTTTATTCTTACGATATCCAACATGCTATAGTGAGCGAGTGCAGGAACATCTTGAATCACTAAATACACAGCAAAAAGAAGCCGTTTTACATGTAAACAGCCCGCTTCTTATACTGGCTGGGGCCGGCGCCGGTAAAACAAAAACAATAACGCACAGAATTCTTCATCTCATCAAATCGGGTATTCCGCCGCAGGAAATCATGGCAGTCACGTTCACCAACAAGGCGGCGAAAGAAATGCGCGACCGAGTAATGTCGCTAATCAAAAAGGATAAAGAGTTGAATAGTCCAATTCTGTTCACCGAAACGCCATTTGTTTCGACTTTTCACTCGCTTGGAGTTCACATTTTGAAGGAAAATGCGAGACTTTTAGGCCTGACGCGGCATTTTACCATCTTCGACCGCTCCGATTCACTCTCCGCAGTGCGAGAGGCCGTCAGAGAAACCAGCTTAGACCCAAAACAGTATGACCCGGGGAAATTTTTGCGAGCCATCTCAAGAGAAAAAGGAGACATGATAACGGTAGAGGAATATGCGACAGGAGCCCGCAAAGAATATTGGGGGAAACTTGTTATTTCGGTGTGGCAGAAATATGAAGCGGCTCTGCGAAAGGAGAATGCCCTCGACTTTGATGACCTCTTACTCAAAACGGCACTGCTCCTAAAAGACCACAAAGAAGTTCTAGGGAAATACCAGTCTGTCTGGAAATACATCCACATAGACGAATACCAGGACACAAATCGAGTCCAGTATATGATTGCAAAAATGCTTTCGGCAAAGGAGCGGCACATTTGCGTCGTGGGGGATATCGACCAAAATATTTATAGCTGGCGAGGCGCGGACATACGCAATATTCTTGAATTTGAAAAGGATTACCCAGACGCACGCACCGTTTTACTCGAAGAAAATTACCGATCAACGCAGACAATTCTCGAGACTGCAAACAAGGTTATCGCCAAAAATAAAAAACGGCGGGAGAAAAATCTCTTTACTCGGGCCGGTTGGGGAGAAAAAATCGCGCTCTTTGAAGGGTACGATGAAATCGATGAGGCTCATTTTACAGCAACAAAATCAAAAGAATTGATAGCCGCAGGCACGAATCCCAATGAAATCAGCCTACTCTACCGCGCTAACTTTCAGTCGCGCGCACTTGAGGAGGCATTTCTTGCCCACGGCGTGCCGTATCAAGTTCTTGGTGTGAAATTTTTTGAGCGGAAAGAAGTGAAGGATGTTCTTTCATATCTGCGCGTCGCGCTTAATCCGCAGTCGCTGTCGGACATGAAACGTGTCGTAAATGTGCCACCTCGGGGAATCGGCAAAGTGACACTCCTTAAGATTTTTTCTGGAGCAGAAAGTAATCTGCCAGTATCAATGAAGGACAAGCTCGGAAAATTCAGAATCCTGCTTTCTGAAATCAGAGTTGATATCGAGAAAGAAAAAGCGTCAACGGTACTCAAAAACTTAGTGGTGGAGAGCGGTCTTGAATCCCTCTATAAAAACGGCACAGAGGAAGACATTGAACGGCTCGAAAACCTTTACGAACTCGTGACGCTTGCATCTAAGTACGACCTCATGACAGCTCCCCTGGGAATAGAGAAATTACTTGAGGATGCGGCACTCGCCACCGATCAAGACGAAATGGAAGAAGAGAAAAAAGGAGTAAAACTCATGACAGTTCACGCCGCTAAAGGTCTTGAATTTGATATTGTTTTTATAACGGGACTTGAAGAAAACTTATTTCCTCACAAAAATTTGAGTGAGGAAAGTATGACCGAAGACAAGGCCGAGGAAGAACGGAGGCTTTTTTATGTTGCCCTGACACGCGCCCGAAAAAAACTCTTTCTGACGCTCGCTTCAGTACGCACTATTTTCGGAAGTAAGCGTCTTAATGTTCCCTCTGAATTTTTAAGCGATATAGACGAGAAGCTAATTGAAGCGGTCACGCCGCCACCGGAAGGACCGCGTAGGGAAAAAATTATCTGGTTCGACTGACGTAAGATATCTGCTGAAGTCCCTCCTCCTCCTCAACTTGGAGACTTAGTCTCCAAGTTGAAAAAACAATATAAATCGTAAAGTTATCCACTTGGAGACTTAGTCTCCAAGTGTTAATGTCTTTATATGAGAAGGGTAAAAATCGCCACGGGCGAACACTATCATGTCTACAATCGCGGAGTAGATAAGCGCACGATTTTTTCCGACGGCCGAGATATCGATCGTTTTATGAAAAGCGTGCGAGAATTCAACACCAGGACTCCAATAGGTAGTATTCACGAAAACAGATATGGTCAAGCCAAAAACCAACCGGAGTTGCAAGAACCGCTCGTTGAATTCGTCGCATATTGTGTCTTGCCAAATCACTATCACTTTATACTGAAACAGGTCATTGATGAGGGTATTGAAAAATTTATGCATAGGCTTTCCGTTGGGTACTCCATGTACTTCAACAAAAAACACACAAGATCAGGCTCTCTCTTTCAGGGAACATATAAGGCGCAACATATTGACAGCAATGAGTATTTGCTACACCTAAGTGCATATATTAACCTCAACAATCACGTGCATAAAAAATGGGGCGGCAATTTGAATTTTGTCCGGTCGAGTTGGAAGGAGTACTTAAATCCCATGAATAGTGATATCACAAAAAAGGATATTATTTTAAGTCAGTATCCGAATTCGGAATCATATCAATCGTTCGCATTCGAGGCCCTGAACAATATCCGCGACCGTCGAGAGCTTTCTCAAATTGTGTCGATTGACAACGACTTGGAGACTTAGTCTCCAAGCGGGGTCTCAAAGTGGGATAGGGGAGGAAAATTTATAATTATAATTATGTTTCAGAAAAAATCGCTCGGGCAAAATTTTCTAAAAAATCCCGGCATCATTTCAGACATAGTTGCCGCAAGCAAGGTATCGCCAGACGACATCGTGCTTGAAATTGGACCGGGACAGGGAATTTTGACAAGAGAACTCCTCATAAAAACGAAGAAAGTCATCGCCGTTGAGAAAGATGATCGGCTTATTTCCTATCTACAAGAAAGATTCCATTCGGAAATTCAAGCGGGAAAATTCGAGATTATGCATGCTGATATCTTGGATTTTGACTTAGATTCGGCGCTCGGAGACAAACCCTACAAGATTGTCGCCAACATCCCATATTACATAACTGGCCAAGTCATCCGGAAATTTCTCGAAACAAACAATCAACCCGTATCAATGACACTGCTTCTTCAAAAAGAAGTGGCCGAGCGGCTCGTCGCCAAGGATGGAAAGGAAAGTCTTCTCTCAATTTCAGTAAAAGTTTATGGCAAACCAAAATATGTACGGACAGTAGCCCGAGGGAATTTTAGACCGATTCCAAAAGTTGATTCAGCTATTCTCTCCGTAGAAAATATCACTAAAAGTCTTTTTTCCGATGTTGATAGAGATAAATTTTTCGAAATTTTAAAAAAAGGTTTTGCCCATAAACGCAAACTGCTTGCTTCAAATTTAGAAATTCCAAAAGCAAAACGATCGTTCTTTTTCAAAGCGATAGATATTAACGAACAAACACGACCGGAAGATCTCACAGTTGTGGAGTGGAAAAAAGTTGTTTCTCACCTATAGGGACGTCCCGAAAATCATGTCAATAGTGCCAGTCATCGGTCGTGAATCTTCACATTCGGATTCTATGTCGGAACAAACACCACCGGGGCGATAATTTCCTATCATCCACTGATCGTGGGCTTCAAAAGCCATGAATTCTCGATACAGCGTAGCTGAGTAATCCCAGAGAAACTCTCCTCCGACGGGCTCGACAACACCGTAACTTATTCCCTCACAACAGTAGAACGCAACCGAAACCTGACCTCCAAAAGGAAGCGATCCGGACGTATTCGACGAGGCGCCGGAAGTTTGATCTTGCGCCTGTGCATGCAAAACACTAAATTTTGAATTTTTTACATAAATGAGGGACAAAGTGATCACTCCTGCGGCGATTAACATCGCAATCAATTCTTTTTTTATAAGCGTTGTTAATTTTATGGAAATATATTTCATCGAAGTGTTATGTAAAATAAAATCGAATCGGATAAACCATTTTCGTTCATGACCTGTAGAGTAACTGGGATTTTTGTTGCAGTAACTTTTTCATTTCCTCTGTCTCTCAACTTTTGTAATTTGTCGAAAATGTGAAAATCAACCGTGAAAGAAATATTCCTGCGGTCTGCGGATTCAACGGTATACGTGCCGTAACTTGTTCTGATTTCATTGACTGGCAAAAAACCGGATCCCGTAATCTCTACCCGCGTGCCATTCGGTCCTTCTTTCGGAGTGACCGCATCAATGCGCGGTGCCTCTGCGTTAATCGGCGTTACAATAAAAAATTGTTCTTGATTGCTTTGACCCGTCGAGTTTGAGACCCAGATGTTGTGTTTGCCGGCACGAATGCCGAGTGGAATTGTGAATGAAAGCCTGACATGGTCAGGGGAGCTTAAATTCTCAATCTTGTCATTATTTCCGAAATGAAGGACGTTTCCAGAATTTGCAAATCCCGTTCCATACATTGTGAGTGTTTGATTGTATGAGCCGAAATATGACGAAGGGTAGAGTACTCGAAGTTTTTCTTTAAAATCCTTGTACACGCTCATAATCGTCGACACATGGGAGTCAAATTGCAGATCGGGTGTAAATCCGACCGGTAAGATATCGCCGAGCGAAAAATATGGAGTGCCGTTGATCGTCGCTTGCCCCGACCCTGTCGTCTTTTGAAGTGTCCGTAACTTAGCAATCGTATACGATCCGGCAATACCTGTGGGCGCAGTGAGGCCCGCAGGAATAAGCACGTCGTTTTTGTATTTCTGCTGAAAACGCATGACTGCACCCTTTGTGAGCGCACCGAAATAAGTGCTTTCATTGCTCGGGGAGCCGGGTCCCGATTTTGCGATCACCGTATCCGGGTCACTATTTAAAATTTTCTGCAATTCCCTGACATCAGCTCCCGAGGCGCCGAGTTTCAAGGTTCTAAAAAAATAAGACTGCGCAAACGCTACTTGCCCGACACAGAAAACAAAGGTAAGGAGTATCGTGCTTACCGCCACACACAAAGAACTAGATCGTCCACGTTTCATTGGATAATTATACCCCGAAGTAGATCTTGATACATTTTTTATCTCGCTCAAATTTTCGATAAACAACAATGTTCTAAACGTTTGAACAGCTGACAATGCATAGCTTGAGCTCACTTCGGGGCACGTCATGGTGAAATTTTTAAATTCGGGAAGTTGAATTCCCAAGGTTCGACCTTTTTACCCCGTTAGAAGCAGAACGCAATTTGGTTTTAGCGAACACAAGGTTCAGTGACCCGTGTCTGCTTCTAACGGGGTTTACCGATTTAAGGTCGAACCTTTAAACAGCGTGATATAATGGGCGCTTGAACATGCTTACCCGTATTAAATTGCCATCAAAAAAAATAATGATGATAGCCGCGGCGGCTCTCTTTCTCATTATCGTCATTATATACGCCAACCGCGAAAAACAAGCGCTTAAAAATCCAAACGAAGGGCTCTTAGCGAGCGAAAAAAAGCTGGAATCGAAAATCGTTGAACTTGACACCGACCAAGACGGACTAAAAGACTGGGAAGAAATTCTCTGGGGGACTAATCCCTCACTCGCCGACACTGACGGCGACAAAACAGAAGACGGAGACGAAGTCGAGGCAAACCGCAATCCTGCTCGTGCCGCCCCAAATGATTCGCTAGATGCCGCGACTACGACTCTGCCGGCTACTCTAACCGCGCCTGCAATCAAGTTGAATACGACAGAGAGAATCGGGCGCGGACTCTGGGAGCGGTATTTGGCGATCAAGCTATCGGGCGGCGAATTGTCTGCCGACGACAGGGTTGCGCTCATTCAGAGTGTGGTCCAGGAAGAAGAGGGGATGCCGATCGGTAAATCGTACACAAGAACGGACATAAAAATTATTCCGCAATCAGACAACGAGACACTTAAGCGCTACGCAGAGGCCATGGGAGCAGTACTTGAAAGAAATCAGAGCCAGGAATCAGAACTTGAGATCATCAACCGATACACATTAGATGAAACAAAGACGGCAGAACTTGAAAAGCTCGGCACTATTATAGCTTTGTACGAGAACGTGATCGCCGAAGCGCTCAAAATCGAGGTGCCCCAGCCATTGCTTGAGTTTCATCTTTCATTCCTTAATATTTCCGTAGCTATAAAAACAAGCATTATGGGGATGCAAAAAATAGCAAGCGACCCGATTATCGCACTCGATGCCATGGGAAACTACAACAGTGCTACCGAACAATTTGTGGCAATCATGCAGGATCTCAACCGTTACTACACCACTTTTCTTGTCGAGTTCAACGAGAATTCACCCGGTTATTCCTTCACTCACCTATACGAGTAGTTTAAAATTAGGGGTATTATGCTTTGGCACGAAAGCCTTTTTACGCTTACGAACAAAAAGATACTGGCTATTTTTTGGCTTCTGGTTTTTGTTGCAACATTATTTTTCATAGGGCCCTTAAAAAGTAGCGCCCAACTTTTCGGAGCGTGCAATAAAATCACGGTTCCGCCCGTACCGCAGGGGCCTGTTGTCCCGGTATATGATTCGAACGTCGCGCGAAGCACGGCAAACATCAACCGATCGACAACTAATCAGGAAAACAAAGAATGTCTTTTTGACGGTTGGGCAAAGTTCGCGGCTCGCAGTGTCATAAACCAGCTCACCACATCGCTTATTCAGTGGATCCGGACCGGATTTGAGGGTAGTCCGACCTTCATCCAAGACCCAGTCGGTTTTTTTGGGAACATTGCTGACGAAGAACTTGGCCGTTTGCTCGATTCTTCGGAACTCGGTTTTCTCTGCGATCCTTTTTTACTCCAGATAAAATTCGGGCTTTGGGCAAGAAGCAATCGCTATAAGTATCCGTCTCGGTGCACCATCACGGGCGCCGTCAATAATATTGCAAACTTTACAAGCGGCACGGCTGGCAGTTTCAAGGATGGCGGTTGGGACGGATGGTTCCGCATGGTAAACACACCTCAAAATAATCCGTACGGCGGATATATTTACGCAAACGAACTATACAATATTCGAGTCGCGGGTCGGCAAAATTCAGTACTTAATAAACTAAACTGGGGAAACGGGTTTCATTCGCTCGAAAAATGCACGCGATACGTGGACACAGACGACAACCCAAGCACGCCAGATGAGTGCGCCCAATTTGAAATTCAAACCCCAGGCTCACTCGTAAACGACCAGCTCCAACAGTGGACAGGGCAGGATCTTGAGTATCTAAATTTGGCAAAAGAATTTGACGACATTGTTTTGGCTTTGGTCGAACTTGGTGTCAGTCAAGTCATGCAAAATGGAGTAGCACGATGATGAAACCAGATGAAACCACTGTATAAAAAAATTATTCTCTCGATCTTTGTCGTAGGCGTGTTGCTTTCATTTGCCGCGATCGCCAACGCTCAAAAAACGGCACTCAACCTACTTAGCGAGGCTCCCATTATCGGCCCATTTGCTCGAGCTGCGTCCATTGCTTCCCCGTTATTGAACAAGCTCGCTGATCAAGGTGGTTTCTTTAAATGGCTTGACCCTGACCAGTGGTTTCCTGCAGTAATAACCCTTGCTGGCACCTATATCATCGCGGCCGTTTCCGTATTTACCGGAATATGCGGAACGTTTTTCAACTTTGCGATAAACCTCAATATTGTCCGCATGACAGGAATCGTTAACTCACTGGATTTTATCACTGATAGTTGGACTTTCTTTAGAGACGCTCTTAACCTATTCTTTATTTTTTCTCTACTCTACATTGCCATAACCACAATTTTAGGGCAGGAAAACGGCGGAACTAAAAAATTGCTCGGTAATTTGATAATTGCCGCCTTACTTATAAATTTCAGTCTTTTTATTACGAAAGCCGTCATCGATGTTTCAAACATTGCTTCATTTGGTTTTGCCAAACAGTTACCTGAATTTGGCTATGGCGACAACGTTGCGGCACTAGCCTACGAAACTACAAATACCGGGCCCGCAGGCTCCGTCATGGATGCACTCAAACTAACGACAATATATGACGCCCGTGAAGCACTGGCAGATGACTTTGCCGAAATAGCAGCTACCACTCCAAAACTTGTAACCGCGGTGATTATGAGCAGTATATTCCTTATAGGTTTGGCATTCTTGTACCTTACGGCCGCAATACTCTTTACCATTCGATTTGTGCTTCTCATCTTACTCATGGTTACTTCACCATTTATGTTTGCGGGTATGGTTTTACCTGCCCTTTCTGGCATATCAGAAAAGTGGTGGAGTACTTTTTGGCATCAGATTTTCTTCGCTCCCGCATTTATGATGCTCTTCATGCTTGCACTTAAATTCGTCACTTCTCCGGGTTTTAATAAGATTGTAAATACAAGTGACGCTTCCTTCATGGCCTTCTTCGCCGACGCAGGAAATGGGACCATTTCTATCGTCTTCAACTACTTCATAGCCATGGCAATGCTTATCTCGGCCGTTGCCGCTGCAAAATCTCTGGGGGCAACCGGTGCTGAATTTGCAGGTAAGGTAGGCGGTAAATTGAGCTTTGGACTTGCGGCCGGGCTCGCCCGAAGTACCGTTGGCAGAATGTCCTATCAATATACAAAAAATAAGGCTAGGCGAGACTGGGCTACCGAGAGTTGGGTCGGCGAGCAAGCTATGAAGGTTAATCGCTTTTTGTCCGAGCGTTCATTTGATTTGAGAAATATTGCCGGGGCAGCCAAGCCCTATGTCGGAGAACCCCATGAAGGCGGCTATCGAGGCTCGATCAAAAAGTCTGACGAGGAAAAGAAGCGGCTCATACAGAGGATGACTGGAACGTCGACAAAACACATCGCTCGCCAGCTTAAATTTGCAAAGCGAAAGCTGGCGTGGACTGGTATCGAAGAGTACAAAGATCCTGCTACCGGCGAAACCAAACTTCGTGGCGTACCATGGAAGAACCTGCTCAACTTTATGCTCGGCAGAAGCAGACTCGAGTTTTCCGGGTATAGCGAGCACATAGCGGATATAATGAAAACCTACAACAAACGAGCAGTTACTTCACTTCGAGAGGATCTCAAAAAACTGCGGAATCTTCTGGAAAAACCACTTGTGCCCGCCCTTGACGCCGCCGGCAACCCAATTCTAGATGCGGATGGAAATCCGAAAGTAACCGAAAACTTTTCAGTTATACAGAGAGGACGGACACTTGCAAATCCGCTTGCGAGCTCGACCGACGATGACGCAAACGACATGAAGGACGTGGTATTTAAGACTAAGAAAGAAGTTGAAGAGCAAATCGAAAAACTTACTAATCGTATCGGCCAGATTAATGAAGAAGTTATTGGAGAAGATTAGAACAGTTTTGAGCTGTTGGCTTCTAGGGTATAGAAATTAAAAACAAATGTTATTTGAAAAAGAAACCGTTCGGATTCTCAAACACCAACCAAAAGGCTCACAGCTATAATCTATACGTATGGACTTCAACCCACAACAAATTAAACACCGACTTATCAAACTACCTCCTGTGCTTCAGGACGCACTTATCTCAAGTGACGTGATAGAAAAAATTGTGGCCGTTGCAATTGATAACGACATCCCCCAATCTAGTGCCGAAGCGTTGATAAGCGAAGTTATGTGGATACTGCTTGGTCTCAAAACCACTCGAGATCTGGCAAAAAATATTGAAAACAAAGTCGGTGTTGCGAAAGAGACGGCGCAAAAAATATGCGAAGATTTATATCTCTACGTCTTCAAACCCCTCGAAGAACCGCTCCGAATGATCCACAACTTGGGTAGGTTACCCTTTTTCGGGGGACCAGTCACTTTGCCAGACTTGAAGCCAGCACAAATTACCCCGGCAAAACCACTCATTGGCTACATAGGCCCGTACACTACCGACACCACCCCTTCCGCAGGAGCTAAGCTCCCTACAGCACCAACGTCGCGGCAAAGCGAAAGCGTGCCAGTTGGCGGCCAAACGTTCACCCCATTCACACCATCTCCGTCGCAACCCCGAGAAACGCCTCTATATAACGCCTTAAGCGCCAACAGAGAATTTACGCCTCACTCCGAAGTGCACAAAGAGACAGGAACACTTTCTTCCGATGCTCCCAATAGCAAGATACCCGAAATAAGGCCAAATACACTTCCATCTCTTATTGAACAAAAATTAAGAGGCTCGATTTCCATGCAAAAAGAAGATAAAGAAGTTCCACCACCGCAATCGATAATTAAAAATGATGAGTCAAAAAATAATTAGACTAAACCCTATACGCTATACCCTAAACGCTTCTTAATATGGAGTACTCCCAAGAAACAATAAATGAAAAAATCGCTTCCTTACCGAGCGACGTAAAAGACGCCATAAATTCGGTTGATATCGGCATGAGAGTCCAAACCATTGGGTCAAAATATCATCTTCAAATTGATGAACTAAACGAACTCGAGAAAACGACGGCCTACGTTATGCTGGGCCTTTGCCATCCTTCATCTTATATTGAAGTACTAAAAACAAAATTGGCAATTTCTAATGAAACGGCCGAGGCTATCGCACTCGATATAAATGAAACGATTTTTAAACCATTGCGTGCCTCTTTACGGAAAATGCATTCCCTTAGTGAACAAGAGGAAATTCTTAGCGCAGCTCCCCAAAAAGCCGATGCGACGGCTCCGAAAGTTCAATCATTTATGGGGCCCTACTCGAGTTCGACTCCGGCTGCACCTTTGAATCCTCCGGCAACTCCGCAAAAAACAACAGACACTCCCATCCCGGCCTCAAAACCCGAAGTCATGCCGCCAACTCCAAATATGCCTAAATATGCCGACCCGTACAGAGAACCGGTGTGAACTAGCGTGCAGGGTTTAGGGTATAGCGTATAGAAGGAAAAATAAATAGCCTATAGAGATTAACGCTTAGGGTTTAAAAATGATAAAATGTATGTCGAATCATATAAAAAACTGGTTGTTTGGCAAAAAGCAATGACACTCGTTAGTGAAGTATATATTTTTACTAAACAACTGCCAGAAGATGAGCGGTTCAATTTAATAAGCCAGATGCGAAGATGCGCAATTTCTGTTCCCTCAAATATCGCGGAAGGGTA
>Ga0209542_10013370_pt1 | contig 14171 bp, 20 predicted proteins | sample RifCSPhighO2_01_FD_184028 | JGI IMG/M metagenome (GOLD analysis project Ga0209542, IMG submission 184028) | Soil microbial communities from Rifle, Colorado - Rifle CSP2_plank highO2_0.1 (SPAdes) (version 2) | ecosystem: Environmental > Terrestrial > Deep subsurface > Rock core/Sediment ...
GACAACAAAAACGCAAACGACGATAACTGATGAAGCAAGTGATTTTAGTTCGACAAGATCTCAAGATGGACAAGGGCAAGCTAGCTACACAATGTGCGCATGCTTCTGTGGATGCTGTCTTAGCCTCATCTCGAGAGAAGGTTGACGCTTGGCGAGACGAAGGGATGAAAAAAGTTGTTGTCAAAGTCAAAGATGAAGCTGATTTACGACATTATCTTCAACTAGCAAAGAAAGAGAAGCTTGTGGCGAAACTCATTACTGACGCCGGGCATACTTTTTTCAAAGAACCTACAACCACTTGTTTAGGTATTGGGCCTGATAAGGATGAAAAGGTGGATAAAGTTACGAAAGGATTAAAATTAGTTTAACACTTATGTATATCTTGGGATTTTTGATATACCTATGATTTTTCTTCCCTCCCTATATACAACTATTCTTTGGTTCAACATTCTAATATTTAAATCTCTCTTCACATCATAAGCTTCCTGATCATTAAGAAATACAAGTTTAGCACATCCTAATTCATCTTCAACTGTTACTTCTAGCCCTTGTTTTCCTTCTGGAAACAATGTCATCTCAACAAATCTTAAAATAGTAGCTTCTCTTGCTCTCAACTTTTCTTTTTTCCGTAACCACTTAGGCCAGTCAAAACTATTAGATATTGTATAATCACCATCTTCTGTTTTCCTAACAAGATTTACTGCTGTAGGTTCGTGGATTCTTACTGTGTCTGTCATGCTATTTTTTTCTGTTTTCACCTTTATAAATCTTTCACTTTTTAACTATTACTAAGTGATTACAATAGAAAGCTTTAAATATTTTAACTCCCTTTCTCTGGTATGCCTCAAGACTCTTATACCTCTCAAAATTATGAACGCGATAGAGCTTTTCTGAATAGAGCCGCTTCTTTGGACTTAGGAAGACTTCCCATCAGCGATCTTATTAGCCTTCTTCGAGTAGCTGGCTGCACTGTTCTTCGCACTGGCACAGGACAATCTACCCCTCTAGAACGCTGCGGTCCTCAACAACTGTATGCTGTTTTACAAGGACGTATTCGACAGACACAAAGGAGGGTAGCTGCTTATATACCGCCAGATTTACAATCATCCCCTCAGGATTTGAGATCTTTTCATTCTTCTGAATCTATGGATCCTTCTAAAGGAGACTATCCTTTTTTACCGGATGGTATTGAAAGCTTAGTTGCTAGAAGAAGACTTCCGCCTGATGCAGCTGCTTGTGATTGGCTTGATTATATGCTAAACCCTGGAATAGATAATTAACTCTAAAACCACTATCTGCTGACACAAGAGAAGGGAAAACTGCAAAAAAATTGAGATCTATCGTAATGTTTATTAATAGATTTCTTCTTGCATAGTTATGTACGAAAAAGTTTTCTTGATTTTTCTTGGTCTCATCTTAATATTTATCGGATTTGAAAAACCCATGACTTTTATTTTTCCACTTTGGATATTCACCTATCTTTTTAAGGAAAAGTTAACAAAAATATCTGAGATTATCCCCAAGAATTATAGATTCCTAGTTTTAGGGATACTTTTTGGACTACTCTTGGAGACCTTTGCCATTATGCAAAACTGGTCATTACCTGATGAACAGAAAATACTAATCAGCCCAGATCCTCTACTTGATCTTATTTATGGTTTTTTCTATTATTTCCTACTTATAGCTGCGTGGTTTTTTCTCCTTAAGAGAACAAGCTATTCAAAAAAAGATGTCTTTATCCTAACAGGAATTTATGGCATTTTTACTGAAGAAATCGGACAAGTTTTTTTAAGGATTTTTGAGGTCCCCTTATATGGACTTCTTTATGCTTTACTCATAGCCACCATTTATGGAATATTCCCCATGCTTGCATATTTACTAACCGAGAAAAATTTTGAAGGAACAAGAAGAAAAGTCAGAAAAAGAAGCTATTTTTTTGCTCTTTTACTCTTATTTTTGCAATGGGTTATTTATGGCAGCTTGGTTCTGCCTCTTTTAAAGAGCTTATTTACCTGATTCTTACCACATTTTCTTTCTTTTTGTCCAGTTAAAAATTTCATGAATGTGTGAATCAGCAAGAATACAGTGGTGGAGACAGAAGCAAAAGTCATTAGCACTCCAACATCTTGAAAACAATATCTATGAAGGCTATAAACCAATTATACAAGATCCTCCGCTTACTAACCTACTTTACCATCTACTGAGCACCAGTAGTTGGTAAAGTAGCTACTTTTAGTCTCTTTGTTCAGCAGTAATTGTTCAGTTTCTTGAAGTGAGAATGTTCTTTAAATTAGGGAATAGAGGTTTGTTTTGATGTTTGAGGGTTTCTATGACAGAGTAGAGAGTCGCGATTGTTTCCGCTCCAGCAACGCTTCTTGAGCCGTTGCTGATTTTTCTGTGGATAACCAGTTTTCTAAGTTCTCGTTCGCTGATATTGTTCGTTGAGTCTACAGCTGGGTTGGTTACGAAGATGAACAGCCCGTGGAGATCTCTCACAGCGAGATTTTTCACCCATTTGCGGACTGTTGAATGGAAATATTTCTTTTTGTTGAGCGCGAGTATTTTTTCCTCAAGCTTTTTTACTTGTTCCCATGTACCTTGATGGTCTAAGCTTTTCGCGTCAGCGAAAATCTGTTTCAGTTTTCTATGCGCATACTTGCCTTCTCTTCCAAAGTTTTTAGCGAGTCCTCGAGAATCTTCGAGGACGTGGGACCAGCAGAATTGCGGCGTGAATCCCGCTTTTTTAGCTAAGCTTCTGTTGGTGACAATTCTGTCTATACCAAGAACGTTTCCTTGTTGTTTTGTTCCAAATATTTTTAGAGGGATTTCCGCCTTTGCTCTTCTTGTAATCTTGTACAAGACTGCTCCCGTCGTGATAAAAACCCACGCGGTATAATTTTTCGCTTCAGTTCTCCAGCCGGTCGTGTCTGTGTATTTCACTTTCGCGATCTTGAGCAGCAGCTCAAGATGTTTATAGTAAGGTCCGAATGCGCGTGCAAGCTGATGGCTTATGAGGATGAGTTCTCCTTGACTAAGATGAATGTTAAAGATTGTCTGCAGGAATTCTTGTATTTTATTGATGGGCAGACGCATTCCTACTCGCAGGTACATCACAAAGAGCATGAGGTTTAAACCAAGTCTGGCATGGGGAAGAACGTTCGGCGCTTCAGGCTCTACGATTTTCCTGCACTTCCTGCAATATTTTCTGTGGATGTTGTATTGAGTAGTTTTTATTTTCGCGATAAAGCGCACATCAGTAACGTAACGTGAGCGTACTTCCTGATCTTCGTCAGGAAGTTTTTCTCCGCACTTGCTGCAGTTTCCTTCCTTGATTTCTTTGATATAGTCTATCCTTTCTGGAATTTTTCTCATATAGGGCGTATGTCCTTTTTGCGCTCCGAGACCTTTCTTTCTTACCGCGAGATTTGGCTTGAGATGCATTGCTTTTTTCAGCTCCTCAACTGTGCCAAGATGCTTGAGTTTGAATTCTTCAAACTCTTTTTCAATATTCTTTTTTTCCTGAATAATGTTTTCTTTCTCTTGGATAATTTTTTCTTTCTCCTTCTCAGTTTTTTTAAGCTTCTCTTCGATCTCTTGTTTTTCTTTCTCGATCTTGTCTTTCTCTTCAAGAGTTTTCTCCAATTCTTGCCGCAATAGTTCTTTCTCTATAATCTTCCAGGCGCCATCCGGTATGCTGACTAAAATGCGTTTCATGATGAGGGATAGTTTTAAATAATTCTATAATTTCTTATGCTCGATGGTAGGTAAAGATAATCAGTATTATGTCTGTGAAGCGTGTGAATTCAAATATAAAGACAAATCTTGGGCTGAAAAATGTCAAAATTGGTGTCAGATCCATAAAAGCTGTAATTTAGAAATTACCAAGCATACTGTAAGGGAGAAATAAACAGTTCAGTTAGCTGAATACGTACAGAAAAAGATTAAAAATGACAAAAAACGTTAAATCCATTGATAGAACCAATTTATAGAATAAGGAGTAAAATGCCGCGAAAAACACTCAGTAAGGAAGATTCTCCGGAAGAGATTAAGATTGTTGAGGAGTTTAACGGAAAATGAACCAAGAAAACGCTTTAGTCCTCTTTGAAGGCAAAAATATCCGCAGGTTATGGCATAATGAGGAATGGCACTTCTCCATTATAGATATTGTAGCAGTCTTAACAGATAGTTCAATCCCAAAAAGATACTGGTCTGACTTAAAAGCTAAGCTTCTAGAAGAAGGATTTAAACCGTACGAGAAAATCGTACAGTTAAAAATGCCAGCGGAAGATGGTAAATTAAGGGAAACTGACAGCGCTAATACAGAGACCATTTTAAGATTAATCCAATCCATTCCCTCTAAGAAAGCAGAGCCATTCAAGCGCTGGCTGGCTCAAGTTGGTTATGAACGCATCCAAGAGATTGAAAATCCTGAATTAGCGCAAGATAGAGCTAAAGAATATTATGAGCTTAAAGGCTATCCTAAAGATTGGATTGATAAGCGGTTAAGGGGAATTGCCATAAGACAAGAATTAACTGAGGAATGGAAAAAGAGAGGTATTGAAAAACAAAGAGAATACGCAATTTTAACCAACGAGATTTCTCAGGCTACTTTTGGAGTACCTATAAAGATCCACAAGGAGATAAAAAAGCTTGATCCAAAATTCAAAAATCAAAATCTTCGGGATCATATGACTGATTTAGAGCTTATTTTTTCAATGTTAGGAGAACGGCTTACTACCGAAGCGACACGTAAAAAAGATGTTAGCAGTTTTACAACAGGGTTAGAAGCAGCCAAAGAAGGCGGCATTGTTGCTGGAAGAGCCCGACAGGATGCAGAAAAAACATTTGGAATTAAAGTTGTCTCTCCAGAAAACTACTTGGATTTAACTAAGAAGAAAAGAATAGGAAAAGAAACAAATGATAAAAATAAATAGCCAAATCCTCTCCATCACCAAAGACGACGATTACTTAGACAATCCTGACAAGCAGGCAAAAGTCAAGAAATTAGAGAAAGAGATTGACCTGCTAGCCTATAAGTTATATGAATTAACGCCTGAAGAGATTAAAATTGCTGAGGGGTTTTGGAAATGAAATCCATAATCACATCTCGAGAGAAAAAGATCTATGAACGAATCATCGAAGAGGCGACTGTTGATTGTAAGGATGAGTATGAGCAGATCTCAGGATGGATATGCTTGCTTGATGAGAACATAGCCACTCCGTGCAACTGCACAATCGGAAAACAGAATATCGTGCTTGAAAAGATTGATGATGCTGATAATACTGCGTGTATTGTGGGAGTTATACGCTTGGGTAAATTAAAGATACGGGTCCCCATTCAGGATATTGCCCTAGAAAACGCAACAGCGATGAAGTATATTAATGCCTACAAATATTGGTGCGAACATGGATCATAAAGAGATTATACTCAAATATATGAAAGAGAAAAACAATGAAGATGAGGTCATTGGACTCTTGCGAGAGCAAAAGAAATTGTTGGCAAATCCCGGGAAGAATTCCATTCTTTTAAATGACGAATATCTCTCTTTGATTATCAAACTTGCGAAAAATTCCAATAGAAAGATAAAATATCATACCCTTATTATTCTTTCAAACGTTGAACATTGTAGGGATGCGAAGAATTTTTATGAACTGTGTGGGATAGCCGCTAAATGCTCAAATGACGAAGATGGGAATATCAGGCAAGCCAGTTTTATCCTGATTAAATCTCTTAATGCGCTGATGATGCTCCTTCCATTAATTAACAACTTACAGGATGCGAGCGACGCGGAGGTTAATTTATTTTATGAATCTTTCAGGAGTCTATACATCAAGTTATATTTCAGTTTCTATAATCAACATAATCAAAATATCAGAAAAAGCATTTTAAGACCGTTAGAGATAATGCTTCCAAAATTTTACGACATGATGAAATTCTGGGATGACAAAGAAGAGATGAGCATGGCAAATAAAATCAAAAACGAATTAAATAATGGACTGCATCATGGAAATAGAAATTAAATGCTTAGAATGTGGCAAGAGAACAAGACGTTTTGAGGTTGGTCATGCCGCATTTACAATGGATGGTGGCAAGGAAATAATATTAAAGGACACCATTATCTGCCAAAAATGCAAAAAAGACATCAGCGATGGAAGTTGCGTTACACCAAGCGGAATATTTATCATTTCTTTATTGGGGATCACCATGGGAATGATTGGCGAGAAAGAGGGAACACTTAAGATTCCTCCACATTTAAAAGGGATGGCGATTGTTACAAAAGAGAACTTTGAGGTCTTAAAAGCGCGAAGCAAAGCGTCAATCAAATTGGTTGATAAATTAAACAATCATTCCAAGAGCGATATAAAATGACTAAGATAAATCAAATATTAAGCAAAAAAGAAAAAAAAGAACTGATACTCATTATAGAAAATTTTATTGATAAGTATCCTGAACTGAAATCTTTAATCAAAATGGAAAAAAGAGAGATTATTGTAAAAATTAAGAAATTATTCTCCTATTTCTGGGAATGGAATCAGGTAAAAGATTTAATTTTCCAATTGAATATTATTTTAGAGGGTATTAAAAAAAATAAAAAATTATGGAATAAAGACTTATTGAATGAACTTGAAATTAGCGCTGACATTATGATCAATAAAATAGATAATGTCCGTGGGGAAGACGAAATCGAGATATTTCTCGAAGAATGGTTTGAAATAATCGGGGAAGTTTTTATGAGGACAAAACCAAGCGTGAGTGAAAAGAAAGAGTTTATCAATAAAATATACAAATTGATAGATAAGGATGATTATGGGCTTTCTGAGACTTTTGAGAAAGCGTTAGTTATAACATGCCGAACAAAAAAGGATTTAGATCTGATTAAAGAAATAATAAAGCCATTAGAGTCAAAATATCAAAGAGCAAAAGAGCATTATGACGCGCTTTATGCTGAATTAGAGGAACAAATAAAATGAAACGTTTGGTGTCGAGGTTTGATTATCACGTAAAAAAGCTATTTAAATCCGGCGAATTATATGAAGTTTCGACTATTCAAAAATTTCGAATGGTCCAGAAAGAAGAAGCGAGAGGCATGGAGGCGGAACATGGTGTCTGAAAAAGATTATCGCGACCTATTTGATGCGAAACAAGAGCTGCATAAACTGCTCAGAAGAGTAGTTGTCTCAACAAAGCTGGGAAGACAAAAAAAGCAGCCAGATGACGATATTGAATTAAATGTTGGTGGCGGAAGTATAGGCTCTTGCGGAAGATATGAGCAAGTTCGCTATTATCCTAACGGTTTTATGGGAGAATATGAGTTCGATGACGACTTAGAAACAATAACTTATTTCATGGTAGAGATAAATAAGCGGTTTCAACAATTTAGGAAAGCGAGAGATTCCAATAAACTCGAATATATAAATGGCAAAAAGAAATTTGCTCAAAAATTCTTTGATGCTCCATTAACGAGAATTAATGAAATCTATGGTGATAAGAAATGACAGTATTAAGCCAGCTTGGTCAGAGCTTTTTAATGCGATGAAATACTTGATTAAGAGGAAAAAATGAAATCTGTAAAAGACATAACCATTGGCGGCGTCCAGGAATTATTCGGCGGTGGCATCTACCTCAGGGGAGAAGAGTATTTTGAGGAAGGATGTGTTACAGCGATAGAAGCTCTAGACTCCTCTACCTTAAGCGGAATTGTAAAGGGCGGTCAAAACTATAAGGTCACAATCTCAATTGATGCTGAAGGAGCTATCTCTTGCGAATGCTCATGTCCCTGTGGCTTCAACTGCAAGCACGCGGCGGCGTTATTGCTAAAATGGCTGTCAATTAAAGGAGGGCATAATAAAGGATTAAAAGAGGCGAACCTTCAAAAGAAGGAATCCATAAAAGATGTTCTGGACAAAAAGAGCAAAGAGGAGTTGGCTGGTTTGATAATTGAATTTCTAAGCAGGCATCCTGAATTGAAGTCGCTGGTAAAAATCGAAAGAGAAGAGATTGTTTCAAAAATAAGGAGCCTCTTTTCTGATTTTATTGAGTGGAATGAAGTGCATGATTTGATCGCGCAATTAGAAACAATACTTGAAGGAATAAAAAGAGACAAAAGTTTGTGGAATAAAGAGCTGCTCAATGAGATGGAAATTTGTTCTAAGATAATGATAAAGGGGCAGGATAACGTGCATGATGAGGGAGACTTAGGGATGTTTCTGGAAGATTGGTTCTTGCTGTATGGAGAGATATTTGCGTCATTGAAGCCACCCCAACAGGAAAAAAGAGAATTCCTGCAAAAAATAATGGAGTTGATGCAAAAAGATCAATATAGCTTTGAAAGTAGTTTTGAGAAAGCGTTTTTTGGCATGTGTGCGACTAAGGAGGATATCTCGCTCATAAAAGAATATTATAAACCCTCCGAAAAGGACAAAGAGGACGAAGATGATGAAGGTGAGTATTACGCTGAACGTTGTACTGAGTTTTATCTTGAGATCTATGATAAGTTGGGAATGGATAAAGAGTACCTTGCTATGGCTAAAACTGAGGGATATTCATCTGATTTTATTGATAAACTAGTCTCGATGGGACGCCTTGAGGAAGCGCTTGTAGAATGTAATAAATACAAAGCGAAGGATTCTTCTTGGAGTGTGGAGAACAAAAAGCTGGAGATTTTAAAAAAGCTAGGCAGGAATGAGGAGTTCAAGAGATTGCTTCTCAGCATGATCAAAAAAGAGGGAGATATAAATGACGCCATCAGGCTTAAAAAAGAGTCAACAAAAGAGGAATGGCAAAGTCTTCTGCAGCAGATAATAGCGGATGCGAACAAGAAGGAGAGGGACGCTTTCTTGTCAAAAATGTACTATAATGAAAATGATTTTAAAAGTGCCTATGAGCATTCTAAAAGAATGGGGGACTTAAATTATCTGGAGTTATTGGCGAAAAATCTTAGCGCGATGCGTCCTATGCTAGCGTGTGAAGTATACAAAAAATTAGGTTTTATGTGGATTAATTCTGGTTCTGGTTGGCCGTACAAAAAAGCTGGCAAAATGCTGGAAGCGATTAAGAAGCTGGATAAGCAAGGAAAGTTCTTTACCGCTGCAAAGGATGAAATAATCAGAGGACATAAAAAAAAATATTCTCTTATGGGGATAATCAAAAACATTTAATGCTGAAGATAAAAAATGCGACCGCGGCAAATGCTGGACTGGGAGATATGTAAAAGGTAACTCCAAATATTAATTGCTTAAAAGTTGCTTAAAGCAAAATTCTTTAAAAGAATAGCTTTTCCTTTCAAACGCAAGCATTCAGCGATGCTGGGCGCACCTGCTCCGCAAGTCGAAAGAACTATCCGAAACAGTCGCTGGCAGGCACTTCCACAAGAAGCTTACCGCATTGTTTGACGACATCAAAAAATTTAACAGCAAAGAAAGAACAGAAAAACAGCGTCTGCGCAAGTACCAACAAATGACTGTCAAACTACAAAAGATACTTGCATATTATGCTCGCTACGAAGAATGCACAGGCGTCGTGAAGTACGTTAACTTCCATCTGGAAAGCTGGTTCACCTGCATCAAACTTGCTGGCATAGAACCTACCAATAATTATGCAGAACACGCGATTAGGGAAACAGTCATGGTGCGCAAAATTATCGGAGCGTTCCGCTCCGTAACCGGAACGAAAGTGTATGAAACATTGGCATCACTTCTCGCAACATGGCAATACCAAAAGCTCGACATAAAAAAAGAACTCCGTAAAATGCTAAGCACGAATCTCTGCTAAAGAGCTAAACAAATACTAAAATTTTAAAAAAAATGGGTCAGTAAACAAGTTCCGATCTTGATCGGAAATATCCACCTTGACGAAGTGTATTTCAAAGTCAAGGGAAAAGACCGCTATCGCTGGAGCACCAAGGACAAAGGCACGAAATACCGCATCTACGGCTGTTTAACAAGCAAAAGAGATTACGCGACAGGCGCGAAACCCCTGTTCAAGCACATCAAGCGGCTCTGCCTCCAGCAATTTCTTGACAGGAAGAAAAATGGAAGAAAGATACGCTTCGTGACTGACAAGCTCGCGCACTACAAGAAAGGATTCAACAAATATTTTAGGCGCATCGCCTTGCTTACGCATGGCGTGCCCATCAAGGCAAAAAGAAATGGCTTGAAATACAATAACAACTGCGTTGAGCGAGACCATCAGTACAACAAGCAGCGCTATAAAACCATGCGAGGGTCCGCGGTTCTCGAATCAGCGGACGCCATTCTCGATTTCTTCGACGCGCACTATAACTTCATCGACAAACAGAAGATTCTGGGAAAAAGACAAACACCGGCGAATGCCGCCGGAATTAAGATAGACTTGGGTGACACTTATAATCTTTTAAGATTTATAGAGGTTGCATATGACGAAAAGTGAAGAGTATCTCGCCGTAGAAATCTTTATAAATAGCTGTTAAGGCATATTTCTTGAACGGCCATAGCGGTCTGGTCCTACCTGATCTCGTTTCGATCTCAGAAGTCAAGCAGACCCACGTTTCAGAGTGTACTGTTCTACTCGAACGGGAAATCTGATTCGCTGTTCACCCTTTTTCTATAAATAAAAAATAAAGAATTACAGGTAGATCAATTTTGTAATGATGTCGTTGAGCTGCACCCATGCGACTGCGGCAACTCCTAAAATAACCATAAGTGCCACCAGAATAATGAGCAATTGCAAATATTTGTTTGTTCTTCGAATTTCTCTATTTGTTCTTTCCAGGTTTTCCTGACTAAATCCATAGAGCATTTTACCATCCTTATCCTTGTATTGCATAGTGTTTTACCCCTCTGTTGCCTTTATTTATTGGCTATAAATCTTTCTCCTCTTTTGTCACTACTCGAATCTTACAATTTTTTTCCAATGCTTCATGATTTAGACGAATTGTCTTTGATACCTCATCTAAAGGAGACTTATAGAACTGCGTTTTATTCTGGTTTAAACCCACTAATTCCTGCAGCTGCTCCACATCCTGATACTGATAGAGGAGATCATCTAATGCCGAAATCACTTTTCTTGCAGTAACAAATGACTGATTCAGCAAATAGGCAGTGTCTAAGATATATTTTGCTTCTCCACAACTATAACCTGCGCCATCCTGCACCAGTCCTATATCTCCTATGTTCTGCGCAAGCTGATAATTTTTTCCTGCGACTATCATTCCTTTTCGAATATCGATGAATATCAGCAGCGCTTCTTTGTCTCTGCTATCCTTTGTTTCCTGGACGTTTTTCTCAATTTCTCTTAATTTCTCCAAGAACGTATCAACATCTTCTAGTGTGACCATCCATTTTCCTAATTTTTCTTCCTTGAATGAAACATTATACTGCGCATCTAGAACTGCTAGATCAGCAAACCCTTCGGCGAAGCTATAGTCACCGCCACCACCTATAAAACTACAGGCGTTTAAGGCTATAACACCCATAATTAACATTATCCAGATGTTTTTCATGTATTTTTGCAACCTCTCTCTTCGTTTATAATGTTTTCGACCTTTATTTTAGACTTCCTAAAAATATATATACTATATATTTCTTATATACTTTCATGATTCCCTTGGACACTGAAAACAAACATTTGTATCAAACACTCATAGGCATAGTTTTGCTGTTTGGCTTTAGTATTCTGCTCTCCTTGGCGCCTTTTGCCATGCTCTCCTCTTTGACGTCTGCCGTTGTTGTTTCGTGCATTCATAACCAACCTCACGCGTCCATTTCCCACTACGACGCGCATCCAGCAACGGCAACGTCTTCTTATCTTTTAACGATTACTAATAAAGATACTGCAGCTTGTGCGCCTACTGTATTTGACTTGCAGAGTGATCTCCCTGGACAAAGCATTGGTGTCTTCAGCTCTGATCCCGCAACCTTGCCATCTGGTGAATCTCTCCAAGTCAAGTTTCTCTTCTTGGCTGATACTACACTACCTGCAGGAATTTATCCCTTCACGCTAATGGTGCGATCCCTGGATCAACCAGAACTTTCCTCTATTATTACCTTACAACAGACCATCCCTTAACTTTTTATACTTCTCTTTCTTGTTTTTTTCTATGGCACGACCAGTTTCTTCAGGAGCGTCTTTGGTGTTAGAGCGTATCCAACAGTTGTTTGAGCAAGCTTCTAAATCTTTTGCTACGCATCCTGAACGCAGCAACAAGTATGTATTGACAGCAAGACGATTAAGCATGAAATATAGAACACCTATTCCTAGATCCTTGAAAAGAAGATTTTGTCATCATTGCTACAGGTATTTACAAAGCGGAAAGAATTGTACTGTACGAATTAGAAACAAGAAATTAGTTATTAGCTGTTTTAGTTGCAAACATCATACTAGAATTATGTGGCGATAAGACTAGTCTGTTATCTCTTCTTCTATCTCCTAGCAACGTGCCAAAAATTATTAAAAACCTTCTTGAGATTCTCTGCAAATCTCTTGTTTTCTAACAAAATGACACCTCCAAAATTAAACGGGTCTTCATGCACTAATTTTATTAGCACTTTACCATCATCAATAATATCACATCTTACAAAATTTGTATCCATTCTTCTTACTTCAAACATTAAAGGTTTTTTGTCCTTTAGATTTTTTAGTATGACTGGAAGCTTTACGCTATTTGGATAAATAGCTTTAAACTTAACTCCTCTCTTCACTGCATCTACTATGGCTTTCTCCCATATTAACTTGTTTTTTCTGTTGACTTGTGGTTTATGATAGACATTTATTATCTGAGCAACCTCTTTTCGCGCTTCATTAAAGACCTTTAGCTGTATTTCAGCATTATCTTCAACAGTTGTCCCAATCTCAAGAAATCTACTCTTGCTACCTTGAGCATTGTCTTTTTCAAGAGCTACCTGTTGCAACGCTTCAATAACTTCTTTATTTTTACGTTCTTTCTCTTCTATCAATTTACCTATAATTTTTGAAGCATTTTCTACATACACTAACTTTGGTCTAGAGTTACTTTCTTTGATAAGCTCTTTTCCTTTCAGTGATTTAACAATACTATAAATTTTTCCAAAAGGTATATTTGCTTTTTTACTTAAAGACCTTATGTTTAATGTGGAAGAAATAAGACTTATAATGACGCGACTTTCATACAAGCTTAGACCACATTCCTGCAATAATTTTTCCATTTTAACTCTTACTAAGGGTGAAAACTACTGAATACTATATAAAGATATCTTTCACCAGATGCTTTATGGAACCTGCCTATCATTCAATAACTCTTTTCCGGAATCAAAGTGAAGAGAGTATAATGGCTCAACAATATCTTTCAGATCATGGATATACGTTTCGATCTTTTCAGACTGACGTCATGTCTCCTGAGTTCGTAAGGCTAGAAGGTTTCGATCCGCATTCACTTAGTATTATTTACAATAATGTTTTTCAACAACCCGAAATTCCCAGTTTATGTTGCTGGGAGATTGGTATGAGGTATCCTTGGCTCTATTTATCTTTCGGAGGAGTTAAAGACTTTATTCGCAACAACTTGGCACGAACAAAAAAATTCGAGGGAAATCTCTCTTCTCGTTACGGAACTGACTCATTTTATTCTACTCGTGATGAGGATGGACGGCCTCAAAGAATGGTTACATGTTTTGATCAGCAAGGAAAGATTGTGTTTCATGGTCCTATAGATCAAGCACCCCATCCTCTAGAGCAACGACTAGTTCAACACCCCTATAAAAATTGGCATAGGGTAAGTTCTTGGCGCGTAGATTCACTAAAAAACCTTGCAAAACGACTGGAGGGCCATATTGTTGCCGATCCCCAAACTTTAACTTTACTTTTTAGAGATGAAGTAGCCTCTTTGGCCAAAGGTCAAGATGTCGTTACGACGACTCACTCTTCCATGTATCAAGTTCTCTATACGATTTATTTTCAACAGGACAACATTGTTTATGGTTTGCATGCTTCTATGCTTGACTAATCATTTGAACAACACTGACCACATAGAACGACGTCTAATAATTCTTGGACGCGCTGCTTTTTCTGGGCATAACTCCCTGTACAACTGCAACCATTCGTTTTTGTACCATGGTTTTTCTTGTTCTAGTGCATAGGCAAATCCTTTTTGGATCAAGACTTTATCTACGACACCGCCTTTATGTGGATGACTGTACAGCTTGGGCAAATGAGAATG
>Ga0209542_10013371_pt1 | contig 14171 bp, 12 predicted proteins | sample RifCSPhighO2_01_FD_184028 | JGI IMG/M metagenome (GOLD analysis project Ga0209542, IMG submission 184028) | Soil microbial communities from Rifle, Colorado - Rifle CSP2_plank highO2_0.1 (SPAdes) (version 2) | ecosystem: Environmental > Terrestrial > Deep subsurface > Rock core/Sediment ...
GATTGATGTATTCGCAGAGGGCGCAAGCCGGGAGTTGCTTGGCGCGCCAGCTGGCGCCGGCTCTGATGCCTCGAGCGCTTTAAAATTGGGAGCTCAAGTACAGAGCTTGCAAAAAGCCTTAAACGCCTCTACCGCCGCCTCAGCCCAAACGCTTTCCTACTTAGACAATGAAATTGCCAGGCAGAAGTTGCTCAATGGCCCCAACATGCTTGCCTCCCTGAAACGTATTCCGCGTCTTACTATGACAAGCGAGAGAACGGCATCACCAGAGCCGGTTGATACGGGCAATAATAAGGAAGAGGGAGAAGCAACGCCCGCCCAAGTCGGCGATGCGGAGGAAAATATATTAAAAACAAATAATACAGCTCCAGCACAAGCGAACTCCGCCCCGACGTCAAACTGGAAAACCATAGACAAACCGACCTTCACCATTAAAATACCCGAAGCGTGGAAAGAAACACGCTCCCGAGTCAGCGACTATTACGCTTCGGCATTTCGCCTTGAAGGAACTGGTGGAGAATATTTTGAGGTTGGTATTGACCCTAAACCAGTTGGGTTAGGGAGCGTAGACCAAATATGGCTGCTGGAATCCAACTCGTCCAATGACGCAGTAATAATAAAAACCGTAAATACGGAAGGAACATCATACGATAATCTATTCGGGGAGGGCAGAGAGTATCCCAGCAAGGGGAACGGCAAGTTGGAAATTCATGCGATTATTAACGCCATAGGCGGAGACTACGATTTTACGTTACAAGGGCGTGTTTATGATTTTTCCTTCGGCAATAACAAGAGGGAAACCGGAGTAGACACGGAAATTTTTAAGACAATATTAAATTCGTTCCGAGCGAAAAAAATCAGCGCACAGCAAGAGAAACCGCCTAAACTTCAAACGGAAAAACTGCCGCAACAGCCAACACCTGTTATTCAGTCATCAACCAAAGGGAAAATAATCGCTTTAGCCATGAGCCAAAACGGAGAACCGATAAATCAGGCGAGGTTTTGGCTCGTTGACCCGCAAGGGAGAAACCCAGACCCCGAAGGATATAATTTTCGCTATACGACAGACACCGGAAAGATAGAAACCCCGCCTCTTCCCAACGGGAAATACGTATTAAAGATACTGTGCGGGATAAACTGTATTTTCAGCGAGAATAATGATCCATACGACAGATGGTCAAAAGAAGTTGATGTGGAGATATATCAGCAGGAGATTGATTTGGGAAAAATAGCGCTTAAAAAATGGACGAAAGTGAAGTTTCGCATAGTAAACAGTTTTGGCGAAACATCTCCCTTCTTCGGTCCAAAAATTAAAGATGATACAGGACAAGATGCCGATACTTCCACCCTGCTTCAGTCTGCGGCCGGTTACTCGGTATCGTTGCCCGACGGAAATTATACGCTCAGAGTGGATGCGAGCTCTGAAAATAAACTTCTTGAAAAAGATTTTAGCGCGACTGGCGGCACGCTTGACTTAGGCGCCATGAAGCTTGAGAAGCAATAAAAATGTCGTTGTAATAAATAAAACCATTAAAGAATATGCTTCAGCAAAAACCGGAAAGTCTAATTCTGGTGCAGTATTCTTGAATTGGTTCGAACGCATTTTTCCGAAAAAATCCCCCCGCGAAAATTCGGCAACCCGCGAACGCAGAGAGCGGAGCAGTCGTCGTATGACGGAAAGGCGGCGGAGCCGCACCGCTGACAATTTTCACCCTGCGGGTGATCTCCCGCAGGGATGACAAGTTTTTCTTTGGCGGCATACTCTTAAGGTTATGACTTTCAAAATTTATCAAACAACTATGACCCCCTTTGTTCATACTCCTTCGTTTCCACGAACCGAATTTCTTTATCAGTTTTTGGAATTGTCCATAGATTTAAGTGGCTTGAGCCAAAATCTGAATAAAAAGGAATTACTCGAGCTTCTATGAAATCATCATATTCCAAAACTTCTTTCAGGGTGGTAAAGCTGGCGTTACTGCCACGATCTGCATACCAGATTACAGAATATTTGCCAAAATCAATTATCGGCATCACTGGTTGGGGTTCATGTTTTTTCTCCCAAAACGCTTGTAGTTCATCATATGCATTGACCATAGACCCAAAAACTTTTTTGAGTTCATTCTCATTGCGAAAGATACCCTTGTATGCCGAATAATTAAATGATGATTTCAATCGCCAATCACTATGCAAATTAACTTTATCAAACTGTACTGTCCTTGGCTCGCTCGCCGGCTCTTGCTGGTTAGTAGCTGTTTCAATAGGTTGCCAAGTTCCTATCTTTGGCAAACAATCTTGCAAAAACTTTTCATTTGCTTCTGCTTCACTCGGGTTTTGAGCTTCCATAACTTGGCACAAACCACGGAAAAGGTAGCATTCCTTCCCGGTGGCTTGTTCACACTTTTCTTTAGACGCGTAGGGTGTCGATTTTTTGACAAAAGTAAAATAAGTAGCAGTGCCAACAGCAATAACTATCAAAAGAACGATAAAAATTATTTTCCGATTCATATGATTAAAAATTTTCTTCCCCCAAAATTAAAATATGGTTCGAGCCGATGTTTTTCTCCGGGTTCTTTTGCGGTTTTGAGCGGTGCGGCTCCGCCGCCTTTCCGTCCGCCAGCTGGCGGATTCGCGGGGGACTTTCCTCGCCAAAATGAGCGGCTCGCAGCGAACCGGACAATTTCCAGTTTTTCTTTGGCGGTACCAGCGTTAGTAAGGTGGTAATGGCGCATGAATAACACCACCACTACCCTTAATGCATTCCCCCGTTTGAAGGTCAACAGTACCAGTGACAAACTTGATATCCAAACCGCGTTCTATTTTAACAGAGCGAGCCGTCAAAAATGGTGTTGCATGGCTTGTGCTACGGTCAAATCCTTTGGGAAATCCAAATCCCATACGGGCATCTTCGAAGTCTCCTATGCACGATTGCATACGCTGTTCCGCTTCAGCTTGAGTAATAACTTTTTCAATTTCTGTCAAACCATACAAATTATTATCGATGCTGTGGATGTTGGTGCTCTCGTTGCCGCCAATATCGTCGTAGATAATGGTGGTGAATTCTCCGATGGTGTATTGCCATTTTACTCCACGGTGAGCGGGCGTGCCCACGACTGCGCACAGAAGTTTAAAATGCTTATTGAAGTAGTCCTCGCTTATTCCGTAGTCGAGCACCACTTTTCTAGATTCTGCTACCAAAGGATGGTTCGAGTCGGTAATATTTGTTTCATTGCCGTAAGGCAAAATACAGATCGAATCTCTATCTGTGATGACAGGGGGATTAGAAGTAGTTGCCCGAGGAGTCCATCCTTTTTTGAAATCCTTTCCGCACACTTCCTCAAAGGTTTTTCCCGGCGGAACATAGTCGCACATTTGAAAACTACACGGCTTGCCAGTTGTTTCCTCACATTCTCCTTGAGAGGTAAAAACAGCTTGCTGCGTTTGAGGGGTAAGTGCTTTATTTTTAACAATAGCGAAATATCCTACTGCACCGACGACGATAATTGCGAGGAGAACTATAAATATATTTCTCTGTTTCATAAGATTAAAAAATTTTTTGCGAAACCGCCAATTCGTTTTTCTTGTCCGCCATAGCTTTAGCGACGGCGGAGCCCCCAAAAATGAATACCAATTAGTCGCCGAGCGAGGCGAGGCGAACCCTTCAAACTTGCAATTTCCTACTTGGTGCTGGAGGAGAGACTCGAACTCTCAACCCTTGCGGGACACGGTCCTAAGCCGTGCGCGTATACCAATTCCGCCACTCCAGCGCATTATCTTTTGTCTTTTTATTTAATGCAACCCTAAAAGTTCTTTTGCCAAACGAGGCGCTTCCTTTTGGAAATATTTTTTAATCTCTTGCCATGTGGCTTTGAAAAAAAGTTTAGGCATGGGGTCGGATTCGGCGTCAGTAAAATACGTCAGGCTCTTTATAATATGATGATAATCATGAGCAACTGTTGGATATTGATCGGGCAGAAGATATAAAAGTTTGTTTATTGGTTCTCGATTTTTGACATACCAGAATAGATCAATAAAATCACGCCTTCTCCCGCGTTGGCTTATCGCAATTATTTTCATTACCGCAATATCGCGCGGATGTAGCACCCGTACCGATCCATAAAAAGAAGGCTGTTCCATCCTTACAAAAAATGGGTAGGCAATAAAACTGACTTTTGCGCCAAAGAGTCTTCCGTAGACTGTTCCTTCCCGTGCTATGTCAGTAGTCCATATATTTTCCGGAAAATGTTTTAATAATGTGTTAAGAGATATATTTTTAGAAGGAATAAAAAAATCAAGGTCAAGTGATTGCCTGTGACCTGCGTGCAAAGCAAATGCTGTTCCTCCAGCCAGATACCACTGTGTGTGCTCAAGCCACTTTTGTTGAGAAAGATATTCTAGCGCTTTAAGGGTTTTTTGAGGAAGCGTTTTTGTATGCCAATGTATTATCTCTCTGTGAGTGATTCCCATAAAATACGCGTTTGAGGATGAATAGCTCGAGAATGTTTTACCACATCACGAATCAGTAAACGAGGATATGTTTGCCAAAGCCACTTCACCTCTTTATCATTTCCAAAATCAAGCACGCGCTCGATGATATACTTAGCGTGTTTTTTAGGATCAATGGTCTTCGGGTCAACATCCCAAAAAAGCGACTTACGAAACCGCATTGATTTTTTAATTTTCTTTCCTCGTCTTTTCATATATTTATTATAGCAAAATTTTTGGTGTTTTACAATATAAAAAAGAATATGATATTATGAGATAATATGCCATTACACAACGTTGCCAAACAACCATTCCAGTATGCGCTGATGTTTTTTTTATTGATTTTTTTCGCTCCAAAAATCGTATTTGCGAAAATTATTATAAATGAAATCGGAGCGTTTGAAAAAGCAAACAGCGAATGGATTGAAATACTCAACATTGGAAATGAACCTGTTGATATTACTGACTGGAAATTTTTTGAAAACGCCACCAATCACGGCCTTGCTCCAATTCAGGGAGATGCGATACTTCTGCCGGGAGAGTTTGCCATTATCGCTCAAAAGGCCGATGTATTTTTATCAGAAAAAAATTTTTCAGGGACAATCATAGACAGCTCATGGTCAAGCCTCAAGGAAGACGGAGAAGAAATAAGCCTTAAGGACAAAGATGGAAATTTTATTGAACAATTCACCTATATAAAGGCGGCGAATTTTTCTTTGGAAAGAATCAATCCGAACATTGATGATTACACACAAAATAACTGGAGAGAACACGCCTCCGGCCATACTGCGGGATTTCAAAACAGCAATTATATGGTTACCCAAATAAACAATGAGCCACAGCCGCAAGAGCCGCCTTCGCCCCAAACACCAAATCCGCAAACTACGCCAACACCCGAAACTGCGGCTTCTCCAGAACCGGAGAAAACTCCTACTCCTTCGCCTAGCCCATCGCCAACGCCATCCTCGTCTCCTTCCCCGTCTCCGTCACAGGAAAATTTTTCAAATAAAAACTCAATAATGCAAGAAAGCCCCTCCCCTTCTCCAATCGCACAGACCAAAATTGAATACCAAAAAATAGTCATCAGCGAATTCCTTCCAAACCCCAAAGGAGCAGATGGAGGAAAAGAATACATCACACTTTATAATCCCAACGACAATGAAGTAAATCTTTCAGAATGGACACTTGATGATATTGACGGCGAAAGCAAGCTGTACGCGATAAAACAAAACTCCATAATCGCCTCTCATGGATATTTAAAATTCACAAGCGAAGAAACAAAAATAAATCTTGACAACAATAAAGATTCCGTCCGGCTTTTTAATCCGGATAAAATTTTGGCTGACGAAGCATCCTACGAAAATGCAAAAGAAAACGTGCCATACATCCGAGATAAAAAAGGCGCTTGGCGCCAAAAAGAACCAACGGCACGAGACATCTCTTCTTCTCAAGAAATAATAAGTGAAATCATAAAAGAAAAGTTGAATACGCGAGTGTCGGTTACAGGCACGGTGATTGCGGAGCCCAGCACATTGAGCGAATCGTTTTTCTATATTGCGGACGCAAGCGGAGGCATTCAAATATATTCTTCAAAAAAAAATTTTCCTCTCCTTTCTCTGGGCGATATTATTGAGGTGAAAGGCGCGCTCTCGGAATACTCCAACGAGCCGAGAATAAAAATTTCGCAAGCGTCGGATATACGCATTGTGGGAAAAGAAGAAGTGCAAAATGGCGCACCCGCAAAAATTGCTGACATAAAAAATATGCCTTTAGGCATCCTCGTTTCCGCGCATGGCACAATCACGCAATGCAGCAATATTGGATTTTATATTGATGACGGGTCGGGAGAAATAAATGTATACATAAAACCTGCTACCAACATAGAAAAAAATTGCGTGGATAAAAACGAGATAACCGTCACTGGAGTGCTCACGAAAAATGATTCTGGAACCAGAATTCTTCCGCGGTATCCAAAAGATATAATTTACGGAAAAATTCTAGGAGCAAGCCTTGAGGAAGAAGAATCAAGCTGGGGCGCAATAAATCCCGTATATTTTATTTTGTTTGGCATTATAATTATTCTTTTTGTTTCCAATATACGAATCCTCTATCTTCTCAAGAAAAAGAGCTAATAACCTTAAATTATGAAACTCTCTAAAATTGTTTAGAAAGTTTGACTTTTTTGTTTATATATGATAATGTTCAACGTTGTTGTTATCAACAATAAATTGTACCTTTACAACATTTTTACACCTTTATGGAGGATATGGATATTCATGCGTACCAGAGAGATTTTTCCAAAGGCAGCAAATCAAGACCTGGACTCCGGCGGGCTTGATACATTAAGCGATACCCTTAAATCGAGACTTCTTGAACTTCGAAAAAACATTGAAGCGATTGCCGAGGCCTATGAAGCTAAGGCTCAACAACTTCTTAACAAAGCCAATGGTATGAGGGGGTGGGTAAATACCGTATGTAACGAAGATTCTCCGTCCCCGAAAAATGAAGAATCGCTTGTTGACTGCACGCGCATTGCCGAGGAGAAGGCGGATATTTCTGGCTTAGTGAAAGCTTTCGTGAAAAATTTTGACCGCAATAAAACCTTTACATGCCATGATGTCATGCGTTCAATCAAGTCGCAAACACAGATCAAAAACGGAAAAAATATTATGCGGCGCGTCGCGGGAATTCTTGGCCATCTTGCGCAAAACAGAAGCATCTTCTCAACAAAAAAAGGAAACAACAGCATATACTCCTTTCCGGCAAAAACCGTTCGACCAAGAAACGCGATACTTTTCCATAATGTCTTGCGCGCCATTGAGTCGCTGGAAAAAATTGGCTCAAAGGTTACCACAAAAGCCATCAGAAGCTTTTTGGTGTCGGACGGCCTGTTCACATACGAGAATCTCACGCACAAAAAAGTAGCCGGCTCCATAACATTTTTGAAGCTTCTTAAGGGTTTCGTTTCCGTCAAATCAAAGACTGGAAACGAAACCACATACGAGCTCACCATAACAGGAAGAGCCGCGCTTGAAAATCTAAAAAATAAAAATGTGTTTGAGAAAAAATCGCACAGGAGCAATGAAACATGAAAGATGGCATTGACATTATCGAGGAGGCCAAAACGGTATTTTTAAAGCGCCTTCAAGAATATATTGAAAAGCATGGACAAGAAGTGGCGGGGGAACACTTCAAAAGCCTCAATATTGGCGGATGGTGCGTAAGACGCTGGAAAAACAAAGAATCGCTTCCCAGCAAAAAGAAATTTGCTTCCATGGCCAAGCACCTCGCATTCTCTGGCAATGAAGAACAGCTCATTAACAAGGCCATTGCGAGATCTGGAAGCCTAAAATCCTTACGAGCGGGCGCTACGCGCAAAGGCGAACGCACGCATACCTTCGCATCTTCGCCAAGGCCGGAAAAATTTGAAGAGAGGATGAAGGCTCTTGAATCTAAAGTATTAAAGATTGAAGAACTTATTGGCGTAGCTCTGAAAAAAGACATTGTTCCCAGAAACGCTGCTAATAAACTCATGGGCGATTCTGTTGACACGCGATGGGACGCCAATGGAATGCGATTCATCTTAACAATAGAAAATTTTCAAACCCTTAATACGGGCACATGGACTGAAAAAGAAATTCAAGATACCTGCCTTTTAGTTGAAGAGCTAAGAAGAAGGCTTACGCTTCTTGCGCAAAATAGCTCTGCGGACATCAAAGATGATTGCCTCAATAAGCTTTCCAAAGAGCTTACGGAGCTTTGGCGCTCGTATCAAGTCGCGCAAAGCGTTGTTCCAACCGAAGCCGCCAAGCTTATTGATATTGAAAGAAAGAATCCATCACTTATGCTTATGACATCTACAAAAAAAGAAAGGAAGGATTCATAATGAAGACAAGCGTTAAAGAAGAGCCGCGCACGCCTCACGCAAAGCCTGGATGTGTCTCTCCGCTTGCCCTCAAAGGCAAGCCCGAAGATGATATTGTTCCGGAAGTAGACCTTGAAAGTTTTCTTAATAGCACCACAAAAAATATCGGGGGTCCTCTCGGACTTTTTTCCGAGATGATTATCAACTCCTTTGACGCGGGCGCCAAACATGTATGGCTGACGCTGGAAGGAAAAACAACCGAACTTGCGGTTACATGCCTTGACGATGGAAAAGGCGCGGGAACCAATGGCAGAAAAGCATTTCTCGGCATTGGAAAAAGCGCCTCGAAATCGGATAGAACCAAACGAGGCCGGCATGGACTCGGAACCAAGCGCATGCGAGCCGAGTTTCGCAACTGCGAAATTGTTGACGTCGCGCAAGAAGAAAAAGACGGAAACATGCGAGTTCTTTCCTTTTCATTCGACCAATGGCTTCGAAAAATCAAAGGCGATACTTCCATTGAATTGCGCCCCTGCGCGATAAAGAGGGATCCGATATCCATCGGCCTTCCAAAAAAAGACTCAACTGGATTTCGTATTCATCTGACAAGTTCCATTGACAGATTTTATACCGCTGAACAGCTTATTGGCGGCCTTGCGGATTTTCTTCCGCCATGGCACGCCGAGAAAGTATTTATTTCGTCTGACGGCAAGGAGTTTAAAGGATTAAAGCTTCGTGAGATCGTCGGCGAAAAAATTGAATTTACTGAAAACGATCCAGTCTTGGGTGAAATTATAATTAAAATCTACATCCCAAAGCGTCCAACCGAAGGAGATATGTTCCAAATAGGCGCAATGGGACCGGTATGCGAATTCAAAGATTTCAGAAGGTATCTTCCCGACAGGCTCAAGAGCCGGCTTCCGAACATCTTCAACCATCCACTTGTGAATGGCCTCATAGACGTCAGTGCGTTTAACGAGTTCTCTGACGGCGACAGAAAATCATTTGATGTCTCAATGTTCCACAGGCCTATTATGGACGCATTCATCAACTTTCTGGAGCGCCAGCTTGCCGATAGGCTTGAAGAGAGGCTGGAAAGCATTGAAGAAGAAATCAATGACGAGGCCCAGCACAGGATAATGGAAGAGGTTGCGGCGCTCTGCGGAGTTTTAGGCGGCGGCAAAACCAAAAGCCCAAAACCCCAAAAGCCCCTCATTCTCTCCGCCAAAAGCCTCGAGCTTTTGACCGGAGAAAAAGTTACCATTTCTGTCCGCCGGTACGCCTCATCAATCAAGCAATTTTCGTGGAATGATTCCAAGTCCGGAGGACAAGTTGAGCCCAACGAAGGAAAGGTCGTCGTATTTACGGCTGGCAACAAAGTCGGCGAATACGAGCTTGTCTGTTTTGATCCCGATGATTCCGATGTTTGTTCTTCGGTAAAAATCTCTATCGTTCCCAAGAAACAATTGCGCATATCTCCCTCACAGGCAACTCTTGAAGTGGGAGAGTCCATCACTCTGCGCGCAAAAAACATTGAAGATGATTCTTCCGGAGCCGCAAACCTCCGATGGCTTACCGATGAGACCGAAGGGGTGTGTAAGCCTTCTCGCGGCGAACATATCTCCTATACTGCCGGATATCAAGAAGGAACGTTCATTGTAACGGTATTTGACCGATCTCGGCCAAATAAAAAGTCTGAAGCCCATATTACGGTTGTCAAGGAAAAGCAAAAAGACGCTTCTTCCGACAGCGACGATCTCATAACGGAAATAGAAGGATCAAAATACAAGCTGTGCGCGAGGTCAATAAACTCTCCGGTCCTTTCTTGGAAGATTGGAGACAAAACCAGCAAATTTATTGAAATTCACATAAACTGGGGCCATCCTGCGCTCGTCCAAGCACAGAAAGAAAGCAAATTCTCTAGCAAACAGATACTCTTAACGAGAGTGCTTTTGCACCATATAGAGATTACATCTGATGGGTCGCTTTCCATTGAAGGCATCATGAATTTGATGGCAAACCTTCATGAAAAAATAGCCCAAAAGATGCTCGAAGAATAAAGTGTAAAAATGTAAAAAATCCAAAAAAATACCCCGGAGCGCCTTATGGCTTTTCCGGGGTTTTATTTTTAGGAAATTTTTTTACGCTTTTTTCTTTTTTTGCGCTTCTGCGTATGCTTGCCGTGCTAGTTTCTGCTTGGCATTGAGGCCCTTAAGAGCTTCCTGCAACACTGAACAAAAATCTTCCGGAAGATGCTTAATGAGCGTCTCCGACATGCCATATCCCTGAATTGTGGGCTTATACAGCCAGAATCTTTTCTTAAAATGTATTCTGGCAATCAGGTTGCGCACACAAGCCTCTTCAAGGCCAATCTTCCACTCATCAAAAGTAAGGCCGAAGGTGTAACCTGTTGGAATCAGAAGTTCTTGATAGACGATCTTTGCTGTTCTTCCCTTGGATCGGTGCATGTGGCACACCGTAGCATACACCGCTACAACGGCTTGCCATGGTATGACTTTCGCAAGCACGCGCGCGTTAACGTGCGCAATCTTTGCTGTTTGAATAACCGGAACATCCGCTTCCTCGGGAACAGCTTCGTCTTCTGAAGCTTCTGCTTTAACCAGCTTGGGTTTCGTCTTCGGGCCCAACCGGACCGGCGTTTTCTTGACAAGCGCCTCGTAGAGCTCTTCAAGTACGCGACTCGCGCGCTCGGGCATTTTTCCAATTGACCTTACAATCGGTAAAATCGGCAGATCAGAGTTTAGAAGCGCTCGGCAGTCTAAAATCAGCGAATTGGATGAATCATAGCTTCTCCTGTCTTCTCCCAATACGGCGTAGGGGTCAATCTCGGTTTCAGAAAAAAGAAGCTCCCACTGACGCAGACGCTCTTGATAATTTCTTTCATCAGTCTCAAGTCCGGTTACCTCTTCATACAGCTTTTTTACATCTGAAGTAATGGCGTCATGCGCCTCCGAAATCCTCTGAAATTCTTTAAAAATCTCGTTCCAAGAAGCAAGCCCTGCTTCAATGTTCGTTATACTCCCCTCTGCTTGGGCATCACTGCAGTCGCCTTGCAATAGTATTTCCGCGGCAGAAAGATTTTCTCCAAAAGGATGAGAGGCCTTTATGAGCGCTTCGTGGATACGATGCGCGTCACGAGCCATTTTTTTCGCGTGAGAATGATGTTGCTCGAGCAATTCAAGCGCTGCCTGTTGGAGCTTTCGCGCGTCGCGTATTTTTAAAAGTACGCCATGAAAAGCCAAAATCAATTTGTCTGACAACGACTCGCCCGAAAGCGCGAGTTGCTTTGTCGCGTTTTCCTGCGCTTCAGAAACATCCTTAATTCTTTGAAGCGCCAAAGAGTGGCGATCAAGCCTTTCCAGACACTTTAACAGCGCCTCAAGCGGCTCTACAATCTGATTTTTCACCGAGGATCGAAGGGCATCATCATGGATTCCAATGCTTATTTCATGAAAAATTGCAGGAATATTAACCCAGTTCAGGCCGAGCCGCATTACAAGCTTTGTAAAACGCTCGCGCAAGTCCTGATATTCTTTGCGAATATACTGTAGCGTGGTCGAATATCTTTCAATTTCGCCCGCCTTTTTTAAAGTCATATATACAGCATCTCCTAAAAAAGTTTTTTTGGTTTTAAAAGAACTACTCTCAATGAAAGATAATAGCATGATTTCATAAAAAAATCAAGTTTTCTTTATTTTTGCTTTATTTTTTTTATAATCATTGATATAATTTTAGTAATGGATTACTATTTATAAATAACAATATATGTCTATTCGAATTTCGTATGTTATGAGAAAAAACGACTGGATAAAGCTTGGCATACTTATTGTTGTGGGCGCGGTAGCCATTACGGGCTTATACAGAGAATATCTCAAAACAAATCAAGAATTTGATAACGCCGTTGCGTCTCTCCAAACCGAAGGCCGATAATTTTTTTCCTGCGAGCAGGGCGTATTCTTGATTTTTTGCAAAAGAATGCTATAATAGCACAATTCACAATCAATAAATAAAACAGTTTCTTAAGCCACGAAAATTTTGACGCTCGGCGTATCTTAATAATTTATTGAAACCTTTCAGCGGGTATCGTATAACGGTTATTATGCTACCTTGCCAAGGTAGAGATGACGGTTCAATTCCGTTTACCCGCTGAAAGGTTTTAATAGTATTTCTTTTTTACAACCATCCAAAAAAGGAGCCGAAAGTTGGGACACTATAGAAGCGAGATGATGAGCGATGACGAATTCAAAAGAGAAAACGACTGGCACAGAAGATGCGCGCGCATAAGAAAAAAGCTGGAGAAAACTCCTCTATCGCGATTTACAGCATCTCACCTTGATGCCCTTCTAAGAGTAATGACCCTTGATATCCATAAAAGTCCAAACTGTCGGCACGTTAAAGAACTTGAGCGCGTGTTCGCGCAAAAGAAAAAAAGGGGAAAAAAATAACCCACAACACACGCGCCGCCTTCAAAATGAGGCGGCTTTTTATTTCCTTTGGACATTAAGCGCATAAAGCGCGATACTTGTCGCTTGCGACACATTAAGTGATTCTTTTTTTCCTTTTTGTAGAATATGCAGTATAGTGTCGGATCGATCCAAAATATTTTTAGAAATTCCCCTCACCTCGTTTCCCACAATAATCGCGACCGATGAATGAAGCTTATATGATTGGATCGGCTTTGCTTTCTTGTTTATTTCTAAAGAAATAATGACAACACCTTGTTTTTTAAGTTGAGAGATAACGCTGGAAATTCTCTGGAAGTATTCCCACGGCACCGATTGTTCTGCGCCCAAAGCAGTTTTTGCAATCTTTTCCATTTGACGATTGACGGGATACGCGCTGTATCCGGCAAGATATATTTTCTCAACGCCAAATGCATCGGCGGAACGAAATATTGAGCCAATATTATAAAGGCTTCGGATATTATGGAGGATGAGAAATATTGACTGTTTCATGATATAATTATATCATGAAACATGAAACTTAAAACTTGAAACCTTTAGCAAAATTTGAGTCATCTGCTCTCTGTTTAAGTTTCAGATTACAGGTTATAAGTTTCAAGATATGCCGGGGTGTCGGAACTGGTAGACGTATGTAATCATATATTGCTATTCGTTCGTAATTTATATATAATTGGTATGTATGAAAAAGCGAAAATGGACAGAAAAAGAATTACGAACCGCCACACTTAAATCAAGGAGTGTTAGACAAATCCTAAAACTTTTAGGCCTTATTGAAGCGGGTGGAAACTATAATCAAATAAAAAAATATCTTTCTTTGTACAATATTCCCATTCAACACTTGAAGGGAAGGGGCTGGAATAAGGGGATGAAAGTTAACATAAAACCCCGTATACCTCTAAAAAAAATTTTAAAAAATGGAACATATTTCCAAAGTTATAAATTAAAAAAGCGTCTTTTTAAAGAAAATCTAAAAAAACCTGAATGTGAAGAGTGCGGATGGGCTCAAAAATCAGAAGATGGCAGAACACCTCTTGAGTTAGATCATATAAATGGAAATGCTATTGATAATCGAATCGAAAATTTACGCGTTTTATGCCCAAATTGTCATAGTCTAAAACCTACACACAGAGGAAGAAATCGATATAAAAATTCATAATACTAAGCCCGGATGGCGAAATTGGTACACGCACAACACTTAAAATGTTGCGGCCGCAAGGTCATGTGGGTTCGAGTCCCACTCCGGGCACCAAATGTAACTTGTTCGGAATTGACTGCTCCGCGCGGCGAGTACGCCGCGCTCCGCAGGGCAAAATCCGCTTTTGTTTTCGCCGTAAAATCCC
>Ga0209542_10013372_pt1 | contig 14170 bp, 8 predicted proteins | sample RifCSPhighO2_01_FD_184028 | JGI IMG/M metagenome (GOLD analysis project Ga0209542, IMG submission 184028) | Soil microbial communities from Rifle, Colorado - Rifle CSP2_plank highO2_0.1 (SPAdes) (version 2) | ecosystem: Environmental > Terrestrial > Deep subsurface > Rock core/Sediment ...
TTAAAGCCGCCGCAGGCAGCAGCTGGAGCGCTATTGACCCTGAGTCCGTGGCCCGCATGCGCGCCCAGAACCGTTTCAAAACCGGTCTGGAAATCGCTCAGTACACTGCCGACATCATGCGCAAAGACATGGCTGAGTACGATGCTGACTCCTCCGTCTACACCCAGTCCCTGGGCTGCTGGCATGGTTTCATCGGTCAGCAGAAGCTGATTTCGATCAAGAAGCACCTGAAGACTACCAACAAGCGCTACCTCTACCTGTCGGGCTGGATGGTTGCTGCTCTGCGTTCGGATTTCGGTCCGCTGCCGGATCAGTCCATGCACGAGAAAACCTCGGTTTCCGGCCTGATCGAAGAGCTGTACACCTTCCTGCGCCAGGCTGACGCCCGTGAGCTGGACCTGCTGTTCACCGCTTTGGACGCTGCTCGCGCTGCTGGCGACAAAGTCAAAGCAGATGAAATCCAGGCTCAGATCGACGGCTACGAAACTCACGTCGTACCGATCATCGCCGACATCGACGCTGGCTTCGGTAACCCAGAAGCCACCTACCTGCTGGCTAAGAAGATGATCGAAGCGGGTGCTTGCTGCATCCAGATCGAAAACCAGGTTTCCGACGAGAAGCAGTGCGGCCACCAGGACGGTAAAGTGACCGTTCCTCACGCTGACTTCCTGGCCAAGATCAACGCTGTTCGCTACGCATTCCTCGAGCTGGGCATCGACAATGGCGTGATCGTTGCGCGTACCGACTCCCTGGGTGCTGGCCTGACCAAGCAGATCGCTGTTACCAACCAGCCGGGCGACCTGGGCGACCAGTACAACTCCTTCCTGGATTGCGAAGAAGTCTCCCCTGCCGACCTGAAGAACGGCGACGTCGTTCTGAACCGTGAAGGCAAGCTGCTGCGTCCTAAGCGTCTGCCATCCAACCTGTTCCAGTTCCGTGCTGGTACCGGTGAAGCGCGCTGCGTACTGGACAGCATCACCTCGCTGCAGAACGGCGCTGACATGCTGTGGATCGAAACCGAGAAGCCACACGTCGGCCAGATCAAAGGCATGGTTGATGAAATCCGTAAGGTCATCCCGAACGCCAAGCTGGTTTACAACAACAGCCCATCGTTCAACTGGACCCTGAACTTCCGTCAGCAGGCTTACGATGCATTCGTAGCCGAAGGCAAGGATGTTTCCGCCTACGACCGCGCCAAGCTGATGAGCGTCGAGTACGACGAAACCGAACTGGCTCAGGTTGCTGACGAGAAGATCCGTACCTTCCAGCGCGATGGTTCGGCCAACGCCGGCATCTTCCACCACCTGATCACTCTGCCGACCTACCACACCGCCGCGCTGTCGACCGACAACCTGGCCAAAGGTTACTTCGCAGACCAAGGCATGCTGGCCTACGTGAAAGGCGTTCAGCGTCAGGAAATCCGTCAAGGTATCGCCTGCGTTAAGCACCAGAACATGTCCGGCTCCGACATCGGCGACGCTCATAAAGAGTACTTCGCAGGTGAAGCAGCCCTGAAAGCCGGCGGCAAAGATAACACCATGAACCAGTTCAGCTAAGAACAGGTTCACTCAACCGAGGCCACGATCAAGGTTGAGGGTGTTAAGAAAATCCCAGCAGAAATGCTGGGATTTTTTTTGCCTGCCATCCATGGCGGCCACCCTTCTGGCCGTTGCTGTGCGACGTTAAAAAATGGCTCCCGGCCATTTTTTGCCCGCGATTCGCCCTTCTTCAGGTTTTGTGCGCTTTCGCACAACCGCTGTCATGTTTACGTCAATTTCCTTGGATAGCGTCAGACACCCGTCGATTAATCCAAGGAGCCTGCATGAACCACGATAATGACAACTCAGTGCTGTTCGACAATGGCGATGAATTGCCCAGCAACGCATCCAACAACCCGCATATCAATCAGCTGATCGACGGCGTCGGTCGTCGACAGGTGCTTGCCGCCGGTGCAGCGCTCGGCACCCTGGCGTTTCTCGGCAGTGTCATGCCCGGCGCCGCGGTGGCAGCAGAGCCAGCCGCCAAAGGCCTGGAAAAACTGCACTTTAGACCGCGCAGCAAGCTGCCCTTCACGGCTATTGCGACCAACCGTTTAGACAGCATCAGCGTACCAACTGGTTACCGCGCCACGACCTTTATCCCCTGGGGCACGCCGATCACCGGCAACTACCCGGCTTACCTGAACGATGGCAGCAACAGCGCCCAGGATCAGGCCGAGCAACTGGGCATGCACCATGACGGCATGCATTTCTTCCCGATTGACGCACAGCGCGGCGGCAAAAAAAGCGATCACGGCCTGCTGGTACTCAACCACGAATACATCGATGCACCCCTGCTGCACCCCAATGGCCCGACCCTGGTGGCCGGCAAACGCAGCAGCGCCGAAGAAGTGCGCAAGGAAATCAACGCCCACGGCGTTTCCGTGGTGGAAGTACGCCGCGGCCTGAATGGCGAGTGGGCTGTATTGCCGAGCGCCAGAAACCGCCGAATCACCGGCGCTACGCCCATGCAGATCAGCGGCCCGGCGCGCGGCCATGCGCTATTGAAAACCCGTTACAGCCCAAAAGGTACGGCAACGCGCGGCACTTTGAACAATTGCTCACACGGTTTTACCCCATGGGGCACCTACCTGACCTGCGAAGAGAACTGGGCCGGCTACTTTGCCAGCCGCGATACTGAGTTGCCGCGCGAGCTGAGCCGCTATGGCCTGCGCAGCAGCAGCCGCTACGGCTGGGATCACCTCAAGGGTGATGAGTTCGAGCGCTTCGATGCCACGCGTACCACTACCACGGCCAGCGCGGACTATCGCAACGAACCCAACCACTTTGGCTGGATTGTCGAGATTGATCCATTTGCACCGGAATCAGTCCCGGTCAAGCGCACGGCGCTCGGTCGCTTTGCCCACGAAGGCCTGGTGTTCGCCCCGGTGAAATCAGGCCGCCCGGTGGTCTGCTACTCCGGCGATGATTCACAGAACGAGTACATCTACAAATACGTCAGCCGTGACAAATACCGCCCAGGGCGTAGCAATGGCCGTTTGCTCGACGAAGGCACATTGTATGTCGCGCGCTTCGACGCCAGCGGCAAGGGTGAATGGCTGGCGCTGGATATCTACGACAAGAAATTCCAGCAAGCCTGCAAGGCTTCTGGCGTGAGTTTTGCCGACCAAGGTGAGGTATTGATCAATACTCGCCTGGCAGCTGACGTGGTTGGCGCCACCAAGATGGACCGCCCGGAATGGGGCGCGGTCAATCCGGACAACGGCGAGGTGTATTTCACCCTGACCAACAACAGTGCCCGGACTAGCGCCGATGCTGCCAATCCGCGCCCCGCTAACGCGTTCGGCCATATCATCCGCTGGCGTGAGCTGAGCAAGGATTACGCCGGTCGTCAGTTTGCCTGGAGTCTGTTTATGCTGGCAGGCCCGGAAGCCGACAGCATCGGCCCGAACGGTAAACCGCTGACGGCAGATAATCGCCTGGCCAGCCCCGACGGGCTGTGGTTCGACGAGGAAGGCCGGCTATGGATTCAGACCGACATGAGCGGCAGCCAATTAAGCAGTGGTCCATTCGGCAACAACCAGATGCTGGTGGCCGAGCCACGCACCGGTGAGCTGAAGCGTTTCCTGGTAGGTCCTGTCGGCGCCGAAGTAACCGGCATTACCGCGACCCCGGACTTCCGCACCCTGTTCGTCAATATCCAGCACCCGGGCGAAGGCTCAACGGCGACCAACCTGCTCAGCACCTGGCCCGATGGCCCCGGTCAGCGTCCGCGCTCGGCTACGGTGATCATCACCCGCGAAGACGGCCGTCGCTTGCTCTAATCGACTGGCAATAATGTGACCGGTCAGCCCTGGCCGGTCACATTTCGCTGTGACAGACTCATGCCCTTCCCTCTGCGCAAAGAGCATCAGCATGTCCAGCAACCGCTTGAGCCGTATCGTCGGCAAAATCCAGCAACTGCCCAGCGCTCTGCAAAGTCCGGCGCTGTCGCTGCTATTTGGCTCCCAGGTGAAGTTCGCCGGTACCGCCAAGGTACGCGTGCATACGCTGACCCAACAGCAGGCGGTGATGAGCATCGCCAACAAACGCAAGGTGCAGAACCACATCAAAGGCGTGCATGCCGCCGCCATGGCGCTGCTGGCTGAATCCGCCACGGGTTTTCTGGTCGGCATGAATGTGCCGGATGACAAACTGCCGTTGATTAAAAGCCTCAAGGTCGACTACCTCAAGCGCGCTACCGGCAGCCTGCGCGCCGTGGCCAGCCTGACACCCGAGCAGATTCAAGCCATCCACACCCAGGAAAAAGGCGAAGTGCTGGTTGCAGTGACCGTGACCGATGAAGCCGGTATCCAGCCGATCCAGTGTGAAATGCTTTGGGCCTGGGTCAGCAAGAAGCGCTGAATGCAGGCTGGTCTAAGCTGAAAACGCCGCACGGTGCGGCGTCATTCAGGAGATAGCCGGTGCAGGGAAAACTTCTTCTAGTGGGTGGTGGGCTGGCGCTGATTGCAGTGCTCGGCACCTTGTATTGGCGCCTGCACAGCGAGTCGCAGGTTGTTGCGCAGGCCAGTCAGGCCGACAACTCCACCAGCGTGCTCTCGGGCGTTAGCCCAGCAACGTCGATGCCCACTGAGGCGCAGCTACAAGAGCTGCTGCAAAACCCCGCCGTAAAAAACCAGGAGCAGCGCCTGGCGTTCCATCAGGCCTACCGCAGTTTTGTCAGCGGCGCCGCCGAGCTGTCCCCCGCGCAACGTGAAAGCCAGGCGCAGGTCTTGCGTGAACAGATCGAAACTTACGAGCAGCGCAGTGAACTGGCCATGAGTGAGTCGCTGTTACTGCAACTGGGGCTGATTCAGCTCACCACTGGCGATGAACAAGCGCAGAAAGATCAGGCCGCCGCATTGGTCGCCCGCTACAAGGCGATTAGCGCCGAGCGCGAAGCCAAGGCCGCGACACCCAGCGCCGAGTTTCGTCGTTACAAGGCCGATGAGAAGCGCATCGTCGAGGAAGTGCTGAGCTTGGACAGCTTTCCCGATGGTTTGAGCCGCGATGAGTACCTGCGCCAACGCCTGCAGCAGGCGCGCGAACAACACTATCAATAACCCGACCTGAGCAGGCTGCTCAGGTCGGGTCAGCGCGTTACAGCAGTTGGTCGAGCGCGTAGTACAGCAAGTTGAAGGGTTTATTGCGGTCGGCGGTGTCGCTCTGCTCAGAGGCATCCAATACCGGGCCGCTGCCATTCATCACATTATTGACGAAGTCATCCAGCTGCAGGTTCTGCTCCTGAATATCCGCGTTGGCAAACTCGATGATGCTGGTGCAGTGGCTTTCATTAACTGCACGGTACTGCGGGAAGTAACCGCCAACATTCGGCAGGTTGGCCAGCTCGTTACGCAGCCTGCTGGTGTCCACATCCCACTTGGCGTGAATCAGTGCCTCCTTGGCGGCCTGGTTCGGTGCGTTGATGATTTCCGGGTAGAAACGCTCATAGGAATAGGACGAGTAATTCAGGTCCTTCCAGAAGTGCGTATGTCCCATGCGATCAGCCGCCAGGTTGCTCGACAACGCCGGGTAAATGGTGCCCAGGTTATTCAGGTTAAGCCCCGGCAAACGCGACTGCAGGTATGGCAACGGCCCAGCATCCAGCCCCCAGGCATTGCGGATAAAGCCCTGCAACGGCAAGGACGGATAAGCCTCGTTACCACCGCCACTGATGGCCGAGAACACCGGCCCGGAGTCATTGATCAGGAAGCTGCGCGTCGGTGCGATGTCCTGCCGGGTTGGTGCGTAGTTGGTCAGGCTGCCGGCACCGCCAGCGCTGCAGCCGGTGGTCAGCATCTGCGTGGGGCGCGGCAGGTTGTCTTTCAGCCAACCCACTACTGCACGCATGTTGCGTAGGCCGTTGTGGTGCCAGATCAACGGCGCCTGCTGGCTTTGCGGGTCTTCATAGACCGCGACCTTGTCGCCGGAGTAGATGTCGCCGGTGCAATACGGCACATAGACCATGTTCCAGTTCTGGGTTTTCACGCGCGTCCAGGGATGCAGACGCACCACGAAGGGGCTGACCAGACTGGCACCTGGGTTGAGCAGGCTCATGTAGTCATTGGGAATGCCGTCGGGGTTGCGTGCCCCGCGAATGCCGCTTTGACCGGTGCAACTGGCGTAATCCCAGCAGGCCCCGCCGCCCTCCAGGTAGATGATGGTGTTGCGGGTATTGGGCACGCGGTTGACGAAGAATTTGTACGGCGAGCCGTTGCCACACACGGCGCCGGTTTGCGGGGCCATTTGCACGGTTTGCCAGGCGTAGTAGTTAGCTGGTTTGAAGCCGCTGTTGAAACCACTCGGGTTGGCCAGCAGCGGATACGGCCCTAGGCGTTGCGCCGGAGTGACCTTGTTATCTGCCGCAGGTGCAACCACCAGGTTGCTAAGTGTTTGCCAGAAGTTGTAATCGCCCTGCTCGGCCTGCACCGGCATTGCCAGGGCAGAAATCATCAGCGGCGCGGCACAGCGCCGAAGTGTTATCGCTACAGACATGGTGAGTCCCTCATCTTGTTGTTATCGATGGGTCCACATACCCGAGCCGTTGTACGAATCCCCTCCAGCTGTCACCCGAAGTCAGCCCATCACCCACTGGAGACTGCCCATACACCGCGCCGAAGCAGCAGTAACTGCGCGTACCCAAACGTGTCGCCGCTGCTCGACATTCAAGCCAGCCTGGCGATTCATGCACGCTAGTCCAAGAAACTCTGACTAACCACAGCCCTACATATTTATTGGATATAGCGCTGCTGGTTTTAAGCTGCGGCGGTTATCTGCGGCCTGCGCCGACAGAACACTGCTCATGACAATAAAAAAGGGAAGCCAAGCTTCCCTTTTCATATGCCTGCGTCAGGTGCTAGATGCGGAATTGACGCACCAATGCGCCCAGGCGTTCGCCCAGCCCAGCTAGATTGCGAGCGGTCTGCGCGCCCTGTTGGGTTTCGTCGGCCACGCTGTCAACCGCCACGGCAATCTTGTGCACGCTGCGGTTGATCTCTTCGGCCACAGCGGTTTGCTCTTCGGCGGCGCTGGCGATCTGCGCGTTCATCGCGTTGATGGTGGCGATCAATTGCGCGATGGCATCCAGCGAGGTGCCGGCGCGGTTAGCTTGCTCGCTGGTGACATCACCGGCATCACTGGAGCGACGCATCGCGGTCACCGCATCCTGGGTGCCTTTTTGCAGGCGGTCGATCATCCCCTGAATTTCCTGGGTGCTCTGCTGCGTACGACTGGCCAGCGCGCGCACCTCGTCGGCCACTACAGCAAAGCCTCGCCCCGCTTCACCCGCACGTGCCGCTTCGATGGCCGCGTTGAGGGCCAGCAGATTGGTCTGCTCGGCGATGGAGCGAATCACATCGAGCACGCTGACAATCGACGACACGTCTTTTTGCAGCGTATCGAGCGACACGCCGCTGTCGCGGATATCCTGCACCAGGGTGTGGATGCGCTCGATGCTGCCATCGACCACCTGTTTCGCAGCCTGGCCTTCGGTGTCGGTTTTTTGCGCCGCTTCTGCTGCGCCCTGAGCACTTTGCGCGACTTCATGGGCGGCGGCGGACATTTCATTGATGGCCGTAGCCACCTGATCGGTTTCATGGCGCTGACGCTCCATGGCCTCTTCTGAACGCTGCGTCTGGGCCGAAACCTGGCCGACCAACTCAGTCAGCTGGCCGGTCATGTCGACGATCTGCCGAACCAGGCCATGGATTTTTTCGACAAATCGGTTGAACGAGCCGGCCAGTTGGCCAAGCTCGTCGTCGCCATTGATCGGTAGGCGGCGCGTCAGGTCGCCTTCACCGGCGGCGATGTCATCGAGGTTGTCCTTGATCTGCTGCAGCGGGCGCAGGAAGGTGTTGCTCAGCACCACCCCGACAATGCCGAATATCACCAGCAGCACGGCGGCAATCACCATGATGCTGGTAATGATGGTGCTGATACGCTCGTCGATTTCACCTTGTACCTGAGCAATCTGCGCTTCGACGCCGTCGAGGTTGATTGCCGTACCTAGGGCCATGTCCCATTTCGGCAGGTAGTAGCTGTAGGCCATTTTCGGCACCAGCACAGAGTCATCAGTTGGCAGTGGCGAGCTGTAATTGACGTAGTAGCTGTTGTTCTTGGCGACATTCACCAGTTCACGGTTGATGTATACGCCATTCGGGTCGCGGCGATCGGCCAGGCTTTTGCCGACGTCTACCGGACTATCGCCGCGGAACAGGCGCACCACGTTGGAGTCGTGGCCGAAGAAGTAGCCGTCCTTGCCGAACTTGATCTTCGACAGAATGACGATTGCCTGTTCTCGGCTGGCCATGTCGCCTTGCGCAGCACCGTCATACAGCGTTTGTACAGATCCCAGGGCGATCTGTACGTAGTGCTGCAACTCGTTGCGGCTTTCCTGCAGCAGACGTTCGCGGGTTTCTTTGACTTCCTGAGCGGCCAGGTTCTGTAACACCTTGGCGGCAGCACCACTGAGCACCAGGGCAAACAGCACCACCGGGATCAGTGCCAACAGCACGACTTTTGATTTCAAGGTTAGGCGCATCGGCAGGTCCTTGGTTGGCAGTGGAGCGAAATAAAAACGGGGCTATCGATTTATCGGTAGCCCCGCTGAAAGGTTGAATCGCCTGAAGCAATAACGCTGCAGGCGAGCAATGCCCCGGTTAAATCACCATAGCTGCTGCCCAACCGAATACCAGCAGCGGCAGGTTGTAGTGCAGGAAAGTTGGCACCACGCTGTCCCAGATGTGGTTGTGCTGGCCATCGACGTTAAGCCCGGCGGTTGGGCCGAGGGTCGAGTCGGAGGCTGGCGAGCCGGCATCACCCAGTGCGCCGGCGGTGCCAACGATGCACAGGATGGCCAGCGGACTGAAGCCGAGTTGCAGACCTAACGGTACGAAGATCGCCGCGATGATTGGCACGGTGGAGAACGACGAACCGATGCCCATGGTTACCAGCAGGCCAACCAGCAACATCAGCAGCGCACCCAGCGCCTTGTCATGACCAATCAGTTCAGCAGAGCTGTCGACCAGGCTTTTCACTTCACCGGTGGCCTTCATCACTTCGGCAAAACCGGCGGCAGCGATCATGATAAAGCCGATCATGGCCATCATTTTCATACCTTCGGTAAACAGACCATCGGCCTCTTTCCAGCGCACCACGCCAGACACCGAGAAGATGATAAAGCCGACCAGGGCACCGATGATCATCGAGTCCAGCCACAGCTGCACAACAAACGCGGCAGCAATCGCCACGCCCGCCACCAGCAGGCTCAATGGGTTATAGGCAACATCCACGCGCTCGGCCTGCTCGATTTTGCTCAGGTCGTAGACACGCTTTTTGCGGTAGCTGAAGAACACCGCCACCAGCAAGCCAAACAGCATACCCAGTGCGGGGATCGCCATGGCTTTGGTCACATCCAGGCCGCTGGTGTCGACGCCGCCACTGGCAACATTGGCCAGCAAAATGTCATTGAGGAAGATTCCGCCAAAACCCACCGGCAGAAACATATACGGGGTAATCAGACCGAAGGTCAGCACACAGGCGATCAAGCGACGGTCGAGTTGCAGCTTGCTCAATACATACAGCAGTGGCGGCACCAGCAGCGGGATAAAGGCGATATGAATCGGCAGGATGTTCTGCGAGGAAATCGCCACCGCCAACAGCAACGTAATCATCAGCCACTTGAGCAGACCGGCGCCTTTGGCGTCCTGCTTGTTGACCATCGCCAAGGCCTTGTCCGCCAGTGCGTGGGCCAGACCGGATTTGGCTATCGCCACGGCAAAGGCACCCAGCAAGGCATAGGACAACGCCACTGTCGCCCCGCCGCCCAGGCCCTTATTGAAAGCCGCCAGCGACCCCTCAACACCGAGGCCGCCAAGCAGGCCACCGGCCAAGGCGCCAACGATCAGAGCCACTACCACGTGTACACGGCACAAGCTGAGGATCAGCATGATCCCCACTGCCGCAACGACTGCGTTCATCGATTTACTCCCGCGATTTAAATAGGTCCACGAAAGTTTGACCCGTCGTGGATGCTGCGCCGGCTCGGCGAAGGGCGCGTACTCTGCCTAATGCTGACTGACCTGTCAAAACACCCGTAAATTATTCTATACACTGCGTTGCAGATTTCGATTACCCTGCGATTTACAGTGTTCACACTGGCCTGCTATTTGCTCTGCTTTACTTGTCGTGACACTTAAAGAAAAGCGCCTAAGCGCCGATAGGCGTTCTAAGCCTCTGCCCTATAAAGGTCCTGAAAATGCTGTTCAGCCGACTTTCCATCCAGTTGAAAATCACCCTATTGGCCGGCCTGTGCTTGCTGGCCATTGTTGCGGTGCTGGTATCCGCCTCGGTCATTCAGGCCTCACGCAGTGCCAGCCTGGTCAAGCAGGCCAGCACCGCCATGCTGCAGGAGTCTGCACAGCTGCGGATGTCCGCACGCGGCGAATCCCAAGCGTTGCAGATTCAACGCTACTTTATGGACGCCTATCAATACGGGCGCGGCGCGGCGACGCAGGTGTTGTTTATTCGGGAACAGGCTGAGAAGCGCTTTCTAGATGCCTTTGACCTGCGTGAAGACCTGACTCGTCAGGTGCGCAGTGCGCTGGAAGCCAACCGCAGTTTGCTGGGTATTTATGTCGCATTCGAACCGAACGCGCTGGATGGCAAGGATGAGCTTTTTGCTGATCAAGGCAACCTCGGTAGCAATGACAAAGGTCGCTTTTCGGTCTATTGGTCACAGGGTGATAACGGTGAGCTGAGCTCCGAGGCCATGACAGAAGAAAGCCTCAATGACACCACCCCGGGAATCAGCGGCGCGCCCTACAACGCGTGGTACAGCTGCCCACTGCAGAAAAAAAAGGTGTGCCTGCTTGATCCCTATATTGATGAGGCTGACGGGGTAAAAACCCTGATGACGAGCATCGCCTTCCCCTTGATCCAAGGCGACAAGGTGATCGGCGTATTGGGGGTTGATATCAGCTTGGCCAGCCTGCAAGAGCTCAGCACCAATGCTCATCAAGGTCTATTCGACGGCGCCGGCCATGTGAGCATCATCAGCCCCGCCGGCTTGCTGGCTGGGCACAGCCGCGACAGCAGCCTGCTAGGCGGGAAACTGGAAAAAGCCTTTACCAATCAACACAACGAAATCCTCAGCCTGGTGGCAAGCAATCGTCAGGAAACTTTGCACCATGATGGCGCACTGCAAGTGCTGCAACCGCTGCTGCCAATCCCTGAGTCGCAGCCGTGGGGCGTGCTGATGGAGGCGCCTGAGAAGGTTTTGTTAGCGCCCGCTGCCCGTCTTGAAACGCAAATGGATGAAATGGGCACGCGCAGCACTGCAGTGTCCTTGGGGCTTGGTTTGGTTGCCGGGGTGGTAGGGATTCTGCTCATCTGGTTAACGGCGCTTGGGGTTACCCGGCCGATTCTCGGTGTTGCAGCAATGCTGAAGAACATCGCCAGCGGCGAAGGTGATCTGACCCGTCGCCTGGAGTACGCCAAGCAGGATGAACTGGGGGAACTGGCCAGCTGGTTCAACCGTTTCCTCGACAAACTGCAACCCATCATCGCTGACGTTAAACGCAGCGTGCAGGATGCGCGCAGCACAGCCGATCAGTCCGCCCTGATCGCCAGCCAGACCAGCGATGGGATGCAGCAGCAATACCGTGAAGTGGATCAGGTGGCTACAGCGTTCCAGGAAATGAGCGCCACCGCGCAGGATGTGGCGCACAACGCGGCTCAAGCCGCAGAAGCCGCGCGCACTGCCGACCAAGCCAGCCGTGAAGGCATGAGTGTGATCGGTAAAACCACTTCGACCATCGAACTGCTGGCCAATGAAATGAACGTGGCCATGCAGGAAGTCGAAGGCCTGGCCAATAGCAGCGAGAAGATCGGCTCAGTACTCGAAGTGATCCGCTCGATCGCTGAACAGACCAACCTTTTGGCCCTGAACGCTGCGATTGAAGCCGCCCGCGCCGGTGAAGCAGGCCGTGGTTTTGCCGTGGTGGCGGATGAAGTGCGCAACCTGGCGAAACGCACCCAGGACTCGGTGGAGGAAATTCGCCAAGTCATCGAAGGCTTGCAAAGCGGCACCAAGGAAGTGGTCAGCACCATGCACAGCAGTCATCGCCAGGCGCAGGGCAGCGTTGAGCAGGTTGAGCAGGCAGTGGCCGTGCTGCAACGCATCAGCCAAGCGGTCAGCGTGATCACTGACATGAACCTGCAGATCGCCAGCGCGGCTGAGGAGCAGAGCTCGGTGGCCGAAGAAATCAACCGTAACGTCGCTTCGATCCGGGATGTCACTGAATCGATTTCCGCCCAGGCAGACGAGTCAGCAAAAATCAGCCAAGGGCTGAACAAATTGGCCAACCACCAGCAAAGCCTGATGGACCAATTCCGCGTTTAACGCAGATGGCATGATCGGACCGCCACTCTGGCGGCTGCTTCCTTGTGACGCAGGCTAACCATTGTTAGCCTGCGTTTTTTATTGATGCCGCAGAAATCGAGAGGTGAACGATGCTCAATATTGCCCTAGTGGCCGGTTCCAGCCGCAGTAACAGCCAATCGGGCAAGGTTGCCCGCTTTTTGCGCCAGCGTCTGATTCAGTTGGGCTACACCGATGATGCGCAAAGCAATGTGATCGACCTGGGCCTCGCCCCGCTGCCGCTGTGGCCTGCTGAAGACGCCGGTCCATGGGGGCTGTACAGCAAGCAACTGGCCGCTGCCGATGCCGTGGTGATCATTTCTCCGGAGTGGAATGGCATGGCCTGCCCGGCCATCAAGAACTTCTTTATCTACGCCAGCAAAGCTGAGCTGGCGCACAAGCCAGGTCTATTAGTGGGCGTTTCGTCAGGGGTGGGTGGTGCTTATCCGATCAGCGAGCTGCGCGCCTCCAGCTACAAAAACTGCCGCCTCTGCTACTTGCCTGAGCACTTGATCGTACGCAGTGTCGAGAAGGTGCTAAACACGCCAGAACCGAGCCACGAAGAGGACCAGCGCCTGCACGCACGGATCGATTACGAGCTGGATATTCTGGTCAAGTATGCGCACGCCCTGCTTCCCGTTCGCGCCAGTATTGATATGAGCAACCCGGCATTTGCCAACGGCATGTAAAGATTGCACTGAACGCACCTGATGACCTCAGGTGCGTTTTAGCGGCAAGCTGACCGTGACGCGCAACCCATCCAAAGGGCTCTCTGCCAGCTGCAAACTTCCGCCCCACGCATCAACAATATCGCGAACGATACCCAGGCCCAGGCCATGACCGGCGACCTGTTCATCCAAACGACTACCACGGCTGAGCACTTCGTCCCGCAGCGCGGCGTCGATACCCGGGCCATCATCATCAATCGTAAGTTGGTAGCCCGCTGTCACTTTGCAGATATGCAGCTGTACCTGGCTATCCGCCCACTTGCAGGCGTTGTCCAGCAGGTTGCCGAGCAGTTCCAGCAGGTCTTCACGGTCCCATGGTAAGCGCAAACCAGGCTCGGCCTGCCACTCCAGTTGCAGGTGGTTGCCGTGGATCATTGTCAGGGTCGAGAACAGCTCCGGCAGCTCGCTGGCGCAGTCAAAATGCGCGCCGGGCAAGGCCTCCCCAGCTAAACGCGCACGCCCCAGTTCACGGGCGATGCGCTGCTCGATCTGTTGCAACTGACTGTTCAGGCTTTCGCGCAATTGCGGCAGCTGTTTGAGCTCTTCACGCGTCGCCAGACTGACCAACACCGCAAGCGGTGTTTTCAATGCATGGCCGAGGTTACCTAACGCATTGCGCGACCGTTTGAGGGTGTCTTCGGTGTGCGCCAGCAGGTGGTTGATCTGCGCCACCAGCGGTTCCAGCTCAAGCGGCACCTGCTGATCCAGCTGGCTACGCTGGCCTTGCTGCAACTGCAAAAGCTGCCTGCGGACTTGTTCCAGCGGGCGCAATGCCCGACTGACGATCAGCCGTTGCAGCAACAAAATCAGCACCAGTGCACTGACTCCCAAGCCCAGAATAACTTTCTGCACCTGGCTGAAACTATCGAGTATCGGCCTGTAATCACGCGCCACATGAATCACGATGGGCTGGCCATAACGCTGATAATCAGCACGGTAGACCAGCCATTGCTGACCTTGAGGCCCGTCGCCGAGTGCGTCCTTCA
>Ga0209542_10013373_pt1 | contig 14170 bp, 13 predicted proteins | sample RifCSPhighO2_01_FD_184028 | JGI IMG/M metagenome (GOLD analysis project Ga0209542, IMG submission 184028) | Soil microbial communities from Rifle, Colorado - Rifle CSP2_plank highO2_0.1 (SPAdes) (version 2) | ecosystem: Environmental > Terrestrial > Deep subsurface > Rock core/Sediment ...
GGCGAAGAACTTTACGGGGAGCTGCTTCACATCCAAAACCTCATTCATGTAGTAGCCCATACCTCCCACCTCGGCGGTCCCCGCAAGGTAATCGCCGTCCTGCGTCTTGTAGAGGTCTTCTTCTGACTGCGGCAGGTACCCGGTACCCATGAAGGACTCGCGCCGCACAAGCGAGGGAACGAGCAGGGGCGTGAAGCCGCCTTTCTTTATGAAGTGATTGGAGATGAACTGCCAGAGCGCGTAGGAGAGAAGCGCAGCATCGCCCTTTAAGAAATACCCCCTGAACCCGGCGACCTTCGCGCCACGCTCGAAGTCGGCGAGGTCGAGCGCGGTCATCAGCTCGACGTGGCTCTTCGGCGTGAATGCAAATTCCGGCAAAGTTCCCCACTTCTTCACCTCCATATTGTCGGCATCGCTCTCCCCCTCCGGTACCGACATATCGGGGATGTTCGGTACCGTGAGCATCAGCTGCTGCCACTCCCCCATCACCTTCTTCAACCGCTCCTCGCTCTCGGCCATGCCCTGCTTCAGCTGTTGCATCTGTTCGATGACCTTCTCGCGCTCGATGCCCTTCTTGGCGCGTATCTCGTTGCTGCGGCGGTTCTGTTCCGCGCGCTTGGTGTCGAGCTCGAGCCGGAGCATCTTACGCTCGTCGTCCACCTTGATAAGCCGGTCGAGGTCGACCTCAATGTGCTTCTTCACCGCCCCGGCTTTTATAATGTCTACGTTCTCCCGAATAAAATGTATATCAAGCATGTATTTAATAGTATATCACTCGTCGAGCGTGTAAATGGAAACCGCCCGTCGAGAAACGCACCCAACGGGAGGTTCCCACGACGAGCGGAATTCAGGACTTCGTCTGTGCTCGTAAAGCACAATTCATCTCCACGAGAACAGGAACAGCGGCCGCATACGCACAGGGAACCTCGCTGTCTCTGTGACCTGAAGCTGTGCATTTGAAACGGGGGAACCCGATGAGGTGCGGACATTCCGGACGAAGAACAACTGAGTTCGGGTCCTCATAGTGAACGAGAACATCCACAGACAGCGGGGTGCCCAAAACTTCCTTTCTTTCGGCGTCTCGCCCACTGCACATGACCTTGATTCTCAAGACTCTCAACATGGCCTTTTCCTTCTCTAGGATTTTTCGGAGGCTCTCCACATATGCCAAAGAGCCGTTGAATTACCTGACGACAATATACCTGACGATTTCATTCCGTCAACGTTTTTCCACTATCCCCGCTTTGGCGCTATAGCTACATAGTTGGGATAGCTGAATGCAGATGGTGGTGCGAGATATACTACGAAGATGGAGATACGTGAACTCGCGCGGGAGGAATGGCCTGCACAACTGCTGGAGATACCACAGCAGCCGAAACGGCTGTGGGTGCGGGGGCAGTTGCCGCCCGAGGGACACAAGCTGCTCGCGGTGGTGGGCAGTCGCGCAATGACGCAGTACGGGCAAGCGGCATGCCAGAAACTTATCACTGGGCTGGCGGGCTACCCCATCTCGATAGTGAGCGGACTCGCGCTCGGGGTGGACACCTGTGCACACAAAGCGGCTCTCTCTGCAGGACTCCACACGCTCGCCTTCCCCGGCTCCGGCCTCGACGACTCGATACTGTATCCGCGAAGTAATCGGGTATTCGCAAAAGAACTGCTGGAAAAAGGCGGCGGCATGATGTCAGAGTACGAACCAAAAACGCCCTCGCACGTGCGCTACTTCCCGGAGCGCAATCGACTTATGGTAGGCATCGCGAACGCCGTGCTCGTCATCGAGGCGGGCGAGAAGTCCGGCACGCTCATCACCGCGCGGCTCGCGAGCGAGTACAACCGCGACCTGCTCTGTATCCCGCATAGAATAGGTGACTCGCACGCCTTCGGTCCGCACCTCTTCATCCGGCTGGGTGCCGCGCTCGTTTCTGACCCGCTCCACATCCTCGAAGCGCTCGGGATACCACCGCGTGAGACGGGCGAGCGCGGCGCGGCGCCAACAGACCTCGAAGATGCCGAACTAGAAATTTGGAGTATGCTCGAAGAACCAATGACCCGCGATGAAATACTGCGAGAGAGTTCTGCTGATTCAGGCGAGGCGCTGACCGCGCTTGTCGCCCTCGAGCTGCGCGGTCTCGTTAAAGAAGAATTTGGCGCGTGGCACAAAACATGAAAATCTATTCTTGGAACATGCTGTTCCGTAATTCTGAACTCGACCGCGCGTTCGAGTTCATTTCAAAAAGCGATTTCGACATCTTCTGCTTGCAGGAAGTGCCTGAAGCGTTCCTCGAGCGACTGAAGTCGCTCTCCTGCCATATCGCCTACCGCACCGATATGGAGAAGCTCTTCAGGGCGGAGACGGTTCTCACCTACAACGTCATCCTCTCCCGGCATGCCATCACTGACCAAGGCGAGGTACACTATCCCGATTATTGGCCGCTTCTCCCACTGCGAACCCGCTTCTTCGTGCGTCTCATGCCGCAGGAACTTTTCTCGAAGATACGCAATCGCGGCATCCTGTACGTCGATATAACGGTAGGCAAGACATCGCTGCGCGTCTTCAACCTCCATCTAGTGCTCGCACAGCCCGCGTGGCGCCTGAAGGAATTCGAGCTCGCGATGGCGAAGCGCGACGCGTCTCGGCCCACGATCGTCTGCGGCGACTTCAATACGCTCGAGAAACCGCACATCACTCCGCTCAACTGGCTCCTCGGCGGCGGCCTGCGCGATGCCCTGCTCTATAATCGCGAACGAACGCACATTGAACAGCGCTTCGTCGAGCACAAACTGACCAATCCGTTCTATGGCGGTATCACGCACCCGCTCTCGCAATCGCAGCTCGACCACATCCTCGTCTCTCATACTTTCTCCATAAAAAATGCGACTGTTATTCCCGACCGTTTTGGCTCCGACCATCACCCGATACGAGTCGAAATCGCGTAGCTGCACTTGCCCGGTAGAACAACTTGGCATTGTGCATATTGCTCGTTATCAACACGCACGATTCACATCAATATCTGCTTCATCTACAAGCATATCGAAGTTATATTTCGGTGCACGAGCGATGCCAAGTAGTCCTCACCGGGCTTGACCATATATAGGTATGCGCGCTATGACTTGATTCATAGTGAAAAAATTATTGATAGTTGAATCGCCGACCAAGGCGCGCACCATCGGTGGCTACCTGGGCAAGGACTACACCGTCCTCGCCTCGGTCGGCCATGTGCGCGACTTACCGAAATCGAATAAGGACGCCGTTGATATCGAGGGCGGCTTCATCCCGCGCTACGTCATCCCCGCCGAGAAGCGCGAGGTCATCGAGAAGATAGAGCGCGCGGCGGCGAAAGCCGATGACATCTATCTGGCGACCGACCCCGACCGCGAGGGCGAGGCTATCGCCTGGCATATCAAGGAGGTTGCGGGATTGAAGAAGCCGAAGCGCGTCGTCTTCCACGAGATAACCAAGGCCGCTATCGAGGAGGCGCTCGCCCACCCGCGAGCCATTGACGAACATCTGCGCGAAGCGCAAGAAGCGCGGCGCGTCCTCGACCGCATCGTGGGCTACGATCTCTCCGGTCTTATTTGGAAAAAAGTGAGATACGGATTGTCGGCAGGCAGGGTGCAGTCGCCGGCGCTGCGCATCCTCGCGGAGCGCGAGCGTGAGATAAAGGCGTTCATCCCCGTCACCTATTTCGTACTCGCAGCACTCTTCAAATCGAAGTCGGGAGATATCGCGACGACCTGTACCGAGCAGCCATCATCGAAAGAAGAGGCGGAGCGGATTGTGCAGGCGGGCAGAAGTACCTCATGGAACGTCGCTGACATCACGGAAAAGGAGGAGGAACGTAATCCACGCCCGCCCTTCACCACCTCGACCTTGCAGCAGACCGCCTCGACCCGTCTCGGCTTCGCCCCCTCACGCACGATGCGCGCCGCACAGAAGCTCTATGAAGCCGGTCATATCACCTATATGCGTACCGACTCGGTAAATCTCGGCGAAGAAGCGGTCGCGAAGATGGCAAGCGTCGTCGAAAAAGAATTCGGAAAGGACTATCTCCACGTGCGCGTCTACAAGACGACGAGCAAGAATGCACAGGAGGCACACGAGGCCGTGCGCCCCACCGATCCTGCTCACGCACGCGCAGGCGCCACACCGGACGAGACAGCGCTCTACGCGCTTATCCGTACGCGTGCGCTCGCCTCGCAGATGGCGGCCGCGCGCATTATGCGTACGAATGTCGTTGTGAAAGCGAAAGCGAATATTCCCCCGTTTACCGCGAACGGCTCGCGCACACTCTTCCCCGGCTGGCTCGCACTCGATACGGATGCGCGCGGCGAGGATGTCGAACTGCCGAAGCTCGCAGTTGCTGACGCGCTCACCCTCCTCTCACTCGGCAGCGAGGAGAAGCAGACCGAGCCGCCGAATCGCTACACCGAAGCGGGGCTTATCAAGGAACTCGAGAAGCGCGGTATCGGCCGGCCCTCCACCTACGCCTCAATCATGAAGACTATTTCTGACCGCGGCTACGTCGATAAGTTGGGTCGGTCCTTGAAGCCGACAGCGACCGGTATGGTCGTCTCCGGCTGGCTTGAAGAACATTTCCCCGAATACGTGAGCGACACCTTCACTGCGGAGATGGAAAACGAGCTCGACGAGATAGCACGCGGCGAGCGCGGCTACACCGAGACCCTCTCCGCCTTTTACGGCCCCTTCGAGAAGGCGGTGCATGCAAAAGATAAATTGCCGAAGGCGACTTCGCTTGGGGATTCGGGAAGTGAATTCCCGTGCCCGCTCTGCGGAAGCCCGATGGAGAACAAGCTCGGCCGCGGCGGCGTTTTCATGAGCTGTAAGAAGTATCCCGACTGTCTCGGCGCACGGATGGAAGACGGCACCGAGCTTAAGAGCGACACGCCTATCGGACACGACCCGAAGACGGGCGCGCCCGTTTATATCAAAACCGGACGCTTCGGCCCGTATGTGGAAATGACACTGCCGGAAGAAGAAAGCAGTAGGCAGAAAGCAGTAGGCAGCGAGGATACAAAAGAAACAAAAAAGAAAAAGAGCCGTGGGCGGCCGAAGACGGCCGCCAAGCGCGCGAGCATCCCGAAGGGTACCGACCTCGCGCAGATCACACTCACTGATGCTCTTCGCTATCTCTCGCTCCCGCGCGAACTGGGAATGCACCCCGGCACCGGCAAGGCGGTGTTCTCGTCGACCGGGCGCTTCGGCCCCTATGTCGGCAGCGACGGCGAGTTCCGCTCGCTCAAAGCGAAGGTCGGAGACCCCTACACCATCACGCTCGACGAGGCGCTCGCCCTGCTGGCCGAACCCAAGAAACTTGCGAAAGGCATTGAGCTCGTGCGGGAGCTCGGCAAGCACCCGCGCACCGGCAAGCAGCTCGCACTCTATAAATCAAAGCAGGGGCTCTTTCTCAAAAAAGGCCTGCGCCGTATTTACCTCCCCGACTCTGTCGATGCCTCCTCCCTCACTCCTCTCGAAGCTGCCGAGTATTTGAAATGACTTTAAAGATATTTTTTGGATCTTTATCACTTATAGTTGCTCTTGTTTCTTTTGCACCCTACTTGAAGGATGTTCTGGCGAGGAAGACTACCCCGCACATGTATTCGTGGCTGGTATGGACGATATTGCAGGTCACGGCCACAGTCGCCATTTTGAGAGAGAATCTGTTCTGGAGCGCACTTGGCGTTGCTGCTCTTGGATTAGTCTCTGGAATTGTGTTTCTGTTGTCCTTCAAGTACGGAACAAAAAATATTACAGCCTTTGATACAGCCTGTTTAATCGGAGCGCTCATCGCTATCGGCATCTGGGTATTTGCTCACGACGTAACGCTCTCCATAATCCTCATCACGATAATTGATTTTGTGGGTTTTCTACCAACCTATCGCAAAGGATATGAGGAGCCATATAGCGAGACACTCTTTCTCTATGCGTGTAGTGCGTTCTCGAACCTCTTCTCGCTGTTCTCGATAACGCACTACTCCATCGAATCGTCCCTCTACGTTGCGAGCCTTGTCGCAAGCAATGTCATTTTTGTGACTATCGTGTTGGTCAGACGAAATACCCTTTTGAGACAAAAACAAATCATTTGACAAGTAGATATACTGTGTATTATAATCTTACCGCTGCACTGGGGTCATAACGACTTTAACTGGTGCGGCGGCAGTATCCATCAACGGCGTGTGCCTTCTCAAAGGAGATCATCATGGCACGAAGTCTTGAAGGGCAAGAGTTCCTTTACAGCTACAACGGTGGGGTCAACGCCCTGGTCGACAGGCAGACATGGCTTGGTCTGAACAAGGCCGACCAGATCTTGAAGGCTATTTGGCAACACGACCCGGGAAGCAAAGTTGCAATCAATTACCTCCCCACGGTTACGACTCCGATCTTCACATTCGCCAATCATAAGCGAGTACAGACGAGTCCGTGGTTTACAGGGCACACAGAGCACCTGGAAAAGCTCTACGACCACATTCGACGTCACGGCGGCAAACTCTGCAGCGAATACGGCAACTTCTACGTGCCGTTCTCGAACGGCTCGGAGACGGGATTGCACGGAAAAGAAGAGCAAATCCGCGAGCTCCAATACGTAACTAGCCGTCAGCAGTTCTTCCAGACGTTCGGCATCACGCTTGAAGAGCTCTGGGCGCTCTAGCCGGCCGCGCGCACGTTTGTCGAGCAGACTCCGGTCTGCCGCAAACGTGCGCGTTTTGTTTTCATAAAAGATTCTTCAATATTCTTATCTGCATCCGGTCGGAAATAATAAGAACATTTAAATATGAGCCTCATATTGAAGTCAGACTTCGGTACGACATTTCGCCCGATTCCCTCACCCCTTTCGGGGCCGCGGAATACTTGAAATAAAACACGACCCGGGGAAACGAGTCGTGAAAGTCTTTCGGATTGTCCTCGCTAATGATCTTTTCGTTTTAACGCGCTCACGCACGCTTGCGTTACGGCATCAACGCGTTCTTGCGGATACTCTCGTATCGCCTCTTCGAGCCGCCGCATGCGTTCCGGGCCGGTTTTTCGATATCTATCGAGAACGTCGGCATGGACTCTCGCTTCTTCCTTCCAGTCAATCTGGCGGAGGCATTCCTGCTGGTAGCGAAATCTCGAATCCAGCCTCTCGAGTTCGACTCGATGCCACTCCACGACCTTTTCCTCACAGTCGTAATAACCGGACATCAGACGGACCTCGCGCCAGAATCTTCCCTCCTGCGGCAACAGCCCGACGAGGTACACCACACAACGCGCAAAGAACATGATTCTCTCCTTTGTGGATGAACGAAGTTAGTGTACCAGCTTTGAGACAAAAATAAACCATCGGGTGTATAGTGATTCTCTATGACGCCCGTCAAGGAGATCGTGGCCGAGATGGTGGGTGCGACGCCCGAGGATATCGCGCTCGTCGAGAAGGCGTACGAGTACTCGAAGAAGGCGCACGAGGGCCAGACCCGCTACTCGGGCGAACCCTATTTTGTCCACCCGGCGGCAACCGCGAAGGTGCTCGCCGAGTACGGTATGGACGCGATAACCATCGCCGCGGGGCTGCTGCACGACGCGGTCGAGGACGGCCGCGTCTCGCGCGCGGAGGTCGAGAAAGAATTCGGTAAGGAACTGCTCTTCATCGTCGACGGCGTGACCAAGCTCGGCACGCACAAATATCGCGGCGCCGAGCGCCATGCCGAATCGCTGCGGCGACTCCTGGTGGCGACCGCGAGTGACATCCGCGTCCTTATCGTGAAGCTCGCGGACCGCAAGCACAATATGCAGACACTGGAGCACGTGCCGGAGCACAAGCGCCAGCGCGTCGCGCTTGAAACCCTAGAGATCTACGCGCCCATCGCCGACCGTCTCGGAATGGGAAGGATGAAAAGCAACCTCGAGGACCTCGCCTTCCCGTACGTCGACCCCGATGCCGCCACACACGCCGCCGAAGTGCGCAAACTGAAAACGCAAGAAACCGAAGACGGCCTCGCGAAAGTGCAGAAAGAATTGAAACAGGAGCTCGCGAAGAAAGGAACGGCGACCTTCCAGATGGACGTCCGCATGAAAGGGCTCTGGAGCCTGCACCAGAAACTGAAGCGAAAGCACGACGACATCAGTCTCATTCACGACATTGCCGCGTTACGTATCATCGTGCCGACCATCGAGGATTGCTACGCGGCGCTCGGTATCGTGCATGCGCTCTACCGGCCCTTGCCGGGCGAGTTCAAGGATTACATCGCCTTCCCGAAGCCCAATGGCTACCAATCGCTCCACACCACGGTCGTGACGCCGGAGGCGGGCATCGTGGAAATACAGATACGCACCGAGGAGATGCATCGGCGCGCAATGTTCGGCATCGCCTCGCATATGTCGTATAAGCAACTGGGAAAAGGGATTGAGAAGCTCGAAAAGGGGGAACAGAAGAGCCGATTCTCCTCCCTCTCCTTCTCCTGGGTCCGTTCGCTCATCCCTTCGCTCATGAAGATATCGAAGAAGGAGGACGGCGAGAAAAGTGTCACGAAGGTTCCACTCTGGCTCTCCGAACTCGCCGAGGCGCACACCGATATCGCGGGCTCTGAAGAATTCGTCGAGGGACTCAAGGAGGACTTCTTCTCGCACCGCGTGTTCGTCTTCACCCCTAAGGGCGACGTCATCGACCTGCCTGCTGATTCAACACCCATCGATTTCGCCTACGCGATACACAGCGACCTCGGGGACCACATCCAGGGAGTGAAGGTCAACAGCAAGCTGGTCTCCTTCGACACGAAGCTCGGCAACGGCGAAGTTGTCGAGATCATACGACGCGACAGCGCACATCCTTCGCCGAAGTGACCAGGGAGTGAAGGTCAACAGCAAGCTGGTCTCCTTCGACACGAAGCTCGGCAACGGCGAAGTTGTCGAGATCATACGACGCGACAGCGCACATCCTTCGCCGAAGTGGCTCGACTTCGCCCGCACCTCGCTCGCGCGGCGGCACATCCGCGCCGCACTCGGGATGACCGAGCCCACGAAGCCATCGCGGCGGAAACGACATCACCGACTCATTAAGAAATAAACTTGGACATCGGATGTCCAAGTCTAGACACTGAAATTACTGACTGAATAGAGTTCGTCGTCGGATGGCTCTTCGGGCGCAGCAGGCGGCACGATATCGTCCACAAGCTGTGTCGTGTTCGGGAAGACAGGGAGAGATTCACCTACGATCTGTACGGCTCCTTGTTCGGCGATAAGCGCCGTGACCAACTGCTGCAGGTCGTCAGGCGAGAAGAAGTCGATGAGGAGGCGGCCACCCTCGGCGTTCGTCTCGATGATGACGCGCGTGCCCAAGGTCTCGGTGAGTGACTTCTCTATCTCGACCATCTCGGCCGTCTTACGGTGATACTTACGCACTCGCTCCTGGGCGATGGAGCGCACGATGCGCTCGGCGACGCGGACCGAAAGTTTCTTTAATATTATTTCTTTAAAAAGCGTCTCACGCTGCTCGGGACGGTCGTTCAGCGCCAAGAGCGTACGCGCGTGGCCTTCGCTTATCTCCTTCCCCACGATGGCGCCCTGCATATGCTCGGGCAGGGAGAGGAGCCGAACGCTATTGGAGACGTATTCACGGCTCTTGCCGATCTTCGCGGCGGTCGCGGCATGCGAGATGCCGAACTCGTCAATGAGCTTCTGGAGCGCCTTCGCGCGGTCAATCGCGTTGAGGTCCTCCCGCTGGAGGTTCTCGATGATGGCGAGCTCAAGCTTGGTGAGATTCGTATCGCCCTGGCGGATGACCACCGGTATCTGCCGGAGGCCCGCGAGCCGGCTCGCCCGCAGACGTCGCTCGCCCGCGATGAGCTCGTAGACGCTCTCGAGCCCGTCGGGCTTCTCGACCTCGGAGCGGCTCACGACAAGCGGCTGGAGCACGCCGTACTGGCGGATGCTCTCCGCGAGCGACTTCAGGCCCTCTTCGCTGAACTCCTTGCGCGGCTGGTACGGGTTCGGCACGATGCGGTCGACATCGATCCAGAAGACCGAGTCGTACTTGGTCGGAATGTATCCCGCGTCGTCGTTCATACAAACAATTTTAGCATATGCTAATCTGCAATCTAAGCCGGGGTGGCGGAATTGGCAGACGCAACGGATTCAAGACCCGTCGCCGCAAGGCATGAGAGTTCGATTCTCTCCCCCGGCACAAAAAAGAGTTTTACAATTTTCCTACCAGGTCGAGACCGGGTTCGAGCGTGTCGGAGCCCGGCTCCCACGAGGCGGGACAGACTTTGCCCTTGTGCGTTTCTACGTACTGCGCGGCTTGGAGCTTGCGCAGCGTCTCCGCGCCCTTACGGCCGATGGAGTTGTCATTGATCTCCATCGAGCGGAGCGTCCCGGCCGGGTCGATGATGAAGGTACCGCGGAGAGCGAGACCCTCGTCCGGCGTCAGCACCGCCTCGCCGCCCTCGACGAGGACGCCGAAGGCGTAGGCGAGCTTGCCCGAAGGGTCGGCCGCCATCGGATACTTAATCTCCTTGATAGCCGGAGACGCATTATGCCACGCCTTGTGGGTGAAGACGGTGTCGGAGGAGACTGAAATAACCTCGGCGTTGAGCGCCTGGAACTTCGGATAGAGTTTCGCGAGTTCCTCGAGCTCCGTCGGGCAGACGAAGGTGAAGTCTGCGGGATAGAAGACGAGGACCGCCCACTTCCCGCGCAGCTTCGAGAGACTCATCGTCTTAATTTCCCCTTGGTGATAGGTCTCGAATTCGAAATCGGGTACCGTCTCGCCCACCTTCACCTGCGAGGTGTAGTCGCGCACTGCGTCATGGAACTCGCCGCAATGTTCGCAATAGTTGCTCTTGGTTTCTTTCATAGGCTTTGTTGATTACGTGTAGGCACATGATACCATCGCGGACAATGACAGCACAAATCCTCTGCATCGCAGGGCCCACCGCCTCGGGTAAATCCTCCCGCGCCGTCGAGGAGGCCCTGAAGCGAGGTGGTGAGATAATCTCGGTCGATTCGCGGCAGGTATACCGCAGGCTCGATATTGGTACAGAAAAAATAACCCGTGAGGAGATGCGCGGGGTCCCGCATCACCTCATCAATATCCGCGACCCCAGGGAAACGTATTCTGCGGGCGACTTCGTCGCGGATGCGACGCGCCTTATTGGAGACATAACCGCGCGCGGGAAGCTGCCGATACTCGTCGGCGGGACGCACTTCTACTTTGACGCGCTCCTCTCCGGCCTGCCGACGGGGGTCGATGCAAATCCCACTCTTCGCGAGGAACTTGAGAAGCTCTCCTCTGTTCGTCTATTCGCGCGAATTAGAGAACAAGACCCGCGCCGCGCCGCAGAACTCGATCCACAGAACCGCCGCCGGCTCATCCGCGCCCTTGAGATAATCGAGGCGAGAGGCGAAGTCCCGGCGCGGCCTGCGGCCGCGCCGGCATATAAAGTAGAGTGGATAGTTATTGACCCGCCGCGCGAGGAACTGCGCGCGCGGATTGATGCGCGCTTGAAGAGTGCGCTTGAACGGGGGCTTGTTGAGGAAGTACGGCATGTACGCGATGCAGTTGGCGATGCACGCCTGAACGAGCTCGGGCTCGAATACCGCATCGTTGGTGAATTTTTACGAAATGAGCGCACTGAAGAATCCCTCCTCCCCACCCTCTCGGCAAGCGTCTCGCAGTACGCGCGTCGTCAGAAGGCCTGGCTCCGTAAACTAGGACACTCGGTGTCCTAGTTATAGCTCTATATGGTATGCGGGGTCGGTTGGAGGGAAAATATACTTCTTCACTGCTGATGAATTTTGCACCGCAGTACGAAACACGCTGTCGTTGCTGATAGAGGATGGAGCAACATCGAAAACATCACTTGTACTGCAGTGATTACTCACATTAGAACAACCCAGTTGGTCTATCTTTTGCTTCATGGCCGCTTTTATTACCGCCTCGCTGGCTCCAGATTGTTTTTGTGCGGCATACACATCAATTACTGCATCACCGTTGGGACCATATAATGCTTTTTGACTGACGACTCCACTAGCTTGAAGATTATCGTACATGACCCGAGTTTGGTCATCTGGAGTTCGTCGTCCGCTTGTAATCGTAGCGCTTGTGAGACCAGCTGTTCTCAAAATATCCTTCAAGACAGTTACGGCGCTTTCTGAAACCACGGCTCCATTGCTGATATTGACTGCAACCGCTGGAACCACACCAACCGTCACCGGAGGACCGGCCGGGGCGAGGCTCGACTTGAGCGGGATGCAGAGCGTCTTCGAGAGGTCGCCCGACGTGATGAGACTCGACCATACGTCCAATTTCGTTACGCCGCTCTGCGCCTTCGGGTTGTAGAGCACGGCCATAACCGCATCGACGATAAGCCAGCCGGCGAGCGCGATGACGATGCCGACAACGGTGTTGGTGAGGATTTTCTTAGCCTGCTCCTTCCCGCTCGCGTTCACCGGATTCACCACGAAGAGGAACCCCGACCACGCGATCATCAAGGGCGCGACGAAGACAATGGCTATAGTGAGAAGGAAGCTGATGAGGTTGTTGACGACTATCATCAGCATCCCCCACCCCGCGGCGCAGGTGTCAGAACCAGGTACGCCAGTCACGCTCTGCGGAGGGATGATAGGGCCGAAGAACGGTATGCCGCCTGCGTACGCGGCCGCGGGCAACACAAGCGAGGACACTACGAACACGAGGGCGAGTAGGGGTATGCGAGAACGCATGCCCCTATCATACCTCGTTTGTAGCAGGCGTATGTCGCTTTCCCCACTAAAATTAAAGAAGTGGTTCTGTGCCTGATATAATGAGTTCATGAAGTTAAAGGAAAAAATGAGTGCAATCCGGCTTCGTCGTAAAGGAATGACTTTGAACGAGATTGCATCGCGCGTTGGGGTTGCGAAAAGTTCTGTCTCACTCTGGGTTCGTGACCTTTCACTTTCATCTAAAGCGCAGGACCGTATTGCGAGTCTTCAAACTGCCGGCCAGAAAGCTGCGCAAAAAACTAATCTTGAGCAAACAAGGAAGAAACTCTTGACCGCGAAGGAAGAGGCTCAAAAAGCCATTCGGGGGATAGTCATTACCGCCGAATTAGCGCTTTTATCCTGCGCATTGCTTTACTGGTGCGAAGGAGCAAAAGATAAAAATGATCAGACTTTTACGTTCTCCAATTCTGACTCGCAGATGATACAAGCATTTATGAAACTTATGCGACGTGCGTTCGTGTTGGATGAACGAAAGTTTAGAGTCCGAATGCATCTCCATGAATATCACGACGAGCCTGCACAAAAGAAATTCTGGTCAGGAATAACCGGTATATCAGAAGAACTGTTTGCCAAGACTTATTGGAAACCGCACACAGCAAAAACAATAAAGAAGGGGTACCCTGGATGCATACACATCGAATATTATGACGTGATGATCGCGCGAAAGATATACGCAACGGCACGAGCTTTTCTTGAGGGTGTGATAAAGTAACCACGCAAGGGGTCCATAGTTCAATGGTAGAACGCGCGGCTCCAAACCGCGTAATCCCTGTTCGAGTCAGGGTGGGCCCGCCAATAACGTCAGGCAAATATGCGTTTCTTCAAGAAAGAGAGTTCGAACCGTTCGTTCTGTACTACCCAGCGGTAGAGGACTGGGCTCAAGAAGGTGGCGAAGACGACGGTACCCGCGAGATGGAGCAGCGTGAACGGTATCTGTCCGACAAGTGCCAGCATAAAGGGTTGGCCGGTAAAGATTGGACCGATAGTGAGGCCGGTCGCGGCGTCGTAGGCGATAGTACCGACAATGCCGAAGCGGAGGAAGTTCCCCACCGACGCCTCGCGGTGCTTGAAGAAGTAGTGCGCGGCGGGGCCCAAGGCGCCGTAGGCGAGCGCCGTGACAAGCGTCCATATCCCCCAGCCGCTCGTGACCGCGTCGAAGAGGACAATGCCCAGGAACCCGAAGAGGAAGCTGCCGAGGGGGCCGTAGCGCTTCGAGAACGGCATCACGGTCGCGAGCATCGGCTCGACGTTGGGGAGACGAAACGGGATGAGACGGAAGAGGAACACGGCGCTCCAGCCGAGAACGAATTTAAGCCAGCCGGAAGTGAAGGAGAGTGTCATATAGGTCGTGAAGAGATTCAGTATACTACAGCAGACCGCTCAAGAACGCAGCGGCGGCATTCCAGAGGCGGCTGA
>Ga0209542_10013374_pt1 | contig 14169 bp, 17 predicted proteins | sample RifCSPhighO2_01_FD_184028 | JGI IMG/M metagenome (GOLD analysis project Ga0209542, IMG submission 184028) | Soil microbial communities from Rifle, Colorado - Rifle CSP2_plank highO2_0.1 (SPAdes) (version 2) | ecosystem: Environmental > Terrestrial > Deep subsurface > Rock core/Sediment ...
ATTTGACGATCCTGAACCAACGGTTACTTTTGCGGTCGCGGTTATTGCGGCCATCATTATTTCCCTTCCGTCGCCATAAGACGGTCTGTACGCGGCCTTGATGTCTGCCGTACCGTTTGAATTTCCTTTTACTGCGACGCCATTAAACGGATTACATCCTGGAGTGAAACAATCACCTATCGCAACAGTAGTTATTGAAGCAATGCCAGGATTACTTGACGTCCATTCTGCCACTACGGGAATCGGGGCAGGCATGACTTGAGCGCAAAAAGTTCCCGAAGGACATGGCGTCATCGGCGGCTGATAAGAGGCATAGAAACTCTTGCTCTCGCCGACTGCTATGGAAGCGGACGACGGCTCGATTTGCAGATATCCTGCGCCTACCGGAGGCATAACTCCGCAGCCGTATAACTGATTCAATTTCGCTCGCGTAGCTTTGCCTACAAAACCGGTGCCATATTTAAGACCCAAGGGAGTTAAAATTTCACTTCGGTATTTTTCCTGAAAGCCGGTGACAGCCGAGGCAGTGGATTCGCCAAAATTAGCGGGCACAGAATAAGCCACTCCCAGCGTTCCCCCCGTTTGCGCCATCTCATCGCTTGAAATAGAAAAACCTTCTTTTTGTAAAGCTGTTTGGAGAGCGCTCACTTCGTCTCCTATATCCCCAATCTTCAAGTTCGTATTAAACGTATGACACCACGCCGTACCGCCGCTTGTTCCTGTTCCGACAAGCACCGAGTTCACGTTTGCAACGGTCCCTTCATCAGCTCCGAAAGAGCGCAAAAGACCAATTATGGCATTAATTTGGGACTGGGTAAGTGCGGCGGCCTTTGCTACACCGACGCTACCTAATAAAAGAATAAACGCTAAAGATACTGGAATGAGTGTTTTTTTCATAAAAATTTCGCTTTTTTTATTAGCCAGAAAGCGAATACTACTATTAAATACTCCCGTTAAAACCCGGAAGCTTTGGTTCCAACCTATTAATTCTCGTATATATAATAACGGGATAAAGACCGGTTTGTGACGAAGTTTGTTTGCTATACATATCTATCCCTCGACTATGCTCGGGGCAAGTTATGAATCTCATGAGATTGGAAAGTAATCCGACCATCGAGATACACCTGCTTGTGGTGAGCATGCCGAACCAACTTGTGATGAGCCTGCCGAACCATAACCACTATTTCTTTCTACCACGTTTTTGCAAATTCGTCAATATGAGCGTTATAGTTCAATAGCTTAAAATCACCCTCCTAAGTTTTAATTATTCCGTTTTCCTCTTGATGACTCGCTTCGCGGAGTCGAGAATATGACTCACTCCCATGCCGAAGTGTTCAATAAGCTCATGTGGCGCGCCCGATTCTCCAAACCGATTTTGGACGCCAATGAATTCGATGGGGACCGGATGATTTTTTGCCAATACTTCGGCGACCGCAGAACCCATACCACCTTGGACATTATGCTCTTCAACAGTTACCACCGCGCCAGCTTCTTTTGCGACTTTCACAATAGTCCGCTCGTCCATCGGCTTTATCGTATGGTTATTTACAACAATAACTCCGATTCCGTCTTTCTCAAGCTCGGCCGCCGCAAGAATCGCGTTATGAACCAATGGCCCGCATCCGATTATTGCAACGTTCGGCTTCCCATCCGACTGCCAAAAAATTTCCGCTTTTCCGACTTCAAACGGAGTTCCGTTTGTCGTAAATACCGGCGTTTTTTCCCGCGCGAATCGAAGATATACCGGTCCATGAAGGTCAGCTGAGACGATCGTCGCTTTCTTTGCCTCAAGTGCGTCCGCGGGGACAATCACCGTCATATTCGGAATCACGCGCGTGAGCGCGATGTCTTCAATTGCCTGATGCGTTGCTCCGTCAGGCCCAACGGAAACCCCGGTATGCGCGCCCGCAACAATCACATGCCGTTCGTTATAACAAATCGTGGTTCTCACCTGCTCCCAGTTTCTGCCCGGACTGAACATAGCGTAGGAGGAAATAAAAGGAATTTTTCCCACTGCCGCAAGCCCCGCGGCAACTGACGCCATATTCTGCTCCGCAACCCCCATTTCAACGAACCTCTCGGGATACGCACGCGCAAATGCTTCGGAGCGCGTTGACTCAACGAGATCAGCGCACAAAACCACGACATTCGGATTTTTCTTCCCAAGTTCAACTAAACCATCTCCGTAGCCGTTTCGTGTTGGTTTTTGCTCAAGGGATTTTAAATCAAGAATATTTTCGACTAATTTTATTTGTGGATTTGCTGGCATAATTTTCGAAATAATAATTTAATCATCTTCATTTTCTGATCTAACAATTACCGAGGAAATGGTTTGATCTCAATTTGTTTTTTCAACTCTTTAGCGCGCTTCACGGCATCAGTTCCGGTTTCGAAAAGTGATTGCTGTTTTTGCGATTCCTTCCAATATAATCCGCCTCCAAGCACGACGGATGCAATCACAGCCGCAAGAATTATGATACCAAGAAGTCCGAAACCGTTTTTCATCCCGTTAGAAATTCTTAAGAATTCTCTATAAAGAAACATAGGAATTTTGATAAAAATCATAATTCAAATACTGTTGAGTAACACGTTTCTAACGGGATTCACCGCGTACGTTTAACTGTTGAAATAATCTTTGTACTAAGGTCTATCAATCCTCGCGGAGCAGAATCGCTTTTGCCGCGCCCCCCGCTCTCTCGAACGGTAATAGATATAATCCCGAGCGGCATGAAATCTATGAATGTCCGCACGACAAAAGAATTGATCGAAACATCATAGAGCTCTTCTTGAAAAGCGCTTCTGCCGCTTGCGGCAATCGGTCCCTTCTTGAAAATAGCGATTCTCCCCTCACGCTGGCCCTTGTTGCGGATACGGATAAGAGCATTGAGATACTCGTTAAAACTTGCGACAGGAGGAATTGCATTGACAAAGACCTCTCGAACCGGCGAATCCCCTGATGCCCCGAATTCCGCAAGAGACGTGCTCTCTTCAAAATCACCGGGGTACCGAACTTCAAACCCATACGCATTATTTTTATACGTTTTCCACTTGTCTACGTCCGCACTCACCTCCCCATCCGACAATAACTCTTTGCGCGCGAGGAACAATGGTTCTGTTTGAATCCCGTCAATTTCGTTTATCGCATCATTCGCCTTTCGGAGAAGAAATAGAGAAACCGCCCCTGCAATGACGGTGAGGAGCAAAAATGTCAATACCGATCGCTGATTCAATCGTGAAAATGCCGATTCCACAGGAAAATTGCTACATCGCTATCGTACCACAAAGCGCGTTCATGAAAAAGAAACGTTCAAACCAATATATTATCTCATGCTTCAGCGAGTCGGTAGACGGTTGAGATAAATTCTCTCAAGACCATACGAGGTCGCGCTGGCATGGTGTCCCCCGACGCAACGTCGGGGGACGAGCACGACCGAATTCTGAGAAAAATTTCACGCTGGGAAATTTTTCGTGTCTTGAGAGAAATTATCGAAAACCGTTATTGCGAGTCATTACTCATGCTCGCTTTGGATTTTTCCGCGAAGCGTCCGGAGCTGGCGAAGCGATTCTTTTGCTTCTTCGGGCGTAAATGTTTTTGAATGCCATTCGTATTTGAATTCCATGAAATCCACGCCTTTCCCGGGAATCGTATGGGCGATAATCGCAACCGGCTTTTCGTATACCGCGCGCGCGGTCTCAACCGCGTTTACGATTTCCCGCATATCGTGTCCATTGATTTCTAAAACATGCCAATTGAACGCCTCGTATTTTTCGCGAAACGGCTCCAGGGGCATCACGTCTTCAGTCATCCCGTCAATTTGAATGTTATTCCTATCAATAATTGCTGTGAGGTTGTCGAGTTTTAATTTCCCGGCAAGCATTGCGGCCTCCCATACCTGTCCCTCTTGGTGCTCGCCGTCTGACATAAGGCAGTACACTTGGCGGTTTTTTGCCTGTGGTGAGCCTGCTTGCCCTGAGCTTTGCCGAAGGGCCGAACCATCCATCTTAAATCCGATTGCCATCCCAACAGCCTGCGAAAGACCCGAACCCAAAGGCCCGGACGTTGTTTCAAGCCCCGGAAGCGCGGTTCTATGGGGATGACCTTGAAGCCGCGTGCCGAGTTTCCGCAAGGTTTTAAGCTCCTCTTTCGGGAAATACCCCGCGTGCGCCATGGCCGCATACATTACCGGACAAATATGTCCGTTTGAAAGAATAAGGCGATCTCGCTCGGGCCAATCCGGCTTTTTCGGATCATGCTTCAAGATATGAAAATACATGGCAGAAAATATATCCGCCATATCAAGAGGCCCGGCAATATGCCCGGATCCCGCATTAATCACCATCTCCACGGTGTCATAGCGGATTTTCGCCGCAAGCTCTTCAAGAAATTTTACTTTGTCTTCGGTGAGCGCCATACACTATGATATTTACGAAGTTGAATCTCGATGAATTTATCATTAATCCGTCGGCTCGCATAGATTATATGATTTATCGAATTCTTCCCACTGAAGGTATCGAGAAAGAACTACTGAAATTGTTTTTGGAAGCATTTCCCTTTTTATCTGAAAGACCGGTCCGCCAGAGATAAGTGTATATCCAAAATCCACAAAAAAATCATTATACTCACTATTGCGATATTTTTCCGGAAGCTCCCCGTGGTTACGGGGAAGCGAAATTTCCGCAAGCAAATATTTTGATTCTTTAGAAAAATCAGTTAACCCATAGGTGTTGATTGGTATTTCGTCCTCGTTGTTTTTACCATTCATTGCATTCATAACATCAGGGAAAAGATCGGAAGAAATAGTTGCATATTTCAAAAAGCGAGGGATTATATTTTTACCTTGTACATCATACTCGGAAATTATAATAACTCCGCGGAGGGAAAGTTTCCATCTTGGATCGCCAAAAGTCGTTTCGTTATCGGGCTGCCAATATGAAAAGCAAACTTCACGTATGTTTATGACAGTTTTGTTCGCAATCTCATCCGCATAAAGGCTCAATTCATCAATCTCAGCAACCTTTTCATAAAATTCCCTATTTTGAAAATAAATCCAGGACGGGAAAAATGCTATTCCTATCAGAGACAGAATAATAAGAACGGCAGCAAAACCGATCCTCTTCATTTGATACGCTACAAAAAATATTGTTACAATATAAGCTCCGATTAACAGGAATATCAGGCCTAGAAAAACAAGGGGCCCTCCACCTACTGACATAACCACCATCAAATAAAAAATCCAGTAGCCGAGGCCAAGACCCATAAGAACACAGAGGGCAATAATTACTTCGGGACTTTCAGTGACGTATTGTTTGAATCGCTCAATCATGCGTGGTTTTCGATTCAATAAATTTGAAAGTGGAAAAGATTTTCTCAAAGGTTTTATAATCTTGATCATCATCTTGTCTGCCAACCTCGGAACCCTGTGGAGTAAAAATAATTAAGGGATTTTGCGAGTGCGCTATACAATAGAAAACTTGGAACGTCTGCCGGTTCGGATATTCCGTAGGAAAAACTTCTGTAATTTTTTTTCCGGAATAGCTGCCAATACCTATGCTTTCTGACGAAATCTGGCTTTGTGAATTGGGGTCATTTTTTCCACAAACACCCGGCTTCGTAATAAAATGCATATAATCCTCACCTGATTTTTTAATAAATTCGCGGTCTGGCACAATAATACCAAACACATAATCTGCACTCCCGTCTGCTCGCTGCGATGTTTGCACAAATATAACATTGGACATGGGGAATTTGGCCTCGTTTTCACCAAGTGATCCCCGCTCATACACTTTATATTCTCCGGGGTATCTAAACTCAAAGCCATAGAATTCATTCCGATATATTTTCCAATCTATTGTTTTATCAATGACTCTAAATGTAGAGATTATTTTTCTAACTATACTATTTTCGTTGAGTAAATCGGAATTATATTTTAATGGTCCGACGGAAAATTTTATAGTGGCGCCCGAATTATAATGAAGTACAATAGCAACAACATAATTATCAACCTGATTTGTATATATTATTCCATAAGCGTCCGCAATGTTTATCTTTCCTTTTCTAAAATCGTTGTATAAATCCTCATCAAATGTTCTATCTTTATATAAGTCAACAGACATATTTGGTTCTCCTGAAGAAGGATACATTACGAGATAGAAATCGCCTTGACCCCTTTCTCCCAAAAGGGGTCCATCAACATTCCAATCCGGAGGATACTTGAACTCAACACCTAATCTGTTGTCTGTTTTAGCATTCCAGTTGGCGGTTTCATCTTGGGGTGCGGTTTTTTTCTTTGATTCTTGCGGTTGAATTTCCGAAGAAAAATACCGCCACACGCCCGCGCCAAGAACGAGTAAAAAAATTGCGCCTATGACAATATATATTCGGCTCGGATGCGCCGAGGGAATTGTATTGTTTTGTGGATTTTGCTGAAGCTGATCCATATATACAACTTTTTCGCTAACTAATTCTTTGATCACCGTTCTTATTGTCGTCGGCGAGAGAAAACATAATTTTACAATCTATTACCGCGGTCAATATAATTTGCGCACCACTCCAATTTCTGGGCTCATCGAATTTTCATCTTGTCCGGTGCTGCCACGACTCGCCGTAGGTTTGCACGCGCTTTTTGGCCTTGCGTTTCTGCCCGCTTGCGATCTTCTCACGAGCGATCAGGCCAAAAGCATTCCGAATGCCGCTTTCAAACTGAACGATAGGTAGAAAGCGTTTCGCGTTGTTACGTACAAGCGCGACAAGATCCACCGCGCCCTCAAGGAGCTTCTCGTCAAGCGCAACATAGACGGTCTTGCCGCGATACTTCTGCCGGACGGCAAAGTCGTGGAGCTCGCGATGAAGCCAACGGAGAATAAGCTCGTGCCTGATAAGAGAGCGAAGTCCGGGAAGAGATTTTCCCACCTGGCTTGTGAACCGCTGAGCGATGCGGATTGCCCGCTTCATCCGCGGATCCGGCTTCACGATCACAACGCCATTTTGGATTATCTCAGCGTGAGACATATAATTTTGTTACTTTATTATTGAGATTGAACCTTTATAGATTATTCGATACTTTGTAATGCCACGACGGCGGACTGAATATCCGGAGAATCGAAAATATATTTACCGGCAGCAAGTAACTTAGAAGTTTAACTTCCAAGTAAATTATCTCCTATGCCCGCGGTCGATGGCATCCGCGTGTTGCTCGAGCTCTTGCGCGCGCGCCATTTTTGCAAGATATTCTTGATGCGAACCGGACTTGCGTTGGTACACAAGCCGCTCAAGCTGGCTGCGCGCTTGCGCCTTTTCCAGAGGCGGGAGATTCGCTATTTCTATTTGATACATTTCCCTTCGAGCGTACGCTTCAATGGACTGAATCTCGGCATAATACGCCTGGTGAGCTTCGCGGCGAAGCATCTGGGCCTGCATACGATACTCATGGCTTGATTCGTAGCGCCTATTCTCGTATGGATTTGTTTTTTGCCGTGCAATCTCATATATGCCCGCTTGCACCACAACTCCAATAACCTGATCCCATGCAATCTCGTTCTGGTGACCGTGCCTGTGGCGCGCGCTCGCTTCTGTCGCGGACAAAATCGTGCCTGCGGCCGCGAGCATCAAGATACCCTTCCGAAGCCCTTTTGGAATTTTATTTATCTTGGAAAGAATGCCTTTTGCCGTTCCCCGCTCTTCGTCCTGTGTCCGCTCAAAAAATGCCTCCTTCCCGCCTTCGATATTTTCTCGCTTATTTTGTATACGCTCTGCCATATTATTCTTCTCCCTCCTCTTTAACCGCTAATTCTTCTAACTCCTTTTTTTCTTTCTCCAATAATTCCTGCCACGCCGCCTCATCCCCGCTTTTGAGAATCTCTTGTTTTGCCTTGATATTTTCATTGAGTTTTAAAACGTCTTCCGGAGAAGTCTCAAAAAGCCCGAGTAAAAAAACTTGATAGTCAAGCGGAACCGCATCAAGCGTACTCACCCAGGTCTCCTTATCCGCGTCGGAAAAATCCTTATATGTTTTGATTGCGGATTCGAGTTTTTCTTTAATGTCTTCTGCTGGGTTCATTATGAAATTGATGTAAGTGATGTAATCGCGTTTTCTATCGACCCGCTTGAAAAAATATAATTCCCGGAAACAAGGAAATTCGCCCCTGCTTTCACAGCCGCCGCTCCGGTTTCCGGATTCACTCCCCCATCCACTTCTATTATGCACTCTTGGCAGTATTTGCGAAAGGATACGATTTTTTCTATGGTATTTTGGCTCATAGGATTTCCAGAAGGGCCGGGCGAAACCGCAAGACAAAGATACAAATCGGCTTTTCCGATATATGGCGAGAATGCCTCCACCGGCGTATCGGGATTTATCGCAATGCCAATTTCTATTCCGCGGTCGCGGCATTTTTCGCGAATAAGATCGAAATCGCGGACTACTTCCGCATGAACAATCACTCGTTTAATGGGCGGAATAAGCCAATCGTCAATAACCGCATCGGGATTAGAAACCATCAAGTGGACTTCAATATTCAGACCGGTTTCGAGGTCTAAAAGATCCTTTGGATTGCGCCACGTTTCGTGCGAAGAAAAAAAGCCATCCGTAACGTCAAGATGGCACCATTGAACGTGCGGCTCCACGAGGTGAATTCTTTCCTTTATTCCTTCAAAGGTCTTTACATTTATAGAAGGTATAACCTCAGCCACACATAATTTTCAATTTTCAATTTTCAATTTTCAAAATATTTGAAAATTGTACCATTAAAAATTTACTGAAAATTGGGAATTGATAATTAAATAATTTCACTTGCCGCCTTGCTCCTTTTTCTTAGAGGATGCAAGAGAGACAACATCAAGTTCTTCATCTGTTAAATCAGGAACCACTTCTGCAATTTTTCGAAGGCGCGCCCGTTCTCCTTCAGAAAGGTCATCGCCTGTTAAGGGTTTTCCTGATTCCGCACGCTTTTTCATCTGGCCGCGAAGGCTTGCCAAAAACTTTTTATCTAAATCGCGATCGTACGCTCCCCCCATACGCGTGTCGACTGACTGCGTGGCCGCATCAATCGCCTCCTGCATTGCATTTTTCTTTTGTTCAATGCCCATATTGCATAAAAATTATTTTTTAATCATCACACTCAAAATGGGTACGCATATCAAAATTCTTTATCTCAATATCTTTTATTTTTTTGAGTCGCCTCCGATGGCGTTCTGCTTTAGAAAACGGCGTCGAAAGCCAAGCATCTGCTATATCTTTTGCCAAGGACTCGTCAATGTCATCTGCCGGTAACACCAATATATTTGCGTCTTCGTGCTCCCGAGATTGCACCGCCCGCTCTCTCGAAAGACAAAGCGCGGCCCTGACCGCAGGAAACTTATTCGCTACCATATCCATACCATGTCCTGAACCGCATGTCAAGATACCTTTATTTTCACACGGATTTTCCGAAACTTTTTGGGAAACCAATTCGGCAAAATCCGTATAATCATCTCCTTCTTCACGTGAATGCGCGCCAATATCCATACACTCTACTCCCTTCTCGAGAAGAAATTCCTTGAGCTTTTCTTTCAGCTGAAACCCGCGATGATCCGCACCCAAATAAATCATGATTCAATAGTAACAAAAAAAATACATCCCGCCCATTCCACGTATTCCCAAAAGCTCAATGATATAGTTTTTCAACAATGGTCGGCGAAATTTGCTTGCCCCGCACCAAATTTCGACTGCTACTTTGATTCCATCGAGGGTTCACGATTAAGCTCACTGACACTACCGTTTATTCCCCGCCAGCTTCCCGAGTGCAGCACGGAATCGGTCGAAATTGTGGTGTCGGGGCTTGTTCCGCCAAAGGCGGTTCTCCGATTCTCTCTATTCCAATAGCGAGGTGCGATATGTGTGAGACAATAGAAGGAACCTTCTCTATCACCCTTCCAGAACGAGATATTATGCGTTCGAGACAATGTGAGGGTGCGTTTGCATGGTTCGCTCCGCCCACTGGCGGAGCGAAAACGCACCCGAACACTTAGTTCGTTTTGACGCTGGGCTGAAACCAACTGCTTGGCTTCAGCGGGAAATGTAGCGGAGCGTCCTCGTGAAGCGTCAAACATTTCCCGGGGTTTCGCCGAGGGGGCGAAACAAACGAACGTGTCAAGAACGCATAATATCGAGTTCATATCTCCCTCTCCTCAACCGCGCGCCTAGAATTAATCCTGATGCTTTGCAAAATCCCGACGCCTGCCAAAATCGAAACCAAACTCGAACCTCCATAAGAAACAAAAGGGAGCGTAATGCCGGTGATCGGCATCGCGCCCATATTCATGCCGACATGCACAAACATTTGCGAAAAAATATAAGCCGCAAATCCAAGAACGTAGAGACGCGAGAAGCTGTCGGATGACTTCATCCCAATCATAATAATCCTGATAAGCACCGTGAAAAAAAGCGCGAGCATGACCGAAACGCCGAAAAAACCCCACTCCTCGGCAAACGCCGCAAAAGCGAAATCGGTTTCCGCCTCCGGCAGAAAATTCAAATGGGATTGAGAACCATACCCAAGCCCCTTTCCCCAAAGCTGCCCGGACCCAACCGCAATCATTGATTGTATCATTTGATACCCAGCCCCCTTCGGATCATCGTAGGGATCAAAAAAACTTGTGATGCGGGATTTTTGATAGGGCGCAAGTAAAAACGACCATGCGAGCACTGAAATGAGAATGCTTGCAAACGTCAAAAGCGCAATGTGGCGCAGCTTCATCCCGGAAAAGATGACCATCGAGAGCCAGATCGCGACAAGGACAAGTGCGGATCCAAGATCGGGCTGACGCAGGACAAGGATGGTCGGAGCTAAAAAATAGGCGCCGGAGACTATGAGGTGACGCACGCGATAAATTTCGATATGGCGGTTTGAAAAAAACTTCGCAAGAAGAATGATGAGCGCAAGCTTTGCAATTTCAACCGGCTGGACAAAGACATTACCGATTTTAATCCACGCCGCAATCCCGCGAAACGTCACATCCGCGATGATAACAAAAAGAAGAAGTACTATCGAAAAAAAATAAAATCCGAGCACTACCCCTGATTGCGCCCGAAAAAACCTGAAATCGAGAAAACTCATGCCGACAAGCGCTGAAAGCCCGACCGCGACCCATACGAGCTGGCGGCCGAAAAACGGAAATGAACTCGCCCCCCGAAGAGAAAAAAGAGTCGCGAGCCCCATAGCGACCAAAACAAAAATCGCTCCCATGAGGAGCCAATCAAAACGCCGAAAATGTCCTGATACGCTCTCCATACCCAGTATATCAACTGTAACCGTATAAGAACTCTCTCCCGGTATGCAAAATCACTGCGGCTGAATAAGCCACGTTGGCGTAAACGTATTGACGCGCGGCTCAACGATGACGGAAGTGACGGTTTCCGGTATTGCTGTTGGCCAGACCGTACGCGCCTCCCGCTCGGTCCGCGTAAGAAAGCGCTCGATGATTGTCTTATTTACGCCGATTAAATTCTCATCTCTATCAAACAGCAGAAAATGGACATCGACGGTTCTGAAATCAAACGGCGAATTATTGAATAGATCCGCCTCAACGACCCCCCGAGACGTCGACGCGGTTTCTGGCTCAAGGCGATACTCTTTCCCATGGATCACGATATTCGGAGGACTATTCTCATAGATTTGCCATTTTGAATTCGTAAATACGAATTCTACACGCGTGGGCGGCCGCTTTGCTTCTATATTCGCCTCTACGATATATGTCCGCTCCTGCGGATAGAGATATATTTCTCCGGTCCGCTCCGCAATAACCCCTTGTCCGTCGAGAAGAGTGAAACGGTATCCAAGCGACGGCGACGCAAGAGTTTCATTCTCGTTTTTAATAAACGCCGCAACGTCATACGTCTGTCCTTTTACCGGAACGGCGCGGGTCCATATCACGGAGACATTTTTTGGATATTTAAGCTCGCAGGGTTCGCATTTCGAACCGCCGCAATCAACATTGAGCTCGTCTCGATTCTTTACGTTATCAACACACGATGCCGGGGAGCGAAACCGCCAATACGAAACCGCCCCGAAGACTCCGAAGAATGCGAGGACTGCGAATAGTGCGCCAATTTGTCTGCGGGTCCGCCAGGAAAACATATATCAAAATATACCATGAAAGGAATCGCTGGGGAAATAAAAATTGCTGGCATGGGTAACCTGGCGAATCCTACTTTCCCGAAGCGCCAAGCGCTCAAGTATCATCGGGGTTTTGCGCTTTCACTTCTCTGTTCGGAATGGGAAGAGGTGGTGCACGCAAAACTAAATCACCAGGAAACCCCTGCCAGCAATTTTGCTGCACGGGCGGGTTAAAAACGCGAAAATTGATTGCCTGCCTTTGCTAAAGATTCAACAAAGACGGGTAAAATCTCGGATGGTGAAAGAGAATTCGATCTATTAGTACTACTCGGCTCAAGCCCTTACGGGCCTTCCACCTGTAGCCTATCAACGTAATAGTCTCTTACGGATCTTTTCGATACCTTATCTTGAGGCGTGTTTCGCGCTTAGATGCTTTCAGCGCTTATCACAACCGAACATAGCTACCGAGCGGTGCCCTTGGCAGGACAGCTCGTAGACCAGAGGTTCGTTCATCCCGGTCCTCTCGTCACATATATCTTCTATCACTAGAAGTGTAGACTATATCTTTACCCCTTCAAAGTATCATTTGAAGTCGGGTATCGGCATATTATAATAGTGAAATTCACTATTATCTTCATTCCGCACTATACGGAAATCCAGTCGTTACGGGGTCAGCCAAATTTAGTTTGGCGACTTCCCACGATATTGTCTTCTGCTCATTTTCTCTAAAATCTTGGACCGCAAGAGTTTTAGTAAACAAAAGATTCCACCGTTATTAGCCGAATTGGCATCAGGGATTACTCCCTGAAGTAGCAATATTTTACTAGGGACGAGCCCTCTCAAGTATCAACGCCTGTGGTAGATAGGAGACCAACCTGTCTCACGCTTTTATAATTTCGTAATCGTTAAATATGCACATTGAAACGGCTCACCCTCGATGAGCCGTTTCAGCATATTCATGCCGAAACGAATTCCTCTATTACTAGAGGGATCGGACTATACCATCACCCCCATCTTCTTGAAGGTGGGGAGACCGACGTGTTAGCTACGATTTCTCGCAACTCCAACACACTAGTGTTAAGTCTCTACGGGGTTACGTATTTTTCTCTTTTTCGAATAATTCAATTCTCTATAAGAATCAATCAATTCGAGAAGAGTATTAAAATCACTTTCTTTTTTAATCTTCCGTTTTGCTTCAATAATGGTAAGCATAAGTTCTACTTGTTTGTGCTTAAGAATTACGAATGGACGAATACATTGAAGAAAATCTTGAACATCATCAATTTTGTTTATGATATATTCAAGCACTCCATCGTTTCGCTCTCGAAGATTTCCATATCCAATCAATGCACATACTTTAGCAAAGTTTTTCTTACTTTTTTTGGATTGATAGAGTACAATATACAGCGCAACTTGAAATCCATATCTATACGTTGGATTTGGTTTTGCGCGCACATAGACACTGCCATCTCCGTCGAGAAAACCAGCCATGTATGATTTTTTGATGGATGAAAGTGATGATAACATACGAACTTCCCTCGGTATTATCCTATCAAATTCAGGTTGAAAATTTAATAGGACTTCATGCTAAATCCAATTATAAATCGGATCGCATCCCGACCCTTTTTGGGTTTAGGGACCGATATGAGTCGGTTTTATCAGTGGCAATTACTCGCCACCGCCGCCGTGTGTTTCAACAAGCCCCTATCTCGGACTTGCCAAAGATTTCGATGTCAATTTCGGGTTCTTTGTTGACGGTTTGAACCCAGCTCGCGTACCTTTTTAATGGGCGAACAGCCCAACCCTTGGAACCTTCTTCAGCTCCAGGATAAGGTGAGCCGACATCGAGGTGCCGAACTCCGCCGTCGCTGTGGACGCTTGGGCGGAACTAGCCTGTTCAATGCTTTTGCATTTAGACTATATCTTCATCCAGCTTCAGTTTACAAACTGGGCTGGAGACGGCATGTTGCAATCCCGAACTTGTCGGAACTGCCCGACGCAATAGCGTCAAGTCGTTACGGGGTCACGAAGGTAATTTATATTTGAAGTAATCTAGTAAATAATTTTGTATGAGCA
>Ga0209542_10013375_pt1 | contig 14169 bp, 16 predicted proteins | sample RifCSPhighO2_01_FD_184028 | JGI IMG/M metagenome (GOLD analysis project Ga0209542, IMG submission 184028) | Soil microbial communities from Rifle, Colorado - Rifle CSP2_plank highO2_0.1 (SPAdes) (version 2) | ecosystem: Environmental > Terrestrial > Deep subsurface > Rock core/Sediment ...
ATTGGAGATTTCTGAACTTAAAGGAAAGACTGTTTGTGTTGATGCGTTTAATGTATTGTATCAATTTCTTTCAACTGTTAGGCAACAGGACGGGACTCCTTTGATGGATGATAAAAAAAGAATTACGTCACATTTATCTGGATTGTTTTATAGGAATATAAATTTGATATCTGATGGATTAAATTTAGTTTATGTTTTTGATGGAAAACCACCTGAACTAAAAGGTAAGACTCATGAAAAGAGACAGGAGGGTAGGGATATTGCGCGGGAGAAATATGAGGAAGCGAAGAGTAATGAAGATATTTCTGGGATGAAAAGATATTCTATGTCTTTGACGAGATTGAATGATGGGATGATAAAAGAGAGTAAGGAACTTCTGGAGGCAATGGGGATTGCAGTTGTTCAGGCTCCAAGTGAGGGGGAATCCGAGGCTGCTTTTTTATCTAAAAAGAAAGATGTATTCGCTACTGCTAGTCAAGATTATGATTCATTACTTTTTGGAACTCCAAGATTAATTCAAAATTTAACATTGGCTAGACGAAGAAAAACTGTTTCTGGATGGACGGAGATTAAACCTGAATTAATTGAATTAGAAAAAGTTTTGAACTTATTGGAAATCAATTTGGATCAATTGATTTGTTTGGGAATTCTTGTTGGAACTGATTATAATCCTCGTGGAATTCCGGGAATTGGACAGAAGAAAGCTTTAATTTTGGTTAAGCAATATAAACAACCTGTATTAATTTTTAAGGCTGTTGAAGAACAAATTCTTTCATTGCCCGAGGAAGATAGATTTGATTGGCAAGAGATTTTTGAATTGTTTCACAAGCCGAATGTTATAGATGCCGATTTTAATTTTAAGAAAGTTGATGAGGAAAAGATAAAAGAAATTTTAGTTAAGGAACATGATTTTTCAGAAGTTAGAGTTGACAATCAACTTGAGAAGTTGAGGAAAGTTAAAGAGAAAAAGAAGCAGACAACTTTGAAGTTTTAAAATTCATCATCATCACTTATTCCTTCGAATTCGGAGCGAACAAGTTTTTCCATATCATCCTCGTCTTTAATTTTCTTTAATTTTTCACTATCTTTATTTTTACTTGTTTTTAATTTTTGTAAATCTTTTCTCATTTCTTTTACTTCTTTTCTAGTTTCTCTATTAGCCTTTTTTTCTTTTATAGCTTTAAGAGATTTCTCAAAGTGTTTTGTGTAAAGAGAAAAATATCCAAGTAATATAATTAATCCAAAATATGCTAAAAATTGGAAAATTGAATAAGGAATTTTACTAATTATGTTTATGCTGGTTTCAGCGATTGCTTTGTTTACCCCAATTGCAGAAATAGCTACTACTAAACCAATAGATAATAACTCTTTTGTTAATTGTACATCTGTAAATAGTTCCATAATTTTTGTTAAGTTAGAGAAAAAGAAAAACCAAAAGAATATCATTAAAATGAATTTAAAACTCCAAGAGAATTCGTCTCCAACAGCTATTTTCCAAACTGGATCTGCAACCTTTAATTTGTCTTCAGTTGAATTTAAGAAATAAGTTAATCTTGATTTTTGATTAAATTCGGTCCATTTTTTTTGGATGAATTCGTTTCTAACATCCTCATCTATAATTAAATCACCGGCTTCATTTAATTTATCTACATTGTTTTGGAGATTATCACTAATTTGTGCCGAGGCATGATGTATTGCTAATATTGAAATAATTAACATTAACATTAAAATCACTTCTTTTTTCATTATATAGATTAAGACCCAATTCTTTTAAATATTTGTGAATGATTAAATTATGTGTTTTAGGAGATATTAAACTACTATTAAGTGATAACAAATAGAAAGATTTATATACTTATTATGGCTCAGTATTTCATAATAATGTGATAAAAATGGGAAGAACATACGCACAACATAAAGCCGAGGTAATTGCCTTGGAAGAAATGCAAAAGAGTTATAGAGCTGGGTCTATGGAAGAATCTAGACCTTATACTGAACATGTGGCTGATGTAATTGCTCTCAGTAATTTGAGAAGGGCGGAAAGTCGTGCTGCTGCAAAATATTTTTCTGATAGTGTAAAAGCAGTTTATGGTGTAACGTTGAAACCTATAGTAAATATTACTGGACAAGGTTTAAAATATTTAGGAAAAGGAACTGCAAAAGTTTTGGAAGGTACAGGACGTTTAACTTGTGAAGGATTAAAATTAGGTAAAAGTGTCGTTGTTGAAGGAACAAAACTTGGAGCAAATGCTGTTAAAGAAACAGCTAAAGGTGGAGCTAAAGCTGTGAAATTTACTGCTAAGGGTATAGGAACTTATTTTGATAATACAAATAGGAGAGAAGAGTTTGAGGCATTGAATCCTGCTTCTGCTTATACACCTAGACCTAATCCAAATTATATGAATGTTCCAAATCCAAATTTTAATGGAGATTATAAACATGATATAGCTGAAGGATTAAAGTATGGAATGAAAGGACTTGGTGCTGTTGTTTTAAATCCTTTAAAATATGCAGGGAATAAGGCTGGAAATTTGCATGATAGATATGCTACAAGACGTAGTAATGTTGGTAAGTTTAATAAATTAGAAGAAATTGCAGAAAGTGAAATAGTTAAAACTGGAAAGTTTACGACTCCACAAGATGTTTATGCTAAATTACAAAAAAAACAAAATAAGAAAAATATTAAACAAAGAAATAAACATCTTCAAAGAGAAAGAACTCAATTAAATGGGCTTTTGATAATCGGTGAAAGAAGTTTGAAAGCGGGACATACTCCTCAAAAAGAAGCAGATTATAATCGATTAGTTGATTTGTATAATCAAAGGTTAGCTCGGTTGGGAGAATTAGATGCTTCAAAATATTGGGATTATTGGGGTGTAAGTCCTTAGATATCGTAGTCTTCGGCTCTTTTCATTCCTCTTTGAACTTTTCTTATTCTATTACTGACTTTTATTTTTTTCATAGTCATGCCATAATATTCTATAAATGCTGGGAGTAAACCAATTTCAATAGCTAAAATTATTGAACGATAAAACCAATGAACTCCAAAAACATATAGTGTAAGAACTTGGAGAATTCTGTTTATTATTGGTATGTGGATTAAAACTGTAAATAAAATTGCTATGAAAAATATTTTGTAAAATCTTCCGGCTATGAGAGAAAGCCATCTTGTTCCTGGAGTGAGCAAATCATTTTCATCGTCTTTGCTTAAAATTTCTCCTGGAACTTCAATTTCCCATAAGAAACCAGCTAAAGTTGCTCTTTTCATTCTTATAATAAAGTAAATAAACCAAAGATAAAGTCCTGCGAATAAACCTGTAAATAAAGAATCTTGGATTGACGTTTCTATGTTAAATCCTAAAATCGTTTTGGGTTGTTCCGTGTTAAAAAATTTAATTGTATCATGATAAAAATTATTTATTTTGATTGTTATAGGTCTAGTATATTTTCCTAAATTTATTATAGGTTCGGCGCTAATGGTTTGAATTGTAATTGTAGAAAGAAGGAAAGTTAAAATAATTAAAAGAATAAATTTATTTTTCATTTTAGGCTCTTCCTAATGTCTTTAGGGCTTTCATTCCATATTTTACTGATACTAATTGTTCGTAGTAATGCATTCTTAATTTATATCTTGTGTATGATTCAATAGCTCCGGGAAGTAATCCAATATAAAATGCTAAAATTATTGAACGTAAAAACCAATTTAATCCTATTGGACGAGTATTGAATGAGATTATATCTATGAAGGTGTTTATTATTGGAATTTGCATTAATACGGCGAAGGCAATTGCTAAGGGAATTATTTTGTATATTCTTCCTCCAATAAAATTTAACCAACTACTTTCTAACCTTTTTTCATCAGATTCTGCTTGTTTTTTAAATCTAGCAAAGCTAGTTCTCAAAATTAAACTAATCCATAAACTAATCAAATAATAAGATAAATAAATCCAGATACCAGTTAAAATTCCAAAAACTAGATTATTAAAAAAATCACAAGAGTTTTTATTGAAACCAAATACGTTTTTTGTCCATCCTGTGGAATAATCTAAGAAATTTCCAAATTTAGAATTTAGAATTTTTATCATTGGATATTGAATGAATTTTGGAGAATTCGTCATGATATATTGTGAAACTCCTATATCGCTATTTGTTCCGGTGTTAGTTGAGCAGTAACTTGAGATTATAATTGTCGATGTAAAAATAAATAAAAAAATTCCCAAAAAAATAATTGTATAAGCTAGATTATTTCTAAGGTTCCCTCTTTTTCCTAATATTTTCATTTTTATTATAATCTTTTTACTTTTATATATTTATTTAACCACTAGATATTGTTTTTAGCATTTCTTCTCCGGCTATTTTTCCTAATTTTTCTTTGTATTCATAATTTCTTTTTCTGTATTCTGCGTATCTTTTTGCAAATTCCGGTAAAAAATATAGGATTGAAGAAATTATTAATGCTCTGATGAATAAACCCACACCTAAAACTTCCAATGTTATAATCTGTAAAATTCTATTTATTAGTGGAACTCCTATAAAAAATAAGAACAAGATTAATATAAAAATTTGTATTTTGTTAGATTTGAAGAAATCTTTAGTTACCCCCTTTATTCCAACCATGTCTTTTGGAAGGAAAGATATAAATTTGATAAGATGGAAAATGTACATTAAAAAAATTACTAAAACTATAAAAGCTAAGTAGTATAAGAAATTGCTTGACATGTATTCTGAAAATCCAGAGAAGTAATTATTAGAGAGATTATCCTTGTTAAAACTCCTAAATCCAAACAGAACTCCTAATTTATTTGAGGTGAAAGTTGAAAATTTTAAAAAATTAACCTTAACTGGTTCCCATATTTTGCTAATTGCACTTTGTTCAGTTATATTTGATTGGGCGCTTATTGAATATAAAGAAATTAAAATAATACCAATTAATAATAAAACCAAATAATCTCTTTTTTTCATATTTGAACTAAGAATAAATACAATATAAATCTTATTATTTACCTTCAAGATATGATGATAAATTATCTACTGCTTCTCTTGCTCTATTTAGCTTTGTTTTGTGTGCTAAACTGTCTGCGTCGGTTTTTTCAGATGCCATCCATGCAACGATGAAATCGTTTCTCCAAACACAAATTATCCAGACGGCGATTGAGACTATAATTAATGTTAATAGGATAGTGTTGTCTGTGTTATTCGCTAAAGTATTAATTTGATTGGCGTCTCCTAAAAAGAATTTGAATATTGGGTTTTCTCCGACGTTTCCATTATTTTGCAATACTATTTTTGCGACAAATAAGAAACCGGCTTTTATGAATAAATATACTGAATATAAAATCCAAAGTATTTTTTGAAGAAAAATTCCTATAGGTTTAGCCTTTGTTGCGACAACCATTGTAAAAAATCCCAAAATTAATATTGGAAGGAATGTAACTAAGGCAATTCCTAATGCAGTGTATGAAATAATTATAGTAACAACTTCTTGTTGAGATATTAGAATGGTTGATAAAAATCCAATGATAACTGATAATAATATCTTCATTCCAGTGTTCTCTGGAAACTCCACAAAGGAAAAGGAAGAATAAATTAAAGTTACAATTAATAATAGGATGAGCCATTTTCCGATTGCTCCAATAGAACCATATGTATCATCTTTTAAAAGGAAATAATCATTTGCTGTTTTTCCTAAACTTAAGATTGAATCTGTAAAAGCATCAGCAGAAACGAAACTTGTAACTATGAATGATAAAACTATTAATGCAATTAATATTAATGCAAACCTCTTTTCAATCATCTTACGAGAAGGCTTTAAACATTTATAAACATTTTGATGACTTAATGGTATTTGAAATAGAAGAATATTTTTAAATGAAGATATCTTATATTTATTATGAATAGTAAAAGGGGAGGAACTATCTTTTTATTAGTATTATCAATATTAGTAATTACTCCCTTTATTAGTGCTGCGCAAGGAGATTTTTTTTATGAAGCACAGGCAACGATAAGGCCGGTTATCGATAGTATTCTTGGAATATTAAATCCATTCCTTGAAGTTGCCGTTGGAGATTATTCTACAAGCCAATTCTTTTTTGCGAAGGTATTATTATTCATTTTATTATTTGTGGTATTGAGTTCAATAATGAAAGAGCTTCCTAGAATAGGAGATAATAAAGCTGTAGCAAATATTGTTTCATTGATTATTTCTATTCTAGCTGTTAGATTTATGTCTGAGAATCAATTAATTCTTGGGGTGTTACTTCCATATGGAACTTTAGGAATTGCTATTACAACTATAATTCCTTTTATGGCTTTTTTTTATTTTCTTCATGCGTCGAAGATGGGTGGGGCTGGAAGAAAATTGGCATGGGGATTTTTCATAATTGTATTTTTTGTTTTATGGAATGCGAGATACGAGCAATTGGATCCATTAGGTAATAGAATTTATGGTTGGGGATTAGTTCTTATGATTGCAGTTTTAATATTTGATAAAAGTGTTCATAGGTATTTTAGCGATGTTGAGACAAATAGGTTTGTTAAACAGGCGAATGAAGGGCTTGCTGCAAGATTGCAAGGAGAATATCAGGATTTAGTTAATGTCCAATCTAAAGAAGCTGAGAGGAGAAGAAAAGCAATTAGAAAAACATTGAGAAGATTGGGTGCTGATACTTAATTATCGTCTTCTGTAGCCTACAATTTTTTTACCTTTGTATATTGGGACTTCGGCGGGAGCAGATGAAGATGAATACATTTTTATGATTAAAATTCCTATTGCAATTAAAACTAGGCCACCTATTACTAAATTAGCGTCTGTTAAAAATGCTGGTAACGAGATTTTTTCTTTTACAGGTTTTACATTTAGGGCTAACGCTAGAACTCCAATAACTGAAATGACATAGCCAACCACTTTTTTCATAATAATCATATTGAAAGATTATTTAAATAACTTTTTGTTTTTAGTTTTATGAGAAAAATGCGGTCATATGATATATTGGGTAATGTTGCATTAGTTAGATTTCCTAAAGAATTTAAGAAATCAGATAAATTAAGATTTGGGAAGCGATTATTGAATGATAATAATTCTATAAAATCGGTTTTTGAAAAAAAGGGAAAAGTTAGAGGGAGATTAAGAAAACAGGAATTGAGTTATGTCGTTGGTGATAAGACCAATGAGGTTTTGTATAAAGAGAATGATTGCGTTTTTAGATTTAATTTGGATTCAACTTATTTTTCTCCTCGGTTGAGTAATGAAAGGAAAGAGATTGCAAATCAAATTAAGAAAGATGAAAATGTTTTAGTCATGTTTGCTGGAGTTGGACCTTTTAGTTTAGTTATTGCGAAGAATTCAAAATGTAAAAAAGTTGTTTCTGTTGAGATTAATCGTGAAGCTTCAAAATATGCTTTAATGAATGTAAAGAGAAATAATTTGACAAGTAAAGTTGAAGTCGTTCAAGGAGATGTTAAGAAGTTTGTTGGGAAATTAGGCTCACTACGTTCGCGATTTATTGGTTCTACTCGCGCCCCGACTTCGTTATTAGCAAATAAGTTTGTCAAAGTCAAAACACTCGCCCAGACTTTGTCAAGGGGCTCACAGGGGAAAGATGTGAAGGTAAAATTAAATCAATCACGGGTGAGTATAGGTGGTTTATCAGATTTACCAACAACTTATGACGTAATAGTTATGCCTCGTCCGCAATTGAAAGAAACTTTTTTGAAGGAAGCTTTTGCTTTGTCGAAGAAGGGAACGAGAATTTATTATTATGATTTTGTAGAAAAAGATAAGATAAATGAAATTGTTGATAAAATAAAGAAAGAGGCATGGTTGGCGAAGAAGAAGATAAAGATTTTGAAAACGAAAAGTGCCGGAGAGATTGCTCCGTATAAGATTAGGGTCAGGGTTGATTTTGTTGTTGTTTAATAGGTTTGCTGTCGCTCACTTATTTATAGCTACGAGCCAGACATTCGTCATGGCTCTTCGCGGAGGGATTATGTTAATTTAGATTCAAATTTGAGGGTCATGATGAGATGATATTTGGTTATTGGAGGGTGTCTAATAATTGTTGAATCTGAATTATTATAGGGGTTTAGAATAATACGAGCTTGCGAGTGCAAATTTTAATTAGGTAGAATATAATAGTTTTTTTAAAGGGGTTAAATTTGATTAAAATTATGGCTAATTTAAAACTTGATTTTTTTGATGTTGATAAATTAATTCATTATTTGGATGAGAATCTTTTTAGAAGTGAATATTCTAATGAAGATAGAGTTTTTTTAGGAAATTTTGAATCGAGAATGCCGGGAAGATTTAATGTTGTTGATTATTTTAATAGAAGATTTAGAGATAAGGAAGTTGATGTTCGTGGAAAGTATCCTATTATTCATTCGCCATTGTTAAGAAAATTGGCAATGATTAATGTTGAAAAAGGGGTTTTTAGTCCCAAAAATAATGAAATAGAGAGATATGAAAAATTAAGATTAAAGTTTCATAGAAATTATAGGATGACAAATGATTTAGTTATCCCTCGAGGGGGCGTAATAAGAATTGAAGTGGATGAAATATGGGATAATCCAATTAGGAGGGATGTTGATCCTCGAAGTGATTATTTTTTTAATTGCGATTTGTCAAATAAGTTTCCTACGGAATGGTTTTTGAAATGATTTATAATTCATTAACTGCCGTAGGAGCCTCTCCCCCATGCCATGTAAATCTTGGGCGGATTTTTATTGAATATATTCTTTCTGAATTGTCATCTAATAATAATGCAGAACCTTTTGAATCAGGGAGTTCATTCATGTATTTATTTATTGATTCTAATAAATAAGTTTGCATTATATAATTTAATGCGGTAATATCTGGATGTGAAGTAACTCTATGGGATATTACTATATCTGATTGAGTCATAACATCCCTGTGAATTTGTCCTGGCTGCTGTGTTGCAAGAACTAAAGAAATTCCTGGCTGCCTCCCTTCTCTTAATAATTGGACTAATGCGTCGGTTGCTAATGTTTTTCCTTCTAGAGGAAGAAATTCATGAGCTTCATCAATTAAAATCCATACCAAAGGATTATCCGAAGAAGTTGGGGTTAGTGAAGAACCATATTCTACTCCTGAAGCAATTGATTCAACTTCTTCTTTTTTTCTTGAAGACATTCTTTGATTGAAAATTTTTCTTGATACTAATGAGATAACTAAGGACCTGACATTAAAAGTACCGACGGCATTGTAAACGCTTAAATCGAGGACAGTGGTTTTTCCTCCTGTTATCAAATCTGATATTTGTGTTGGTTTTGTTCCTTTTTTTGCGAAAATTCCCCAGGTGAGAGCAGCCTCAAATAAACTAATTGCTGCATATAAAGTGTCCTTGTCCGAGTCTTTTTCTTTTTTTAATTCTTCGATAATATCTTCTATGTCAAATTTTTTATTTGAGTTTTGTAATTTTGATATTGCCCTCTCAATTAATATTGCGATGGGGTCTACAATGTTTAAATTAAATGTTAATATCCAATCTTCTGTATTCATTTCCATAACATCTAGAGCAAATTTATTATCAGCAGGTATACCCTTTTCAATATAATTATCATAATGTCCGTAGGGTACAAATAAATTTACTGGAAGATTTTTTGAATTGAGGTTCCATTCTTGTAATAGTAGTTTGTCTTTGTAATTTTCATGTTTCATTGTCCAGTAAATTCCCATAGTGTCAAAAATTAATGAAGCGATATTTTTTGCAACACTTTTTTCTAGATTGCTTAATTCTTCTGCTACGACTCCCAGGGTGTAGGATTTTCCAGAACCCCTTTTTCCGGCAACTAAGACAACATGACTTCTTGCGACATCCATGTAAATTTTATTACTTAAGGAAGTATATTGACCCATCTTAACATATCCTCTTCCTAAATAAATTAATCCTCTATTTCCTAATTTCTTTTTATCGGATTCGTTCCTTCCGATTATAATATCATATGGCATTAGTAATATATTGGGATATGAATTTTTAATTGTTTGTATAAAAAGCAATAATAAATATAAATATGGGGTTAGTGAATTTTTAATGTATCTTAGAACAGGAAGTGATGTTATTGCTGATGAGTTGGATGGATTTGTTAGAATTTATTGGGATGATAGAAGAAGCTGTTATGTTAATGATAGAAATATTCCTTTAGTTACTCAAGGTAAAGGGAGTGATATTCTAGTTGAAGTTAAGTATTATCCTAATGGTTCGGGTGCTTCAATAAAGAGACCTAAATCTTTACGGAAAATGGGATTAGATTTAGAAGCAAATGCCTATAGTCATATTAACAAGGATGAACATTCAAGGAGAATATATTATCCATTGCATTTTTGGAGAATTTTTGAACATCCTGAGATTACAGAAAGTTATGCTTATGAATCTAAATCCGGTTCGGGAACTGAAGAATCTAAGGTAGTAAACTTTTAATTTTATCAGTATCTCCGATGAGTTTTCTTAATTATTAAGTGGTTTTTTTGATTTTTCAGAAATTCCCACTAAATTTTGGCTATCGCCAAAGACCCACCCTTGCCACTACCACCTCCCGCCCAAATATGTTAACTGAAAAATAAAAATAAATCATCTTCTTTATAACTATCGGAGATACTGTTTATATAGAAATCTTTTTAAAAGGTAATTTCATTTGAACCGGATGGATGAGAATGATTTTAGCATGAACGAGAATAAACCTGTGAATGATTATTCAAGTGCTGAGCGAAATGATACTATTAAAATTAAAGTTCCACCGATTACTAAAAAAATAAGGCAAAATCCTTGGATTGCTGTTTCGGTTATATTAATTCTTATAATTGTTTTTTTGGTATATAAGGGTGGAATAACTGGAGGCATTATTACTGGAGGTGCTATTTCGCAAAGTACCGCATCTAATAATTTATTAACTTTTTTAAATAGCCAGGCTCCTGGAGAATTTATTCTTGTGAAAACAACAAAAGAAAATGGTTTGTATAGGATGGACGTTGATTATCAGGGACAGGTTGTTCCAATTTATGTTACTATAGATGGAAAGTTAGCTGGTTCGATGCAACCATTGGTGTTGGATGTCAATGGAACTAAGGATGGGGCAGGCACTGTTGTTGATGTTTCTGAAGATGATGATCCTGTTGAAGGAAGTCCTGATGCTCCTGTTACAATAGTTGAATTCAGTGATTATGAATGTCCTTTCTGTGGAAAATTTTATACCGAAACATATGGACAATTAAAGAAAGATTATATTGATACAGGAAAAGTTAAACTTGTGTTTAGGGATTTTCCTTTGAGTTTCCATCCAACTGCTATGCCTGCTGCTTTGGCGGCACAATGTGTTTATGATGCTTCTGGAAATGATAATAATGTTTACTTTGAATATCATAATAAGTTATTTGAAAATCAACAATCTTTAACAGATGAGAATTTGAAAAAATGGGCGTCTGATTTAGGATATGATATTAGTGATTGTTTAGATAATAAAGAATTTGAATCAGAAGTTAATAAAGATTTGGCTGATGGTCAGGCTTATGGGGTTTCTGGTACTCCTGCATTTTTTGTTAATGGTGAATTGATAGAAGGTGCTGTACCTTATGCTAATTTCAAACAAGTTATTGATGCTCAATTAGCTGCTGTTGGAAGTGCTTAAAGTTCTTTCCAAAATTTATCTACCTCTCTTTGGAGTTTGGTTATTATTTTGTTTTTGACTTTCAATTATTATATATACAGATAAATATGCTAATGATATAATTAGTCCAGGATGTGTTGAGTATGCAGCGTATTTTAATATTGTAGAGTGTAAGTCAGGCCAATTTTTTAGTAAATAATCATTTACCTCATCAATAGAATCAGGTTTTCTTTTTTCAAATTCATATTTTTTTGCTTTGATGAAATTTTCATCCATTTTAATTTTTTATTGATTCTTCTAGAAATACTTTTTCCTCTTCGCTTAAATTGAGGTCTTTTTGGATTTTTTCATTTGAATGTATAATGTGCTTAATTATGGGAAATTCAGACATTGCTCTTTTTCCTCCAATATGTGTTAATCTTGCAAATTTTGCCGAGATTGATTTTTTCTTTAAATCTTTTTGATTATTCATCCACATCTTTAGAATTCTTGTTGGTCTTTTATATGGTGTGAATGAAGACAATTTATTTTCTTGAGATGAGTTTGATTTTGCAGAAGAAATACCATAACTTAAAAAAATATTTTCATATACAAGAAATCTCCAATATTGTTGTTTGTATATTCTTCCCCTGAATAAATCTGCAATTGCTAAATATTCCATTGCTTTTTGTAATTCTTTTCCTTTGTACTCTTTAGGAGTATTTTCTTCAATCCATAAAAATATTTGATCTAAGGGCATGTTAACTTCATCGAAAATTTTTAAGGTTTCTTCTGTAGGTTTATTCTTAAAAATAAATTTTAAAGCATTAAATATGTCTTTTTCTTTGTTTCTTTCATCAAACATTTCTGGAGAAAGATTTTTTGAATCTACTTGGGATATTGTTTGCAGATCATTTAATGCAGCTCTAACATCGCCTTTAGATTTTACTGCTATGCTTTTTATGATGTCATAATCTACGAATAACTTTTCATTTCTTAAAACATTAATTAGAATATCTTTTATTGCATTATAGTTTAAATCTTTGAGATTAATTAGTTCTGCTTTGGCTCTAAGTTTTGAGAATTTTTTATCCCAGATATTGTTTGCCGTTAAGAAAATTGGGTAGGTAGTATTATCAATTAAGTCTAGTAATTCTGGTAGTCCTCCTTTATCGGCGTAAACTGATAGCCCGTCAACTTCATCTACGAGAATAATTTTTTTCTTTGATTTGCTGATTAAAGATTGTTGTTCTATCGCTGGTTTGAGAATTTCTTCAAGTTTTTTTCTATCTCTGAAATCTGAGGCATTTAATTCAAAGATTTCTGATTTTGATTCTATTGCTGAAATATGTGCTAAGGTAGTTTTTCCAGTACCTGGCGGGCCATGTAAAATCAAAACATTTTTTCTGCGGGTTTTTGTTAATGCTGAAAGGAAGAAACCGTTAACGAAATTTTTTATTTTTTTTACAGCTTCGTCTTGACCTTTTACTTCTGAGAATGATTTCGGACGGTATTTTTCAACCCATGTTTGTGTTTGCATTTTATTTTAATATTCTTTAGATATATAAAAATTTGTATAATAACAGTATCTCCGATACTTATAAAGAACTATTTTAAGCATACTAACTTTTCTTGACTTGCCTATTTTTAAATTTGAATGATAAAATTCACTCCTCGCTTTGCTCGTCGGATTTATATTAATTATTAACAGAAAATTCTGCGACTGAAAGGAGCAACAAATTTATTCCCTTGGAATGACTAAAACTCATCGGAGATACTGGATAATTGAGCTCATTTCATTCGCGATTTAATAAAGGATAAATCAGAAATATTGTTGATTAGTGATAATTCTTGTTTAAAAAAGAGGTGATAGTTGGGATGATACAAAATTTTAAAAGATGGGGGGCTTATCAATTGTTTTGTCTCTGAATCCGAGACGCCCTCCCTTATTACAATATTAAACTAAACAATAAAGAATTTATATAGATTTTTGTGATTTTTAATTTGTTAAACAATTGATTCATCCTTTTTTATTTCTATTGAATCTCTAGCAACATAAATTGTTGCTTCTAAATTATCTAAATTAACTAATCCTGATCTTTCTTGTGGATAATCAGGGAGAAAAGGATAATATCTTACTGGCTTGGATAATACTAATTGATTGAATAAAAAGTATTCTGCACATTCTTCCATTTCTTTTAAACACATTAATACTGCAGGAAGTTGTGATTTTTTTAACCATTCTACCCCTTCTTCAATTAAATGAGCTTTTTCGTAATAACTTTCTGGACCAAATGTTTCTCTAGCAAATCTTTCGTTACTTCTTATTGCTTTTTCACTTGGTTCTCCAAAACAATTCATATCATAAATTTCTTCTCTTAGATCGCGAATTCTTTTTTCAAATTTACCTCTTCTCATAATTCTTGTTTTTGATAAAAAATCATAAAATCCGTTTGTCATTGTTATCATTTTATTTACCTATTCCAGACAAAACAAAACTTGCTAGAAGGGCTTGTAGTTGAATAAAAGTATCTGAACCCTCGGTAATTCTGAATTCAACCTCTCCAGTCT
>Ga0209542_10013377_pt1 | contig 14169 bp, 14 predicted proteins | sample RifCSPhighO2_01_FD_184028 | JGI IMG/M metagenome (GOLD analysis project Ga0209542, IMG submission 184028) | Soil microbial communities from Rifle, Colorado - Rifle CSP2_plank highO2_0.1 (SPAdes) (version 2) | ecosystem: Environmental > Terrestrial > Deep subsurface > Rock core/Sediment ...
AGATTGACGATGTGAGCCTCCGGGTATTTCCCGAGGATATACCTCACGAAATTGGAACCGATGAAGCCGGCTCCACCGCAGACCAGTATCGTCGCGCCGTCAAAACCATTCATCGCGTAAGTAAACCCGAAAACGGGCTATTTATCAATCCCGATGCAGATGCCGAGTATCCTGCGTTATACTGTTTCCTTGCTCCACCACCATGTTGGACCATCCATTCACCGCGGAAGAATTCAAAGCGATCTATTCGCGCGTACCGCGTTTGTGCGTCGACCTCATCGTTCGCACGCCACAAGGAGTCGTGCTCACACTCCGCTCGCTTCCGACATGGATGGGTATGTGGCATACGCCGGGCGGCACAGTTCTCTATAAAGAGCCAATTCCAAAAGCTGCTGAACACATCGCACTGCAAGAGCTCGGTGTCGAAGTAACTATCCTAAAAAACCTCGGCTATATGGAATTCCCGAGCGAAGAGCGCGAGCGAGGGTTTGGATGGTCTGTCAGTATCGGGCTTTTGTGTGAAATAGCATCAGGAAAGCTTCTGGAAAAAACCGCCGAAGCATCGGCAATACGAGCGTTTACAGAACTTCCCGAAAACACCTTGGCCGAGCATAAAACCTTTCTCACGGAGCATTGGAAGGAAATTCTGGGGTGAAGCTGTAAAATCACGAATTCTTGCGGGCGATTTCAAGTATCGTCGCATGCAAAAAACCGTTTGTCGCGAGAATATCAGGCTGAAAAACATCCCATTCACAGCCATCCTTTGTTGTGATAGTTCCGCCCGCTTTTTGTATCAAAAGTGAAGACGCTGCCACATCCCACGGTTTTAATCCCGCATGCATATACACGTCGATCTGGCCACGCGCGAGCGACGCGAGATCCGCAACGGCGCTCCCCATGCACTTGAGTGCTCTCACTTTTGAGTTGAAAATGCCGAGTAGTTGCACGATCTCCGCGCGCTTTACGAAATCATACGGCCAGTCGAATGCAAATATTGATTGCTTCACGTCACTCGTCTCGGACACGTGAATCGGATTGCCGTTGAGGAAGGCGAATTCTTTATTCGCCTGCGCAGAGTACATGTCGCCCGTCATGGGTACGTGAACGACAGCCATTTGCGTGATTCCTTTCTCGACCAGCGCAATGGAAACGGAGAAATGCGGGCTTCCGCGCGAAAAATTTGTCGTGCCGTCGAGAGGATCGATAACCCAGAGCGATTCTGCGGACTTCAAATGCGAATATTCTTTGGGTGCTGTTTCTTCCGTTAGGAGCTGCCCAGTCGGATATTTTTTCGCAATTTCCGCCCGCAGAAATGCGTCAACCTCCTCGTCGGCTTGAGTCACGAGATCTACTACTCCTTTCAGACGCATCGTAAATTCGCCTGACGCAAAACGAGCCCGTAGAAGCTCTCCAGCATGCTGCGCTATATCTACGGCAAATTCACGGGCCTCGGTAAGATCGATTGAACGCAGGCGCTCTTCAGATAGATTTTCAGAAGACATACTGGCTGCTCATAGTACCTTATCCGCTTCGGAGGCTCTATCGCGCCATTCGAGATATTCCAATACTTTTTCAGGAGAGACTAAGTGGCCTATCATATGATACTTCGAGATGCGCTTCCGCTCTGATTTGATTATGTCGATCTGACGACCTTTCTCTGTTCCTTGAGAATGCACGGTCTGCTGAAACCAGGATACCCCAGTATCGTCCCCGGACTTCGCATACACGCGAAGTTCAGGATATTCCTCCAAGAGCACGGTTACCACGGTCATAAAGGCACGAGTCAAGTGCCAGCGTTTCGCGACGATGAGTATTTTTTTGAATCCATGTTCTTTCGCGTAGCGCACGAGCGCCTGCGCTTCAGTGCGTGTGTTCCCCTTCAACATTCCATCCGCCGGATCGACCGAGAACGCCCCAGGAATCCCGACAATCGATGATGCGGGGACGCCCTTCGCTTCAAGCTCGTGCTTCCACGCGCTAAAGCCCGGAAAACCCGATGCCATCGTCCCATCATCGCCGACAAGACCGATAGGAACGCCCGAGAATTCGCTAGCGCGCGTAAGCACCGGTTCCTGATTCTCTTTCGTCTGCCCCACGAGATACACCATATCAGGGTCACGCGGCATCTTCTCGTTTTTATCTAATATTATCGCCAGTTCTCTCAAAGCACCTTCGTTTACCGACGAGCGGAAATCAGAAAGTTTTTCTTTTGTCATACCATGATTATATGAGATCTATTTTGAAGAGCCGCATGGGTACGCCAAGACACGCCCAATAGTATTGTGCAAGGACGCCGAAAACCGCGAGCGAATAGGAAATACTGTTGCGCAAGCTCGCCCCCCGTTTCTCGCCAGTGTAATTCGTATCGACCGGAACTTCAGCCATGGGGAGGCCGGCGTACTTGGTCTGCGCGATGATCTCGAAACTGAAAAGATAGTTATTCGAATTTCTTTCGAAGGGAACTCGTTCCAGAAGTTCTTTCGTATACACGCGGAAACCCTGATGCACGTCGTTGCATGGTATCCAAAGCCCCCACTTGGCGATCAGGTTCATAACGGTAATCGGAATATATTTCCAACTGTACATCCCGCTTTCAAGCGGCTGACGTGCCTTATAGAATCGGTTGCCGAGAACGAGCGACGCGCCCTCTTCGATCTTCCTGAGTGCCGGCTCTATGGCGGAGGATTTATATTCGCCGTCGGGATGAATGTCGACAATCACATCCGCTCCTTTCTCAAGAGCGATCGAGAGAGCGCGCTTGAGGTTCCCTCCATATCCGAGATTCTTCTCGTTCCGATACGATTCGATGCCGAGCGCGCGGGCACGTTCGAATGTCCCGTCGCCGGAAGCATCGTCGACGAGGATGATCGCATCGAACAGGTGCGTGGGAAGCGTCTTGTAGAATTCTTCGAGCGTATGGACCGCTTTATAGGCAACCATGATGAGGGCGATATTCTTTTTCATGTACTTTCAAGCAATGCTACTATGCGGCGCATGGATGACGCAAATCGTGAGAAATGCCCTCTCTGCGGCTCACCAACCGCTCATGCTTGTACCTCAACCGACTACATCTCGGATGAACGGTTCTCCATCGTTGCGTGCCCTTCCTGCGGACTCGGGCAGACGCTCCCGCGCGTGCCTGCAACCGATCTATCGAAATACTACATGCAGGGTTATTACAAAAAAAGGAAGTCGGGTGCCGATGAGTATATCAATCGTGCACGATTGAAAAGGGTCTCATCTATGGCCGCAGGCACGGGAAAGAGGATGCTGGACGTCGGAAGCGGCAATGGGGCCTTGGTCGAGAAGTTCGGCCACGCGGGATGGGACGCGCGCGGCATTGAAATGGCGCCACCGGAGCATTTCGTCAGCAGTGAAGTACAGAAAAAGATATTCATCGGCGATGTGCTAGAAGCGCCATTCGAACCGCACTCATTCGATGTCATAACGCTCTTCCACGTCCTGGAGCACTTGACCGAGCCGAAGACAAGCCTTGCGAAAATACATACCTTGCTTCGCGAGAACGGGCTCCTCGTTATTGAAGTTCCTAATCGCGCATCATGGCAAGCACGCCTCACCGGCGGCACATGGTTCAATCTCGACGTCCCGCGGCACGTCTTCCACTTCACGCCGCGATCCTTGACGATGCTTCTTGAGCAATCAGGGTTCCGTGTCGAGCACATTTCGCATTATTCGCGCATTTACAGTCTCTACGGCTTGGCACAGAGCATTCTCAATATGATGACGCAGCGCGGCAACATACTCTTCGACATGTTGAATGGAAAGTTGAGCTTCACTAACCGCGCGGCGCAGGGCGTAAAAGTCTCGGATATGCTGCTCACGATATTGTTTGCGGTCCCGGCTACACTCATCGCCGTTCCGCTCACCATCCTCGAATCACTATTCAAACAAGGGGGCATCATTACCGTTTACGCCCACCCCGTTAGAAGCTTCGCTTCTAACGGGGCACGACCGAATTAATATGCATATCTCTCTTCCGGCTTTTTTCAGAACCTTTTGGATCGAACTGATAGTGATCGTTGTCATGTTCCTTATGTGCACATGGTCTGCATCCACACTTCTCACGAAGCCCAAGATCTGGATCGATGAGACGCTTACCTTGGAGCTCTCTCGCAATCTATCTGAACATGGCGTCTTGAATGCACAGTCGGGGCCCGGAGAGTGGTATCCGCAGCCATATCTCCTGCAGGAGACCGGATATCCGGTCACAGCGTCGCTCGCCGGATTTTTCAAGATATTCGGTTATGGCTTCACGCAGGCGCGAATCGCGATGCTTATATGGATTACGGCCGCTCTCGGAACGTTTTTCCTCGTTTTCAGAAAACTCTTTTCGAAGGAAATCGCACTCCAATCCTTTCTACTTCTTTCCACCTTCGCCTCCTTCTATGCAAACGGTAGACCTGCGACGGGGGAAATCCCCGGTTTCGCATTTTTCCTTGTCGGATTGTACTTCTGGCTCAGTCGTAGCAATCTCTGGCTCACGGGCCTCGTATGGGGATTTGCAGTCGTGACAAAGCCCTCGGTTTTCATATTCCTCATCCCCAGCATCACAATCATGCTTCTTCTGCAACGAAAACTATTCATCTCACGCGTATACGACATCGTCCGCGTCGGCACTGCAATGATGCCAGCGGGCCTTGTGTGGACCTGGCTCGTGATACCGGAACCTTTCTCACTTACCGCATGGCAATCGATTCTCGGATTCTTCACCCATTCTTTCGATGCCGCCGCTGGAAGTGCGCCACCAGTTGTCATCAGCATCTTTTCCCAACCGACACTCATCTACTTCGCACTATGGCTATCGGTGCTCTGCATCGCGCTCCGCTTCATCACCGACCATAAGATCAGGCTCTTGTACTTCTTTACCCTTATCTATACCGTGTTCTCATTCACTCAATATCTACGCTCGCCAGGCTGGCTCCGCTATATCCTTATCTCTGAATTCCTGATTCTTGCGCTCTTGCCGCATGCGTTCCAAATCCTGCAGGAACGCTTCGGGCACATGCTTCCCTCTCGCATCGCGCAAAAGAGCGCAGCAATTATAATCGGCGTCATCGTTCTTTTCCAATTCGTCCAGCTGAACACCATCGCGAAACTCTATACGTCTGACGGGGTAATTCGCACGGCAGAATATATAAACACCCGTTATCCGAACGCCTCAGTCGCATCGCTCGGAAGCCTCACGACATCGGTCTTGCTCGACACGGACGATCGATCAGTCTATATCCGCTTTCCGGGCATACCAGCGATCGGCTCGAATCCTCTCACTCACGAAAAACTGCCGTCAGTGATAATAGCCGATGAAACAAGCGATGAATATCTCGAATCGAAAAAGGTCCTCGAAGCACGCTATCGCAAAGCCGCGACGATCGATGCCTTCGGCATCTACGAACTGAAGAAGTAGCATCTCAGGATTTTGCTTTCAGCGCGTACAAATGATACGTGCCGAGATATGCCGCCTCTTTGAGGCCGGGAAGTTGTTTCTCCAGTGCCGGCGACATAGGTCCTTTTGTCATAAGGTAGTCAATGCGGTACTGATGCATCCGCTCATTCAAATCTTCAGTGGCAAATTCTCGGTACGTGCTCGTAAGATACGAGATGCGCTCGGCGACCCACTCGCCTTGATCAGGGTCGAATAAGTGGTCCCAGTTGGTGAACATGTGGCCGCGCATTTCAGATTCATGATCCTTAAGATAATTCGCCACGTTCTCCGGTTCAACTCCATTTAAACGCAGATGCAAAAGATAGTTATGGAGGACACGATCTTCTGGGATCGCATAATACGTAAATGCGGAGATGTAGGAGTTGCAGTGCGTGTACGCCGGGATCCACCTTCCCGCTTCTTCTCCTTCTTCTACAACCGCCACGACACAATCGCGAAGAGCGTTATCGTTCAGCCAGTCCATGACGGGCCCGTATGCCTGCAAGCGAGCGAAATCCTCCATTCGTGATGGAAAACCGTGAGTCGTCGAATAGAGCCCGTACACGATGGAGAGCATCGCAAGAGTCCCCACGCCTAAAAACCACAGGCGCGGCAGAGTACGACGGATCGAAAGATACGAAGCGACAAGAACCGCAATATAGGAGAATGGCACGGTGTACTGCACGAAATGGTGATACCAGATCTGCCGGCCGGTGATGATTTGTTCGTTGAATCCGATCCAGCCTGCCGCGATGAGAGCTCCGATGAATATCCATGCCCGTTCGTTCTCGCGCACATATCCTTTGAAGAGAGCGTAGGCGAAACACAGGACGACGATGATCGTCGCAGCGAAGAGCGCTTTATTGAAGACCGGTGCATGCGTGAAGATCATGCCCGCGCGCATCGCGGCAGCGCGCCCCGTCTCCCCTCCGAACGAGAGCGCAACGTTGTACCAGTACGGCGCGCTCACTACAAGAAACACGATTCCTGTCGCGATGAAATCGCGCACGACCGGATACTCACGACGCACAAGATACGCGAGAAAAAGCACACCCAGCACGGCGGTAGCCATGCCGAATGCGAAATAGTAACCCACCGTCGCGGCGAGCAGAATTCCCGCCAAGATGTACGCATAACGCCGCCTCTCCATGATCGAATAGACAGACAAAAGAAAAGTGAAAAGTAACACCCCGCCGGTGATCGGGTTCACCGGACGTGTCCACAGGAGCGAGCGTGATGGCGCACCTTCAAAAAGCGAAAGCATGTATCCGTAATCGACAAATTCGATGCCGAGCGTCACCAGAAGTCCTGCGGTAAGCGAAGTTAACAGCGCCTCCCTATCGTCACCGCCTATCATCTTCTTCACGAGAAGATATACGAGGAAAAAAAGAATTGCCGGCAGCAGGAACTTGTACACTATGAAGATGAATGAGAGACCGAATATGAATGCCGGCAACGCATACAGCCACTCTCCTATTGGTGCGATGTTAAGCCGCTCTTGTTTGTATTCATACAAGAACGGTGAAACGACTGCCGGATATCCATCAAGGATCTCATGTATACGAGCACGATAAAAATCCTCATCATCCATCGGAAGATACTGCATGCCTTGATATGCGCTTCCCAGAAAGAAAGGAGCCAGGAGCGAAGGAGCAACCGCTATGCTTCCGACGATGACTGCAAGACACAAAGCCAAAGCATGTCGCCGCATGGTATTTGACGCGCTCTGCATATCAAAAGTATAACGACTATACCACGGACGCCCGAATGGTATTGTAGACCGATGCGAACCCCCGAACTCTCTCTCGTCATGCCCGCGTATAATGAAGCGGCACACTTGCGGACACATGTCTTGGGTATCGTGAAAACTCTTGAGAAAAAGAATATCGACTACGAGATACTCGTCGTCGACAACGGCTCGCGCGATGACACCGCCCGAGTACTGGCAGATCTCAAAGACGAGAACGTACGAATCATACCGGTCACACTTTCACAAAATGCAGGGTACGGGGGCGGTATCCTCGTCGGCCTCGCCAAAGCCCGCGGCAATATTCTGGGATGGATCGATGCAGACGGCCAGCAGGCGCCGGAAGCTATCGTGCGAGTCTTCGAGTCATTGCGTGCAGGTAATGCAGGTTTCGCGAAAGGCGTGCGGGTAATCCGGCAAGAAAACCGCTTCCGCAGGATACAAAGCATGTTCTTCAACATGCTGTTCCGGCTTCTCTTCGGCAGTTACGCGACGGATGTGAATGCAAAACCCAAACTCATGCGCCGCAACGCATACGAGAGAATGGATTTGACGTATCAGGACTGGTTCATAGACGCGGAGCTCGTCATACAAATGAAGCGCAATTCCATTCCCATCATAGAAATCCCTATCGAGTGGCATCGCCGCAAGGAAGGGAGGTCGAATGTGCGCCTGTTGACTGTTATCGAATTCCTGTGGAATATGCTCTTATATCGGCTCGGTTTGCGATAACCCCATGAAAAAACCTTCTTCACGTAGCAAAAAGCCCTCGGTCCGCGACATACCGGTCGTCATCCTGTGCGGCGGCAAGGGCACACGTCTGCGCGAAGAGACCCTCAACATCCCCAAGCCGCTCGTGTCCATAGGGGAGCGGCCCATTCTCTGGCACATCATGAAGATCTACTACGCCCAAGGATTCCGACGGTTCATCCTCCTTCTCGGGTATAAGGGCGAGAAGATAAAGGAATATTTTCTTAACTACCCATACTACTCGAGCAGTTTTACTCTGAAGCCTGGCCGCAGCCCCCTATTTCACACTAAGCCGGAAGAAAAATGGGAAATAACGTTCCTCGACACGGGACTGGAAACGCAGACCGGCGGCCGTATCAAGCAACTCGAGAAAATCCTGAAGAAAGAGAAGAGTTTTATGCTTACCTATGGCGACGGCGTGGCGAATATCGATCTTGCACAGACACTTCGATCGCATATCGCGAACAAATCCTTGGTGACAATGACGGGCGTACCACCGCTTGCGCGATTCGGGGAAATCCGCGAGGGCGAGCAAGGCTCATGGCGTTTCTTCGAGAAACCTGTCGCGAGCGACATTCTCATCAATGGCGGTTTTTTCGTCATTGAGACACGCCTGCTCAAGGCAATGTCAGAGGATCCCCTGCTCAACTTCGAATCAGATGTCCTTCCCGAACTTGCGCGAACCGACGATCTCAATATCTGCGCTCATACCGGCTACTGGCAATGCATGGATACGCTCCGGGATTCGGAGACGCTCAATACGCTGTGGGAAAACAAAAAAAGCCCCTGGAAAATATGGTGAAAAAGAGGAGCATGTGGCCCAGCCGGTCGGTTCTGGTGACCGGCGGCTCGGGGTTCGTTGGGTATTGGCTCGCCTCATATCTTGCGAAGCTGGGCACAAAGACGTTCGTACTGGATATCAAGCCGCTGCCGGAGTTCACTGTGCTCGAGAGGGATTATCGCGAACGCATCACCTACATACGTGGGGATGTCGCGTCGCAGAAACTCGTACAAAAAATCCTTTCTGAAAGAAAGATCGAGACCGTCTTTCACCTTGCGGCAGAAGCGGTCGTGTCTCGCGCCCATGAAAATCCGAGAACGACATTTGAGAGTAATGTCGAAGGAACATGGAACCTGCTTGAATGCGCCCGCGAAGTCGGCAGAGTAAAAGAGATCGTCGTCGCTTCCTCCGACAAAGCATACGGCTCACACACGAAACTCCCCTATGAGGAACACTTCGCACTCGAGGGCATGAATTCGTATGACGCTTCAAAAAGCTGCACAGACATCATCGCCCGCATGTATGCGAAAGCATACGGACTTCCCATCGTCGTCGCTCGATTCGGCAATATCTACGGAGCGGGCGATCTCAATAAGACCCGTCTTATCCCCGACGCCCTGCGATGCATCTATGGAAAAAAAGAATTGATCCTGCGCAGCGATGGGACGTTCCTGCGCGACTACGTGTACATCGCGGACGTAGTGGACGGTTATCTCCGTCTCGCGGAAGAGATCCATCGCAAGCGTATCGCGGGTGAAGCGTTCAACCTCGCGCACAATAAGCCCCTTTCCGTGATGGGCGTGCTCGCAAAACTTGAAAAAGCCGCGGATATGAAGTTGAAAGTCAAGATCCGTAACACGGCGAGACATGAGATACGGAATCAGTACCTCAACTCACGGAAAGCGGCAAAAATCATTGGTTGGCGGGCTCAAACGCCGATGAGCGTCGGATTCCGCGAGACCGCTCGATGGTATGAGACCTTTTTTAAGAACAATGGCCAATTGGAAGCATAGGAAAGTCCTGGTCACGGGTGCCGGGGGGTTCATCGGCGGACACCTCGTTCGCGCGCTTTTAACCGAGGGCGCGGATATATGCATAACGACTCTGACCGTTGCTCCCCCGTTTCGCCTGCGTGAGTATAGAGGACAACTAAGACACGATGTGCTCACACTCCCCGATGCCGCGGCCGCAAGAGACCTCTGCGAGTCGTTCCAGCCAGAGACCGTGTTTCACCTCGCGGCGCTCTTGCCTACAGCGAACGCATCTGCCGAAGAATTTTCCCAGGTGAATGTCGAAGGGACGAAAGACATGTTCGAAAGCGCGGAGGCGATCGGCGCGGCGCATTTCGTCGCACTTGGCTCCACATGGGAATATGGTCCGCTTCGATCGCCGATCCGCGAAGACGCAGAAGAGATGCCGCAGGGAGATTACGGTAAATCGAAATACGAGGCGACCCGACTGCTGCAGCGACTTTCAGATGAAAGAACGCGGACGACCGTGCTGCGTCTCAGTACGGTCTATGGACCCGAACAGGAAGCGGGGATGTTCATCCCTAGCTGCATCGCGGCATGCATGGCGCATGAACCGTTCCCTATGTCGGCAGGCGAACAACAGCTCGATTTCATATATGTCGCTGATGTCGTCCGGGGCCTTCTTAAGGCCGGCATACGGGAAGAGGGAGAGACGTTTGAAATAGTAAATCTGGGTTCCGGAAAGCCCCGCGCGCTACGCGATGTCGCGCGTCTCGTCGCACGCGAATTCGATGCAGAACATTGTCTACAGTTTGGCGCGAAGCCGTATCATCCGCACGAGCCTTCTACGCGATACTTCTCGATCGAAAAAGCCTCCGCTCTCCTCGGGTGGTATCCGGAGACGCCACTTGAAAAAGGCATCATGCAAACGATCGAATGGTATCGCTCGCACCCCCCGCTGGTTTCCGCTATGATGGATCCTGCATGAAAAGCGCGGACGGGATGGCAGGCATCAAGGCAATCTTCAAACGGTATCCGCGATTCTACCGTGCGCTCACCTATATCTTCGCGGGGCCGCCGGCGAATACGACCGCTCACGCCTTCGCGCAGCGGCTCCCTCGCGGTATCAGGATACTCGATATCGGTTCCGGGCCACGCCGGTTGCGCGACGACGTCACCTGCATCGACGTGTTCAAGTTCGATAATGTGGATATCGTTGCGGATGCGGCCACACTCCCGTTCGAAGACGGGAGCATCGACGCGATCGTCTGCGACAACATGCTCGAACATGTACGCGATCCGAAACTCGTTGTTTCTGAGATAGTCCGTGTACTCAAGCAGGACGGACTCGCGTATATCGCGGTCCCCTTCGTCATCCCCTACCACTCTTCCCCCGACGACTATTACCGCTGGAGCGAACAGGGATTGCGAGAGCTCCTCAAGGATTTCTCTGAACAAGAACTCAAGATCCAATTCGGGCCGACTGCAGCATTCACGATGGTGATGAGCGAGTGGTTCGGGCTCCTCGTTTCGTTCAATACCAAAATCCTCTACACGATCGGCCTTTTCGCCGCGACCATCATCACGACACCTCTCAAAGTGCTGGATCTCATCCTCGTGCATTACACGCGTGCAAACATCCTGCCGCTCACGTTCTATTTCATCGGCAGGAAGAAGTAACAAGCATTCTACGATAATGCCGTGAACCTGCGTCCCTACGGAATCGCGCTCACTATATTCTTCGTTGCACTTACCGTGCGGCTCGCATTCCTTCCCTTCTCATTTTTTGACAACACGCTCTTTTTCTACACGGGCATCAACCGCTACAGCGCGCCTATCCTTGCGGCGCAAGACAAACAACGCGTACTCGAACTGAAGCACCTCACCAAGGAGATCGGACTCAAAGTATTTGATGCGTTCCGTGCGGACGATCTCGACACGTTCGGAGAACTTATGGACGAGCACTGGCAGGTGAAAAAACGCATGAGCGGAAACATGTCGAGCTCGAAGCTCGATGACATTTATGCCGCTGCGAAAAAAGGAGGGGCGCTGGGCGGCAAACTGATCGGAGCGGGTGGTGGCGGGTACTTTATGTTCTACTGCCCCTCGGAAACAATTAAAAAACGTGTCCGGCAGGCACTCAAGCGTTCCGGCATGCGAGAAATGATGTTCGCCATTGACACCGAGGGTGCCCGCGTAAAAAGCGTTGATTTCTAGACGGGAAGAAACAGTAAATGCAAAGGGAAGAACGGTTACTTCTTTTGCAATGACTCCCAGGTCGCCTTGATGCGCTTGAATTTTGGATGGAGCACGATCGCGTGCCAGACTACTGCCTGCCACGCCTCCGCATGCGCTGTCACATTATCCGGATTCACGACTGGGATAATGACACACGCATCAGCCATTTTTGCAGTGTATCCTCCATCGCGGCTGACGATGCGCATGATCTTCGCACCGCATTTTTTTGCGTAGTCGAGCGCATGCATGATATTGGCGCTGATGTTCTTCTCGGCATTCCCTCCGCCGACGGAAAATACCATCACCGCGTCTTTCGAGTTGAGGCCGCTTCTCTCTAGCCATCTGGAGAAAATTGATTCCCATCCATCGTCATTCGTGCGGGCCGTGAGCTCCGCAACATTGTCAACCGGCGTATACGCTTCGATATGGCCGATCTTGCGGAAATCATTCACCGCGTGCGAAGCATTGGCGGCCGAACCTCCGACACCGAGAAAAAACAGTCGCCCCTTCCGGTCGCGCACAGTGGCTAGAATATTAATGATGTCATTGATCGCTTCACGATCTATTTTCTTTGCAATGGTCTGCACCTCCTTCAAGTACTGATCGATGTGGTCGTGATAGCTCGTTTTCGAGCTTCTTCTCGGAGCCCGTCTTTTGTTTGTCTTTTTATTTGCCATGTAGGATGAAGCCAGCCTTCCGCCCGTCCTCGTAAAACATTTTGACAGTGTCAAGAGAATATGCCGCGTGGTCATATCCGATCTTCCCGAGTTTGTTCAAGATATCCGGTGTGACCGTGACGATGTCCGCTCCCGCTGCTCCCGCGTTATAAATATCGAGAAGCTGGCGCGGCGACGCCCACAGAAGTTCCACATTCTTCCTCTTTTTGGTAAGCGCTTTTGCCGCTTTCATGATCGGCGTCGGATCGACACCGGTGTCGGCAATGCGGCCCGCAAACACCGAAATAATAGCGAAGGTTTTAGGAGACAGCGCTTTGAGCACTCCGCGCACCTGTGTGAGCGTTAAAAGGGCGGTGACGTTGAGCCGTATCCCTTCATAAGACAACTTTGCAATCAGAGCCGCCGATGATTTTTTCTTTGTGTTCGTCACGGGGATCTTGACGTAGATATTCTTTCCCCATGAATTGATAATGCGCGCTTGCCGCTCCATCTCCGTAAACACTCTTTCTCAGCGTCCCCAAGCCTCGTTTCCTATGCTATAGTGCCTTTCCTTGACCACATCTTCATATGCGTACGTTCATCGAACAAGAATTATCTGCACTTGCGCGGGAATTGGAACCCGTCGTCAACCACCTTGAGGGGAAAACAGTCCTTATAAACGGTGCCGGAGGATTTCTTGGCGGTTATTTCGTCGGCCTGCTCCAATTCCTCAACCGAACGGCATTTACAAAAAACCCCGTACACATCATCGGCTTGGATAACCTGATCACTGGCGCGAAGGAAAGCCACTTCTTCGATCTTGAAGATCCTAACCTCGAGTTTGTCGTCCACGATGTTCGTGTGCCCTATGAGACGCAGAAGAATATAGACTATATGATGCACGCGGCTGGCATCGCATCCCCTTTCTATTACGCGAAATACCCGCTCGATACCATCGCGGCGACGATTGACGGATTAAAAAACACGCTCGAACTCGCACGCATCAAGAATCCGAAAGGGATCTTGTACTTCTCCTCGAGTGAGATCTACGGTGATCCGCATCCCGAGTTCATCCCGACGCCCGAGCATTACCGCGGCAATGTCTCCTCGACGGGCCTGCGTGCATGCTACGACGAAGCAAAGCGCCTCGGCGAGACGATCGCGACCGTCTATAACCGCCTCTACGACCTGCCCGTCACGATCGTGCGCCCATTCAATGTCTACGGCCCGGGGATGAAAGAAAACGACCAACGTGTCGTGCCGAATTTCCTCAATGCCGCGCTTGATGGCAGGGCGATCGAGATCCACAATCGCGGCGAACAGACGCGGACGTTCTCGTATGTGACTGATGCGGTAAATGGTTTTTTTCGCGTGCTCTTCCTCGGAACGCCAGGCGAAGCATACAACATCGGCTCGGATCACGAAGAAATCTCGATGGTGGAGCTTGCAAAACGAGTCGAAAAGGCGCACGGGCAACCGCTCACCATCAAACTCGCCGAATATCCGGAAGGCTATCCGGTGGGAGATCCCAATCGACGCAATCCTGATATCTCAAAAGCGCGCAGAGAACTGCACTACGATCC
>Ga0209542_10013378_pt1 | contig 14168 bp, 12 predicted proteins | sample RifCSPhighO2_01_FD_184028 | JGI IMG/M metagenome (GOLD analysis project Ga0209542, IMG submission 184028) | Soil microbial communities from Rifle, Colorado - Rifle CSP2_plank highO2_0.1 (SPAdes) (version 2) | ecosystem: Environmental > Terrestrial > Deep subsurface > Rock core/Sediment ...
AATCCCCTTATCCTCAAAAGAGAAATTGATAAACGAGTGAGAAATGTTTATGATATACAAAAGCGATTCGGAAAATCCCAGAAAGATCTATCCTAGTCTTGGTAACAGTTTAATATGAGCTATATCGTCCAACCAGAAGCGACGTTGCCATCCGATAGGTTGACAGGATCTTTAAAAATGTTAAATTATATTCAGTTCCTGAGGAGGTACCGAGACAATGAGCAAGGGCGATATAACCGTTATCAACCAGATCACAATTACCAAATACTCAACATTCCGTATAGCCGTATGCGGGATCTGTCGTTGGACATCCTGCGATAAGCAAAGGTTGATGAGAAACGTCGAAAGACATCAGAGCGCCCATAATCCCCGCCCGCTTGTCGTTCACAAAGAATTTAAACCAGAGGAGATAACTGAAACTCTCATAGTTCATCAGGGTTTTGAGAGGGGTAATCTGGGTGAAATTTCTGATTTTAAGCTCGCTGATTTTAGAGGCTCGGCTCTCCCCCATTTTAGCGAACCAGAGGCAACCCGGTATAGACGTTACTACGTAATCGAAAGATACGAGTCTGGATCAAGGTGCCCCTGGGGTAATTCCCGATGGGTCACCGGAGAGAATGGCAAGCTCAAAATGTTAGACGAAGATTGGGATACTAGCGGCTAATTTATACGCAAGCAGACCCGACCGAAAAGGCGGGTCTTTTTAATATCTGAAATGGACGTTTCCAGTTTTTAATGATTAAATAGGTTTATGGAAATGGAAGAATACTTAAAACTAGCAAAAGAAATAGCCGACGGTTCTGCTGAAATAGCTCTTAAATATTTCGGTTTTGATGTTGAGAATACTTGGAAGAGTGACGATACTCCCCTAACCAAGGCTGACACCGAGATCAATAGTTTCGTTATTAAGAAGATAAATTCGGCTTACCCCGAACACAGTATAGCCAGAGAGGAAGAAAGTCATAAGAAAGAGGGGTCAAAATATGTGTGGGAGAAGCACTTCACTTTTTTGGTCTCAAATGCTATACCTTACCTAGATACTGGATTGAGTGGAGCGAAAGCATGAACCGCCTTGAATATCTCAGACAGAGATTCACGCAAGAACCGCTCGCTAATAGATTCTGTATGTACCTTAGAAAACTTGAAGAAGGAGTCGCCTCAATCGCCTACACCGCTGGCCCCAGGGACTGCGTCATGAATGATAAGAACCAAGGAATAGTTCAAGGAGGGGTACTAGTCGGAATTCTTGCAGATTTTGCGGCCGTATATGCGGCCATGTCCTCAATCCCCGATGGACACACTCCCTTGATGTCCGGCGGTTTTTCCTTACAGCGCCCGACGCTTATGGCTGAAACAGTTTACGTAGAAGCCAAAGTCTTCAACAAAAGCAGACAAGTTATAAGTGTTGCAGTGCGCATTGCCACTATCGATGGGAAACTTAAATGCGAAGGTACTTACCACTTCTCAAATCCGACCAAAGCCTGATCTTCAACCACAAGCGCAAACTTGTGGTTTTTTAAATATAAAATTTCGAAATGCTATTGCCACACTTCTTTATCTATAATCTTGTATATCATTAAAATAAGCGGTTCACAGATGTGAGCCGCTTATTTTAATGATATAATCATACTATGAAACATATCCTTTCTAACACATGGCATGAAATATTGAGGTTTGACAAGGGGGATGATGTGATCGAAGGTATTCTGGAATTCGGCCGGAAAAAGGGCATAGAAGGCGCCTGGCTTTCCGCTATCGGCTCTTCGAAAGAAGTTGAACTGGGGTTTTATGATCTGGAAAAACAAGAATACATGAACCGGATTTTTGCTGAACCCTTGGAATTACTCGAAGCAAGCGGTACCCTGGCCACTAAAGACGGCAAACTCATTCTTCATCTCCATGGAGTTTTCAGCAAAACTGATTATAGTACTATCGGCGGACATATTCAAAAAATGACGGCTAACGCCACGGTAGAAGTTTTTATACATAAATTGAATGAAAAATTAGAACGCCGGCTTGATTCCAAAACCGGCTTAAATCTGCTCAAGGCAAAATAGTTAGTGGCTGCTTTCACGCATTAGCTTCTTCTTCTAGAGAGGCAAAAAATTCTTCCATCTGTTTTTCCCCGAAGATATCTAAGCTTTCCAGTTCTTCAAGGTAGCCCCTTTCATAGGTTCCTAGGTACTCATTGGTAAAATTTCTTGCCCTCTCATATGCGGCACCGCGGCTCCCAAGACGTTCAAAAATACTTATGTTGAACTTTTTCTCAATCTCTCTGACTTTTCTAAGTGCAAAGGCCCAGGCATCCCGCTCAGATTTCATTACAATATCCTTTTCTTCCTTCATGGCCAGAAGGCGAGAATTAGGATAGGCATTTACAATATCCTTCTTTGCTTCAAGAAAGTGTTTCCTCTTAGCTTGTGATCTAATTTCAAAATCGACAATATTTTGAAGATGGCCGGCTTCATGCAGAAACGACACTAAAGCCTCACTTCCATCCGAATAATCCCCGACTAAAAGTACGGGTCCCTCGTCGTCGCTATCAGCCCCCCACTTTCCTTCTTCGCCTTTTCGCCTGTTTATCTCTAGCCTTGTTCCGGCAGGAACGAAGCTGGCCAGATCAACTAAATCATTCCCGTCCTTATCTATAAACCTGAACGATGGCTCATCTTTCAAAATCCTAGAGATTAGGCGAACGCCGTTTTCAAATTCAAATTCCCGATAATCGGATAATGTTTCGGGTCCCTTTTTCTCAAAATCTTTAAACATTCTACTCTATAATAGTCAATTTGCGTTGGAAAATCAAAGTCGATATAATGAAGCGTGATCCTTGAAAATCCAAAGAAAAAAAACGATGACGAGATTAGAAGTAATTACCGGACCGATGTTTTCGGGTAAAAGCGAAGAACTGATTAGACGGCTAAAGAGAGCTACGTATGCCGATCAGAATGTTCTAATCGTTAAGCCCGTAAAAGATACCCGTACTGAAAAGAAGGTTGCCTCCAGAAGAAAGAACGACAAAAGCGAAAGGGGGTTTGAAGAATCCGATTCATTCCCCGCTCATGAGATTAATTCGGCTCAAGAGCTCGCCGACCTTATAGCACAGCATAGGCCCGATGTACTCGCCATAGACGAAGCTCAATTCTTTGAAGAATGGCTTCCGGAACAGATCCATGAACTCTTAGGTAAGCGCGGGAACTCCGTTTTTACTATCATTATTTCCGGTCTTGATATGGATCATCGAACAAAGCCATACGGAATTATGCCTCAACTAATGGCCATGGCCGATGAAGTAATTAAACTTACTGCCGTTTGCTTCGCATGTAAAAAACGGCCGGCTAACCTGACGTGTAAGACCGGCGGTTCAAGTGATAAACAGACGGAGATCGGGTCTAAAATTTATGGGGCTCGTTGCAGAATCTGCCATGAACTACCCGAATAATTAAACCCGCCAATAGAGGCGGGTTTTTAATATCCCTTTAATTTTTCTATCTTATGGTGCTGGCGAATTTTTTCGAGAGCCTTAGCTTCAATCTGCCGGATGCGCTCACGAGTAACGGCAAACACTTTGCCCACTTCTTCAAGAGTATGGGTCACGCCATCAGTTAAACCAAAACGCATATCAAGAATTTTTTGTTCACGAACAGCAAGATCACTGATGATCTCCTGAAGATGAGTCTTGAGTATTCCCCGAGCGGTGGCCATAGAAGGCGTAATCGAATCCTCATCGGGAATAAAACTTTCAAGAGAGCTATCTTCGTCATCCTGGCCAACTGGCGCTTCCAGAGACACAGTGTCCTGGGAAATCTTCTGAATATATCTTATCTTGTCTACTTCGACTCCCATCTCAGCGGCTATCTCTTCCGGTAAAGGTTCTCGGCCTAAATCTTGGACTAGGCGCCTGACAACTTGCTGATATTTATTTATTGTTTCAACCATGTGGACAGGAATGCGGATAGTCTTGCCTTGGTCGGCCAAAGCTCTCGTTATGGCCTGTCGGATCCACCAAGTGGCATAAGTAGAGAACTTATAGCCCCTCTTATAGTCAAACTTCTCAACGGCTTTAAATAAACCGATGTTCCCCTCTTGGATGAGGTCGAGCAGAGTAAGATTAGGCGACCGGCCAACGTATTTTTTGGCAATCGAAACAACCAATCGCAAATTAGAAACAGCCAGCTTCTGTCTGGCCGCTTCGTCGTTTTTTTCTATCTTCTTAGCCAGGTCTATCTCCTCTTCACTGGACAACAGCGGATACCTGCCTATTTCCCTCAGATACATCTGGACAGAGTCAGAAGTGGAAGCATCCTCGAGCTCAAGTTCCACTTTTTTCTTCTCGTCATATTCGCGGGCTTTATCTTCCTCGAACACTCTGCCGGATTCAATTATGTTAATATTCGCCGATTCAAGACGATCGTAAAGATTCTCAAGACCCTTAATGTCCTGCTCCAAGGCGGGGAAGGTATTGATGATTTCCGCTTGAGTTACGAAGCCTCGATGCTTGCCCTTCTCGATTAAGGACAAAATAGAATCTTCGGAGATCGCCTGCTTCTTCGGCCGAACTGCTTTAAGCTTCGGCGTTTTTTTCTTTTTTACCTTCTTAAGTTTCTTGGGGAGTTTCCTCGCTTTTTTTATTTTCTTTATTCTTTTTATTTTCTTTTTAGTTTTGGGCATATAATTATCTTTGTAATTTGAGAAGCTTCTTAGTCATCTCATTAAACTTGGTTAGCAGGGGGGTTAACCGCTTAGAATCTTGGCCGGATTCAGCTTCCTTGATATCAAACTCGAGACTGGCAAGTTGGGAAGTAACCGAGCGATGTTCGATCTTGCTTTTTATATTATTAAATTCGGTTTTAAGCTCATCGTCGGAAAAATCTTTAAGCAATTCCTGAGACTTGAGGTGGGCAAATTCTAATCTCATTGCCGTATCTTGGTCAAATTGTTTAGTAAACTGTCCGAAATCAAATTTAGCCAAATCTGAAATTCTTAACTTGGCTACCGTTTCACTGGTAAGTAAGTCTAAATCCTGAATATTAAAGTCGGCTATTTCCTCCTTAAAAATCGCCGGATTTTTGAACAGAACGGCAAGCAGGGCTTGGCTCAGCATATCATCGTGACTAGTTTTGACTTCCACTCGGCTAATCGGCTCCGGATTGGTTCGCCTAGAAGATATAGTCTCATAGACATCCAGATCGTCTTTAACGGAATTGATATCGGCTTCAACGGCCTCCTCTTTGGTCTTGAGCACAGCCGCAAGCTTTGATATCCAATGGGATGTTTCCACCTTACTGGCCAGTCTTTTGATCAACGGCCCAAGATTGGCAATCAGAGCCTTCTTTCCCTCAACCGAAGCCAGGTCTAAGCTTGATTTAAGATTGTCGAAATAGAAATCAATAACGGGCTTAGCGGACTGAACCGCTTCTTGCCACTTATTTCCGAACTTTTTAACGTAATCGGCAGGATCCTTACATTCCGGGTCTTTAATGGGGACGATTTTAATATTGAAATTCTGGCTTAAAGCCAGTCCTATCCCCCGCCGGGTAGCAACAAGTCCTGCCTGATCTGTATCGAAGCAAAAATCGAGATTTCTAGTATACCTCTGCAAAAGCTGCAGATGACTAGGAGTGAGGGCCGTACCTGAGGTAGCGGCAACATTTCGCACTCCTGCCTGATAAGACATTATAACATCCATATTACCTTCGACAAGTAGGCACCGATCGGATTTGCGAGCTTCCTGTTTTGACTTATTCAGGCCGTACAAAACCCGACTTTTGTCGTAAATTAACGTTTGAGGGCTATTTATATATTTTGCAAGTTCTACGCCCCCGCCAGAGGCGGGTCCGCCTTCGGCGGAGAAAATCCGGCCGGTGAATCCAAGAATCTGGTCGTTAACATCGCTTATAGGGAAAATTATTCTGGAGCGGAACCGATCATAGATATCGCTGCCGTCGTCTCTTTTTAATGACAATCCGGCATCGATAATATCTTTTTCTTTATAGCCGCAGTCTCGTACAAAGTTGCTCAGAGCATGCCAATCGTCAGGAGCAAAGCCAAGTCGAAATTCTTTGATAGTATCCTCATTCAACCCACGATCCTTAAGATAACTTAGAGCCTTTTTGCCCATTGGCGAATAATGGAGTTGTTTCTCAAAAAATCTTGCCGCCGTTTCAGATATCTCAAAAAGTAACGATTTTAAATCATGCACGGCAGGATTAAAAGATTCCAGCTGTATGCCGGCTCGCTGGGCAAGAACCCTCAGAGCTTCCGGAAATTCAACTCCTTCAATTTCTTTTACAAAACCGAAGATATCTCCGCCCTTCTGGCATCCGAAGCAATGCCAAATCTGACGTTCTGGAGAAATATAAAAAGAAGGTGTTTTTTCATTATGAAAAGGACAGCGGGCCTTAAAATTCATGCCCGCTTTTTGAACTTTTATATAGCTAGAAATAACATCGACAACGCTTAGCCGATCCTTTATTTTTGAGACATTGTCCTCCATTAAAGTCGTATTAAATTAAAAAGAGTTGAAATCTTCTTTAAAAGTCAAGTTTATAACATATTTTGATAGAGATCAACTTACCGGTATTCACGAAAAACCAATACTATCGCAATAAAAATTCCCCAAAGGGAATTTTATTTAATCGTAACTTCGTTCTGGCTCGCGAAATACTTCATTGTATAAACATTCTTTAAGTAAAGATTGAGAACGTACTCGCCTCGCTCTAGCCCCTGGATAAGGGCGCGCATGGTGGCGGCAGAAGCATCTTTTGATTCTGAGTTTTGAAATTCAGTAAAATCAATAACAAAATATTTATCCATATTAGCCTTAACAGCATCTAGGGATCCGCCGATAACGACATTGGTCGCAAACTCTGTTATCTTTTTGGTCGCCTTGTTTTGGAAACTTAAGCGAAGATGCATAATGCATTCAACTTTATCGCCTTTAATCTCCCAGTCCACACCGGAATATCCGACCAAGAGACTGAGACTCGGCTTGCCGGAAGAAGAATCCGCGACAATTTGGAAATTGGCTGGAACCAGAGAATGATACGGACTGAAAATAAATTGCTGATCTTTCGTAACGGCCGGGAGTCCGATAACTTCAGTCGGCTTTCGACTGCCGGAAACAAGACCTGTTGGATCGGGAGCTTGAAGAGCCTTCGCTATCGTAATGTCTGGGTAATAAGAAAATTCCATAATAGCCGCCTGGAATATCCCCATTGGATCCTTCCTGCGCAGTTCGGCAATAATCTTCTCCAGTTCCCTTGAATAAGCATCTACTGAATCGGGGTCGCTTCTATTCAGTATCGGGACGATCTGTACGCTAATTTCTTCGAGTCTGACCTCTATCGGAAGAGAATACATTGTATAGAGATAGTAAGACTTATTATTCTTGCTGAGAAAGAGGAATCTGAACAAAGGATAGCCTTCATCGTCGAAATAATACCAAACAGCCATATCGGCAATTATCATATCGCCCCGAAGCTTCTTCATATAGTGCGGCGTCCCGTAAAAAAGATAGACATGGGCCATCTCGCCGGTTAGACCGCCTGATTCGCTGAATTTAGTGCCGAACATGTCAGGATCAGTCATAAAAATCTCATTCTGAATGTCCTGAATCCGTCTGTCGATAATTTCTTTGTATTCATTTTCCGGCGTATTGGGATCAAGATCTCTTTTGAGCCAGAATTTTTCAGAAAAACTATCTACGCACTCGGTCGTTTTGCAAGCATTAAGAATTTTCTTCTCATCTTTAGTTACAAAGAAGCCGTAATTCTTAAGAAAATCGCTCCGTTGCTGTTTTACTGCCTGGTCTTGCGGAGAAGCGGCTCCAGATACAACGGCCGCAAAAGGAGCAAAGATCAAAAGGAATAAAACGATGAGGGCTTTCGTAAGTCCGGTCATTTTACTTCCTCCCAAGTGCTTCTAATATATCGGGCCGATCAGACTTAAAAATAATAGGCTGACCATACAGGGAATATTTCCGTCCGACAGGAAGATTCATCGACTTCTTCTTGTAATCAATGCGCTCACTGAGAAATTCAACGGATATCTCTTGATCTGTAGCAAATAACCAATCGCCGTCTGCCTTTTGAAACCAAATCTCCACCTTTCCATCGGCAACGGTTTTACCGGTTTTCTCATCTTTCTTTGTCCGCCATCGCCAAACTATAACAGGGTCGGCATGAGAAAATAGTTCAGCCATAAGACCGGCCGTACTTTTCTCAGAATAAAGACTATCAATTTTTTGAGAAAAAAGACGATAGTCGGCATCTTTATTCGGCTCCCTAAAAGTACTCGGCACATGCTTGTAGACTACTCGAACAAATTCATTCGGATCGGATAAGCTACGATACTGAACATCAAATCCGAAATGGGTTTTGATTTTTTCTGAGATAATAATCTCAATGTGCGACCGGGATTGTTCGGTAAATTTAGTGAGGTCAGGGACGGCCGGTATCGATTGGCCGTAGCTGACAAGCGGTATGTCTAACAAGCAAAAAACGCTAACAACAACGATGAGTTTCTTCATCTTCAGCCTCTTTTAAATGTCAAGGTTCTCTATTGCCAATCTATAACTTTAGTAAACAAAAGGCAACCCCGTAATACAACGAGGATTTAACTCCCCGCCGACCTTGGTTTAACTTGGTTATGATTCGCAATAGAATATTAGACTTATAACATTGGTTCAAGTAGGTCGTTATAGGAGGCCTATCCTTGTTGATATACGGGGTAAACCCCAATATAAAACCTGCACAATCGTGCAGGTTTGTAACATTACCAATTATAAGTTACGTAGAAGGATGGTCTCCATTGCTTACTTGTTCCTGTCTTGGTCCACATCACAGAGAACGGGAGAAATTGGATTCCGACGCCGTATGAATATCCAGCCTTAAGCGACACGTCTAAATCGTTAAACCGGACCGCTCCGGCATCGACGAAAGCAAGGCCGCGAATCGGTCCAACCCCGAAGTTACCTGGAAGAACTATGCGGTTAATGATCGGAAATCTAACTTCACCGCTGACGTAAGCTACCTGGTTGCCTATCATTCCGCCGTAAGTCGCACCACGAAGCATCTGAGTACTGCCAAAAAGAACGATATTGCCATTGGCCCGATTTGAACTGGCAAATGTAGCCCTTCCAGCAACCATCGTACCAAAACCCAAATAACGATAAGTTCTGGCGTCTAAAGTTACAGAAGTAAAGTCGATAAAATTTCTTCCCATCGGCGGAGCAACCTCTATCTCAGCCCGAAATGCATTGCCGTTAAACGGCCCTTGGGTAGTATCTGAGTATAACACGGTATCCTTAACATATGCCGCTCCGAAGCTTAAGCTTGAAGCACTGGAGTCAAGAAAGAAATTATACAAATTAATGTCATTCTTGGTAAATGCTCCCCCGAATCCGGCAAGAGCTATATACGGCGAGGAGACGTCAAATTCTCTCCTCTTCAAGCTCGAGAACAATTCTACCCGATTGAACTTGTTGATCGGATAGCTAAGCTTAAGATCCAGACCGGTACTTTTCAGAATTGTAAACGGTAATACATATGACTGAACATTCTGCGAATAGTCGAAAAACAGATAATACATAGGGATCTTAATATCGTAGAAGCTTAACCTGCGTCCCAGCCTTTTCTCTTGATTAACATAAGAATAGGAAATTAATCGGATATAATTACCGGCAAAAGCAAACTGGCCGAAGTGAGTTTTGGTTTGCAACATATTAGTTACAGCAAAAGATCCTTCGCCAAAGGCACCCCAATAACCGAAGCCTACCTGAGCCGAAGCTCCCATAAGTTTCCAGCTATTCGGCGGCTTAGTCGGATTCAACAGCTGATTTGAATCAAGCTCAACTTTAAACAGATTCCGATAGGCATTGAAGGAATAGACAACGGATTCTTGAGGATTACCGGACACCCTCTGTCTAACAGGCTTAAGTAGCTTGGCTTCAAATAGTTCGTAATTCTCGTAAAGATTAGGTCCAAACTGATCATCATCTCTAAAAACTACGTAATAGACAAGATCTCTAGATCCTCTGGCGAATATCGGGGTTAAGGCTTGGCCGAAAAATTCCGTCCACTGGCTGATTGTATTGGCAGCCAAATCGAACGTATAGAGATTCCAGATCTGATCTTGTTCATCAGAAGTATAGACGATCGTAGTACCGTCATCGGACCAACTGGGCGAATTGTCGTTAAAACGCCCGAAGGTAAGCTGTCTCTTAGAACCGTTCGCTAAATCAAGAATAAACAAGTGCTGATAATCTCCATCAAGGGCAATGTAGGCGAGGGAATTGCCGTCCGGCGAAATCGCAGGAGCGGTGCTAAATCGGGAATCTTTGGTAAGATTCTCAATCGACGAAGCCCCCTTCTCAAGATCAATGACATAAAGATTTCTAATAGTATTCTCGGCTGCTGAAAAATACAGCTTCTTTCCGTCAGGACTAAATGCCGGTGAAAAGGCTTGATCCAAATTCAGCTCGATTCTTTTTAATATTTTCCCCTTCTTTGAATCGACGATGAAAAGGGTATGATCGCGGCCGCTTCTGGCAAAAAATGCAATCGTGTCGTCAGTCTTGGACCAGCTCACATCCGATCCGTTAAAAGGCCAGGTCTCAAACCCTTGGACTATCAAATATTCCCAAGGAACGGGCGGAAGCTGAGGCGTAAGATTGACCAGCTGCTGAACGCCGCTATCGCCAGTTGATTTCTTGGCATTTCTAGCCAACTCATCTCTTGTCTTCTTGTCGACATAGGGAGTTTCTGCGGGGATACCGAACCGGCAAAGAGCTAGTTGTCCATTAAATCCCGTAAAAGCTACGAAAGACTTTCCGTCCGGCGACAAAGCCGGAGAAATGGAGGGATATGGATTGAACGATGGCGTAATATTACGGCCTCTGAAATTTTCATTCTCTTCATACGGTTTCGGCCTGTTGATACTGTCGAACTGGAATCTTTTTCCCCAATATTTCCTAGCCCGCTGATCAAATTTTTCAGGGTTAGCGTCTGGATTGCCGATTACTCCCTGTGTTAAATCATACAGTGCCGTACCTAAACCGGCACCAGCTAAAGGCTGAGTGCCGAAGCTTACAGCAACTTCCCGGCCGAACTCTTCTTCAAGAAACTCGAAAACCATTTTCCACATCGTATAGCCGTTAACACTAGGATCATCGTTCCGAAGCTGAACCCAAAGTGGCAATGATCTAGGGTTTGAAGCCGCAACCCTCTCATTCATTCTCCTGATATCGTCACGGGTATGCGGATCATAAAGACTTGCTATATATTCGGCAAACCCCTCGATGTATCCGTTAGGAACGGGCATGCTCTTGATGGCCTTACTAATCAAACCCATACTCATAATATCCATCTGAAATTCATGAACAAGCTCATGGACGCTTATACCGCGGCCTAGAGGTCTCGAGAAGTCAGCCTTAAGAAACATCCTATTCCTATCCGACTCGACAAAAGCTCCGATCCCCTCCGGCATGAAACCGCCGACGAGATTGTTAGCCTCCAGCTGATTGTGAGTGTTGAATAGAATGATCGGTATTCTCTTTCTGATGTTATGGTTAAATACCTCTTTGCTCGACATCCAGGCATAGGCTCCTTCAAGGGAATCGATGACCTGCCTAAAATTCTCTCTCTGGTCAGGATTGTTCAGATCCAGAGTATGCCAAACGTTGAAGTGGTAGGACTCATAAAAATGGAAGTCCTTCTCGTCCCAGTTAACCATATTCTTACCGAATTGACCGAAAGGATAGGTCGGGAGTTGGGCAGAGGCAATAACGGGAATAAACGCGAAAAACGCTAAGAGAGAAGCGGTCAGAATTCGTCTCATTTTTCTTTCCTTTGGTTGACAAAGAACTCTACTTATAACCCAGACTACGCCTCGTACCCTGGAAGTCAACCCCGTAATACAACATTGAAAGAATTAGAAATGTGGTATATGATTGCTCCTGGTTATTTAAAAATGAAAAGGACGAATAATGAGAGCGGTTCTGCTTGATAATATTTCTCCTGACCGGGTTAGCATGGGTCTCCCCTCCTTCCGTCAAGTTTCTATGGAAGAATATCCGGAGGCAATTTTTCTTCGTTCAACTGATCTAAAAAATATTGACTTGCCTAAATCATTGCTGGCAATCGGCCGAGCCGGAGCGGGGGTGGATAATATTCCGGTCGATTTCTGCAGTCAGAGGGGCATTGTCGTTTTTAATGCACCGGGTGCGAACGCCAACTCGGTCAAAGAGCTGGTGCTAGGCATGATGCTGAATGCGGTCCGCAATATATCGCCCTCTACGAATTTCTCCTCCGGTCTGGTAAGAGAACATTTAAAGAATGTGGCCTGTCGCGGAGTCGATCCAAGACTAGTCCCGGGTCTGATCAAAAAAGACATTGAAAAAATGAAGAAAGAATTTAAAGGCGAAGAGATTGCCGGCAAATCAGTTCTGATTATCGGTCTAGGCGCAATCGGCTCATCTCTAGCGAAATCCTGTATTGCCCTGGGAATGTCGGTGTATGGATTCGACCCCTACGCTCTTTCGGAAAAATTCGCCGGTATTACGAAAGTGGGCTCTCTTGATAATCTCCCCAAATGTGATTTTGTTTCCATCCATGCCGCTTCAACCGACGAAACGAAAGGCATGGTAAACGATAAATTCTTAGACCAGCTGGACGGAGCAATCCTTCTGAATTTTTCCAGAGGAGATCTGATCGATGCAAAAGCCGTTGCCAAGGCTTTAGTCGACGGTCACCTAAGGCTTTACATCAGCGATTTTGTAAATATGGAATTAAGCCGAGATTTTCCCCAGAAAACAATATTCACCCCTCATCTTGGAGCTTCGACGAAAGAAGCCGAAGAAAGATCGGTCAAAATGGTTGTCGGCCAGATGTACGCTTTTATGGAAACGGGCAGAATCCAAAACTCGGTAAATTTCCCGAACTGTGAACTTCTGCCTCGGACTCATTGCCGTCTAGTAATAAGCCGTTTTGATAATAGCGAGGAGATGGCTTGGCTATCCGCCTTGCTAATGGAATACGGCTACAACGCATTACAGACAGTCAGCAAAAGCCGAGGCCGAGTCAGTAACAGTATTATGGACATCAAAAATCCAGACGAAAGAATACAAGACATGATTGAAAGACTGGCCGCAAGAAACCAAATAACAAGGGTCCGTCTAATCCAAACCCCCGCTTAAGCGGGGGTTTTATATTGAAAAGAAAAAGGGGTCTGACCCCTTTTTCTCAGTCCCGAACAGTCGTATTAACAAATATTTTCATCGTGTCGAATATTTTGAGATTTTTTTAACAATACCCCCTACCTTTAAGAATCCAAACACTTTCTTGCCCAAAATTTCTCTTAAGAAATAGGAGGTTTTGTTTTTTCCGATTAACCAAACAAAGCCCAGAATATTTTGAATAATCCAATCTATGTCGGGTTGATAAGGTGGCATAGCGAAATATTTGAAGGAAAGCATGAACCGATTATTTCAAAGAAACTTTTTGACCAATGTCAGGAAGTGATGAAAAGAAAAAGTAAGCCCAAATCTAGTGGTTTCAAACCATTTTTATATAGAGGATTTTTCCGTTGCGGAGAATGTGGTTGCTTCATTACCACCGAAACACAAAAAGGTCATAACTATTTGCGATGTACTAAACGAAAAAATCCTTGTGAGCAAAAATATGTTCGTGAAGAAATCATCACTTCCCAAATACAAGAGAATGTTCAAAAAGTTTCTTTGCCACTCGATTGGTTAAAATGGATGATTGAAGAAAATGCAAAAGATCAATCATCCGAAGTTCAATCGAGTGAGATTTTTTCTCAAAAAATTCAGAATGAAATTTCTCTTTTGGATTCCAAAATAGAGAAGCTGATGAACGCGTATCTTGAGAGCGCACTTTCGCTAGAGGAATATCGGGAAGCTAAAAGTGTGCTGGTTGGTTCAAAACAGCTTCTCAAAGAGAAATTACTAGCTTTTGAGAAAAAATCTCATAATCGGTTCGAACTTACCGACAAGTTTCTAAAAGCCAGTATAAACAATATGGAATTGGCAAACGAGGGAATTCCCGAAGAATTTTTTCGGGAATTCAAAAAAGTCGGTTCGAACTTTCAAATTAAGGATCGAACCGTACTTTTTGAGCCACGCGGAGCGTGGCGAATCCTTGCAGAAT
>Ga0209542_10013379_pt1 | contig 14168 bp, 14 predicted proteins | sample RifCSPhighO2_01_FD_184028 | JGI IMG/M metagenome (GOLD analysis project Ga0209542, IMG submission 184028) | Soil microbial communities from Rifle, Colorado - Rifle CSP2_plank highO2_0.1 (SPAdes) (version 2) | ecosystem: Environmental > Terrestrial > Deep subsurface > Rock core/Sediment ...
GGGTCATTCGAGCCTGTGTCGAAATGGGAGATAAAAATCCCATCTCGAGCATTCACGACCAAGGTGCTGGAGGACCATCGAATGTTCTTACTGAACTCCTCGAACCTCTCGGTGGCAAGATTGACATTCGTGGCATCGTGCTTGGCGACAAGACGATGTCTGTTCTCAAAATCTGGAGCGCCGAATTCCAAGAAGGATATGGACTCCTGATCAGGGTAGAACAGGTCGGGCTTTTCAAGTCGGTTTGCAAACGCGAGCGCGTCAACTGCGAAGTTCTAGGAGAGATTGACGGCAGTGGAAACATTGTCGTTCTTGATTCTCAAAACGGGACAACGCTCGTCGAACTGAACCTGGGGCATATTCTTACGAACATGCCCCAGAAGACATTCGAGTCAAACCGGCGGACCGAAAGCTTCAAGCTTTTGGTCTTGCCGAATATCACTATCGGCGAAGCAATCCGGACGGTATTTAAACTTCCTAGTGTGGGCTCAAAGGGATTTCTTGTCAACAAGGTAGACCGAAGCGTCACTGGGCTCGTAGCACAACAGCAATGTTGTGGTATCGCTCAGATTCCGATTGCAAATGTCAGTGTCAATGCGCAGAGCCATTTCGGTCTGACTGGATCCGCTTGCGCTATCGGAGAAAATCCGATTCGGATGCTCATTGATTCGGAAGCTGGCGCTCGAATGGTTGTGGGAGAATTCCTCACCAATATGGCGTCAGTGGTAATCAGCAACATCGGAGACATCCGGTGCCGTGCAAACTGGATGTGGCCTGCAAAACTGCCTCACGAAGGTGCCCTTCTCTATGACGCCACTCAAGCCATGTCAAATTTGATGATAGACTTGGGCATCGCAGTTGATGGAGGAAAGGACAGCCTTTCAATGGCTGCGATGGTACAAGGAAATCTAGTAAAAGCTCCTGGAAGTTTGGTGATATTTGGATACGCATCCGTGCCTGACATTACGAAAAAGGTTACACCGGATATAAAAAAACCCGGCAAGAGTGTTTTGGCACTCATTGATCTTGGACAAGGTAAAAATCGCCTTGGCGGTTCTGCTCTGGCTCAAGCGTTCAATCGACTCGGTGACGAAACACCTGATGTTGATGATCCGAAACTCCTCAAGAATGCATTTGAGGTAATGCAGATTATAATCAACGAAGAACTGATTCTGTCTCTGCATGATCGAAGCGATGGTGGCCTCATAACTGCAGTTGCTGAGATGTGCATGGCGAGCCGGTGCGGATTCACTCTAAAGGTCACGAGTTGGAATGTGGTGGACCACATGGATGTTATGGATGAGTTATTCGCCGAAGAGCTCGGTTTCATCATGGAACTTGACCCTCAAAATGAAAAACTAGTTCGAGTTATCTGTGATAGATTTGGCATTCCATTCACATGGATTGGAACAACTGAATCAACTGAAAGGTGTGTCATTCGTGATGATTACAAAGAAATATTTAGTGTAACTACCAGAGAACTTCGTCTTTGGTGGGAATCAACAAGCTATCATATTGAGAAACTGCAGGTTACCCCCGAATGCGCTAAGGTGGAATATTTTGGACATAACTATCGTTTGCTTAATAATATCGATACAGCTCCATCGTATAAGCTCTCATTCATTCCAGCAACAACGCTCCCGGAAGTTTTGGAAGCACGAGACAAACCTCGCGTTGCAATATTGCGCGAGGAAGGTACGAATGGTGACAGAGAAATGCAAGCTGCATGTCTGGCAGGAGGTCTTGCTCCATGGGATGTCACAATGAGTGATCTCCTTGAAGGCAGTATCGATCTGGATTATTTTCAGGGTATCATCTTTGCCGGTGGATTCTCCTATATGGATGTGTTTGATAGTGCGAAAGGATGGGCAGGAACAATTCTTTTCAATGAAAAGTTGAGAGAGATGTTCGACAAATTCTATTACGCTCGCCGAGATACGTTTTCACTCGGTGTGTGTAATGGTTGTCAGCTCGTGGCTCTTCTTGGACTTGTTCCGTTCGTTAGTGATGCGGAGAATCAGGTTTATGGCAGACCAACAGATCAGTATCAACCAAGGTTTATTCACAACACTTCGGGCAGGTTTGAGTCTCGATGGGTACAGGTGGAGGTTCTCCCAAGCCCATCGGTGCTTCTTGCCGGGATGGAAGGTTCAAAACTTGGTGTGTGGGTCGCTCATGGTGAAGGGCGCTTAGTGTGCTCTCACAAAAAAGTGGCTGGGAGAATAAAAGAACACAACCTTGCTCCTTTCGCATTCATTGATCCATCAGGGTGTCGAACAGAGGTGTATCCGTACAACCCAAATGGTTCGCCAGACGGGATTACGGCACTCTGCTCTCCGGATGGTAGGCATCTTGCAATGATGCCTCATCCAGAACGTTGTTTCCGTTTGTGGCAATGGCCTTGGATGCCAGAGTCTTGGAGAAAGCTCGAGGCTTCACCATGGCTTAGAATTTTTCAGAATGCCAGAACATGGTGTTGGGAAAACAGGGCTTAGGGTAATGTTCCAAAACCAATCCGACCTCTTGCATAGCGACGCAAGGGGTTTTTTATTAAAAACTGCTGTGTTGATTTCTTTCAAAATAAATTTATTTCAAATAGACTGGGAGTCGTTTTAGTAAACAAACCCAAGAAGTGATAATATAAATTTACAAATGAATATGGCTAGAATTTGGAATAGATATAAACAGACGAATACCTCTCTTGGCAAGAAGGTCTTTATTGGCATGTCCGGAGGAGTGGATAGCTCTGTTTCCGCTGTATTACTAAAAAAACAAGGATATGATGTGACCGGGGTTTTCATCAAAGTCTGGCAACCTGAATGGCTTGCAAATACTTCTGTTTGCACTTGGAGAGAAGACCGACTTGACGCCATGAGAGTGGCGGCAAAGATTGATATTCCTTTTATTACTCTTGATTTAGAAAGGGAATATAAGAAAGAAGTGGTAGACCATATGATAAGCGAATACAGGGTTGGAAGGACACCTAATCCTGATGTGATGTGCAACGCTTATGTGAAATTTGGCGGATTTTTTGATTGGGCTATGAAACAAGGCGCGGATTTTGTGGCGACGGGGCATTATGCACAGATTGTTAATATTAAAAGCAATGGGGCAGAATTGACTTCTGAAGGAACTCTCGGAGCCGCGAAGGCGGCGAGAGGGAGCGCGCCGTCAGCAGACGGCGACGCGTGTCCTGAAGAAGTCAATTCTGCCCCATTGCTTGCTATGGGTATTGACTCAAATAAAGACCAATCATATTTTCTCTGGACATTAAAAAGAGAACAATTGCTACACATTTTATTTCCCGTTGGAAATATTTCAAAACCAGAAGTGAGAAAATTGGCAAAAAAATTTGGTTTACCAAATGCGGAAAAAAAAGATAGTCAAGGTCTTTGTTTTATAGGTAAAATAGATGTTAAAGAATTTCTATCTCATTATATGCCTGCGAAGAAAGGCAATGTTCTAGATGTAAAAGGGAATATAATCGGCGAACATGACGGTTCTTTCTTTTTTACCATAGGAGAAAGACATGGCTTTACTATTACGAAAAAGACTCCGAATGACGAGCCATATTATATTATCTCAAAGGATATAAGAGAAAATACCATAACTGTTTCAAATAAATCCAAGCAAGGTCATTTACCAGATGGTCAAAGAGAGGTGAAATTGAAAGATGTTAATTGGATAAGCGGAAAGCCACCAAAAGTTGGGAGAATATTGCAAGCGAGATCAAGATATCGTGAGCCATTGCAAAAAATAAAAATCATAGATGAAGTGATAAAAACAGTCGTTACTGTTCACAATCATGAATTAACCATACAATTTGAAAGACCGCAATATACTCTTTCATCTGGGCAATCTCTAGTCATATATGATGGAGATATTTGTTGGGGGGGAGGGGTAATTGTGATATAATTTTCTTATGAGCAATTCTATGACCATCACCAAAGCTGATGGTACAAAAGAAAATTTTGAAGAATATAAACTTACTGATTCTCTAAAGAGGGCTGGAGGGTCAGCTGATATTGCCAGAAATATTGTCGGCCATATCAAAGGAGACCTACAAGATGGCATGCCCACAAGTCAGATTTACGAAAGAGCTTTTTGTTTATTGAGAGAATATTCTATACCCATAGCTGTCAAATACTCTCTTCGTAGAGCTCTTTCGGAACTTGGTCCAGACGGTTTTCCTTTTGAAAAATATGTGTCCCGCATCTTCAATGCTTGGGGATATAAGACTCTTACAGACCAAACTGTTTCTGGGTTATGTGTTTCTCATGAAGTAGATGTCGTAGCTTGGAAAAGAGACAAGCTTGCTATGGCTGAAGTAAAATTCCATAATGAATTTTGGCTCAAGTCTGACCTCAAGGTGATTCTTTATGTCAAAGCCAGATTTGACGACTTGCGCCAAAGTTCTTTCAATTATGGAGGAATTGCGCAGAAATTAGATGAAGGGTGGATTATTACAAATACAAAGTTTACAGACCAAGCCATAAAGTATGGAGAATGTCAGAATATAAAAATGATGGGCTGGAATTATTCGCGTGGCAATCTTCATGATGTCATTGAGGAATTGCATTTGCATCCCTTTACTTGTCTTATCTCTCTTTCTAATGTTCACAAAAAAGATTTGCTTAGGAAAGGCGTTGTGCTTTGCTCTGACATACTCAATCATCAAGGATATTTGAAAGAAATCGGTATGAATACAGAAGATATTCCAAAAGTCATTGAAGAGGCAAATATAGTTTGCGGTTCATAACTTTCCCAGACTTCATTTATATATTTTATCTATGTCAAAGACCGACCTCATGAAGAAAATAAAAGATGAAGTTATGGCATTATCTTCATCACCACTTTATAGATATCGTGCAGAGAATAATTATTTTCCAGTCATAGGTGAAGGCAGTCATGATGCTTGCATTATGTTTGTAGGAGAAGCTCCTGGTAGAAATGAAGCCAAGACCGGAAAGCCATTTTGCGGAGCGGCGGGTAAAATATTGGATGAACTTTTAGAAAGTGTTGGAATAGACAGAAAAACCGTTTATGTCACGAATATTGTGAAAGACCGTCCTCCAGAAAATAGAGACCCATCTCCAGACGAAATAGAATCATACGGGCCTTTTTTGGATAGACAAATAGAGATAATACAGCCAAAAGTTATAGCCACACTTGGTCGTTATGCTATGGGCTATATTATGAAAAAATTTGATTTGGATTTGGAACTTGAACCAATAGGACAAGCTCATGGAAAAGCGTACAAAGCTGAAGCGTCCTATGGACCTATAAATATTGTGACCCTATATCATCCCTGTGTGGCAGTATACAATAGGAAAACATTGGATACTCTCAAGAAAGATTTTGAGATATTAAAGAAATATTGATTTCATTCCTTTTACAATTAGGATGATGAAGGTGAATGGGTATTTTTTTAATTTAATTTTTATTCATTCTTATTTTATGATAAACTTTCCCCATGACTTCAGCTATGACCTCATCTGAAATCCGTTCAAAATTTCTAGAATTTTTCGAGAAAAAAGGGCATAAAATAGTCTCATCGTCTTCTCTTATACCGAAAGATGACCCCTCTGTTCTTTTTACGACTGCTGGAATGCAACAATTCAAGCCATATTATACAAATGACAAGTCAGCTCTAAAAGATTTTGGCTCAAAGAATACAGTCTCAATACAGAAATGCATAAGGACTTCCGATATAGAAGAGGTGGGGGATGATAGTCATAACACTTTTTTTGAGATGCTTGGTAATTTTTCTTTTGGCGGTTATGGCAAGAAAATGGCGATTGAATATGCTTATGAATTTATAACTAGAGAGATGGGTTTGGATATTTCATATGTTTCTGTTTTTGGCGGTCTCAAAGATAGTTATCTCGAAAGAGATGAAGAGTCTAAGAAGATATGGCAAGCGCTTGGTATCAGAGATATAAGAGAAGAGGAGATGAGCGATGTCTTTTGGGGGCCTACGGGTAACTCTGGACCTTGCGGTCCAACAACAGAAATATATTGTAAAAATATAGAAGGTGAAAATATAGAGATTTGGAATATTGTCTTCAACGAGTTTTATTGTCATGGTTCTCGCGAACAGCTTCTCAATGCACCAAATGAAATCAAGATTGAAAAACTGCCTTTTCTTGGTATTGATACTGGCATGGGATTTGAACGCTTGCTTTATATTGTTCAGAGAAAAAAAAGTGTTTTTGAGACGGATGTCTTTCAGTCGGTGATGGATAAGATAAAGGTTAAATCAGAGAATTGGAATATAAAATCAGCTAGAATCGTTGCGGACCATGTCAAAGCTTCCATATTTATGATTGCCGATGGAGTCGCGCCTTCAAACACCGATAGGGGTTATGTTTTGAGGAGATTATTGCGTCGCGCGACAAGGTATGCAAAAGTCGTAGATTTAAAGATATATCTGTCCGAATTAGTAGATTTTGTGTTAGACGAATACAAGGGATTCCATGAAAATATTTTGAAAGATAAGATTGAAATAAAAAAGGAAATAGATAAAGAGGTTGAGAAGTTTGACAAGACGATAGGGATTGGACTAAGAGAGTTCAATAAAATTTCCACAACTGATATTTCTGGCAATTCTGCCTTTACTCTTTTTTCATCATACGGTCTGCCAATTGATGTTATTATAGATTTAGCGAAAGAAAAAAAACTAGTCGTTGATGTTGAGGGTTTTGAAAAAGAGTTCAAAAAACACCAAAATCTTTCCCGCACTGGAGCTGAGCAGAAGTTCAAAGGCGGTTTGGCTGATACGAGTGAAATGTCAAAAAGATATCACACAGCTACGCATCTTTTACATCAAGCTCTCCATGATGTTTTAGGCAAAAGTGTGATGCAAAAAGGTTCAAATATTACTCCCGAAAGGTTGCGTTTTGATTTTTCTCATGACTCAAAAATGACAAGTGAAGAAAAAAAGAAAGTGGAAGACATTGTCAATCAAAAGATTGGAGAAGATTTGCCAGTGCAACAAGCGATTCTACCTAAAGCCGAAGCGGAAAAGATTGAAGCTAGGCATTCTTTTGATGAGAAATATGGCTCTGAGGTTTCAATCTATTATATTGGAAAGAATATGAAAGATGCTTATTCAAAAGAATTTTGCGGAGGTCCTCATATTGTAAATACCAAAGAGCTTGCAGGACCAGAAGGAAAATGGAAGTTCAAGATTTTAAAAGAAGAAGCGTTGTCGCAAGGAGTGAGAAGAATAAAAGCTGTTCTAGATTGATAATTTCAAGTGAATATGTGCATAAGTTGATATTTGCACGAAGCTCTCGATTTAATTCATGTGTGTTATAATTTTACCATGGTCTCTCTTGTGATTGACATCCAAAGCGGGCTTGTGCGAGGCGCTCTCGTGTCTTTTGAAAAAGATGATATTCCCAATATCATTCATTTAGTTTCGCGAGCGATTGTTCACAAAGGACATCCTAAAGGAGATTTTCTTACAGAAGCGATGTTTTCTGCTGTTCATGAAGTTTCTTCACAAGTAGTGAGGGAGGGCATATCGCGCATGAAATTGTCTCTGGCTTCTATTGCATCAGTTCATTATATTCTGTCTTCGCCATGGATTATTTCTCAAGCGAAAACAATCAATATTCAATATGATGTTGATACGGAAATAACAGAATCTATGATAAATAAGATTTTGGATGAAGAACGAGTCTCCCTTCTCTCTAAATTTAAGAAAGAGGATTTAAGCCAAAAATACGATTTTGACCTGACATTTATAGAGCAAAAAGTATTTGATGTTCGTTTAAATGGTTATTCCGTCTTTAAATATGAAGGGAAGAAAACCAAGCGATTTGATATATCTTTTGCTGTCACTTTAAGTTCGCAGAAAATTCTTGATAAAATACATGAAGCGGTTTCTAGAACAGTGCATATTAAAGAGAAATATCATCATTCTGGACTCATCTTGCAATATATTGCCTTGCGCTCTTTGATTGATAAACAAGAATACATGTCTGTTCATGTTCATGGAGAGCTCACCGATATTATTGTCATAAAAAAAGGTTTAAGTTCTTCTATTGCATCATTTCCCCACGGAATATCCACATTCTTCAGAAAGATGTCAACTTTATTAAGAAATACCATAGAAACAAGCAGTTCTATGGTCTCAATGTATGTGGATAATCATATACATGACATAGAAAAAAATAGAATAAAAAAAGTTCTTGCTCCTCTTATCAAAGATTGGCAATCACAACTCCTCAAATCTTTTACTGCCAACCAAAACAATAAAATCATTTCTTCAAAAGATATAGCTTCTTCTGATTCTATTCCGAATTTTGCGCCAAAATTGGTCTATCTTTCTGTTTGTTCTTCCTCAAATAAATATTATAAGATTTTCAAGGAAGCGCTTGAAGAGATGGGCTTTGAAGTTGTGACTTTTGATAAATCTCTAATGAAAATCTACATGACGGCTTTGTCTCAACTTTCCAATATTTAGCGCAATCATGATATAATCAAAAATATTGCATGGATAAAAAGATTTTACAAGATATTATTCCTTCCGACAGACGCACTATACGAAATATTGTGCCCGATAGATTTTCTAGAAAAATACCTATAAAGACGCAAGTGAAAATCAAGGAAAAAACTGAAGGTAAGGGGAAAATAGACAGGAATTCAAATTCTAATCCTAATAGAAGAAGTTTTTCTGGGATAGTCGTCACCTTTGTTGTGATATTTATCGGTATTGCTCTTATTGCCACCGCAGTATCTCTTCTTTATTCAAAAGCTGTTGTCACTATTACCCCAAAGATAGCCAACTTTGATGTTTCCGCTTCTTTTACGGCTAAAAAAGACGCTGTCTCGCCAGACCTTCCTTACGAATTAATGATTTACTCTGATACTTTAAATAAGACAATACTTGCCGCAGATGGACCTCTTTTGGAAACTAAAGCCAAAGGTATGGTTATTCTATATAATGAACAATCTATACAGCAGAAGATTGTGGCAGGCACGCGACTCTCCAATGACTCTGGACTCATACATCGCACCACGACTACTGTAGTCATTCCGGCTATGAAAACAGTCAGTGGCAAAAATACATTCGGTAATATATCAGTAGGAGTGATTGCTGATAAGTCAAGCAATACATATAATATGCCTATCATTGATACTCCTGTTGTTTTCAGAGTAGTTGCCTATAAAGGAAGTGATAAATACAACACTGTTTATGGAAAATTAAAAACTGCTATCTCTGGCGGTTTTTCTGGTAAAAAGAAGATAATTTCTAGCGAGCTTCAAAAAGTTGCTATAAAAGATTTGGAGAAATCTCTTGAAATCAATCTCTTGCGCAAAGTGAAGACATTGGTTCCAGAAGGTTATCTTTTCTACAAAGATAGTTATGATATTGATTATGAAATACTTGAGCCAGTATCAAAAGACAAAGACACTGCGGATATATCAGTCAGGGGAACTATATATGGAGTAATATTCAAGAAAGATTCTCTCGTCAAATCAATAGCCAAGAAAGAATTGGATAGATTTCCCTCTGCAACCTATGAAATAAAGGGAATGGATGGACTCGCATTTTCTATAACAAATAAAAAAGATTTTAAAGCCAAGAAGGGAAGTTTGCTGATGTTTAATCTCAAAGGACCTATTACTATAGTGGGCACATTTAGAGAAGATGCTTTAAAAAATGAGTTAAAAGGCACATATCTCAAGCAAAGTAACACTATATTTACTCATTATCCCGCCATTGCTAACGCTTATGCCATGATTACTCCATTTTGGATGAGGTCTTTTCCTAATTCTACCGAGAAAATCATTATAGATATCAAAAATTGACTTTCCATAGACAGTTTGTTACTATTATCAAATGTGCAAATTGATTGTGCTCTAAAGAGCCGATAATAAAGTTATCAGGGAAATTAAAAGGACAATAAAAGCATTAAATAAGTTGATAAACAAAGAGAATAGCAAGCAAAAGTCGCTAGAAAATATAGCTTATGGAGTTATAGTTGAAGCTCTTCCAAACACCCTTTTCCAAGTAAAGATTGATGGGAAAGATGATATTGTGATGGCTTATTTGGCTGGTAAAATGAGAATGCATCGCATTAAAGTTCTTATTGGTGACAAAGTGGAGCTTATGTTGGATTCATATGGAGGAAGGGCTAGGATAAGCAAGCGTCTTTAGTTATTTATATAATAATATGAAAGTAAAAGCATCAGTCAAAGCCATTTGTCCAAAGTGTAGCGTTGTCCGCAGAAAGGGCTATGTATATGTTATTTGCACTGCCAATCCTCGTCATAAACAACGACAAGGTTAAATAAAAATATGCGCATACTTGGTGTTACAATTCCTGATACAAAAAGAATTGAGATTGCTCTCACAAAACTTTATGGCGTCGGAAGGTCTCGTTCTGCTTATATTCTAAATAAAGCAAAAGTAGACATTTCTTTGAAACCAAAAGACCTGTCTGTAGAACAAGAAAATGAGATAAAAAAGATCATAGAATCAATGCGCATAGAAGGAGATTTAAGACGGGAAACAGCTTCAAATATAAAACGCCTAAAGGATATCAAATCATATAGGGGCTCTCGCCACGCCAGAAAACTTCCTGGAAGAGGTCAAAGGACCAAGACAAATTCTCGCACCTTAAGAGGCAATGTAAGGAAAACAATGGGTTCTGGAAGAAAGAAAGAAGAAAAGAAATAATATTTATTTATGGGAAAAAAAAGAATTGTCACAACCGAAGAAAAGCCGGGCAATACTGGGAAAAAAGTTCCAGAAAAAGGAATTGAAAATATTTCCGAAAATATTTCCAATGATATGTCAAAGAACGTTAGAAAGGATACAACAAGTAGAGATAAAAGCTCTGAGAAAAAAAAAGAGACAAATGACTCTGCTTCAAAACAGGTTTCCTTTCGTAAGAGACTTGATACTGGCATACTTCATGTTCAATCCACATACAACAATACCAAAGTCCTTTTGACGAACAATAATGGTCAAGCAATCATGTGGTCTTCAAGCGGTTCTCTTGGTTTCAAAGGAGCCAAGAAAGGCACGCCTTTTGCAGCGGCGAAAGTCGGCGAAACCTTGGCTGTAAAAGCCCAATCTTTGGGTTTGAAGGAGATTTCTGTCGTTGTAAAAGGAGTCGGTTCTGGACGAGAGTCGGCCATTAGAGGATTTATTTCAAAAGGGGTAATAATATCTTCCATAAAAGATTCAACTCCTGTTCCTCACAATGGACCCCAACCGAAGAAGCCTCGCAGAGTCTAAGTCAAACATTATATATTTTATGATTATAGGACCAAAATACAAAATTGCGCGACGACTAGGTGTCTCTGTTTTTGAAAAAACACAGACACAAAAATATGCCATGCGTCTTGGCCAAAAAGCTCAAAGAGCGCAGAGTCAGAGTCGTCCCAAAGCAAAAAGCAATTATGGTCTTGGCATGTTGGAAAAGCAGAAAGCCCGCTATAGTTATGGTATTACTGCCAAACAGTTTGGAAAATATGTCAAACAAGCCATAGAAAAAAAAGGCAATTCATCAGAATTGTTAATCCGCACTCTTGAGGGTCGTCTTGATAATGTGGCTCTAAGGTCTGGATTTACCACTACACGGCAAGCTGCTAGACAAATGGTCTCCCATGGTCATTTGACCGTAAATAGTGATATAGTGACTATTCCTTCTTATGAAGTCAATGTGGGTGATGTGATAGCTATTAGAGAGGGAAGTAAGAAGAAAGCTCTCTTCTTATCCCTCGATGAGAGGTTCAAAACAGTGAAGATTCCCGCATGGCTGAAGCTTGATTTTGACAAGAAGGAGATTAAAGTTGAGGGTGTTCCAAGAGCTGAAGAAAGCGAGCTTCTGTTCAATGTCGGAGCAGTGCTTGAATTTTATAGTCGTTAATTATTTTAATAAAGATTTTATCAGAATTAATTTTTAAAAACATGTCTATGCACACAATTATAATTCCATCAAAGCCAAAGGTTATCAAAGAAGACAATTTCAATGGCATATATGAAATAGATGGACTATATCCCGGTTATGGTCATACTCTGGGAAATTCTCTTCGTCGCATAATCCTTTCTTCTCTTCCTGGCGCTTCTGTAACTAAAGTTAAAATAAAAGGCGTAGACCATGAGTTCTCTTCAATAGATGGAGTAAAAGAAGATGTTATAAACATTCTTTTGAATCTCAAGCGTCTTCGCATCAAGCTCATCACTGATGAATCACAAGTTCTTACTCTCAAAGTCAAAGGCGTGAAGCATGTCATTGCCAAGGATATAGAATATCCCGGACAAGTGGAGATTCTCAACCCAGACATGTTGATAGCTGAACTTACAGATAAATCGGCAGAGCTTGATATGGATATCACTGTGGAGAAAGGACTTGGATATGTTCCAAAAGAAGTCTTGCATAAAGATAGAGTGGATATAGGAACCATTGCTCTTGACGCTACTTTTACTCCTATTAGAAAAGTCAATTACGAAGTGGAAAATATGCGCGTTGGAGACAGAACAGATTTCAATCGTCTTCGCATCTCCATAGAAACAGACGGCACTATAGTGCCAAAAGAAGCCCTTGAACAATCAATTCTTCTAATGATTTCTCAACTTAAATCAATTGTGGGATTCAAAGAAGATGATGTGTTTGTAAAAGAAGAGAAGAAAGAAGAAAAAGAATCCGCAATCAATGTTCCAATAGGTGAATCTGATGTAGAGTTTCTTAAGACCCGTGTCGATTCCATAGGGCTTTCTCCTCGGACGGTGAAAGCTCTCTCAAATGCTAATATACGGACTATTGGCGGTCTCGCTAGAAAGAAAGAAGTGGATATTCTTGATATTGAAGGTCTAGGTAGCAAAGGTATTCAAGAAATAAAGAAAACTCTTGCTCAATACAATATTACATTAAAGTAAATGAGACACCATTCATCAAACAGAAAATTCGGCAGGGAAATGAATCAAAGGTCAGCTCTTCTTCGTTCTCTTTCTCGCAATTTAATAAATGAAGGCAGAATAACAACCACTTTAGCCAAAGCAAAGTCTTTGCGTCCTTTTGTGGAAAAACTTATTACAAAAGCAAGGGTGGGAACTCTCGCTTCCAGAAGACTCATTATTTCGCGTGTGCAAGGAGATAAAGAAACCAAAATCCTTATGGATGACCTTGCCAAAAAATACAAAAGTCGCAATGGCGGATATATTCGTATTATCAAAGTCCAACGCCGCAAACTTGACTCGGCTCCTATGGCTATGATTGAATTTGTTTAATATATTTATATGAAATACACCATAGACGCGCAAGGAAAGAGATTGGGAAGAGTCGCAAGTCAAGCGGTCGTGTATCTCATGGGTAAAAATTCTGTGAAATTTGCTAGAAATAAAGCGCCAGAAGTGGCGGTTTCCATTACAAATTGCGGTAAGGCGTATATAAATGCCAAAAAAAAGCAGGATAAAAAATATGTTTCATTTACTGGTTTTAGAGGAGGAATTAATACAGAAAGTCTGGAAAAATTAATAGCTAGAAAAGGAATTGCCGAGGCCTTCAGGAGGGCAGTATATCGCATGTTGCCATCAAACAGTTTGCGCAAGAATATGATGAAGAATTTGACTATTACCGAATAATAATAATCTTTTACTGAATATACCAAAATATTATGATTACTGTTAAAATGACAACTATAAAGCCAGAAGATAGATATATAGAGACTGTAGGTCGCAGAAAGACAGCCATAGCTCGTATTCGCATTACTCCTGCGGCAAAACAATCTTTTGAAATAAACGGCAAGAGTGTTGAAGCTTATCTTCCAACAAAAGAATTGGTCATGACAGTAAATGAATCTATTCTTGCGTCAAAATTGTCTACTATAAAGTTCAAAATCACAGTTTTGGTGAAAGGAGGAGGGATAAGTTCTCAAGCTGACGCTATTCGCCATGGTCTAGCCAGAGCTCTTATAGAATATGACCATGAGCTTCGTGGAAAACTCAAGAAAGCCGGTTTTCTCAAACGCGACCCTCGTGCAAAAGAGCGTCGCAAGTTCGGTCTCAAAAAAGCCCGCAAATCTCCGCAATGGAGCAAACGCTAATTTATTAACAGTCATATCATTCTCATTTTCTCATTTCGCTCATGAATATTTGGAAGACAAAGATATCCTTGTAGCGGTTTTTTTATTGCAAAATATTTTTT
>Ga0209542_10013380_pt1 | contig 14166 bp, 22 predicted proteins | sample RifCSPhighO2_01_FD_184028 | JGI IMG/M metagenome (GOLD analysis project Ga0209542, IMG submission 184028) | Soil microbial communities from Rifle, Colorado - Rifle CSP2_plank highO2_0.1 (SPAdes) (version 2) | ecosystem: Environmental > Terrestrial > Deep subsurface > Rock core/Sediment ...
CGAGAATGCCAAAGAGCGGGAAGCTTAGAACTCTGCGTTGAAGCAGCACGAGGCATTTTACGAGAAAACACAAGCATAGCTGAAGCGCGAGAATACCTTCGCGAACACCAGCCATATGCTTGGACGGGATTCGCGCACATAACGCGTTCCGAATGCAATTTACACGTTATCGAAGGAAAGGATGAGTTCAGCATAAACCTCAACCCTTCATCGCGCCATTCAACACTGCGCGACATCGCTTTTAGCCATGCGATTGCGCAATACGATCAGTTGCACATAATAGAAGGAAGTAATGGGCAAAGCCCTCTGCAGGCAACTCATCACCGAATCGACTGCAACGGGGAACTCGCATCAACCCCTTGCGACCACGACATTTACAACACTCTTTGTTTGGATAACGGAGTGCATTTTGTCAGAGAATCAACCCTTTCAGAAACCTGGCACGGGCTTGGATTCGCCATGGGCTACGACATACCCCTCATTTATGAAAGCCGAAGAAGAGCAATATCAACAGCAGCGCTGCTCGAAGGAACCATACTACGCAGAGAGCGCAAACGCGAAGACACCCCTCTTGGAAACACGGCCAGCAGGCCATTCTATTATGAGAATGGACGCGTCTTCATATCCCGCGCGAACAGACAAATAGATGATTACGAGTGGTTCGACGCAGACAATTTCGCGCAAGAAGGCATTTCAAGCGTTGACTTCGTACAAGGATGGCCAGCTCCATCGAACCTTCGATACCTGCGCGAGAATAAAGTGAATAACCCTTCTGAATCACTCGTGATGCTTCACGGCACAGGCAAAATAGGAGTCGAGATACCCATAACTATGCTAGATGCGCTAAGAAGATTAAGGACTGCGATAGAGTGCGATAGTTTCATGAGGGATTCAAGAGATGGCAGATGACTTCAACCCAAACTGGTTCGATATAAAACCTGTATTTGATTTCAAGAAGAACTTCGGCGAAACCACTGAAGACTACATGAACCTCAAGCAATCCATACTCACAATACTTCTTAGCAGAGGGGCAAGGCAAGTGATGCTCGATCATGTCAGAAAAACATACCCCAGTTTTCATAATGCGTTTACGGCAGACAACCAAGTCTTAATCACGTACCGCCACGGACCTTCAATCAAAGTCGGATACATATGCGAACTTCCCCCTGAATACCGAAACAGGAAAATAGACCACATATTCATCAACGAAATATAAATGCTAATATAGAACCTAACTGATTCTCGAATCATGATAATCAAACCGGCAACGTATGTTCCTCACGCAGGAAAGACCATATTCCTCGCAGGACCAATACAAGGAGCGCCCAACTGGCAGGCCATTGCAGTACAGTATCTTCTTTCAAAGAGAGAGGATTTGCTCATCGCGAACCCGCGCGCGGATTTAAGCGATGGAAAACTATCTCACACATTCGAAGAACAGGTTGACTGGGAAACATACCATCTAAAACAAGCAGGACACGACGGCGCGATACTGTTTTGGCTCGCAAAAGAAACCGAACATTTCTGCACGCGCGCATACGCACAAACGACACGATTCGAACTAGGCGAATGGAGAATGCGCCACTCGCGAGATGGAGCGCTTCTTGTAATCGGAATAGAGTCGGGCTTTACAAACGAACGATACATACGGCACAGGCTCAAAGAGAATCCCGATATTCCCGTGCGTTCAACACTTGAAGAGACGTGCGATGCGGCGCTCAAACTGATCCACAATTAAGGATGCCACGTTCATAATGAATTTAAACATATTTTTTCTCAACAAATACTATGACCAACAACGCACTAATTATCGGAGGAAGCTCAGGGCTCGGATTGGAAATCGCCCTTGAACTCTCAAAAAAGTACGATGTCACCGTTACCGGAAGACGCGACCCTTGCCAAGACGCAGTTCGCTTCATGCCCCTCGATATAGGCGCCGACACCTGCGCTTTGCAGCGAAAACTCGATGAGCTGACAGCAGCTTTGCCGCATACCGACCTATTCGTTTACGCCGCAGGATTCTACCAAGAAGGGACCATCGATAAGCTAACCGACGAGGACATCATGAAGATGAACAATGCTGGCTTTCTTGCTCCCGCGCTCCTAATTTCGCGCATAATCAATAAACAGCAAGAACTTCCAGGATACATCGCCATAACCTCGACATCACAATGGACGCCGCGCCTTTATGAGCCAATCTACACAGGCGTCAAAGCAGGCCTTGCCAAACTATCCGAATCTCTGGCGCTAGACCCACGAGTACACAAAACTCTCATCGCAGCTCCCGCAGGGATGAAAACAAGATTCTGGGAAGGCACAGGCAGAGATCTTAGCGTGATGCTAGATCCAAAATGGGCAGCAAAACAAGTCGTAGAATTATACGAAGATGACTTTCGCTATAAATTCGCTAAAATCATGCGAGAACCTGCACGGGTCGAAGTTGTGGAAAAAATCGAAAGATAAAGAAATTAAAAACGCTGTTGAAAATTATCTTTTGAGAAGCGGCTCGTAAGCTTCCTTGTGTTTCCACATGAGGTATGCGTTGAGAAGGAGCAACACATAACCCAAGGCGCCTGCTGACGGCATGAAGACCAAGTTGAACAGCGCGACATTTATGCTAACCGGCGCCAATATTACAAGCGCGAGCGGAGTCCAAAGGTTGAACAAGATAAGAATGCCAACCACCAGCTCAGTTAGTTTCACGAACGCCATCAAATAGCCTGACGCTACAAACGCAGTCATAAGCGCCCCTGCAGGCCCTTCCATCGGTGGAAGCTCCATCAAAAAGTAAGTTCCTCCCGCGAAAACGAGCAACAGCCCAAGAAGAATCCTTAGAGCAGTCACAACTTTGCTTTTTTTCATAACACACCTCGAAATTGTTTTATACAAAAATGTGTCACGACTAATTTAAATCTTCCCATCATTGTGATGAATGTGGGAATCGAAACACTTGTAAAAGCTCTGCCCGGAGCGCACGTATGCGCAGAATACACACGTGACGGCAAAAAAGACTATTGGCTAGCAGCAGAATGGGACCTTATGAAGGCAGTCGTGTATTCAGCAGCAGGAATTTTCGGGTACGCGCACTTGGAACAAATAGCTAACTTTTTACAACAATAGCTGCAAAGTTTACGAATTTATTCTCGGTGAATCTATAAAGAGAAGATATTCTCATAACAATAAACCTTAAATATAATTGAATTAGACAGAGGTGAAATGGAAATGTTCATTGCGAAACCAAAAAAATGGGGAAACAGCATAGGGATAACGATACCGAATGACATAGTGAAGAAAGCCAAGCTCAAAAAGAACCAACCTGTTGAAATCATAGTCGTGACCCGCTCAAACAATCTTAGCCATTTGTTCGGGACGCTCGACCTCAAAAAACCCACTCAGAAGCTGCTAGATGAGATAGATAAGGAGCTCTACGATGACGACTAAATTCTTCGCCGACACTTATGCGCTCATCGAGATATTCAAAGGGAACGAAAACTATAGGCTGATATCTAACGAGCACATCATAACCTCAACATTCCATCTAGCAGAGCTCTACTACTATCTTCTGCGCTCGTGCGATGAAGCGCTTGCCGACAAATACTTCGATGAATGCGAGGAGAACTGCATTGAGATCAGCACCACCGCACTAAAAGCCGCGATGAAATTCAAGTTAATCAACAAAAAAGACCGCCTCAGCCAAGCCGACTGCATAGGTTATGCGCGCGCCTGCGAACTGGGCATACCATTCCTCACAGGAGACTCGAAGTTCGAGGGAAAACCCAACGTAACGTTTGTGAAGTAATAATTCATTTAAACACGCATCACTGCGAGGAACATATGGATCCGCAGAAGTTCAAAGGCAAAACTATCGCCAACATAATCGCGTCTTTTTCGCGTCTTGAATGGCGATGCATTGAAGGCGAATCCAGCACAGAAATACCTCTTGGCAAAATCACGCTCGTACAATACGACACTGTGAAACCAGTAAAACAATCAGACTATCTTTTCCGCGTGAAACCCAATCTTGTTTTGGCAGAATCATTGCGCCAAAGCGAAGGCAAAAGCTTAGGACTCGCATCAATTGTAGCGCACGAAGGACAGACATATCACATTCCAATGCTAGACCTTGACGCGCACGGCAAATTCGACTTCTTCGATGACGCGCAGCTGCTCGACATGTACAAAACAACCATTAAACGCGAAACTGAAATCGAGCAAGGATTATTCCTTCGAAGCGGACCTTCGCGCAATTACCATTTTCTTGGAATAGGCCGGCTTTTGACACAAGACCAATACGTCACTTTTCTTGGGCTTGCGCTCACAATGAAATACGAGATTGGAGATAATGCCATAAACCTCGCAGATTCGCGCAACATCGGACACTGCCTCACAAGATTCGCGCACAAAGCAGAACTTGGCAAATTCCCCTCACGATACTGCCAATTTGAACGGTTCAGCACGATGAGAATAACCCCAAAGCAAGGATACGGCGGACCGCCAGTTGTTGTGGATTTCATCGCATAAGCTTTTAAATCCCGCAAGTTCTTCTCTGCTCGATGGAAAACCTAGAGAACTGGCGAAAAGCAGGAAAGATAGCCGCGCAGGCGCTGGAGTATGGAAGAGGGCTCATAACGAACGGAGCAGTCATACGCGAAGTGTGCGACAAGATAGACGCCAAGATAGTAGAGCTTGGAGCGATTCCTGCGTGGCCCACACAAATAGGACTCGATGATGTAGCCGCGCACCAAACGCCGGATCACGATGACGAAACTGTTTTTGACAAAAACGTAGTGTGCCTAGATGTAGGCGCGCACGTTAACGGATGCGTCGGAGACAACGCAACATCAGTAGACCTTTCAGGAGAATATTCAGACATCATAAAAGCCTCCGAACAAGCGCTTAAAGCCGCCATGAAACTAGTAGCGCCCGGAACAAAACTTGGAGAAATCGGCCACGCGATACAAGAAACAATACAGGGGTTCGATCTAAAACCCGTTCGAAACCTTTGCGGGCACGGAATCTCACAATGGGTCATCCACGACAAGCCAAGCATTCCAAACTACGACACTAAAGACACACGCGAACTCAAAGACGGGCAAGTCATCGCGATAGAACCATTCGCGACAAACGGCGCGGGAATGATAGTCGAAGCTGACCGCGCGAACCTTTTCTCAATGGAAAGCGCGAAACCTGTTCGAAGCCCATACGCGCGCGAACTTCAAACGTTCATCAAACAAAAATACAACACGCTCCCATTCACATCGCGCTGGATAGTAAAACAATTCGGCGCTGGAAAAACAAGCCTTGCCATAAACGAACTTCTTCGGAATGGAAGCTTGCACCCGTACCCGCCCCTTGTCGAAAAAGACGGCGGAATGGTCACAGTGTTCGAGAAAACGTTCCTTGTGGGCGAGAAGCTGGAAGTCTTGACGAAAAGCGACTAGTCCCAACGATCAGATAACCCGCTCAACTGCTCAGGCGTCAGATACTCCTCGTTTTCAAATATTTGATCATGTGAATCATCTGATTTTCGTATCGCTCCTCGTATCTGCCCATCCTGCTTCAATACATCAAGATAAAACGAATCGCCTTCGCGAATCTGCAGAGCTGCAAAATACCTACTTGGAAATTCATACTCCCCTGGAACAGACTCATCAAATATGGTGACTTCAGCACTATCTTCATCAAGCAAATGAACAAAGCCCAAAAGAGATTCCAGCACTACAACTGATGCGGCGTTTTTTTCTTCACTCATTTGCGCTTTTTGCCTCTCTCAAGGTTAAAAAGGTTCTCTTTTCCACATTAACTGTAATATAGAAAATAACTACTTGTTCACCACAACATTTTTAAACCAACCGAACCCTAAAAATGATGGAAAAACAGGGGGCAAAAAGAGCTTATTTTATCGTCGATAAAACTTACATGGCAAAAGAGAAAAAAAGCGCGGAAGAAGGCGCAAAAGAATACGGCGCGGAAAGCATCCAAGTACTTGAAGGACTAGACCCTGTTCGAAAGCGCCCGGGAATGTACATAGGAAGCACTGATTCAAGGGGCCTACACCACCTAGTCTGGGAAGTCGTTGACAACTCAGTAGATGAGGCCCTCGCAGGCTACTGCAACCAAGTCATAATCATCGTCAAAAAAGATGGCTCAGTATGCGTCATCGACAACGGGCGCGGAATTCCTGTCGCAATCCATCCAAAGCACAACAAAAGCGCGATGGAAATGGCGCTCACAATGCTCCACGCAGGCGGAAAGTTCGAGAAAGACTCATACAAAGTCTCAGGCGGACTGCACGGCGTAGGAGTATCAGTTGTAAACGCGCTCTCAAAACATTTGAAAGCGGAAGTCAAACGCGACGGAAAACTCTGGGTCCAAGAATACCAAAGAGGAATCCCACTGGGACCCGTAAAGCCAGTTGGCGACGCTCAGGGAACAGGAACCACGATCACATTCTCACCGGATCCTGAAATTTTCGAAACTTTGCAGTTCGACGACGACATCCTCATCGGCAGAATACGCGAGCTCGCATTCCTCAACAAAGGAGTCGAATTCGTTTTCAACGACGAACGCGCCGACCGCAAAGAAATATTCAAATTCGAAGGCGGAATAAAACAATTCGTTGAATATTTGAACCGCAACAAGACAGTTTTGCACCCCATCATCTCATTCGAAAAAGATAAAGACAACGTCACAACTGAAGTCGCATTCCAATACAACGACAGCTACAGCGAAATCCTCTTCACATTCGCGAACAACATCAACACGCATGAAGGCGGAAGCCACCTTACAGGGTTCAAAAGCGCGCTCACAAGAGCGCTAAAAAGCTACGCTGACAAACACGGCCTCACCGACGAAAAAATAGAACTCAACTCAGACGATTTCAGAGAAGGACTCACAGGAGTCGTATCAGTAAAAGTACCAAACCCGCAATTCGAAGGACAAACCAAGACAAAACTTGGCAACAGCGAAGTCAAAGGAATCGTAGACAGCATAGTCTACGAAACACTAAGCACGTTCTTGGAAGAAAACCCGTCCGCCGCTAAAATCGTCGTAAGCAAATGCGTCGACGCTGCAAGAGCAAGGGAAGCCGCCCGAAAAGCGCGCGAACTTGTGCGCAGAAAAGGCGCGCTGGAAAGCGGAAGCCTGCCAGGCAAACTCGCAGACTGCTCAAGCAGAGACCCGAAAAAAACCGAAATATACCTTGTAGAAGGAGACTCGGCCGGCGGCTCAGCAAAACAAGGAAGAAACAGGGAATTCCAAGCAATACTGCCCCTTCGAGGTAAAATCATCAACGTCGAAAAAGCGCGCCTCATAAAAGTATTGAAGAACGAGGAGATAGTGACCATAATCACAGCTCTGGGCGCAGGAATCGGCGAAGAATTCGACATCTCAAAACTACGCTACGACAAGATAATCATAATGACTGATGCAGACGTCGACGGACACCACATCGCGTGCCTGCTTTTGACATTCTTCTACAGACTAATGCCAAAACTTGTCGAACGAGGCAACATCTACCTCGCGCAGCCTCCGCTCTACAAGCTTGAGCGCAACAAAAAAATACGCTACGCTTACAGCGACGCCCAAAAAGAAGAAGTCATCAAAGAACTAGGCAAGGAAGCGGGCGTACAGCGATACAAAGGTCTTGGAGAGATGAACCCGCAGCAATTATGGGAAACCACAATGGACCCGACAGTTCGCACGCTCAAAAAAGTCACAATAGAAGACGCTGTCGCCGCCAACGAAATGTTCTCAATACTGATGGGCGATGAAGTAGAACCTCGAAAAGAATTCATATTGAAGCACGCTAAGGAAGTACGAGAACTAGATGTGTAACAATTAAATAATCGAGCACACTATCCTAAGTCATGCCCGATCTTCTTGATAAACAACTTCACCGCTTTGCGCAGCTAATCGAGCAAACAACATTCAGAAAAATATTCTTCTTCTGGCTCTGCATGGTATTCACTTTCGCCGGCATATATTTCACATTCATACTAATCAACGATCAAGCCATACTCTACCGCAACGAGCCTGTCTCGCGTTCAATCAAAGGATTCTTCGACATGTTATATTTTAGCTTCATGACCAGCGCGCCGTCAGGTTACGGCGACATAATCCCCCTCGGATGGGTCAGAATGTTCGCGATACTGGAAGTTGTCTGCGGATTCATAATACTGGGCATTTTCATCTCCAAACTCGTATCGACCAAACAAGACCTAATCATTGAAGAACTCTACAATATATCATTCGATGAGAAAATCAACAAGATACGCTCAGCGCTATACCTTCTTCGAGGAGATTTTCGGCGTATGAACGAGAAATGGATAATAGAAACGTACAATGCAGGAAACGCGAAAACATTCTGGGTCAGCCTAACAACCCTCGACACCTTGCTTTCAGACTCACAGCGCCTTGTATGCAGGCAGCACCAGCACCTAAAAGAAATAGACCCCCTTAGGCTGGAGCTTCTTTTCAACAGCATAGATATGACTCTTAACAAGCTCATAGCAGTCGTAGAAAAACTAGAATCGAAAAACATCTCTTGGCGCACAAAAGCTTCAACCGACCGCCTTGAATCAATAATACATCGCTTAAAAGAACTGACAGAACACTACCACTTAAGAAGCATAAACGCGCAAACCCAAGAGAAAATAGCCATAACCAAAGAACTGATGGAACGGCTTTCAGCGCTGCGCTCCACTTCTCAAACAGAAAAGTTGGGAACAACTAACTTAATTTCTTGACCAGTTCATCAACAACCACTTTCTTCTTTTCAGCAGAGAGCGAAAAGAGCGTCTTCTTGATGAGACCTTCCGCTACGGTGAAAATATAATTGAGCTTTATCACGCTATCTTGCACCGCGCCTTCCTCTTTTTTCAACGCAATGCCATCCATCTGCAGGTTGCTCGTTATGCCTGCTATCACGACATTGCCATATTCCTCAAAGAGCACCACTGCCGGGCGGATTTTCACTTCGAATGTATCTGTGTATTGAACGTGAGCTAGAACCACATCGCCAAGTTTAAGCACGCTCCCATGCCTCGTCTTTTGAATTATCCCATAATTCCTTCATCTTCTGCTGCTGGACTTTATGAAGAAATTCATCGTACTGATTGCGTTTCTTGGTATTGCGAAACACTTCAGTCATCTTTTGCAGCAACTCATTATACGTCTGCCTCGGATATTCCTTGGATTTCTTGAGCTGAACGATAACCGATTTGTCCAGTTGTATAGTTGATATAGTAGTCATATATAATCAACATATAGTTACCTATATAAACTTTTCTTTTGCATCAATAGCATCATTCTTTTGCACGCAAGCCCACAACATTTAAAAACCCATTTTCCCTGTAATTTAACTATGAAAAAGACGTTTTTCGCGCTCGTTTTCCTAGCTGTACTTGGCTCAGCTATGACCGGCTATCTTAGCTATTCTTGGCTTGTGAACGATTCCATAGTCTGTCCAATAGGCAACCCTGCCGGGTGCGCAATAGCCACTCAAAGCAGCTATTCAAAGCTTGGACCCGTGCCATTCGCAGTGCTCGGTTTCATAGTATGGATAGCGCTACTTTTGCTGGCGCAAAGAGTGTATAACGCACACAAACTAAACTTAAACCCGGCACCATATCTCACAGCAGCATTCATACTAACAAGCATCGGAGTCGCAGCAGCAGGATACTTCAACAGCATAATGCTATTCAAACTCAACGCAATCTGCTTTTGGTGCGAAGCTAGCCACACACTAATGCTCAGCAAATACTTTTTGACAAGCTATCTTGCGTTCGGAAACGAGAAAAAATGGCTCATCAAAACATTCGCAATAGCGCTGATCGCATTCTTCGTGCCATTCTTTTTCGCCAAAGGATTTTAAGAATTATTTTGTGTCATAATGGTTAAAAAGCACTAAAGTGTACGCTTCATTGTGCCTGTAACGCACCCGTACGACAAACCAAAGCAACTTGAACTTGCAACAGCTTCTGTTTGCGCAGTCATCCTAGCAGCAGGATTCGCAGCATCATACATCAATTCTAAACTAAAGCAAATGTCAAGACCACACATCTACCAAGAAAACGTGGTCGCAGGGCCCGAACAGGAAAGCTACTGCGTGGTAGATGGAAAACGGGCATACTTATCAATAGATGGCGCCACAATAGAGGACCGCGTCAAAGAACAAAAAGGGGATTAATGACTGAACGAGGCAAACCTGAAGACCAACTGGGCAGAGCAATCGATGAAGCATTAAAGAAAATAGCACGAGGCGACTATCGCACGCCTCGAGTGAACATACGCGGATATGATTCCCTTAGAGAACACGATCGACATGAAAAGTCGAAGCAAGAGAAAGCGTACCAACGAGCAGGGTGCATAGGAGCGCTCATAGTCGCAGGGGTTTTGAGCATACCCCTCTTAAGCCTCGGAGCATCATACCTGTATAATACCACAAGAAGCTACCTTCGACCGCTTCCCGTCACAGAGAACGTCATCGGCAACAGCGACCCTGAAGAATACATAACACTCTATGGAAAAAGATACTACTCAAAAATAGATGAGATATCCCTTGAAACATACTTCGTTACTGAACCTACGTATCCTAAAAAAGACCACTAATTTGTCACAGGCAATATAAACAACAATAGTTCCACGAAAATCATGCCAAAAACAATAAACACAACACTAGAGACAATAATCGCAGCGGGACTGATAGCCGCCATGGCGGGCATCTATTGCAATCTAGCATACAAATCAGAGAAAATGACACAAGAGCCAATCCAAGAATATTCCCCTGCTGCTCCCGTGACTTCAAATTACCAGTAAGGCTGAATCTTCCACTGGACAGCCCAGCGCATCATTTAAGAACAAAACTATTTCACCGCGTTTGATGCGAATAATCCTGCACGTCGATATGGACTGCTTTTTCGCGCAATGCGAGGAAAGAGAACGACCTCAAATCAAGGGAAAACCGGTCGTTGTAGGCGCGGACCCGAAAAACGGCGCGGGAAGAGGCGTTGTTAGCACGTGCAACTATGAGGCTCGCGCGTTTGGCATCAAAAGCGCGATGCCTATATCTGCAGCTTGGAAACGATGCCCGAACGCGATATTCCTGCCACACAACTTTGAACTCTATTCATCAGCATCACGCGCAGTAATGGCCATATTTCGCAAATACTCGCACAAATTCGAACAAGTCAGCATAGACGAAGCGTACCTTGACATAAGCCACGCGGAAAGCCATGATGCCGCAAGAAAGATCGCTCTTGCGATCAAGGCAGAGGCACTCGAAAAAGAGAAGCTAACCTGCAGCATCGGAATAGGACCGAACAAATTGGTAGCGAAAATCGCAGCAGGCGAACGCAAGCCAAACGGGCTCACAATAATCCCCGCTGAAGAAGTCGAACCGTTCCTCTTCCCCAAAAAAGCAGGAGCGCTATTCGGAATAGGCATCAAAACAGAACAACGACTGAACGAACTAGGAATAATGACAGTACAAGACATCGCGAACACGCCAGAAGAAGTTCTTGCAGAAAACTTTGGAAGCTTTGGCTATTCAATGCTCGCGATGGCGCACGGAAACGACGACCGCGAAATCGTACAAGAATGGATCACCAAAAGCATCGGACGCCAAATAACATTCGAACACGACACCCGCGATGAAAGAAAAATAATGGACGTGATAGATAGCATAATACCCGAAATATACAGAGAATTACGCTCGCAAGACTTCACCTATAAAACACTGGTTCTGAAAGTAAGATACTCAGACTTTGAAACGCATACCAAAAATAAAACTCTGCCCCATCACACTAACAATATCAAAGCGCTAAGATTGATGGCGCAAGAAAACCTGGCTAGATTTCTGATGGACAAAAGAAAAATAAGACTAATCGGCATGAGCGTTCACAACCTTAGGGAAAAGCATATAAAACAACCCCAACAGACACTCACAATATGAACCTCATAGTGCACTATGGCACGGCAGGATATTTGTCGGCGAAAATGGAAATACACGCCATCTTAACCAAGCTTGGCGACCAAAAAGAAGAACAAGACCTATTGGCGCCAGGAGTAATAGGGGTCACCACAAAACTCGACGCGCGCAAAATAGTCGTGGAAGTCAAAGACCAATACGTAACAGACCCTGAAAGCATACGCGCGACACACAAATGGGAACCGGCGGACAACTGGTGCGATGCCACAACGAATGCCATAAGCAAAATAATACGCGAAGACATACGAGAATTCATGATGCCAGACGATTTGTACACGATAAAAGTCGATGAACATAACAGCAAACTGGCAAAAGACGAAGTCCTTAAAGCTGCCGCACAATATATGCGCGGAAAACTAGAATATGAAAGACCTAATAAAACACTCGCGATAGAACTATTTGACACGAAGGCCTGCGTGACGCTTGCGTTGAAAAAAGATATGTTCACGAGATAACTTTAAATAGGCATTTTTGGAATTTATAACAATGAACGGGCAAAATTTCCAGTTATTAAAACGACTTAGCGCGGCCATTGCCACCATATCACTTTGCGCGTGCGCGTATCCTAGAGTCAGCGGACCATACACGTTCAACAACGTACAGCCAGTGCACACCACTCGCTCAACAGATGAAAGCGCGATAGAATCAACACTCGAAGAACTTGAACGTATCCCTGACAACATCCAACGCATCGGAAATAACTACGGACGAATCGTTCTCTTCGCAGGACGCCTCACCGATCAACCAGAATTCGAACAACATACAGGACAAAGACACGAAACAGCAGGCTCTTGGAACTCAATCGATGGCTGCTACAACCGCCAAAGCAGACAGGCGTTCATAAGCATATACCCGCCTCCCAGACACTCTGAAAGCGTAGAACTGCACGAATACGGCCACATGATAGACCAAGCACTCGGATTTGAGTCAAACAAGACAAGCTTTAAGCGAATATTTGAACAATACCGCGATGAAACAATCTTTGGCATTCAATATATGCAGCTTCACCAAGCTTCAAGAACAGAAGAATTCTTCGCCACCTGCTTTGCGCGATACTACCACAGCGACTTCTCACGCGAACGGCTGCAACGCAACTATCCTGAAGCCGCAGAATACTTTGAAAGATTGGATGAGAGATTGAATTCTTGCGGACGTTTTTATGTGGTAAACGGTCAAGACGATAAATGAATTTTGATTTAAACGAAAAATATGCGGCAGACAGAATTCGAACTCAATCCACTAACGTGGCGGGAGTTCAAATCCTCACTAGAATATTCAATGAACGATGCATTACGCATTTACCAACTCTATGCGGACGGCAGGATTCGAACCTCAGCCCGTCTACGGACGGTCTGAGCTTCGAATCTGTTTGCCAACATTATTGCGGAGCTTCGCGTATCCTTTTAATGCGGACGGCAGGATTCGAACCTGCGCATGCACTAAGCAACAAGCTCCTGAAGCTTGCCCGTTTAACCACTTCGGTACGTCCGCGTTTGTGAAACACTGAATTGAGAAAAATATCACAGAACGAGGTTTATAAAGCTTACTTCCGTTTCAAAAACTTGTCTTCCATCTTTTTGCTTTCGCCAAGCTCCTGCTTAAGAGTCTTGAACTTCTGCTCGAGCTCTTTTGCGCGGGTAAGCGGGTCCTGCAAAGACTGTGAAGGAGGCTTTCCTTCGCTCTTTCTAAGAACAAAGAACGCGACAGCTCCAAGAACAAGAATTACAAGCACCGATGCCGCAATCACTCCCTTATTCCAAGGCTGTTTAGCGACAGAAGGCTCAGGAGCTAATTCCACCGAAGGAGCCAGCTCTGAAGAAGGCTGCGAAACAGGCGCGGGTTCTGATGCAGGCTCTGGCTTTGACTCTGGCGCCTTGACTTCAGCAGGCGCAGGCCGAGCTAGTTTCTCCAAATAAATGCGAACCTTCGAGTATGCAATGTCCACAATCTCGACCTTCAAGTCGTGAACTCCATCAAAGTCCACATCAACTAACTGGACAGCTTTCTTCGCGATAGTGAAATCCTGAGGAACGCTCGCCACCCTGAAACTCGCACGGTCAGCCAAGACCTGGACAACAGTCAAAGTGTGTTCAACATTATCAATGATAAACTTAACCTTATCGTTCTGCTTAAGATATGAGGAAGTCATAGTATTGCCGCTCATATCTTAAGCAGAA